>Ga0180888_113_pt1 | contig 158240 bp, 197 predicted proteins | sample Deesub1362A_J573_FD_124181 | JGI IMG/M metagenome (GOLD analysis project Ga0180888, IMG submission 124181) | Methanomicrobia archaeon JdFR-19 | reverse complement strand
GATTCCTCGGAAAAGGAGGATTGAAACACTTCCCCAATCTCCCCAACCAATCCGAGATTAACACGTTTCAGAAGGATTCCTCGGAAAAGGAGGATTGAAACCAAAGTTAATTTATGCATGGGTATAGCATACTTTGGTTTCAGAAGGATTCCTCGGAAAAGGAGGATTGAAACTGCTCAAAAATACTGTATAGTTCAATCATTTCTTTTGTTTCAGAAGGATTCCTCGGAAAAGGAGGATTGAAACGAGTAGAACTCTCTTTTTAGCTTCTCTGTTATCTCTGTTTCAGAAGGATTCCTCGGAAAAGGAGGATTGAAACTACTTTTTAACTCTGGTTCGAACAAATTCAAAAGAAGTTTCAGAAGGATTCCTCGGAAAAGGAGGATTGAAACCCTCGTGGGCGGGCGCAAGCTCGGGCTGGGTGGCGTTTCAGAAGGATTCCTCGGAAAAGGAGGATTGAAAGCTATCTCACAAATATATTTTACTCCGTTCTTAATTGTTTCAGAAGGATTCCTCGGAAAAGGAGGATTGAAAGTTGTAAATTAATTGATTATGATAATTTGAGTTAAAAGTTTCAGAAGGATTCCTCGGAAAAGGAGGATTGAAAGCTTTTCTTATCCCAAACCAATGCCTTAAATCTCACGTTTCAGAAGGATTCCTCGGAAAAGGAGGATTGAAAGTTAGCAACACTTGAGGGTCTCTGAGTTATACTTAGTTTCAGAAGGATTCCTCGGAAAAGGAGGATTGAAAGCTTCGTACTGGGCATAAAAAACTGGGCAGAAGTGGTTATTTTTTACGCTTACGACTGGAAAAAATCATTTTCTAACTTTTTTATTTGATTTTGTATCAACAATCTCAAAATACACATTTTCTATACCTTCTGTGTATAACACATCCCCTTCCTTCATCTCATCAAGCTCAGCACCCAGCTCATCCAAATCCTTGAGTTTACCAACATATTTTATTTTTCCCATCTTTCACATCTCTCCCCTCTTTTTCTATTACAATTCTGAAACCTATCTCAGACTTCTCAACAAATACCCATTCTCCCTCTGGCAACTCTTCGAGGTCTTTCTCACTTCTGAGATGTACCTTTTTTGTCATTGCAGTCATTTTATCCCATTTATATAAATTCTTTTCACTCATGTCGAAATAAGACTAAGAAAACTACAGTAATTTACTTTTTTCCTTATTTTAATGCTAATTTTGGTAATTTAACTTTGTTTTTCATTTCTGTAATGTTTTTCACAAAACCAATGTCTCTATAACACCAAAGTTTTACAAGAGTTTTTACCCCACCTTTATCCCCAACGCAAAACCAGCCATAAAACTTCCTGCAAAAGGTAGGTTTGACACAAGACCCGACACGAACTGGGGACCCTCATTCAAAATTGGGAGGAGAGACGAGACCAAACCACTCAATTTGTCATAATTCACAATCACTATGCCCTTGTTTCCCAGATACAGAACCAAAAGAACCACGAGTCCACCCAAAACCGCAATCAACTTCCCAATCTTCTTGAGAGCATAGCCCACAAGAAAACCACCTATCCCCCCTACTCCAAGCTGATATGATATGGGAGCAAGTGCCGAAGAGAGGGTAGGTACTATGCTAACATCAGCCATGTTTCAACCTCTGACACCAAGGTTAAAATCCCTTTCGATTCCAAAACTATTTAATCTATGTATATAAATAGGAATTCGATGTCAGAAACAGACCTAACAAGGATAGGTGTTTCTCTTCCAGAGAGTCTTCTTTCACGTTTTGATGAAATCATAAAAGAAAGGGGATACTCTTCGAGATCTGAGGGAATAAGGGATGCAATACGCACATACATCAACCACTACGAGTGGATAAGCAGAATAGAAGGGGAGAAACTTGGAGTACTCACCGTGGTTTATGACCACAGTAAACGCGGTCTTGTGGATGAACTGACAGACATACAGCACCATGCTCTCGGAATCATACATTCCTCCCTCCACATACATCTTGATGAGGAGAACTGTCTCGAGATAATTATTTTGAAAGGGGAAGGACGGGCTGTCAAGGACATAACAGACAGAATCATGGCTCTCAGAGGTGTGAAACACGTCAGGTTGAACACTGTAGTGCCAAATCCCTGAGGTGCATACCATGAGGGACTTCTTGCAGAGTATCGATGTCAGGGAGGTTGAGGGTGAGTACTCTCCCATGCTCGAGGCTTCGAAGGTTATACGCGAACTCAATGTGCCTTGTCTCCTTAAAGTTCGGGGATGGGATGGTGGGGTTTGGAAGGTCGCATCGAACATTTTCAGTTCGAGAGAGATTCTCTGCCGTGCGTTGGGATGCAGAAAGGAGAACCTGATAAAGAGGTTGATGGGTGGTGGGGGTGGAAGTGTGAAAGTTGTGAAGGATTCCCCCACACTCGAGTTCGAGAAGGATGCAAATCTGAGAGAGCTTCCAATTCTCCAGCATTTCAAAGAAGATGGTGGACCCTATATCACAGGTGGTGTTTTGTTTTCTGAGTACGAGGGGGTGCAGAACGCATCAGTACACAGAATCCAAGTTCTTGACACCAAGAGGGGGGCGGTGAGGCTTGTTGCTCCGAGGCATACCTACCTGCTTCACTCAAAAGCAGTCGAGAACGGAGATGATTTACCGGTTGCTCTCGCCATTGGGGTTGAGCCGGTTGTTCTTCTTTCCGCATGCACAAGAGTCGAACTCGGCATGGAACTCCTCTACGCCTCCTCGCTCAAAGGGAAACCAATAGAAGTGTTTGAATGTTCGAACGGTGTCAAGGTCCCTCACGCAGAGTTTGTGCTTGAAGGCCATATCTCGTCAGAAAGGGAGAAGGAAGGGCCTTTCGTTGATATAACAGGTACATATGACAAAGTGAGACACGAACCGGTTATTTACTTCGAAAAAATGTATCACCGTTCAGACCCGATATACCATGCAATCATGCCATCCAGTTCAGAACACAAGATTCTCATGGGAATCCCCTACGAGCCCATCATATACAGGGCTGTTTCTGAAGTGGCGGATGTTGTGAATGTTGTGATGAGTGAAGGTGGGTGCTGTTATCTGCATGCAATTGTCCAGATCAGGAAGAAAACAGAAGGGGATGGGAAGAATGCTGCTCTCGCAGCTCTCGGTGCGCATGGCTCGTTGAAGCATGTGGTCGTTGTTGATGAGGATATCGATGTATTTGACATAAATGATGTGGAGTATGCAATTGCGACAAGGGTTCAGGCAGACCGGGATGTGTTCATAGTAAAGGGAGCAAGAGGTAGCTCACTCGACCCATCGAGTGTGGATGGCACATCGGCGAAAGTTGGGATTGATGCCACCAAAAAGAACAATCTGGATGCTTACAAGAGAGTGAAAGAATGATAAAGCGATGGTATTTAATATGAGATACATAAAATAATCAATAAAAAAATCTATTGAGAGGGATGGCTTTGGAAGGCTACTCGCTTGGGATACAGAGGCTGGATGATGTGGTTGGTCCAGTACCTCCTGGAACAAACATCCTAATCATCGGCCCCCCCATGAGCTCGAAGGATGTTCTGTTGATGCAAATGGCAGCCTATGCGTTCATGAACAAGGAGGCAGTAATATTCATCAGCACGAACATTCCGGGTAACAAACTGGTTGATATGCTACATGATATTGATGGATTCGATGAGGAGAAGATCGGTATTGTGGACTGCATAGCAAGGACTCTTGGTATCATGTCCCCCGAGACCGACCTTATTCAGATGGCTTCTTCTCCAGTTGACTTGACTGGCATTGGTGTGAGAATCAGCAAGTATTTTGAAGATTTCTACATGAGAAAGGGAATAAAGAAAATAAGGCTCATCATGAACTCTCTATCCACGATACTGATGTACTCCAACATAAAAACGGTGTATCGATTTCTGCATGTATTCACTGGAAGGACAAGGTCTGCAGATGCACTTGGCTTGTTCGGAATCGAAAGCGACATGCATGATGAACAGACTCTCTCCACTCTCAAACAGCTGTTCGATGGTGTAATCGAACTCAAGATAGAAGGGGATAAAGAATACGTCAGAGCGGTTGGATTCACACCAAAGCCAACAGAATGGGTTTTGTTGGAGGAGGGCGGAGGAGATTGAGTTGCTTGAGACAGGAATCCCCAAGCTCGACAAGCTCCTTGGCGGGGGGATACCACGTGGTAGAACTCTGATTTACTACGCCTATCCGGGAGTTGAAGGAAAAGTTTTTGGTATGCAAACTCTGTACAACCATCTCAAAAAGCATCATTCTGCAATATTCTTGACAACAAGTTGCTCACCGACACCCTTGTTCAAAGAACTGAAAGAATTTGGATGGAACTTCTTTGCATATCTGGGTGAGAAGTTTAGGGTTATTGACTCATACTCGCCGTTCATAGGGACGAAAGACGAGCTGGGCATCCCAATGGATGAGACTGAGGTGATAGAAAGCTACACCCTCCATCTCCTCAGAGAGATGGAAAACATCGGTGAGCCGACGCTTGTGGTTGTGGATTCTCTCTCCACCATCATGGACCTCTGTGGTGAGTACGAGACACTGGAAGCGGTGAGGGAGTGGAACAGATACGCAAAAATCCACGAACATGTTATAGTATACAACTTCACTGCATGGCCATATTCTGAGGATGTTTTACAGGAGCTGAAAGAAAATACGTTCGAAGCAACCATCATGATAGGTGGGATTGCAGAGAGAGTCATATTCGGACAGTACTTTGGACTTCTCAAAGCAGAGTGGACGCCAGCCGAACGTAAGTCGGTATTGTTCAAGGTCGTAAGACCGGGCGGTATAAGAGTGTATGTTCCAAAAATCGTGGTCACAGGACCGCACAACGCAGGCAAGTCAACCTTTATCAGGGCACTCTCAACAGAAGCTGTTTCGGTTGACAGACTCGGGACAACGGTTGCACTCGACAGGGGACATGTTGAATACAAAGGACTTTCAGTTGATTTGTTCGGAACACCAGGACAGGAAAGATTTGACCCGCTTCTCAAAATAATAGGGGGGGAGGCGATGGGAGTGTTTCTTGTGGTTGATTCAACAAAATCGAGAGACTTCGTCAGGGCAAAACAGATGCTCGAGAGCATAAAGGCATATGGACTTCCGTTCGTTGTGATAGCAAACAAACAAGACCTTCCAGATGCACTGAGTCCAGAGGAGATTCGGGAAAGGTTTTCGCTTCCAAGAAATGTTGATGTGATTCCAACGATTGCATCAGATGGGGTTGGAGTCTTCGAGGCACTCGAAAGACTTGTGGACAGAATAATGGAAGACGGAATAAATGAAGGGGGAGTCTGATGGGGGTCATGGAGCCGATTCAGAAAATGCTTGATGAATTTGTGCAGAGAGGTATGGCAACCAGTATTATCGCAGCAACAAGAGATGGTCTTCTGATTGCATCGAGTCCGTACAAAGGATTCAAGGAAGAGGTGTTTGCAGCAATGTGTGCAACCCTCCTCGCATCTGCTGAAACATCCATGTCAGAGCTTGCTAACGAAGAGCCTCAAACCATATTTGCAAAGGGAGAGAATTTCATACTGGTTGTGATTGGAGCTGGAGAGAATGTGATAATAGGGGGACTGGTCTCATCTGAAAGTGAGATATGCGAGGTTGAGAAGCTCGCCCATGACATAGAGGACATAATAAAGCAAAAGTCTTAATAACAGTTAATAGAAGTGATGCTCATGCGATGGCAGGGAAAATCAAGAAGGAAGGTAAGTGGTGGAAGAGTTGTTCTTTCAAGAGGGAAGAGAAGGTTCGAACTCGGGAGAGAGCCTGCCCTTACCCATGTGAGTGAGGAAAAGAGGCTTAAGAAGGTAAGGGCTAGAGGTGGAAACATAAAGCTGAGGCTGTTGAGGGTAAATGAGGCTGTTGTCGTTGATAAAGAGGGAAGAGCGAGAAAGGTGAAGATAGAAATGGTCGTTGACAACCCAGCCAACAAACACTTCGTAAGAAGGAACATAATTACCAAAGGAGCAATAATAAAAACTGAGCTGGGAGATGCCAAGGTGACGAGCAGACCCGGACAGCATGGGGTTGTAAATGCGGTTTTGATTGAATGAGGCTCAGTTTTATTGAATACTTTATTGAGTAAAATTAAAATAAAATTTAAAACTCCCCGAATGGGGGAAGTGTTCCTTTTTTGTATCTGTCGTAAACTCTGGCACACTCCTTGAGAACATCTGGTGCAATGTACATTTTCTCTCTCCTCACACCTTTGGAGAACGAAGGTATCTCAATCTCAACCTCCACCACGTCTCCCTCCACCAGACTCAGATTACACTTTCCCTCTACTATTTTCTTGTCCATTCTCCTCTCGGTTTCCGCACACAGTTCGAGACATCTCTCGCACAGGTTTCTCCACATTCCTTCCGGATACACGTATGAGTACGTGGGAACCTTCACCCTCACAGGTATGAGTGTTGGTTCGCTTCTTCCACACAGATCACAATCAGCCATCTTTCACCACCTCACAAGAACACCTCTGCCACTTTCATCGCCACATCCACAAATGGTCCCGGATAGACACCCAGCAACACCGTCCCGAGCAGAGCTAACAGAACCGCCACCACGTAAGCGGTTGGTTCTCCCTTCAAATCGAACTTTGGCTTGTCCCAGTACATCACCTTCACAACCCTTGCATAGTAGAACAGCGACAAAGCACTGTTGAGTATTGCGATTACAGCGAGCCAAGCGAGACCTCCATATATTGCAGCGCTGAATATGAGGAGTTTGCTGACGAATCCCGCGGTGAGTGGGATGCCTGCAAGGGCGAACAGGAATACTGTGAGTGAGAATGCGGTTATTGGTGCGGTCTTCGATAAACCTGAGAAGTTGTCTATGTCGTCCTCATCCACCTTTATCTTGTCTCTCAAAAGCATATAACCGACTGTTCCCACCGCAAGGAATGCTCCTCCCTTCATGAACGCATGAGAGAGGATGTAGAACAGAGCTCCACCCATCGCAAGATTCACAACCGAATCGACATGTGTATACGAGACAACGACAAGAGCCATTGCGATGTAGCCTGCCTGAGCTATCGATGAATAGGCGAGCATCCTCTTCAGACTCCTTTGGGTGAGAGCGACCAGATTTCCATATGTCATTGTGATGACAGCAATGACGGCAAACACCATGTACCATTCAGTCCTGAGGGCAATCAGAGCGAGTACGATGAGCTTGAAGGCAGCAACGAATCCCATCTTCTTGGACCCGGCTGCGAGCATCGCAGAAACCACAGTGGGAGCTCCCTGATATGTGTCTGGTGCCCACATATGGAACGGAACAAGAGCCATCTTGAAGCCAAGCCCAGCAATTATGAGTACGAGGGCTGCGAGTGTGTACCCACTCATCTCAAAACTCATCTGGGATAGGGCTGTGAAGTTGGTGGTACCTGTTATTCCGTATATGAGAGACATGCCCAGCAACAGTATGGCTGAAGAAAGAGCGCCTATCATGAAGTACTTGAAGCCAGCCTCGATGCTTCTCGGATTCTCTTTGTCGAATGCAGCCAAGACATACGTGGCTATGCTTCCAAGCTCGAAAGCCACAAACAGAGATACAAGGTCATTTGCAGAAGCCACGAACATCATTCCGACTGTTGCTATCAACAGCAGGAAATAGTACTCTCCTTGATGAGCATTACCATGATAGTATCTGAGGGATGCGATGATTGTTAGGAGTGTGACCAGCAGAAATACCACCTTGAAGAACTGTGAGAGCGGGTCAAACACCAGTGAGTTGTATAGGAGGGTTGCATTAACCGAGAAGTTCATTATCACAAGACCCAGAGATACCACACCACCCACAAACGCAAGGTATCCGAGGATGGAACGGTATTTGAGACCGATTAGGATTATGGCAAATGCGAACAGTGTCAGCACTGCCTCTGGCAATAACACCCCGTAGTTGGAGAGAATCCACTCAATGTTCATATCAGCACCTCCACAAACACTGCAACAGCTTCAAACAACTTCAGTATCGGGGCTGGATGGAGACCGAACAGGATTATCAGACCGAGCAGTATAGCCATCGGCAACATCTGAATCGCTCCCACATCCTTCACCTCTCCAAGATTCTCATTATACGGTCCAAACAGGGCTCTCTGCATAGCCCAGATATAGTAAGAAGCTGTGATCAGAACACCAACCAGAGCCAGCAGTACATACACCGGGAGTGACGGATACGCCCCCATGAGGGTGAGGAACTCTGCAACGAAACCGCTCATGCCCGGAAGTCCAAGTGATGCAAGGAAGCCACCCATCACAAGGAAAGCAACAATCGGCATCTTGTTCGTTATTCCGCTGAGCTCTGGAATCATTCGTGTGCCTGTGTTCGACTGTATCACACCCACAAGCATGAACAATAACGCAATGATGAGTCCGTGTGAGAACATCTGGAACATTGCACCTGACAGAGACAGAGCTGAGAACGATGCAACCCCTATGAGTACGTAGCCCATGTGGGACACCGAAGAAAAGGCAATCATCCTCTTCAGGTCTGTCTGTGCGAGGGCAAGGAAAGCTCCGTAAAGTATGCTCACAACACCCAAAATCGCTATAATCTTCACAAATAGGGTGAGGGATGGAACCGCAGGCAACATTGGAAGTGAGATTCTCAATATACCGTATGCACCCATCTTGGACAGCAAAGAAGCAATCACAACCGTTCCTGGGGTTGGTGCTTCACAGTATGCATCTGGTAGCCATCCATGTAGTGGGACAGAGGGAAGCTTCACGATGAAGCCGAAGAGTATGGCTGCGAAGATGATGTTCCTCAAATCGGTCGGGAGAGTCGCAAACGCACCTATGAGAGAGAGAAGGTCAAAACTTCCGATGCCGCTCTCGAAGTACAGGGCAAATACCCCCAAGAGCATCACAAGACTCCCCACATGTGTGTAGATGAAGAACTTGATTGCTGCATGCTCTCTTTTCGGCCCACCGAACATACCTATGACGAAATACAGAGGTATGAGGGTGAGTTCCCAGAATATGTAGAATATGATGAAGTCGAGGGCGGTGAATACGCCTATGAGGGCGCTCTCAAGCACGAGCATCAGAGGATAGAAAACCTGGGGTGTGTATGGAAGTCTCCAGCTATATATGATGGTGAGTGGGAACACTATGCCAGTGAGAATCAAAAGAGGCAGTGATAACCCGTCAATGCCAAACTTCAGCGATATGCCAAGCGCACTTATCCATCCGTAGTGTTCCACGTACGAAAGGGTGGATGGGTCATGTATCTGCTGATACATCACCAGCGATATCACCAGAGGCACAAGCGAGAACACAAGAGCTATTGCCTTCGCACCCCCCCTGAATATGGAGGCAAGCAACGCACCTATGAACGGGATCAGAATCATTGCAGATATCGTAAACATCATTCACAACCACCCCCACAATCCAATGATGAGAAGTCCCGTACCCAGAGCCACCGCAGTCGCATAATGTCTCACAATACCACTCTGTGCCATTCTCAGAATCTCACCGAGGAGGAAACCTGTCTGTGTGATGAGCCATATCGAGCCATCGATGAATATTCTCTCCACCACCTTTGTGAGAATAGCAACGCCCATCGTAATTCTCATCGATATGAAATCGATGATTGGAAGTTCGTAGTACTTGGTTATCAACAGCCTGTATATTGGGTTGGTTGGTGAGACTATGCTCTCTGGGTCTGGTTTCTTAGCCCAGTACACCATAGCAGCTATCAAAACACCAACAACTGCAAAGGCGAGCGGTAGTATTAGGAACGAATGCTCAACATGAACCTCCATCAGATGATAACCACCCATGGCTGAGAGTACCTCTGGATCAGTGCCAGCTATTCTCTCAAACGTTCTGCCAACATACTCCACAAATATTTTACCACCAAACCACGAATTCACAGCTCCAGCAAACACGAGCGAGCAGAATGCAAGTATGATCAGAGGAACTGTCATGAGCCAAGGTGATTCATGTGGCTTTCCTTTCGGAAGTCTCGACTTACCCACAAATGCCATGAACCATGCTCTGAAAATATAGGTGGCAGTGAGCAGAACCGTGAACAGACCCATCAGATATGGCAACAAATCTCCAGAGCCGAGCCCATATTCGAGAGCTGCCTCGATTATCGCATCCTTTGAGTAATACCCGCTCGTGATCGGGATGCCCGCCAGTGCCAGCGAGCCTATGAGCATGGTATAACCGGTTATCTTCATCTTAGAGAGCAAACCCCCCATCAGTCTGATGTCGTTCGTGTGTGTCGCATGAATCACACTTCCAGAGCAAAGGAACAGCAATGCCTTGAAGAATGCATGGGATATTAGGTGGAGCATTGCAATGCCAACCGCAGCCATCCCGATTATCGCACCGCTTCCCAGTGCAAGCATCATATAACCAAGCTGACTTATCGTCGAGTATGCCAGCACTCTTTTGATGTCGTTCATCACAAGACCCATCGTCGCAGCTATCAATGCTGTGAAGGCTCCGAGGTAAGCAACAACCACCAATGAGTAGGGCGCTGCAAGGAACATTGGGAACGTTCTTGCAACGAGATACACACCCGCAGTAACCATGGTTGCAGCATGTATGAGTGCTGAGACGGTTGTCGGGCCCTCCATCGCATCCGGAAGCCAAATGTGCAGGGGGAACTGACCGCTCTTACCAGCAGCACCACCCAAGAACAGCAGTGTTATGAGTGTTAGCTGGAGAGGTGGAATGTCTGTGATGTGACGGAATATCTCCAAAAGCGAGAGCGGATATTGAGAATCGGGAGCGAATTTAATCATGTTGGCATATGTGATAAAGATACCAGCGAGTAAAAGCACATCTCCAACTCTTGTGACCAAGAACGCTTTCTTTGCAGCAGATGCTGCGGATGGTTTCCTGTACCAGTATCCTATCAAAAGATACGAACAGAGACCGACAAGCTCCCAGCTCAGGAAGAACAGGAACAAATTATCTGCAATCACCACACCCAACATACCTGCGGTGAATAACGAAGTTTCTGCATAGTACCTTTCTCCCTGCCCCTTCATGTACTCCATCGAATAGATGTGGATTATGAGGGAGACAAAGGACACCATGCACAGCATCACAGCAGCGAGCGGGTCAACGAGGATTCCTATGTTGATTAAAGAGAACCAGTGCCAACTCTGATGAATCACTTCCCCACTCGGGTATATCTCCAGTAGGACTCCAACGGAGATTATGGTCGAACCAGCTATCGCAAGCACTGGTATGAACGAACCTTGTCCAGGTAGCTTCCTCCCCAAAAACAGTGTGAGTATGAAGCCGAAGATTGGTAAGAGTGGTATCAGTACAGCATATTCCTGCATTCTTCACCACCTCAGTATGTTTATTGTGTCCACGTTTATCGCACCCTTATGTCTGAATATCATGAGAAGGATTGCAAATCCGACAACCGCCTCAGCTGCTGCCAGTGCTATCGAGAAGAGGGCAAAAACCTGCCCAGATATGTCATCATGGTAGTTGGAAAAGGCAACGAGATTTATGTTCGCAGAGTTCAGCATCAGCTCTATCGACATCATCATCCTGATTCCGCTCCTCGCACTCACCATTCCGAAGACGCCTATGGCAAACACCGTCATCGCAAGTGCAAGCACATACATCACCGGTATCATGAGTTCTCCCTCCTCCAGCCCTTTATCGCTATGTATATTGCACCCACGAAGGCAGCCAAAAGTACGAGTGATAACACCTCAAACGGGACGACGTATGTGGTGAACATGTGCTCGCCGATTGCAACGCTCCCGCTCTCGTATTTCGTGAGAACATAGGAGGGGGACTTGAACAATGCAAACCATGAGGTGTTCGAGAATATCGCAAGATAGAGTCCCGCAAGGAATACAAGGGAGGTGATGGCATGAGGGATGAGCCTGATTGCCTTCTTCAAATCATCCATATCAAACATATCAAACATTTTCATCCCTCCCTGTGAGCATGATTGCGAACAGTATCAGAACACCTATTCCACCCACATACACAAGGATTTGCATGATCCCAAGCAGGGGAGCGTACAACAGAATGTACAACGCTCCAACACCGAACAGCGAACCCATAAGGTAGAAAGCAGCATGCACTATATCTGGTGCAAGGACGACCATCACCGAACAAAACAGAATTGCAAGTGCTATTACTCCAAACATCAACATATCAAGCATTTTCACTCCTCCCCTTCTTTTTTGGTCTTCTCGGCTTTCTTTTCGGATTTCTTTTCAGCTTTCTTTTCGCCCTTCTTTTCAGCCTTCTTCCCCGTCTCCCTCAGCTTCTTTATTTCATCAGCATACCTCTTGTGGAAGTCCTTCGGAATCAGTCTCCTCGGAGAGTATATCAACTCATGTCTGTACCACTCAGTGAGCTCGTAATTGGGGGTCATCCTTAGGGCATCAACCGGACATGCTTCCTCACATAACCCACAGAACAAACATGTTCCGATGTCTATTTGCGGGTACCCTTTCTTGTTCTTTGGATTCCTGTAAGGATAGTTAAGGGGAACAAGTTGTATGCAGTAATTCGGACACACCCTCACGCAATTTCCACACCCTATACATCGGGTTGGTATGAGTTCCTGAAGTCCTCTCCATCGTTCAGATACCTCTGTCTCCACCTCAGGATACAGCCTAGTTACTTCATCCCTCCTGAGCGTTCCCAACAACAGCTTTATGTTCTTCAGAACCATCTCCACCCCTCCTTAAAGCATCACCCCTATCGCTGAAGCCCACGCAAGGTTCACGAGCGAGAGCGGTAGCAAAATCTTCCACCCAAGCCTCTGCACTTGGTCGATTCTGTATCTCGGAAGAGACCATCTGACCACCAAAACAGCCAGTATCACCAACAGCACCTTTCCGAAGAATACGGGAAGTGTCAGATTCGCTGGCATGTCAAATGGAAGTGTCCATCCTCCAAGGAAGAGCAGGACGAAAAGACATGCACCCAGTATCAGATGGAAGTACTCGGAGAAGTATATCAAAGCCCACCTCATACCACTGTAATCAACACCCCATCCTGCAACCAGCTCCTCCTCAGCCTCGGGCTGGTCAAACGGCTTTGAGCCCATGTCCGCAAGCAGAGACACACCGAACACGAAGAAACCAAGGGGCTGGAGAATCAATAACCATGCTGGAACATGTTCGAGTCCTAAAAAGCTGAGTGAGGTCTGGAAATTCACGATATCCACGAAGTTCAGTGAGCCCACCATGACCGCAGCACTCACAACCGTTATGGCAAGTGGCACCTCATACCCGATCATCTTGGCAATGCTCCTGAATGCACCGATGACAGCGTATTTGCTCGCCGAGCCCCATCCAGCCATGAATATGCCGAAAACCGAAATGGCAGCCATCGCCTCCACATACAGCACCCCTATGTCCATGTTGGTGATTGCCATCAGGTACTGCTTTCCAAACACCTCCACATAGCCAAAGGGCATACCTGCTGCCATCATCAATGCGGAGAGTATCGCAATGATTGGGGCGCCCGTAAACAGCCATATGTCAGCTGTCTCAGGGACAAGGTCCTCTTTCGTGAACAACTTGATGGCATCTGCAAGGAGTTGGAGCTGTCCGTATCTTCCTCCAACCCGATTTGGACCGAATCTTGTTTGCATATCAGCAGAAAACTTCCTTTCAAGCCAGACAACGAACATTCCTGCAACGAACAGAATTCCGGTTATCACACACGCACCAACAAACCCGATGAGAAGCGGTTTCAAAAATGGATACTGGGAGAAAATGTGGATGAGGTATGTGTGTAAAAGGTCTATGACTGTACCTACTTCTTCCACTACCATACCAATCACCTGTCCACCTCACTCGTACATCCATCCATACTTCCGATAATGGCGGGAACATCTGCAACATACACACCCTCAAGAACAGGCGGGAGTGCCTGAAGGGTTGCGTATGCGGGTCCTCTTATCCTGACTCTGTACGGCTTTGGAGAGCCATCTGCTATCATGTAGAAAGCCATCTCCCCTCTGGGGTCCTCAACCCTGCAATACACTTCACCTTCTGGCTTCAGAGTCTTCGGGAGCTTTGCCCTGACTTCACCAGAGGGTATCTGGTCGAGACACTGCTGGATTATGTAAATGCTCTCATAAATTTCCTCAAATCTGCAATGGGCTCTTGCGAATGTGTCTCCTGCTGTTGCGGTTATCACCTTGAAATCGAGGTCTTTGTACACGAGTGTGGGTTCCACCCTTCTTATATCATAATTCACACCAGACGCCCTCAGCACAGGACCTGCCACCCCTACTTCTTTGGCTAATGAAGTGGGGACAACTCCGACCCCTTCAGTCCTTTCAATATATATCTCATCGCTTTCAAGCGTCTCCTGATCCTCTCTCACCCTTTTCTCGAAGTCGGGCAGTATCTTCAGCGCCTTTTCCTTGAAGTTCTCTGGGAGGTCGAGCCTGACGCCACCCGGACGCACAAACGAATGGGTGAGTCTTGCACCGGTTATCATTTCAAGTAGTGTGAGGATGTCCTCCCTCTCACGCACCAAGAACATAAACATGCTCATGAATCCGATGAACTCTGCAAACTCTCCCAAGCCAATAAGGTGGCTCTGAATTCTTGAGAGTTCCATCAGAATCACACGAATGTACTGGGCTCTTTCTGGCACTTCCACATCAAGCAATTTCTCGATGCAGTTGCAGAACACCTCGTTGTTCGATAGTGAGGCAAGATAACATATTCGGTCTGTGACAGGTATGCACGATATGTACATTCTATCCTCAAGGATTTTCTCGACTCCTTTGTGTCCGTATCCCAGAGTGAATTCAGCCTCCTTCACGGTCTCGCCTTCGAGTCTCAAATCGAGCATGAAGGGTCCAGCAAGTATTGGGTGCTGGGGACCCAGATGAACTATCATTTCCGAATCCTTGATTTCATCCATAGGCATCATCTCTGTGTGTTGTTTGGATTTGGATATGCTGGAGAGTCTTTTCGAAGGGGCCACTGTCCGATATCCTCATCGCTCAGGAACAGTGCCTTGAGCTTTGGATGTCCGTTGAATATTATCCCGAAGAACTCGAACGTCTCTCTCTCGTACCAGTTCGCATTCCAATATATGTCTATGATTGAGTCTATCTGTGGATTGTCCCGTGGTATAACCGCTTTGAGCGTGAGTATTGTCGGGTTGTCGTGTGATGTGAGATGATAGACAACCCAGAACGTGTTCGGATCCGCACCCTTAAGCTTCAATGCATCCACCCCAGAGACATCCATGAGATGGTCGAGTCCGAACTCCTCCTTCAAAATCTTCATAACCTCTTTTACCTTGGTGGGGTCAACAAATGCAGACACCCTGAGCGGGTCATCCACACTGATGTCTGACAGCTCTTCCTTGAATCTTTCTCTCAATCTGTCTGCAAGAGGGTTCGTATAAACCTTCTTTTCTTTCTTTGTTTCCTTTTCCTTTGTCTCTTTCTCCTCTCCTTTCTTTGCTTCTCTCAACTTCCTCCTCTCTTCTGCCTTCTTCCTTGCCCACTCCTTCAGCTCCTCTTTCGAAAGCCCTTCGGGAGGTTTTTCCCTCTTTTTCTTTTCCTCTTTCTCTGCCACGAAACCCCCTCCTCAGTGAATCCTCTCCATCGACACCCTGTCCTTCTTCGCCTTTATCTTCTCCTGGAGTTTGATAAACCCTTGAAGGAGAGCCTCTGGTCTCGGTGGGCATCCCGGTATGTACACATCAATCGGTAGGAACTTGTCTGGCGGAGCAACGATGCTGTAAGACTGCCACCAGACCCCACCACTTATCGCACAGTTCCCCATTGCTATGACCCATTTCGGTTCGGGCATCTGCTCCCACAACAGCTTTATCGCCTTCGCATACTTCTTCGTAATCCACCCGCTCACAATCATCACATCAGCCTGCCTCGGTGTCGCTCTCGGAATGATTCCAAACCTATCACAATCGTAATGGGGACATCCGAATGCAATCATCTCTATACCACAGCAACCCATTGGCTGGGTCAGGAACCAGAGCGAGTTCCTCCTCCCCCAGTCGAGTACATCCTTTATACACGATTTCTTTATGAAATCCTGAATTGCTTTGCTCGTTGTCAGGAATACCTGAGGTTCCTTCATCGTATCCACTCCAGTGCTCCTTTCTTCCAAGCATATACATATCCTATGAGCAGTATCACTATGAACAAGAACATCTCAATACATGCTATGAGGGTGAAGTTCGGCACAGTTATCAAGGGATTCTTGTATGAAACAGCCCATGGATACAAAAACAGAGCTTCAACATCGAATATCAAAAACACAATCGCATACGTATAATACTCCACATTGAACCTTATTTTTGCGGTGCCTATGGGAAGCCAGCCACACTCATACGGAATGTGCTTCCTCGGATACTCACCCCTCGGGGCAATCAGTCGTATGAAAATTATGGTGCCTACGGGTACGAGAATCCCGAACGCAAAGAACACCAGTAAAGGGAGATAATTATCCATAAGTGCCATGCAACCACCGCATAACCATCTAATAGAATGTATAAAAAAGTTATGAAATGTTTCGATTCAACATCTTTATGAACTCGGGAGTGGGAAGCTCGTGTGTGGTTGTGAGGACTATCACACCTTTGTACTTCCTCTTAGCCATCACCACCCTGTCCTCCTCATCCCACATTACTGGCTCCCATTCCCCTCCAACCTCCAGATATCCATCACAGTCTGCCTCGTCTCCTTCCACTATCCCGCACAGCGGGTCATCCGACTTCTTCAGCTTCCTCGTTCCATAATCGAATGTATAGGTCGGTGGATCTGGCAAAAACCTTATCTCCCCGTTCTTCAAAGGACCAAAAACCAGTATATTGACACCCTTCTCCGCATACTCGATAAACTTCTGCTTCAGAGGATTCAGATATCTTCCAATGGAGGTGTATTTCGGCTTTGCAAAACCGGTTGGGATTATTATGAGGGTGAAGTTGTTCGGGGCAAGCAGTGCAGTTGGCAACATCCTCACACATTTTGCATGCTCATTCAGATATCTCTCATACAGCAGAGGTCTATCCCACAGAAGTGCTATTGTCATTTTATCCACCTTCCCGTTACCACCTCTCCCAGTGAACATTCTCTGTTGTGAATCTTGGTGGTTTTTTTGGTCGCTCTGCTGGTCTTCCAACCGTTATGAGAGCAATGGGTAGAACACCCTCAGGAAGCCCAAGTATTCGAGATATCTCATCATCATCAAACGCACCAATCCAACAACACCCCAACCCGAGAGCGTGTGCTGTCAGCAACATGTTCTGCACAGAAGCTGTCGCATCCTGTATCGAATACAATTTCCCGCGTGAGCCGTATCGGATTGCAGACCTCGGCACATTCGCACACACACCTATCACAACATCTGCGTTGTATATCTGAGGCTGTCTGAGTGATGCATCGCCCAGCCTCTCCTTCACCGATGGGTCTCTGATGATTATGAAGTCCCTTGCCTGAAGATTTCCTGCCGAGGGGGCATCCTGCCCAGCTTTTATCATGACTCCAATCTCGTCATCGTTTACCTCTTCCCCCGTGTACCTCCTTATGCTCCTTCTTGTTGCAATCGCCTCAAACACATCCATACCACTCACCCATCCTAATAGAGCGAAACATATATAAAAGATGGAACTAACCAACTAAAAAAACTCTCCTAACGGAAGTGATGAAATAATTGGCTGGTATAAAACGGCTTGTGCTGGATGTGCTGAAGCCTCACTATCCTCTTGTTCTCGAGTTTGCATGTGCCCTCAGTGAGCTGAATGGCGTTGCAGGTGTGAACCTAAGTCTGTACGAGGTTGACCAAGAGACAGAGAACGTGAAGATAACGATAGAAGGAGATGAGCTGAACTACGAGGAGATAAAACGGGTGATAAATGAATTGGGTGCGGTGATTCACAGCATAGACGAGGTTGTTGCTGGGAAGAGGATAGTGGAGGAGGTTGAAACGCACCAAGACTGACTGCCGTATCAACCGAGTACATATCCGAGAGCTTGCATAGTTGCGACTATTTCATCCCCTTTCTTTATCTCTATCTTGCAGAACGAGAACTTCCTCGTCCTCTTTATTTCCCATCCCTCAGCAACCAGCACATCCCCTGCCCTTGCGGGACTCATATAATTAACAGACACATTCACCGCAACCACTACTTCTTTGTAATTACAGCACAGAGCAAAAACCGAGTCCGCAAGTGAGAAAACAACCCCTCCATGAGCGGTTCCAACCGTGTTTAGATGATTCTCCTGCACCTTCAAACTCGCCTTTGCATAACCTTTTCTCCTCTCAACAAGTTCGATTCCGAGTTCTCTTCCAAACGGACTCTTGGTATCATCCCTTTCCATATTCATCCTTATTCCTCCTTTGAGGGGCACAACTCAGACACAGGGCACACATCACACCTCGGATTTAGAGGTCTGCATATGTCCTGCCCAAACCTCACAAACACAATGTTATACAACACCCAAAACTCTTTCGGAACTCTTTCCATTATCTCTCTTTCAGTCTGCTCTGGAGTAGAGGTGGATACAATACCGAGTCGATTGGATATTCGGTGTACATGGGTGTCAACCGGCACCGCATTCTGACCAAACCCATACACGAGAACGCAATTGGCAGTCTTCCTCCCCACACCCGGTAAATTCAGAAGCTCGTCCAACTGGGATGGCACCCCACCCATCTCACAGACTTTTCGGGCAACTTCCCTTATTCTCTCTGCCTTCTGCTTGGGGAAACCCACTATCTTTATTATCTGCTCTATCTCGTCCAGCTCAGCATTCGCAAGCGACTCCGGTGTCGGGAATTTCTTGAAGAGCTGTTGGGATGCTTTTCTGGTGTTCTCATCCCTCGTTCTCTGGGAGAGGATTGTGGTTATGAGAACTCGATACGGGTCATCCCTGAAATACGAATCTCCATATCTCTCAACCAGCTTTGATAGTATCTCCTCAACCCTGTCCATTGCCCAACACCCATTCTTCAGCCTGAACGTTTTATGGGAGTGTGAAGTGTAGTATGTGATTGTTGACAGATCCAAACACCGCAAGCTTACTATTTTTTAATTTCTTCTAGTAAGTCTTTTAAAAGATTTACCAATCCAGCAGTATTTACAAAGAAATTACTTTTATTTTCATCTAAATATTCTTCAATTGCTTTTCTTTGTCTATTTATCTTACTTTCGTTGTTTGATTTTGTCCAAATAAAGTTATTAAAATATACACCATCCATAAAAGATAGATAATGAATATTATCCAAGTTTTCTGAATACCTTATGAATTCAATTGTCTCCACAATCTGCTTATCTTGAGCGCCACCAGACTCCTTTATGTGTTTAGCTTCTATTATGAAGAAATGATCATTTACCTTAAACACCATGTCAGGTTCTTTTCCCTGATGATCTTTACCGAAGTTATATTTGATATCAAACTTCATACAAAACTCCCTAAATAGACTTTTATCCCCCATATCTGGTAAAAAGTATGCAATGGAGGTGGTCATTAGTGTATGTAAATTATTAACATGAGTGGTTTCGCCAAATGTTCCGTGTATCAAATCAACTAACTTTGTAATCCCTGATGCTCCTTTTTTCCGGGAGGCTCCGCTGTCATATAAAGCCTGAACAGTTACATTGCTGTATCCAATATTATCATAAAGTTTACGTCTTCTTTCACAATATCTCTGAAGTAGCTCCTCTAAAATAGATTTTTGATTGGGCAATTTTTTAAAAACAGAATAAGACATATCTAACACTTTCCAGAATGCAATAAATTCTGTATACTGGATTTTATCCATGGAAATTATTAGGCTGTATATTTCATCCAAAATCTTGGGCACAGAACTCTTGTCTTTTTCTACCATTACACAGTAACTTATTATTAACTCTCTCAAACGATCGATTTTTTGAATTAAATCTTCATCTTCTACGATTATTTCGTCAGATATATAATAATCATCTACCACAGGTTCAGGGTTCTTTAAAGAAACTTCCCAATAATACTTGTTCTCTTTTAAAACCATAGTTTCAACTCCGCTTTTTTATTTTTCTCTTTAACAAATGATATTAGTTTCATTATATTCTTACTTTTAATTAAATTCTCAAAATAAGTACGTTCATAATTTTTAAGTGTCAGCAAGGGAAATGTTTGGATCAATTTTTTTGCTTGGGATAACCCAAGATATTTTCGTGTATATTTACTATTGGAGTACTTGTAGGTGGTCATGAACTCACTATCTGTTTTTTCCCTAAAATACCAAAGCACCAAATTAAAGTACTCCTTCAATAAAATTTGTTCATATTGTGAAAGTTTTGGCTCTATAAACATTTGGATCGGATGTGTTCTGTATTTCGCTTTAGTTACTAAAATTCCATCTACTCCAAAAACCTCATTTATCACATAAAGCCCTGCTTTTCCATCATCACTCCCTGTATCAACTGTCCTTATAAACAGGATGTTCGACTTGATTTTATCATACAGTTTTCTGTTTACATAAACCCTTCTCTTTTTGTATTCTTTTCCTGTAAAGGCATTTGCATCTATAACATTAATTTCATAACTACCCTTATTTTTTTCAACATCCTCAATTGTTAGATAATACTTTATTTCGAGTGGTTTCTGTGATTTGTGCTCATCGACAAAATTTTCAAAATCACTTCCGGCTCGGTAATGATTTTTAGGGTCAAGAGCATATATTCTCTTCTGGATTTCTCTATTGATCTTAATTCCCTCAAAAGAAACTACTTCATGTTTTGGTACGCTTTTTCTTTCAAAAAAACAAATCACAACGTTTGTTCCTGTGTATTCAAAAATTTCTTTTTCAAAGATGATTGACTTTTTTATAATATAATACTTCAAGAAATCATCTCTTATTTTATTTGATACGGAAAATCCAAATAAAAAGTTAGAAGGGATTATATAAATCATTTTTTCGATTCCGTGTCGTAGATCATTAATTAAAGCAAGTTGATATAAATCTTGGTACCCTTCATTATCTCCTCCAAAGTACTCTAAATATCTCTGAGTTTCCCTATGCTTTACAATATACCCTATGTAGAGGTAGGGGGGATTTGTTATGTGATAAATAGGCAAATCAAAATTAAGCAAGAATTTTGGATAATCCTTGATTGTGTCTCTTTGAATAATATTCCGTTCTGCAATTTCTTTAGGAATTCCATATTTCATAGCATTCTGTATAGCCTACTCAACTAATTCCTTTTGTATGTCAAAAAGAAAGATATGCTTTTTAAAAAAATTTACTCTTTCATGTTCAGGAATTAGCTCTAAAATTGGAAGAATAAGATTTCCTTTCCCAGCAAACAAATCAACCCAAGCATAATCACATACTTTGCTCTTTATTTCTGGAAGAATAAACTCTTTAAATACTTGAATGGGAGTCAGATGTTCACCATATGTTCTAATTTTCCTACTCAACTTTTCCATAGTTTATATGGTCTTGAATCTTTTTAATTTTAAATCTTTCTAGGTGTTAAAAAACACCACAAATACCTAATAAAACAAAGGTTAAATATAGATATGCATACTGTATAAAATTGAGGTGGCCGGGATAGGGTAGTGGTTATCCTTTGGCCCTGTGGAGGCCAAGAGCCGAGTTCGAATCTCGGTCCCGGCCTGTGGGCCCGTGGCTTAGCCAGGATATAGCACCGGGCTTCTAACCCGGGGGTCGCGCGTTCGAATCGCGCCGGGTCCGTTAAGGAGGTGCTTTTATGGTGCTTGTAAGCAACAAAGAACTGCTTGAAAAAGCAAATCAAGAGGGGTATGCGGTCGGGGCTTTTAACATGAACAACATGGAAATCATGCAGGCTATTGTGGAGGGGGCGGTTGAGGAGGATGCTCCCGTTATTGTGGCAGCAACAAAGGGTGCAATTAAGTATGCTGGAATCGACTACATTGCGAAGCTTGTGCATACGGCAGCAAGCAAAGTTGACATTCCCATGAGTCTCCATCTTGACCATGGACCTGATTTCGAAACAGTGATGAAGTGCATAAGGGCTGGTTTCACGTCAGTGATGATAGACGGGTCGTTTTTACCGTTTGAGGAGAACGTTGCCCTCACGAAGAAGGTTGTCGAGGTTGCACACACAGTGGGAGTTCCTGTTGAGGCGGAACTCGGAAGGCTGGTGGGTGTGGAGGACGAGATATCGGTCACAGAAAGAGAAGCTTTCTTCACAGACCCCAAGGAGGCTCAGAAGTTTGTAGAGGAGACAAACTGTGATTTCCTTGCTGTTTCGATCGGAAATGCACACGGCATATACAAAGGAGAGCCAAAACTCGATTTTGACCGGTTGAAGGAAATAGATGAGGTTGTCCATATTCCGCTCGTACTCCACGGTGCATCTGGAATCCCCGATGATGATATAAGGAGGGCAACAAGACTCGGTATAAACAAGATAAACATAGACACTGAATTGAGGCTGGCATTCAGAGATGCGGTTAGAGAGGTTGTGTGTAAGTCAGATGTGTACGACCCGAGGAAGATTCTCGGGCCCGCAAGGGATGCCATGAAAGAGGTTGTGAAGACCAAGATAAGGCTGTTCGGCTCAAGCAAAAAGGCGTGATCAGATGGGTGAATTTAAACTGAGGTTCCACAAACCAACCCATACCTACATCCTAACGAGTGGATACCTTGACAGGAACGTGAGGGTGAATGGAAATCTCATTACAGGTCCGGGTGTGAGGTTCTGGAATGACCTCGTGGTAAGAGGGGAGCTCATTCTCGGGAAGGGTTCGAGTGTGGGCGGTCAGGTCTTCGCAAAAAAGGCAATCATATGTGCGTACTGTAAAGTGGTGGGCGGTGTTCAGGTCGAGGAGCAACTGCAAGTGCATGATGGATGTGTGCTTACGAGAGAGGTTTTATGCAAAGGAGATGTGAGAATAAGACCACGAGTGGTTATAGACTCGCTCAAGTCGAACGGCACTGTGGTGGTTGAAGGGAAAACAGATATATCAAATATTGAGGCAAAGAGGCTCATAGAGGTGCCAGAAGGGGTGTTCGATGTCTGATGTCGGTGAGAAAACAGCACTCAGACTGTGCAGAAATGTTGCACATGCTGTCAAAGATGTGATAGAACCTTTGGTTGGAGAGGAGGAAGGAGCAAGGAAGCTGTACATGGGTGCGGATGGTACGCCCACCCACAAGATAGATGATGTCGCAGAGAGGGTAGCATTCGAAGAGTTTCAGACATGGGACTTCCCGATAAGGGTGATAAGTGAGGAGGCTGGGGAGAGGAGGTTCGGAGACTCTCCCGAGTTCACGGTTCTGCTCGACCCAGTCGATGGAACAACCAACGCAATCGAAGGAATTCCTTTCTACACGGTATCCATCGGTATAGGGGACAGAATACTCTCCGATATCTGGTTCGGTTATGTGTATGACCTTGCACATGACATCGAGTACTATGCGTTCATGGGAGGAGGAGCATATGCTGTAAGGAAAGGCACCGAGATACCCATAAATGTCTCAACGGTTGCAGACCTCGATTTATCTGACCTCAGCCTCTATGGATTTTCTCAGAGACCTCTCGAAATATCAAACCTTGCAAAGAGGGCAAAGAGGTTGAGGATTTTTGGCTGTTCTTCGCTTGAAATGTGCTATGTGGGAGCTGGCATTCTTGACGGATTTGTTGATGTCAGGGGATACCTGAGGATGATGGATATCGGTGGTGCTTATCTCATCGTGAAAGAGGCGGGGGGAGTTGTGACAGATGAGGGGGGGCGAGAGCATAAGGGCGTTTTCGATGTGAAGGCAAAGGTGAATATGATAGCATCGAACCCCTTCATCCATCACCAAATTATTGATATGTTGGGGTGATATGTTGAAGGCTTGTATTATGTGTGGTGGAAGAGGAACAAGGTTGAGACCTCTCACATTTGATAGACCCAAACCTGCCATTCCGATTCTGAACAAGCCATCGGTTGCGAGACTTGTCGACCATTTATCGAATAACGGCTTCACAGACATCGTGGTAACGCTTGGATACATGGGAGAGCACATCGAGGAGGTTCTGGGAGATGGCTCTCTTTACGGAGTGAGCATTCATTACGTGTATGAGGATGAACCGCTTGGGACCGCTGGAAGTGTGAAGAACGCACAGAAGCTGTTGGATGGTGAGCCGTTTCTTGTGGTTGGAGGTGACCATGTTACAGATGTGGATTTGAGAAGGTTCTACCGTTTCCATCTCCACCATGACTCACCTGTCAGCATTGGATTGATATGCATAGATGACCCCTCTGGCTTCGGAATCGCAGATGTCGATGTGAACGGAAACATACTCAGATTCAAGGAGAAACCAAGTGTTGGTGAGATTTTCTCGAACCTCGCAAGCACTGGTATGTATGTGTGTGACCCCATGATATTCGATTACATACCAGAGGGAAAGTACGACTTCGCATACAATCTCTTCCCCTCACTGATGGAGAAAGGATACATCATAAAGGGATATCTGATGAGTGGACACTGGAGTGATGTTGGGAGTCCAGAGGCATACAGAGAAGCATCGAAATGGATGCTCGAAAACCTCACCGAGACCAGAATAACCGGGACACTGAACACCAAGAGTTCGAAGCTGTGGGGCAAGCTATCGATAGGAGGGAACATCTCGATAGGCATGAACTCCTCGCTCGTGGGTCCAATAGTGATTGGTGAGAACACGACCATCGGTGATAATGTGCTGATAGGACCCTACACATCGATAGGTTCGGGATGTGTGATAAGGGACAACTCGAAGATACTTTCCTCGTACTTGTACGATAGAGTGTGCATAGGGTGTGGTACCACCGTAAGCGGTTCGATAGTCGATTCAGACACGACAATCGGAAACGACTGCACACTCGAGAGCGGTTGTGTGATTGGGCCAAGGACTGTGATCAAGAACGGAGTTGTTGTACATTCTGGAGTGAGAATCTGGCCAGAGGTTGTTGTGCCAGACGGGGAGGTTGTGAAGGAGAATCTCTTCAACTACGAGTATGAATGCGAAATAGAGGGGTCATGAGGAAGTTTTTGTGGAGAATGGGCGGTTTTGAGGCTTGGACTCATCTGTCATCTGAAGTGCTTTTCAAACACTCCCCAGATGTCCTCAGGCTTTTCGAGTATGAACATTCCGTCCATCTGTGAAAGCCTCTTCACATGCTCAACATCCTCTCTCCTGATTCTCAGCTTCATCTTTTTTCCACTGGGTAGTATGGTCTCCACAATCCCCTCAACTATGTCAGATGGCATGAGATAAACCGGGACAAAAGCCTTCATGGCCATGATTGCTGAGTTGGAGAGGAGAGAGTCAGCCACCCCCATCGAAATCTTTGCAACCGTGTTGGAGGTTGCGGGAGCTATCAGAAGGAACTCAAACCTGCCGATCTGCAACTGCCCTGCGAGGAAAGGTGAGTTTGCATTTATTTCCACATACACTCTGTCGAAATCGTTCTTCAGCTTGTCCGTAAGTCTATAGTACTTCACCACCTGCTCCCCCGCCCTGCTCAGATAAACCCTGACCTCAACATCTTCGTATTCCTTCTTTATCCCACTCATCACCTCGTACGTCTCCACAATCCTGTCTCCGCTTCCTGTGATTCCCCACGCAACACTCTTCATAATCATTCCTCTGATAAATATTCGGCAAACTTCCTTACAGTCTTTCTGAGTGTTCTGAACCCTTCTTCATCCCCTTCCACGCCCTCCAGCGTGTCTTTCGACCAGAACGTTGCACCGAGGTTCGCACCAAAGGAGCCACCACTCACCGGCACGATTCCGTTCAGGATGTAGAATGTGATTATCTGCTGGAGGGCGAGTTCTTGCCCGCCTATTCTGTCCCCTCCAACAGCTATCGCCATCCCTACCTTCCCACGGAAGAAGTTGTAGTCTGATGCAACCAGCGCCCTGCACCTGTCCATTACTGCTTTTATCTGCCCACTCACTCCGCCGTTGTAAACTGGAGTCGCCATCACAATCCCATTAGCCTCTCTCAATTTCTCATAAAGTTCATACATATCGTCCTTTATTCTGCACTCCTTGTTCTTCAAACAGTAATCACAATGCTGACAGAAACCTATGTTCTTTCCCCTTACTGTGTAGAGGTGGGTCTCAAACCCTCTTTCCTCAATCATCTCAAGTGCCTTTGTCAGAACATACTCAGTCGCCTTTTTTCTCGGACTTCCGCATATGCCAACTATCATACTCTCTCCTTAATCTTTTCTGCCATATTAACACCGAGGTCGAACGCTTTCCTCAGTTCCTCATCCGTGGGTCTGTACCTTATTTGGAGTGGTGGAAGCACATCGAACCTGAGTTTCTCAAGCACCTCTGTGATTTGTTTCACCGCCCCCCCACTCCATCCATAAGAACCAAAGGCAACACCCAATTTCCCCTTGGGTCTCAGTCCCTGCAATGAGGTAAGGAAGGATGAAACCGAAGGAAGGAAGGTGTTGTGCATCGTTGATGAGCCGATAGCAACACCACCCGCATCCAGTATCTCAGCCATGATGTCGCTGATGTCATCGTTTCTCACACGGAACACTCTCACATCAACACCCTCCGAGCCTGCACCCTCTGCAATCGCCTTCGCTATTCGGGATGTACTCTCCCACATCGTATCGTACACCACGACCAATTTCCTCTCGCTCACGAAGCTCGCCCACTTCGAATAAGCTTCCAGTATCCTCTGCGGGTTCTTCCATATCACCCCATGGCTCGGAGCTATCATTTCGATTTCGATGGTGGAAAGCTCCTCCAGTTTCCTCTTGACTAACTCCCCAAACGGCATCAGTATGTTTGCATAATACAGCTTCGCCCACCTTACCGCCTCGTCCACACCAACCTCTTCATCATACCTCTCCACACTCGCAAAATGCTGTCCAAACGCATCATTCGACATAAGTATTTTGTCCTCCTTCACATACGTCACCATATTATCTGGCCAGTGAAGCATTGGGGTCTCGACGAACATGAGAGTTCTCCTGCCTATGGAGAGTTCGTCCCCGGTCTTCACCACCTTCATCTCCCACTCTGAACAGTCAAAGTGCTTGCACAGTCCCTTCTTTCCTTTCTCTGTACATATCACAGTTGCATCTGTCAGTTCCTTTACATCTGCAAGTGCGCCGGAGTGGTCTGTCTCAACATGGTTCGATACGATGTAATCTATTTCAGATGGCTCAACCACCTGAGAAACCCTCTCAATCATCTCGTGGAAGAACCTCTGCTTCACGGTATCCACGAGCGTTATCTTCTCATCCACCACGAGATAGGCATTATAGCTCGAACCTCTTTCGATTCTGAAGCCATGGAAATCTCTCTCCTCCCAGTCCACAGCCCCAACCCAGTATATGCCCTTCGCTATCTCAACCGGCTCTGGCTTCATGCCCTCCACAACCCATGAACATTACAGTATTCCCTCACCGCCTTCACATCTGGCACCCTGCGGACTGCGGGCGACATGGGACAGCATCTCGGTCCTTTCACCTTCTTAACAGCCGGAATCTCGAACTCAGCCTTTGGCTCATCACCTGGTTTGAGGTGCTTTCTGTAAACCGCATCGTCTGTAATCACCTCTATCCATTCAATGTAATGGTTCTCTTCCATCGGGTGCGGAACACTCCCAACCTTGACGACCAACTTCTTCCCATACTCCACAACCGGAACATGCTTCTCCTTCCCCGCATCCTCTGTCTTTGGCTCAAGCAGTTTCATGGGTTGTTCACAGCACACAGGCACACATTTCCCAGCATGCACAACCTCCAAGATGTTCCCGCACACCTCACACCTGTACATCTCATTCAACTCAGTCATTCTCACACCTCCCTTTTCCCTCTCTCACAACCTCATATCACAACTTCCTGTAACAGAACCACCAGTCGTAGTTCTCGTATTCTTCCAATCTCCTCTTCGCATCCTCCACTGTCTTCGCGGGTGGTATGATTACACTGTCGCCCACCAGCTCATTCTCGGGCCAGTTTGCAGGCATTGCAACTCCTTCCCCATCAACAATCTGCAGACCTCTCACCATCCTCAAAATCTCGTCCATGTTCCTTCCAAGCTCTTGCGGATAGTAAAGAATCGCTCTTATCACACCCTGAGGGTCAACTATGAACACCGCCCTCACAGTGTTCGTTCCCTTGCCCGGATGTATGAGGCCCAGCTTTTTGGACACAATACCTGTGTCATCCGCTATCACTGGAAACTCGATCTCAATCCCCAATTTCTCATTTATCCACTCTACCCATTTTATGTGAGAGAACACCTGGTCAATGCTCAGCCCTATCAACTCACAGTTCAGTTCCCTGAATTTGTCGTATCTCTTCTGAAACGCAACGAACTCAGTCGTGCATACGGGTGTAAAATCAGCAGGATGACTGAAAAATACGAGCCATTTTCCTTTGTAGTCGTCTGGCAGATTCATCACACCATGGGTTGTTTGCACTTCCATTGATGGAAATGTCTCCCCAATCAGGGGAAACCTCTCCCCAGCCATTTCTTCCATTCTTTCACACATTTTTTATCACCATACGAAATTTAGAATAACAATTTATAATATTTTTTGTTCGAAAATCGAACCAGACTATATATATAGTTGAATAAAGAGGGTTATAATGATGGATGAAAGAGACAGAAAAATCATTTCGATGTTGCTGAGAGATGCAAGAACCCCCAAGACGAAGATAGCGAAGATGCTTGGACTGAGTGAGACTGCGGTCAGGAAGAGGATAACAAAACTGGAAAAGGAGGGTGTGATACTCGGATACAATGCAATGCTGAACTACAAAAATCTGTTTGCCTCCCTCACGGGCATAGATGTCGGTCCTGAACATCTCTGGGATGTGATCAGAAAGCTGAGGGAAATGGAAGAGGTGAAGATTGTGATGCTGACATCAGGAGACCACACAATCATGAGTTAGGTTGTTGCCTTCTCGCTCGACGAATTGTCTGAAATCCACAAAAAAATAGCGAGAATGGATGGAGTGAATAGGATTTGTCCTGCTGTGATTCTCGAGAGTGTGAAATGGTGAGCTTGATTTAAATATTAGTTTGGAGAGTGTGTATGTATGAAATTGAGTATGAAATTGCCTCTAATCGTGTTGTTCATATTCATAACAACCGCGGGAGCAAATGCAAGTGTAATCCATGTTCCTGAGGACTATCCCACCCTATCTCAGGCGCTCACAAATGCGAGTGATGGGGACACGATAGTTGTGAACGGAACATACAACGAAACCCTCAACATTGGAAAGGAAGTCTCCATCATAGGTGGCACACTCGGTTGCACACTTGAAGACTACATCTGGATAAAAGCATCGAACATCACACTTGCCAACCTCACCGTTGATACAGACGGAACCGCAATACTCGTTGGATACTACTCAGACCCGTTACGCACCAACGTGAGCATAGAAGGGTGCAACATCATCAACTCCACCGATGGCATGGTCATAATGAACTCTGAGGTGAATGTATCCAACACCACAATATCCACCTCCAGATACTCGATCAGACCCATATCCTCTCGGGTGTGGGTAAAGGACTGCTTACTTCAAAGTGATGTGTTCGCCACGGATAACGGCTTTTTCTCGATGCACAACACCACCGTATATGGAAAAACATCTCCCATCTATCTGTACAACGTGAATGGGGAAATCGAGGATGCACTCCTCACAGGAGAGCAGAGTGGTGTGATACTGCGCAACTCTTCATCCACTCTTTCGAACATCTCGTTCGAGGGTCTGAACATAGGACTTTATCTGCTGGATTCGGATGGTGTGAGAGCTGAATCCATCTCTGCAACCAACTGCTCTTAGGGTGTTTATGTGTATCTGTCCGAGAACTCGCAGATTTCAAACATCTCGACCACTGATTGCGAGTTCGGTGTGTGTGTCCAGTATTCTTCACACTCCCGTGTATTCAATCTCACCTCATCCTCAACAACAATCCCTGTATACGCAAGAGACTCATCATACCTCAGCCTCTTGGACTCAACAATAGATGGAGGGAAGTATGGTGTACTGCTCTACACGGTAAACGACTCCACCGTCTCGAACACCACCATACAATCGTGTGAAAAACACGGAATAATTGCGGAAGTCCATTCCACCAACCTGACCCTCACCCACAACACCATCCACTCATGCCCGTACGGGATACACATGGACACTGTCTCGAATTCGTTCGTAAGACACAACACTGTGTTCAACGACACACACTCTGGCATATATGGTGCCTACCTAAACAACGTCTTCATCGAGAACAACACCGGATACGAGAACAATTTCACTATATGGACAAGAGTTAGCAGTGGCATAGTCGTGAGGGACAACATAGCCAGCTCGTGCAGAATATATTCCTATCAGGTGAGCTTCGATGACCATGGACTATTTGAGAACAACACCGGTAGTGAGGGGCTCTTGCTCGCCTTTTCGGATTCGACCCGCATCACAAACAACACCCTCCAAGGTCTGTATGGCATCGTAGCATACAACACAACCTCTTCCATCATCCAGAATAACTCCATATCTGCAAAGTTCGGTGTGGTTGTCACGAACACAACCTTCTGGTCAAATGTGAAGTTGCTGAACTTGAAGATGAAGAAGATCAAGGTTAAGGGACTGAAAAAGGACTTGAAAGAACAGCTTGTACTCATGTACGAACTCGGAATAACACGCCCATACTTCACAAACAAGAGTGGTGCTGTTGAGCCTCCCGGTTTCTACAACCTCCCAGACCACAATATCGTTGTGGGGAACACGATATCGGGTGATATAGGTGTGGTGGTGACAGGAGTCGAGAACAATGTGGTTGGAAACAGGGTGGATGCAAAGATGGGTGTGGTGGTGCAGTCTGTCCCAGAATCGAGAGCCTTCAACAACTCAATAAGGGACAATGAAATATCTGCGAACAGTGGGATTGTGATTGCGGGTCTCACAGAAGAGAGACTCACGAATTGCCACATACAAAACAACTCTCTGGACACAAAACTCGGAATAACCGTATGGAGGAACGCACAGACCGAAATATCCAACAACTTCATCCAGTCCACAAAGTTCGGGACAGTCGTAATCGGGGATGTTGGTACTCCGTTCGCATACGTGGTCCATAACCGCTACGAAGGATTCTCAGGAGCCCTCATATTCAAGAGGCATGGGTGTGAACTCCACTACAACGACTTCGGAAACACGAGCGTTGGAGTGTGGGGAATAACACCACAGAAAGTGAATGCGGAATACAACTGGTGGGGCTCGCCGAAGGGTCCATCTCCACGGGCATCAAGGGCTGTCGGGAATGTGGATTACAAACCGTGGCTGGAAACACCTCCTTAAAGAAGGTGTATGGCGATTCTTGTGGAGAATGCAATCGTTATCGAGCTCAAAAAAGATGCTAGAACTATGACAACCCACAGGTATTCGGGTTTTAGACCGAGCAGTTTTCCCAGTACGGATGCGGTCACAGCACCGCTTCCCTGAAACGGGATAAAAACAACTACGAATATTCCAATGTAGGCAAACCTCCATATCCATGGACGGCGGGAGAGGATGTTAATAGCCTTCACCATCACCCGTGCTATGATGTCTCCAATCACCTTGAGTCTGCACACAAGGTCGAAGTTCCATATGATGAAGAGGGAGGTGAGGGCGTCCATGGTGGTGAAGGTGAGAGCGGTGTGAAGTGGCCCGAATCCAAGGGCTACCGCAGTGGGGATGACAGACTCCTTCCCGAGCGGTGGGAAGAAATAAACTACCATGAGTGGATATATTTCGCGGGACTGAATTACCACGAAAATGACTGCGAGAGCTATGGGCAGGACAACTTTTATCCGTCTATCCATGATTTTGATTTATCATTGTGAAATATATATGTATGGTGGAAAATGAAGTGACAAGACTGCGTCCTATTTTCAGTTCAAAACTCAAATTTTTTTATAATTTATTCAATTTATTTTGATTTATTCGGTTTTTTAGTAAGACTTATTTAGATGTAATGGCATACACTTCCTACGTGATAAACATGAGAAAATATGTAGAAGCAGGCGTTGAGAAGCTTCATGGAGCTGGGTTAAAACTCTTCTCTAAGAGCGAATTAAGAGAGATACACCAAGCTACCATGGACGTATTCACAGACACAGGCGTTCTCGTCACAGATGAACTCGGTAGAAAAGTGTTCGAGGAAAACGGCTGTGAAGTAGACAACGAGACACAGATGGTGAAGATTCCTGAGTGGGTCGTGAGGAAGGCTTTGCAGACTGCCCCATCAAGATTCTTACTGGCAGGCAGAACCAAGGAGAACGACCTCATTCAGGAGGCAGGAGGCAAAGTATACTGGACAACCTTCGGTACCGGTGTACAGGTATTCGAATTCAAAGATGGCAAGCCGGTTGTCAGGGACTCAGTTGAGCAGGACATCATCGACACCGCAATAGTCACAGACTGGTGTGATAACATTGACTACTTCTCCCTGACGGTCTCTGCAAGAGACTGGTCTGACAAGGGTGCGCAGGACGTACACGAACTGATGGCATCCTTGAAGGGTACGAGCAAACACTTCCAGCACATTGACCCTGTCGGTACCAGCATCGACACATACTGGGAAGTAGTAAAGGCGTTCTATGGTGGAGATGAGGAGCTGGCAAGGAAGAGACCAATACTCTCGTTGCTTCTCTGTCCAACAAGCCCACTACAACTCCACGAGAACGCTGTGAAGGTCATAATATATGGTGCAAAGTACGAGATGCCAGTGAACGTTTTGAGCATGGCAATGGCAGGAGCGACATCTCCGGTGCATGTTGCAGGCACTCTCGTGACACACAACGCTGAGGTTTTGGCAGGTATAGTCCTGTCCCAGCTTGCAAACCCTGGTGCTCCTGTGTGGTATGGAAGCTCCACAACAGCTTTCGACCTGAGAAAGGGAACCGCACCAGTTGGTTCGCCTGAGCTTGCACTTATCAGTGCAGCAGTGGCACAGCTGGCTCAGTATTACAACTTGCCAAGCTACGTGGCTGGAACTTAGACCGACTCCAAACTCCCAGATGCACAGGCAGGTCATGAGAAGACAATCACAACACTCGTACCCGCACTTGCAGGTGCGAACAGCATATACGGAGCAGGTATGCTCGAGCTTGGTATGACTGTCAGCTCTGAGCAGATAGTCATCGACAACGATATCATTGGAATGGCAAGGATGGTCGTTGAGGGAATCGAAGTGAACGAGACAACACTCGCTGTAGACTCCATCAAGTCAGTTGGAGCGGGCGGAGACTTCTTGGCTCTGGATGAGACAAGAGACCTCATCAACATTCAGTCCAACCCAACCTTGATCGACAGGAACATGAGAGGGACATGGCAGTCCCTTGGCGGAAAGGACCTTGCACAGGCAGCACGCGATAAGGTCGATGAGATTCTCAAGACGCATGAGGTCGCTCCGATAGACAGCGATGTGCTGAAGGACATGGAAGAGGTTATGAAGAGGGCCGATAAGGCGGCATTAGAAGGGAGGTGATTTTTAATGTCAAGCGAGCTTATACAGAAAGTTCAGGATGCAATCAAAAACTACAAGAAAGACGAGGCTGTAAAGGCGGCACAGGAAGCACTCGATGCGGGTGTTGACCCTGTGGAACTCATTGAGGGCATGACCGCTGCTATGCGTGAGATTGGTGATAAGTTCGACAAGGGCGAGGTTTTCCTACCTCACGTGATGGCAGCATCTGAAGCCATGAAGGCTGCTGTTGCTGTGGTTGAGCCAGTTCTGAAGGGAGCAAAGGCAGGAGAATCCATAGGAGTGTACTTGATTGGAACAGTTGAGGGAGACATTCACACGATCGGTAAGGACATCGTCGCAACCATGCTCAGCATTGCGGGGTTCGATGTTCATGACCTCGGAAGGGATGTCCCCAATGTGGAGTTCGCCAACAAGGCAAAGGAACTGAACGCAGACATCGTAGGGGCATCCGCACTCATGACAACAACAATGCTCAACCAGCGTGCAGTCGTAGAGGAGCTTGAGAAGGTTGGCATCAAGGACAAGGTCAAGGTGATGGTGGGAGGCGCTCCCATAACCCAAGAATGGGCTGACAAGATTGGTGCTGATGCTTACGCCGAGAATGCTCTCGACGCCGTAAGAATTGCTAAGAAACTTGTAGGTGCAGAGTAAAGGGGAGTTTTTTTCATTTTTTCTCCCCAAAAATTTGTAATGAGGTGATGATATGGGTGCTGTAACGAGTTTGGCTGAAGCAATAAAAGCCGAACAAAAAGTAAAAGTTAAATGGGGTTTTATTTGGGCATTATGGTGTGCAATTCTCTGGGGATTGTGGTACATCCCAGGGACAGTCGTATGGTATGCCCCCCCATATGGAGAATGGGCTCCACCACTCTTTCCGGGAACCGACCCGCTGGGCGAGTTCTTGGCTGCAGCTGTCGTAATAACGACGTTCAACGCTGTGTGGGTTCTGATTTTCCTTCTGGTATGGGTTGGTGTGCTCGGTAAGTTTGGTGAGTTGATAAGGACACTGCGAAACTTCACAAACATCTCGAAGTGGTTCTGGCTTGGAGCAATATGCGGTGGTCCAATAGCTATATTTGGTTCGTTTATGGCAATGGGTATTATCGGTGGTGCCTTTGCTGCAGCAGCAGCTCTTGTGTATCCTGTTGTTGGTGCAACTATTGCTAAACTGTGGTATAAGGAGAGGATTTCTCCGAGAACATACCTCGGTATAGTCCTTATTATTCTCGGTGGCATACTGATATTCAACCCGCTGGACATGATTGCGCAACTGCAGAATCCGGCGGCTCCTGAAGTGCTGTTCCTCGGATACCTCGGAGGTGCAATGGCATTCCTCGGATGGGGTATCGAGGGAGCAGTCGCTGCTAGGGCGCTGGATGTTTCAGACCCAGACATTGGGATAACAGTGCGTTTCATGGGCGAGGTCTTCTACTGGATCATCATAATATGCCCACTCACAGCTGCACTGTTCGGATGGAATATCTATCCACTCTTGTCAGCGACCGCTAATGCAGATGCCCAAGTCTGGCTTGTGGCAGCTGGTATAACATTCGCATTCTGTTATGTTTCATGGTACAAGTCCTTCCCACTGATCGGTGTGGGCAGAGGACAGGCAATCGCAGCCCTTTATGGACCGCTCGCAGTGATATTCGTGATACTCTTCCTCGGTGGCGTCCCAGCCTGGTGGCTCATCTTGGGTGTCATAGTCGCAGTGATTGGTACGTTCATAATGTACTACTGGGAAGGTGCTGTCGTTGAGGAAACAACGAGGGAGATGTGAGGTGGTGTGAAATGGCTGCCAGAACAAAAAACCCAACTGAAATGCCGATTAAATGCAGAGTACTTCAATTACTCGATGAGAAAGGTGCTATGTGGGACTACGAGCTCTGGGAAACCATAAGCAAAGAGTACGGAATCAGTGGAGACTACTGGAAATCACAGGTTAAACTGCTCCTGATAGAGCTCGCATCAGGTGGTCTCACATCGAGTGTCGAGCAGAAAGTGGATGACGGGACTTACTTCGGAGAGGGCGCAGTTCTCTACAAGTACCAGATAGAGGACTTCGGAAGAGAACGCGCACAGCAGGTGTGCATGTTGTGAGGTGATATGAATGTGGGGCTTTGGATTGGAAGGTGTGTGGAGAGCTGCGGGCATTGACTACGTGGCTTTCATCCTGATTTGGGTGCTGAGCTTGATTGCACTCTATCAGGCGAGAACCTTTGCCAAGAACTTCATCAAGAAAGCGTGAAACGATTGGGTGTCCTTCGGGATACCCCCAATTCTTTTTTATATCATTAATCATAATGGTTTATCATGATGTTGGGCATTCTATGCAAATTTGGACTGCACAAATGGAAGGAGAGATACACCATATACGCGTCTTCTAATGTGGTGGATGTGGAAAGAGAGTGTTTGAGGTGCGGTAAGAAAGAGAACTATGTCAAGTGTAGACGGTGAAGTGCTGTTTTGGTAGAATGTCGAACTCCTCATTCAACCTGTATCCCGCCTATCTCATCTCCATTATTATGGTGTTCTTAGGCACATAATGCCCGAAAATTCTGCGGAATAACGATTTCTCGTAATCTATTATGACAACTCTTCCATTTGGTTTCAGAACCTCTCTCAACCTCTTGAAATACTCCACTCTGTTTTTGATGTGGTGTGTAACATTGCGCATGAACACAAAATCCACTTTTTCTGGCAGACTGAATCTGTCCTCGGTTGCGAGGACGGTGATGAGATTGGTGATGTTGTTCTTCCCTGCCATCATCTGTATGTGCTCCAAGAACTTGGGATTCGTATCGACCGCATAAACCCTGCCTTTCTCTCCCACCACCTCTGAAAATCTCACTGAGAAATAACCACCTCCGGCGCCTACATCTGCTATTACCTGCCCCTCCTTCAAGCCCATCCTTCTTATGATTTCGTCCGGCTTGTTCTTCGGGTCTGATGCCAATCTGTTAAGCATCTCTGCTCTGTTTTTTAGCCTCATCATCTATCCCATCACCTTTTCATTTTATCTTCTCCATCTTAAACTGTTCCCAGAGAACACATCATTCTCCATTCCTCTCCCTGAGCCATCTGACAAACGCACCCATCACCACCTCAACCACCTCTGTCCTCTCCTCCTCGCTCATGTCCACCGCCCTAATAAGAATTGGTCTCATGTTCTCGGCGATGAGGGAAACGCCCGTCGGTTTCAATTGCTCGACAAGTTCGTCCAGTGCCCTGTTCACCATGACCTTCGGGTCTATTTCCTCCCCGTATTTCATGACCAGCATTCTGATTACATCCCCATACGAGCGCCCATGCCTTCTTTTCAGTGTATCAAGCTGGGCATACACCTCTGCAGGCACTTTTATGCTCTTTCTCTCATTCTTTCCACCCATGTCCACTGTCCACCTCCCCAGAGTGTAAGGTATGCGATACCCTACCCGATAGCTCTTGATATGGTATGAGCTAACCGTGGTTCGTGGGACTATCGCCCAACACAATTCATGCGAAATTTCACACGAAATTCAGCCTTAACGAAGCTCCACCATTACTTTATCGTGTGGAATTTTGAGTGGGAGGGGGTCCGAGGGTGGAATTCTACCTGTGTCCACCCCCGCCATATCCAGCCACTCTCCCACCCCCCTCCACACATCCTCCACAGATTTTGCTCCCATAACCATACAACTTCCACTCTCGAATACGATGGAGGTTGCCCACTCGTTCCTGATGACAACCGCACAAAACATCTCTGGCTCGTATCTCACATCGAAATCATTTTCAGAAAGCACATCATACAGGGTGGACAGATGGATACCATCGCCAAGATGTCCTTTCGCGACCACATTCACAACCCGTGCGTTTCTCACCCTGTGTCCCGTGAGTGAGTACCCTCCCCTCATGAGGGTATCAATGGACTCCTCTTCAGTTTTCGCACCAGTGCATGTGATCGCACCTGATGAGTACAGATGAAGTGTGCATTTTCCGTATCTGTACTCGATTCTGTGTTTCTTTTTTGTTCCTTTCACATCTGCATTTCCGAGTCCCTCGACCCATCCCGCAGAGACAACATTCACTATTGTTAATAGCATGTTAATAAGATACTATTAATTAATATTTAAAGCTAATGGGGTGGGTGGAATTTTGAGAGAGGCACCTTGTCCATCAGTCTAATTAATAACATATAAATATCATAATCATAATCTTTTATTTGTATGACAAAGAAAATGGTGGTGTCGGTCTCGATGTCTCCCTATCTCAAGAAAAGGCTTGAAGAGATTGCTGAGAGGGAGGGCTTTACAGGGCTTTCGGACGTTGTGAGCTATGCCCTTATCGAGTTCGTGAGCAGGTACGACAGAAAGGAGAAAGTGGGGGAGGTAAAACTATGAGGGCACATGTTGAATGCGCATACTGTGGTGAAAAAACCGTGTTCGATACAACGACCACCTTGGAGTTCCACAGAGAGGATGAGAAGTTCTGTGGTGAGGTGGTTGACCTCCACATAATGAACACCCAGAAGTTTGAAGATTTTATGCGCGATGTGAGGTGGGTTGCCCTCGAACTATTCACCCCCGAGAAACTGGAAAACGGTGTGGATAAGGAGTTTGCACTGAGAATGCTGAGAAGATGTCTTGGAATCACACTCTCTCTTTCGTACGAGGTGCTTGACTTTCTGAAGTCTGAACTCGGACTGTACGAGAAAGACGGAAAACTGTACGAAGCCTAAATGTATAAAAATAAAGAGGATAAAGTAAGATTATCATCTCCGTGGATAGTGGTTAAAGGATAGTGGTCAAAATGATCAGAACAAAGAGGATATTTGAACACAGGTCTCCCGAAGATGGTTATAGAATACTGGTCGAGAGGGTCTGGCCCAAAGGGGTGAGGAGGGAGGAGGGAAAAGTTGATTTTTGGATGAGAAAGCTTGCACCTTCAAGCATACTCACTCACTGGTTTTCCCGAACTCAGAGGTGGGACGAGTTTGCAAAACTCTACAGGAACGAACTGAAGAAGAAGATTGAGATGTTGAAGGAGTTGAAGCAGATCGAGAGAGAGAAAGGAGTTATAACACTATTGTACATAATCAATGACCCGGAACGCAATCCTGCGGTTGTTTTGAAGGATGTGGTTGAGAACCTCGAGGAGTTTATGGAGGAAACAGAGGAGACAATTGTGGAGGAGGTAAAAGAGGAGGAAACAGAGGGGGCAGAAGAAGAAGGGGCTGAGTGAGGAGGAGCAGAAAAAGAACAAAATAAGAGATTAATAAAAGATGAGGATTGATTGAAAACAGGTGGAAAGGATGAAGCTTCCGAGGTATGTAATCAGGTATGTCTTCTACTACTTTGTTGCCCTATTCTCCCTCATATTCACCTACTCCGCCCTTTTCCTGTTCATCACCCGATACATAGAGGGTGTGAAATACGGAGTTGCAGATGCACTCCACTGGGTAATCGTGAGTATGGCAACCCGTGCGGTTCCAGATGTCGTTTTGACAACAACCGCTGGAAAAACCCTCTCAATCATTGTCTCCATGAGTGGAATAGTGCTGATGTTTGGCCTCCTCATCCCCATATCCAACACGATATGGAAATATCTCGCATGGAGGTTCGAACACCCAACATCCACCACTCTGAGAGACCATGTGGTTGTGTGTTATTACTCAAAGATAGCTGAAAAGCTCATAGGAGAGCTGGAATCCCTCAACATACCGTTCCTTGTTCTTGACCCAAGGGCTGAGGTTGTGCATTCCCTCTTTGAAAAAGGTGTTCCGTGTGTGGTTGGGGACCCCACCTCGTCCGAAGGACTGAAAAGAGCAAACGTTGAAAGCGCAAAGACAGTGGTCATGTGTGGCACAGATGTTCAGAACACTGCAGTACTGCTCGAACTCGGTTCAGGCATCGTGGTTGCCGAGGGGACGATTAAGGAGGAGCATCTAAAAATGGCGGGAGCGGACATGGTTGTCGTTCCGAAGAAGCTTGTGGGGGACCACGTGGCACATAGAATCATCGAACTCATGAAAGGCGTGCCGGTTGGTGAGGTCGAGTTTTTCAAGGGTCTCTATATCACAGAACTTCCCGTGAATCCCGAGAGCGGTGCGGTCGGAAAGACCATCATGGAAGTGTGGAACTCGAACGAAAAGAGGATGGGGGGAAGAGTGATAGCGATGTGGAAGGATGGAAAACTTATACCAAGTCCCGCACCCGAGACCGTGATCACATCTAACAGCGTGCTTGTGGTGGTCGGAACACCTGAACAGCTCAGAACAATCGAGGACTCGATATGCACAGAGAGGTGCAAATGCATGGGTGCCCCCCACACGCCGAGAAGATTCATCGTAATCGGACATGGAGAGGTTGGGAAGGAGGTTGTCCGCCGATTGATGGATGCGGGTGTGGGGGTGGTTGTCATTGATTCAAACCCGCACGCACTATCTGGTCTCGAATGCCCAACCATAGTCGGCTCTGCAACCGATGAGGAGGTGCTGAAGGAGGCAGGCGTAGATCAGCCCGGTCATCTCACGGTTCTCATACTCCTTCCAGATGATTCTGAAAGTGCGTTATCCACACTGCTCGTAAGAGACATGAACCCAAGGGCTTTCATAATAACGAGGGAGAACAATGGGGAGAACATAGACAAGATACACAAAGCTGGCTCGAGCTATGTGGTGTCCATTCCTGTGATGTGTGTTGAGGTTATTACATCAGAGATTGCCAAGAAATACAACAAAAAATACAAAGCCGAGCCAATGGCTCAGGGGCTGGTGGTAGAGGTCTTCGAAGTTCCCGAAAAGTCTCTGCTCACAGAATTTGACCTTGAAAGTCTCTCGCTTCCAAGGAAGTTTGGATGTTCCCTCATCGGGATAAAGAGGGGTGAGGATGTGATTCTGGACATAAAACCCGATGAGGTGCTGAAGGAAGGGGACAGGATAGCTGTTGTTGGAACAGAAGAAGGAATATCGAAGTTCAGAGAGGTCTTCATCTGAAGACGACATACACAAGACTTCCTGTAAGGATGAAGTAAGCTAATGAATATTTGTGGAACTCTAACCAGTTGTTGATGAATTTCAAAGCTATTATATTCGCGAGAGAGCCAATAAAAAGTCCATTTCCGCCCACATTTACACCATAAGCTATCGCAAGCCAGTTGTCTGTGAATTTTGACATGAAGATACTCGCAGGAACATTACTAATTATCTGGGATGAGAACAGAGACAGTGCAAAGATTGTTGCAGAGTTGTGTAGGTCAAATTGATTAATGAAATCAGACACGATGTGCATTTGACTTATGATATGAAAGTCTATGAACATAATGCCAACCAACACAATCAATAGCCAGTTGACCTTCCTCAACACATTTCTGAAAAATATTGCATAAATCAAAAGGATAATTGGCAGTGCATAGTATGAAAAAGCAAATTCGACAGCTAAAATAAACAACAACAAAAGAACGGTCGAGAGGTAGAATAATCTGTCGTTTGAATCCACCACATTCTCTGGCATCCTGAAATACAATTTTCTGGAGGGAAACACAACCAAACCGAACATCAGGAGGGTGAAGAACAGTATCACAAATAGTGGCATCATGTTCATCACAAAACTGAAAAAGGAGATGTTCCATTGGTGCCATAAAAACAGATTTTGGGGGTTACCGATGGGAGTAAGAGCTGAGCCGACATTGACCGATATGGTCTCGAAGACTATTAACTTCTGTAAGCTGTTTTGCAGATACATCTGAAAAGCCAGAGTCAGTGGGAGTACTATGAATAATGCAATATCGTTTGTTAAGAACATGGATAAAAATGATGCAAGTATAATCAGAGTCAATGCTAACTTTCTTTCGTTATCTATTCTTTTGAAAAATTTTTTAATCATTTTGAGAAAGAAGAAACTCTCTTTTATTGCGGTTGTAATGACTAATAGACCGGTTAAAACTGCGAGTGTTCTCCAATCCACAAAAGTATGGTAATCTCTTATGTTTTGGGGATATAAAACAGACAGAACAATCATCAGAAACACAAACGGTAAAAGAATGTAGTTATTCTTAATAATTGGGATGTTTTCAATCGTCCTCAATAATTCCATGTTTGTAAATCACACAATAAACATATATATCATGCCGATGGTTGTGACGCCAAGTATCCAAGAGATTGCATAATATATTGCGTTGTTCTTTCCAAGGAAGCCTGCAACCATCAGAATGTTGGGCAGACTCGTTCCTGTTGCTATCAGGAGGAACGTGACAATGCCCGGTTCAGTCATCCCTTTTTCAAACATCGCCTGAGCCATCACAACCTCCACTCCGGGAGGGAAATACCATGGAATTGTGAAGCCAGCTATCAACAGAATCGAGACCGGGTCGGTTCCGCTCAGATACTCTGTTATTATGGTGACGGGGACCAAAACCGCAATCGCACCCGTCAGAAAAATTCCGATTATGAGACCGGGAGCCATTCCCTTGATTTCAAGCCATATCGTCTTCACCATCCCGACCAGCTTCTCTTCGAACGTCTTTGCTTCAGGCTCGAGTATCAAGGGATGTCCATCTCCCTTTGCTTCAGAGGCGTCTGGCAGTTTGAGGAATATCTTCCTCTTCTCGAGTTCCATCGCGATAACACCAATCAAAATCGCAAGAACGAAAGTTCCGATGACCCGCGTGACTGCAACCCTCATACCGAGAACGTCTGCGGTGAGGGCAAACAGCACGGGATTCACACCAGCCCCCATCACGAGAGCTGCCATAATCACACCCATTGAGAGCCCCATTCTGTAAAATCCTCCAACAAGCGGAATCACTCCTATCGAACACAACGGGATGGGAAACAGTGCTATAACCGTGAGAACAATTGCCTTTATGCTCCTGTATCCCCCCATCACCTTCAAGAGGTATCTTCTCGGAACAAACTCGCTCACAAAACCTCCCGCAACGAGTCCTATAACGAAATATATCCACACATCCGCAAAATAGTCGAGGGCGGTAAGCAATATTTCCACAATCAGCATCCCAAGGTCATTTGCTGTACCAATGTTAACCATCACATTAGATTTTCTCTACTCATAAATATTTTTTTATCAATAAATATTTTTACTCATACTGAGAGGTTATAATGATGCTCGTATCGGTGCGTGTCAGACGCTACTCCCCCCCAGACTACGAGGGCGTACTGTGGATAGAGAACGTCTCTTTTGGAAGGAGAGATGCCCACCTCTACATCTCGTACTATGCAACACAGGATTATTTTCTGGTTGCAGAACTCGATGGCGAGGTTGTTGGGTATGCGGTTGGAAGCGTACTCGACACGGTCGGAAAGGTCGTGTCGATTGCAGTCCATCCCATGTACAGAAGATGTGGAATAGGGAAAAGCCTTCTGAAAACTCTTCTGGATAATCTGTTCAAGAGTGGTGTTGGGGTTATCAGACTCGAAGTGAGGGAATCGAACATTCCCGCATATTCACTCTACGAGAGACTTGGTTTCAGACAGACTGGTTTCGTTCCTAGCTACTACCCAGATGGGGAGGGGGCAAGGATATATGAGCTGAGGAGGGAGACCAATGAGAGCACTCGTCTTGTCTGATGCACATGGAAGATACGAGAAAATGAGAGAAGTGGTTGAAAGGGTGGGGGTGGATGTGGTTGTGATGTGCGGAGACATCACGAACTTCGGTCCCCTCACACATGTGAAGCACATGATGGAGATTCTGAAGGGCAGGAAAGTGATTGGAGTTGGTGGGAACTGTGACCCGCCAGAAATTCACCAAGCACTTGAGGAGGAGGGAGCAATCCCCCTGCACAGGAGGGTGGTCGAGATGGGGGACGTGCTGTTCATGGGAATCGGTGGCTCGAATCCCACTCCATTTTCGACTCCGTTCGAGATGAGTGAGGACTCAATCAGATACATGCTGGAAGAACTGCTCTCTAAGATTCGGGATGAGAGCCGTACAACGTGTCTCGTGAGTCATGCACCACCCTATGGAGTGTGTGATGTGGCGAGGGGAGAGCACGTTGGCTCGAAGGCGATATAGGGGGCGGTGGGGAAGGTGGATGTGATTCTGTGCGGACACATACACGAGGCAAGAGGAGTGGAACATCGCACGGGAACTCTGATTGTCAATCCGGGTCCCCTTTACATGGGGATGGGTGCTGTTGTTGATTTTGAGAGGTGCGAAGCAGAGCTTTTGGAGGTGTGAAGGTGTGGAACATAGAGGGCGAAAAAGATGAGAGCGTGTTGTATGTGCTTTCGCTGATGAAGGAGAGGGACATCTCCTACACCAGAATTCTTTCTTCGATGTGCACCTTACCCCATCCGGTTGCTGTGAGAGCCCACATCCTCTACATGGAATCGAACCTTGGAGACCCGGGGCTGTTTCCCGCTTCCTCATAGATAGAAGGGTGTGTTGTGAAGAGGGTTGGGGAGCTTGCTGGCAACTCGAAGACATGGGGATTTGCAACCACTGGAGGAACAGAATCCAACATACAGGCGATGAGGGTTGCAAAGAAAGAAAATAAAAAAGGAAGCGAAGGTGAAAAAGGAAATATTGTGGTTCCTGAGAGTGCCCATTTCTCTTTTGATAAAATTTCAGACCTTTTGGGTGTTGAGGTCAGGAAGGCTCCGCTCAATGAGGATTTGAAGGTGGATGTTGGAGAGGTGGAGGGTCTGGTGGATGATAACACGTTTGCAATAGTTGGCATCGCATGTACAACAGAGTACGGACAGGTTGACCCAATCGAGGAGTTGGGGAAGATTGCAGAGGAGAGAGGAATATTTCTGCATGTGGATGCTGCGTTTGGTGGATTTGTCCTTCCATTTCTTGGAAGGAGAGACTGGGGTTTTGTGAAGGGTGTCAGTTCAGTTTCGATAGACCCACACAAGATGGGATTCTCAACCATTCCGTGCGGTGTGCTTGTTTTCAGAGAGAACGTGATGGATAGGCTGGCGGTCGATACCCCCTACCTCACCCACCGCTCTCAATACACACTCACCGGAACGAGAACTGGTGGTTCTGTTGTGGGTGCGTATGCGGTGATGAGACATCTCGGATGGGATGGTTACACGAAAATCGTGAAGGAGTGCATGCGTATAACCCATCTCATGAAAGAGGGATGTGAGGAGCTCGGACTCGAGCCGGTCATAGAGCCGGTGTGCAATGTGCTGTGTGTGAGATGTGATAGGGCGGAGGATGTGAAGAATGAGCTGATGAGAAGGAACTGGTATGTCTCGACTGTGGGTGAGGCAATAAGAATGGTCATGATGCCCCACGTTTCTGAAAGAACGGTGGAAGAGTTTCTGAGGGAGTTGAAGGATGTTCTGAGAAAATATAAATAAAAATTTAGCCAAATCTACCAGCCCTCCGAGAACCAATCATGTTCTTCAGAAAGAAAAGAATTCAGGCTTCTTTGTCGGCAATACCCAGAATCACACCGGACGACTACAAAGTGGGGAACTTCTACCTTGACACATCCAACCGCTTCATCAGATACGAACAGCTCTCCCAGATCGACCCCTATGTTGCAACCTCACTTCTGAAACTGGGTCTCACAATCTCAAGTGGCTTCGAGTTCTGTGGTGGTGTGAAGGAGCTTGAAAAGTGGGCTGTGGGAGTGAATCTCGACCACGTGATTGCAACAGTTGCCAGACTGCTTGCCCGTGATGGAACCGTTGTTCTCCACCTCGAATGGGATGGTGATACTATTTCCTCACTCACTCCACTCCCCATGAGGTACATCACTCTCCTCCCCAAAGGAGTGAGACCGAAAGAGATTCCCACACACGTTCTGAAGGGTAAGGTGGACAGAGTGGTTGTTCAGGAGGAGTCTGTCCCCACAGTATTCAACAGAGACGAGTTCGCACTATTTCGCCTCTTTCCAGAGGGGAATGTATGCACAGATATCATGGGAAGAACTACCCTTGGTCTGTATGGTATCTCACTCCTCGACCCCATAGACAGAATCGTGAAGTACAAACTCGATTTGCTCGAAGGATTCACAAAAGCTGTCAGAAGATACGGAATGGGAAGGCTTCACATCGATATGAAGGCTCTTGAACCACTTCTGCACGAAGGAAGATTCGAGGAGATAAAGAAAGTGCTGGACGATGTGAAAGAGGAGATGCAGAAGCTTGAACAGAACGAGGACATTGTGGGGGTGGGATTCGAGGTGAAGCCTTTGACTCCAACCACAGGAGCAACCGACATTCTCGGACTCAAGGAGAGCTTGGAAAGAGACATCGCAATAGCTCTCCTCCAGTCAGAGATTACAACCGGAAAGGCAAGAGGCTCAACCTACGCATCTTCCTACGTTTCAGAGAAAGACAGACTGAACGTTCTGATGTCGATGCAACGCCAAATCAAAAGAGTGTTCGAGAGAGATGTCCTCATCCCACAGATGAGAGCATGGGGATACGATGAGGGGGTGGAAATGAGATTCGACCCTCTTAATATTTAAACATCCTAACATTTAAGTAGAATTGGAGTCAATTCACTTTCATGCTTCAAGAAGTCATTGAGAAGGCTATCAAGAGTGAGTTTAAATACACGCCTGACAACTGCCCCGTCAGGGAGTATGCCCGCGAGCATGGTTCGTGCATGAAACCCATTTCTGGGATACATGTCTGTCCGGTATGTGGTGAGTTCTACTGTCCGGAATGTGGTTCGCACAACGTCCTGCCCATTTCTCGGATAACGGGATATCTCCAAGATGTGAGTGGCTGGAACGAGGCAAAGAAACAGGAACTGCTTGATAGGAAAAGGTTTGAGATAAGATGATGCGAGTCTAACACAATATCCTCTCTTTTTATTCCCCTCAACTTTTCTGATTTAGCATTTTCTATCCCTCCTCCAACCTCATTCAGGATGTTGGAGGATGTTGTACTCACGGTAAGGGATTACCTGAGAGAGAATCTTACGAATCCCAATGACCCGAATGTGGCTGGAGACTCGTGGATCTTCACAGCATACCATTCCCATGAACCGATGTATCCCATGATAACGGTTGAAGGGGAAATTGTGAACACCAAACACTACAGAGACCTCGAGGATGGACTTGTTCTCAGTGAGTTCGTTGCCCATGTAAAGGTGAAGGTCTGGTCAAACACTGTGAAACAGAGGGATGAACTGGCGGATTCTGTTGTGCAACTTCTTCTGAGTGCAGAACTTGGCTACACCATAGCCAACACATCAAACAGGGAGAAAAGTCCGAATTGCAGGATTGTGGAATTCAAAGTTCATTTTATTGAAGGAGGTGTTTGAGTGGAGGAGCTTGACATGATAAAAATTGAGTTAGATTATCTCAAAAATTATGCCCAATCGCTCGAGTCCCTTCTCAAAACGGTGATGAGTACCAAGGATGTTTTGGAGTATCTGAACACGAAGAAGGAAACTCTCCAGAATCATCTGGACGACCTGAAATCTGAAAAGAGCCTTATTCTCAATTCAAGGTTATCGGACGAGACGAAGTCTCAACTAACATCAGTAATCCAGCAGAGAATCGAGAATATCCAGTCAGAACTCGAAAGAATTGACGAACTCATAACCCAGTACGGAGGTGCATGAGATGATAATCGGAAACCAGCCTGTTGAATACGTGGATGAGACATCGTTTGGCGTCTTCCCAACTGACCCAACGATGCAGTGGTTCGGTCTTGTCGAACGGTTTACTCCCACGATTCGAACGCTTTCACAGGACGTAAGATATCTGAGGGCGAATGGTGAGGAGGCACTCGAAAGTCTGACAGTCGAGAAAACAGGGCAGGAGATAGAGCTGGCGATGAGCATAAAGCCCAACGACCTGACATGGTGGGCTTCTCATGTGCTGGGCAGTGCATCTGGTACGGACGACTCCCTCCCATCGATCTCGATAGGACATATCGTGGATGTCGGGGGCACAAAACACTTCGGCAAGTATGCAGGCTGTGTGGTGAAGAGTGCAACTCTGACATTCAGAGAAGACGATGTCGCATCCCTTGATTTCACACTGGTGGGGGCAGACTTCTCTGGATATTCGGACACGGATTACATAGGGGCTGGAAGCCACGCTTCCCCATACACCTCGGTGCTGAAGTGGGATGACCTGACGTCTCTGACGCTGGGGGGTGAGGCAATCAGCGACTACGTCAGAGAATTCTCCATCAGGGTGGACTACGAACTCAAAATCGTGAAGGATGTGGATGCAACAACATCCACCAAAATAGTCGGACTCGTTCCCACCAAGCGGGATATAGTGGTGGGGTTGACAATGGACTTCGCAAGTCTGGACATGTTGAGTGATATAACGAGCCTCACAAAGAGGGATCTGGTTGCCAGCGTTGGTGATAAAACGATAGGTGTGGAAGAAGTTGCCTTCCCGTATTTCGATGGGGACTTCACACCAGATGACTTGGTGGAGACCACATTGGAAAGTCTGCCTTGCAAATCGATAAATATCTCATGAGGTGTATGAGTATGGATTACAGAAGAAATCCCATTCATAAGGATGTAAAAGTTCTCAGGAAACTATACAAAAGAATTATTCTGAAGTACTTCGGAAATATCAACCCAGATGAACTTCCAGAAAAAATAAAGGAGAAGGTAGAAGAGGACAGGGATGCACTTGCCGACTTTTCTGATGAGGTGGAGGAACTCATGTATGCTGGCACGATCATGCTCTCTACCGGGATGAGTCCAGAGGAAATCGAGAATCTGAATGAAGAAGAGTTCTGGTACCACTACAACAACAGCAGGCGTGCACTTGGAGGGACTTGTGAGGATTTTTTGTCTCGTTATATCGATACCACGAAAAGGAATGGGTCAGGCACATCAAACGGGCTCTGCGAGGAAAAGAACCATCAGAAGAAATCACGGAAGTGATGCTCATGCGTGAGTTCGGATGGACTCCTTCTGAAATAGACGAGATGGCTGAGGAGGACTTCGTGAGAATCACACGAATACTCGAAATCATGAATAGGGAGAGGATGAGAAATGCACATAGGTGAGATATACGTACCTGCAATCACCCGGTTCGACGAAGTCCAGTCCCAGAAACTCATTCAGTTCAGAGCTCTGGGTCTCAACCAGCCAGTGGTGGTATCGTTTCCCTCCAATGTGAGGGAAGTGGAGCTTGAAGCCATATTGTATCCAACCAGCGGGAAGACTGCCCGGGATTACAAGGAAGACCTGCTGACGGTTTTGAGAGACGCTTCCTATAATAAAATTAGTTATGCTAACCGGGATGGGTATCTGGCGGTCTCAGATATCGAGTTTCGTGAGACTGGAAATATCATCGTATCGAGAATAAAGGGAATGTTCCTTCCCTCCCATCTGTACAGAACGATTCTAAAAGCCTATCCGGTTGCGGATGAGGGATATTCGACCGACTACTGTTACATTCCACTGCCCGTGGGTGCGAAATACATCGGAACCGAGCCAACCATCACAAGAACCACATCAGACGGAACAATCACACTGGTGAAATCCCAGACAGCCAGATACGAACTCGATGGAGAGGAGGTGAACGTTGGGGAGGTGAAAATCTTCGACGGTTCCGACCGAGTCTATTCAACCTCCCACAACTTCTCAGGGAATCCAGCCATCGAGAACGGGATATACAAACTGGGGGTTGGTTCACTTTCCTCAGACACCATTGCAGGATATGTGTATGATGGTGCATGGACATCACTCAGTCATGACATCCATCTGGAGGGGGCGTACTCCTCGCCTGAAATCATATCATTTTCGCCAGATTACGCAGAACTCAACATCACGGTATCTGGAAATGTAAGAACCATCAAGATGTGGAGGGGTAAGCCTCTCGCCTACATCTCTTATGCAAAACACGTTTATCCGTACCACAGATTCGGGTACAGAGGACAGGGGTATTTGGAAGATGCTGAACTCATGCCAGAGGCTTTCAAGACCACCAGCTGGGCTGCGTTCTTTGACCCCTCATCCTCCGAAATCCAGATATTTGTGAGGGGGGGCGAGGCTTCTTTGCAGTGGGCTAACTCTACTGAGGGAAAGTGGCGAGCAGTGTGGCAGTGGAACTCTCCATGCTACTTCGGTGCCTTCGTTCCAGAATCCTATAACACATCTGACCTATTCACCGAAGCAGAGTCTACGAGTTGTAGTGGGACAGCAACCGGTTTCATATCAGACAACCCCTCATACTCGAATTCCCAGGGAATTTCTCTGCGCAATAACGGGGAGTACTGGCAGTGGAACTGGGGAACCTTATCGAGTTTGAAGAAAGGGACATGGAAAGCCATATTCAGATTGAGCGGTGAGACGGGTTCGGAGTGTGTGATATCTGTGGAGAATACCACTGATGCCACCACAGTCTCATCCTCGACCGTGAATCCATCCACTGATTTGGGATATCATTATCTCGATGTTCAATTTGATGACGGTGATGTGAACGACACCATTGTGATAAGAACAACATCCACAACCGACTACGACGTGAACATCGATTATTTCGTGATGGTTCCCCTTCTCGTAGGAGGAGACGGCTTCGAAGACATCGTCAACCAGGCTCATGTGGACCCACGTATCCGAAGGGGGGTTGAGGAGAGGTGATCAACATAGATAAAATCAGGAAGGTGTGGTACATCATGGCACACAACATAGAACACACAACAAACCACAGTATAAATCAGAGCGTGGAAATCCTGAAAACAGTGGACAGAATAAAACCGATTTTATCGGGCTTAAAAATCACAGATACTTCTGATTATCCTGCCATCACATTCCTCCCAGTAAAATCCTCGGTAAAACCAACCAACGTAAACGGTGAGTCCAACAACATAACAATAAAAATCGAGCCGCAGCCCATCACAATCAACCTTGATGGTGAGACACTCGCAAGAGCTGTCGCTGAATACCAGAGCCGGGAGAAGTGGGGAGAGTATACGGTGAATACGGGGTGAGCTAATGATAAGCAGGAACGTTATCGAGTTAAGAGGAGTGAAGTTCAAAGACGCATTTGAGTGGGGTGGCTCTCTGTATTACCACATTCTCACTTCCCTCTCAACACACGAATATGCTGACATAGAGGAATACGATGAATTGGGGCATATCCCGACTAGTTGGGGGGATGTTGGAACAGCGGATGTACTATATCCCTTCACACCTGCAGATGTTTATGTGGTGGATGGTGTTGTGTGTGGATGGATAACTCTCATGTGTCAGAACACAGGAAGTGATGGGACTGCCTATATAACACCCAGTGTGGATATTGTGAAGATCATGGATGATGGTTCAGAGGAGGTGGAGGGAGGATTCATATGCCATCAGCACATCTTCGATTTTGGGGGAAGTGGCTCCATCACGGTTGCATTTCCGTACTGGATAAACATATCCGCCATGAGAGTTGAGCAGGGCGAGAGAATTGCCCTCCGAATAACAGCCGAGGGATATGCAACCCATAACGCCTTCGATTTGTATGTGGTAATGAGAAGGAATTCGAAGGATGTAATGGTGAGAATGCCGATTGTGTGATTATTTACCAGAGTACTATCTCCTTCAGTTTATCTGGTATCTCCTCATCCCCCTCATACCCGATTGCCTCATCGATTGCGTGTCTGAGAACGTACCCTGCAACGTGCAACAGACTGTCTCCGTACTCCTCATCCTTTTCCATGGTTGCGGTGCAGGGAAAACTGTGATGTGCCTCAGACACCCTGTTCCACAGTTCTCTGATATCTGAGTCCAGTCCAGACAGTCTCAGTCGGGTTGCAACAAACCATGCAGCACCACACGGCTCACTTCTCAGTACCTCTATGCTATTGTGTATTCTGAACTTCGGATATCCTATTCTGAAATGTTTTATGAACTCGTTTATCACTGGGGTGTCTTCTCTCTCCCTGAGTATGCAGAATGGCTTGGGTGCTGAAAACTCCATACCCATTTTCTCACACTTTCTTTCGAGCTCGGTTATCACACCCCTCGGGTACCATTTCCCTTCTATTGGAACGATGAGGGCGTCTGCAGACACATTTTCTGGAAGAGTCAGAAGTATGTCAGGATGCATATGTATCGCAACGATAACATCGGCTTCCATCTTCTGAACTGGATAGTCCAAATCATCCAGAAATTCAGGCATCCCTTCTGGATCCTCCATCTCAACCACACCCACTATATCTCGTGAATACGAATAGTGCTTACAATGTGTGCAGTATTCCACACCGCACGCCCCAAAGGAAGCACATGAGTACGGATAATTCACGAGATTTGCCACAAACCGTTCACCAAAAGAGCCGTTGTAGTATATGCCGAGTCTGACTCCCATCCCACATTCTCCGATTTCATTCAATTTATTTCTTTTCCATAATCCGGTTGTAATTTCAATCCGGTGTAATTTTAACTGAAAACAAGAAATTTCTTAATATATTTTGCGATAAAAGTTTCTCATTCAGCCACCAGAATCAGAGTCTTGAAGCAGGAATGCTCCTCTACACTTTCAACTACCCATTCTCCCAATCTATCACCCTTTCCCACATCGACATCTTTCTCCAAGACCGCTTTCACATACACAGCCTCATGAAGGCCATCCTCCTTCCGAACAAACGTTCGCTTCTTTGCCCCCACCAGCACTCTCACATCTGTTTCATCATACGTATACTCAGCCTCGTCATATTCGTTGTAGGAGATTGATGACACCCTTCGGAGAGTCATCTGGGTGCCGAATCTGTTTATGAGTGTTTTTGCCCAGCTCTCCAGTCTTTCCATCATGATTATCCCTCAATTGCCCATCCAATTGACGAGAAGAGAGACAACAAAAGCGATTGCACAAGCCACACCCATGATGTATGCATATCTCTGCTCGATTGTCCTCATCCTCTCCTCCAGATGTGAATCACACTCACACAACATCCTCAGTTTTGCCTTTATGTACTCTATGTCCTTTTTCAGCTCGATGAGGAGGTCATGGTCTTCCACTTCCATTCCTCCTCTCATACAGCATATCAACCAGATTTCTCAGTTCCTTTACATCTGCCCGTAATTCGACCAGACTGAGTGTTTCGCATGTGCTCTCCATACTATCACTTCCTCACTCCAAAGTAGAATCCCATCACCATGCCCAGTATCCCCAACAGCGACTGGGGAATTTCACCTTCCCTAATCACCGTAATCAACGAAAAGACCACAACCACTATGGCAAGTATTGCCCTCACACTTCCCTCTGGCATCCACAGAGGACCTTTCACTCCATCCATCATCCCATCCCCTTACTCTTCATCCGAAGACACGAGTGTTAGAACACACCTTTCAGAGACCATCGAAACGTATTCCCTGAGGAGTTTATACGCCAAATTACGGTATGATTCTGCTCTGCTGTTTGAAACTGAGAGGTCTCCGAGCCGTATCGAGTCTGGCATCTCTCTTTCGAGGACGAGGGCAGAGGAGAGATAGAGCGTGGCAAGGTATATGTGGGGTGGGGATTCTTGTGAAGACAAGGAAATCCCCTCCCTCGAAAGCACCGAGTCTATCTCTTCCTCTGCGATTGCTATCAGGTCCTCGACCTCGCTCTGTGAAAGAGGTGTGCCTGTGAGTGCAACCACGTCATCGTATGTAGCCATCCAGACACCTCAATCAAATGCTTGTCAGCTTGCATATCGCATTCGCATCATACACCACAGGCACAACACACTCGAACACTCTGCCTCTCAGGTTTTTGGTATCTGGGTCCTCCCATGTCTCAACCGTGAGGTCTTGGGCGACGACGAGTTCGAAGAACCTTGCTTCAGGAGTTGCCAGCAACATCCCAGTGCCATCTGAGATGAAGGGTGTCACCACCACCTCACCACCAATCATCTCCTTTACGTGAGATATCTCTCTGTCCCCAGAGGTGAGAACGTTTCCAACAAGCTCTGCGTACTGGGTTGGGTGTAGCACCAAATTGTATGGTGGGAAGACTTCGTCCTCCATCAGGGTACCCATCGCATCAGCCACACTCGTTATGGCATTTCCTGCGGTTCCGAAATCCGAGCCGGTGATTGAGTTCCCAGCAGAGCTGTAAAGTCCCTTGATGTCGTATGAGCTGTCCTTCTCCCATCCGACCAGAGAGAGTTCATTCTCGAGACAGGATATCTTGTATGCACACGATGATGCCAGTGCGGTATTGAGTGGTATTCCATATCTCCGCGAGGATTCAACATCCCTCCTCGAAATCTCGAACATCTTCTGAAGTACTGGAACATTCACATCTGTGCGAGTGAGATTGACAACATCCATGTCTCTTGCCTCGAACACATGGGAAAGTATGGCATTTGCAACCTCCCCCAGCACATCATAGCTGTACTGTTGTACCCCAAGACCAAGTGGTCCCCTGATTGCCATGAGTTTTCTAGCAACGTTTGCTCTTCTTGCTGCTATCACAACATCTTCTCTCAATTTTCGATAATGTTCGGGCGAAAGTATCATTCACATCACCCCATCAAATCAAACTCATCACAACACATTCCTTATCGACAGTGGATGCGTCGACTGTTTCAAGTGCTATCGCGACTGCCACGTACTGAAGCGAATTGGTGGTTGCGTCAAACGTTGCCTTTGTTAGTTTTCCATTACCCGCACTCACGAGGAGGTCCCCTTTTGTTATCGAAGAGGATGTAATCTCTGATATGAGGACAACTCCCGGTCCCCTCAGAACTGGAATGTAGGCACCTGAGGAGTATGCGGTGGTTCTGTCTGAGGGGCGATGTGCTGGGTGTGATTGCTCGTATCCGATCCAGCCAGCTGGCTGGGTTGTGTTGGCAGGTGCTTCCTTCACACTCTCATCAGACGTGTCTCTCACCACAAGGCGCCCAGGTACCATATCTGACTGGGTTGCGTTCGAGCCCATCTTCATCTCCTCGACGATTGGGGAGCCGGCAAGCACAACCTTGTTTCCTTTGTTCCACATTCAAACCACCTCACGCAATCCATTTTCCACTTTCTCTGTCGTAGTATCCAACCGTTAGCCCATAGGATTCGATTTCTATATCGAAATCCTTTTTCTTCTCATTTTCAGTTTTATTTTCACTTTTGTCTCTAATTTCTTCCTTGTTTTCCACCATTCTGAACTCAGCCTCCTTGTATGCTGGATTTTTAACGATTGTGAGGGTGTCGATTTCTATGTCGCGGGCAACACCGTTTGAGACATCTCCCTTTGCATTGATCGACCATCCCCTTGGAAGTTCCCCCCTGAGCATCATGTCCCTCACCTCGGTGTCGCTCACTTCTGCTCTCACGACTACCCTATCCCCTTCCCTCCATGCATCCACGACCGTTCCAACCACCCTTTCGTTCATGTGGTCTTTTGATGAGAGGGTGAGGGGAGTTGAGGGGAGGGACTCAATCACCCCATCAGCTTCCTCCTCTGGTATCAGCCATCCGTTCGAGTTTGGCTCGCCTATTCTGAGTACGACTCCCTCAACAATCATGGTTTAGAATGCGAAAGAAGGATAGAATTTGTTAAAATCAGAATTTGGATTTCAGTATATGTCGCCCTCTGAATTCGCCCAATCTGTCAAGCGTCACTATCAGGGGTGGGAATATCAAAAAGGTTGCAAGAATCACGAAGGTCATGTCCATCACGGTGACAAGACCGAAGTTCGACTGCATCGGGAAGGATGAGGTGATGAGGGCTGAGAAGCCGAAGAGAACTGTCAAACCAGATGCGAGAATTGCTCTCCCGATTTTGGTTGTTGCCTCCTTCATCGCCTCATAGGGATCGAGACCATTTTCCCTCTCCTCATAATACCTCTCCATCATCAGAACTGTGTACTCACCACCAATGCCAAGAATGAGAGCACCGAGGGTTGCAGTCAGTGGGGTGTACGGTACTCCTGCAAAATACATCAGCCCACCACTCCATCCCGTCACGATTATCATTGGAATTACGGGAACAAGAGCCTTTTTCAGGTTTCTGTATATCACGAGAAGAGCAAGGAATATGAGAAACAGACCGAAGACCGTCATCTCAACCCTACCGCTCGTGAGAGCATCGAGAACGATTGTGAAAAGGTACATGTCTCCCGTTAAAGTGGCTGTTATGCCAGGAGGTGGTGGGAGCCATTGCAAGTCATCGTATATCTGTTGTGAGAGCTCCTTTGTCCCCGATAGACCCAGCTCTGCATACGCATCCCCTATGTCCAGATAGATGGCTGCAAGTGTATTACCCTCTGCTGAAGCTGTGTGGTAGGAGTGGATGTGTGGATTGAGTTCAACCTCGTGTTTCCCAAAGTCTTCCATCCACCTCTGTGTCTCAGAGTCTATATCTCCCCTCACGAGAACGACCATGTAGTCTGTCCTTCCTCCCATCAGGCTCTCCATCTTTTTGAACTCGAGCAGACAATCCAAATCAGGAGGGACGTATTCCCTCACATCGGTCTGCACATCAACCTTCTCATCATAATAGAAGCCGATTCCACCGAGAAGGAGAGCAATGCTGAGAATGGCAAAGGGACGTTTTGCAGTCCACATCGTGATATCTGATATTTTTACTTTACTTACCTTATTATCTACCCTACTCACTTTTTTGTTTCTTTTGTTCTCTCTGTTTATTCCGTGTTTTTTAATCCATCTTCTATCGAGTTCGTATATGATGAACACTCCTACGAACAGAGCGGTCAGATAACATACAACTATTCCGACTATGCCCATCATGGCGAATCCCCTTATCATCGGAACTGGAGATGTGAGAAGAGCTGAAAAACCGAAGGCTGTGATTGTGAGGGCGATTGCAACTGCGGGCCCGGTTCTTCCAACAGTGTAATACACCGCCTCCTTCCTGTCCTCCCTTCTTTTGAGTTCTTCCTCGATGCGGTTGTGAAACTGAATTGCATAATCGAGACCGAGACCCAACAGAATCGGGAAGATGGCCATGGAAACCATCGTCATCTTAATATCGAGAAATCCCATGAGTCCAAATGTGTAGATAAGGGCGATGATGATTATGATGAAGGGAAGGAAATACCATCTGACGTACCTGAAAACGAGTGTGAGTATGACAACCATCAAAAGAGCCGCGATAGCCATTGTGGTTCCAAGTGTCTTAGACATCTCGCCCTGAAGTTCAAGATTGAACGCTGTCTCACCTGTCAGCACCATTGTGGTGGATGGGGGAAGGTCCATGAAGTCTATCCTCTGCTGAATCTGGTTCAGAATCTCCTCCTGCTGGTCAGTTGTTAGATCTGACTCTATTTCGATGAAAATGAATGCGTTGTTCTTGTTCGGCAACAACGGTGTCCCATAGAACTGACTCAGAACTCGCTTGTACGTCTGACGATTGCCTATCTCGGAAATGCCACTCCTCTGCACATTCATCTGCTTCGCATAATCAGTTATGCTCGACACAGAAATCACGTGTTCAACTTCTCTGATGTAGTTCTCGAGCGAATCCATCGCTTCCAGGACTTCTGGAGATGTTACATCATCAGACGAAACCATCACAACCAATGAGTCTGTCCTGAAATTTTCGAGATAGAGGTGCTGATAGTCCTGGTATATGCGAGAGTCCTTGTCAACAAATGTATCGGTGCCAGTTGCAAATTCTATCTGTTGAGCCATTAACAAGGAGAATATGAAGAGAAGAATGGCACATACGATTATCAGTCTGCCATGACCCTCCACGAATATGCCAAGTCTCTCGTAGAACCTTCTGATGGACATCTCACCGAACTATATCGTAATTCGATTATAAGTTTGTTGTTTTGGTGTGGTGCCAGATGAACTCAACAACATCGAGAACTTTGCCACCCGCTTCTGTGAGGTTGTGGGCACAGAAGTTGCACGGGGTTATGATGGTAGAGTTGCCAGCTCTCTCCACGATTTCACGAGACATCTTTAGAGTGAGTTCTGGAAAGGCAGACCTTACACCGCCTCCTCCACCACAGCACCATCTCGGCAGTGACTCTATGTTGAAATCGAATGCATCAAGCATGGACAGGAATCTCTTTTCGAAGTCTTTACTCATATGGCACGAGTGATGGTAGTTGTAGGTTGTACTGTCGAAATTGCTCACACTGAGTTTTCCCTCTTCTATGAGGTCAAGTAGAACCTCACCTATGTGGATTGCATCTACACCTGCCCCACTCAAAACCGAATGGCATGCAACACACATACACACAACTCTCTTTCCCTCCAGTCTCTCAAGAAGTCTGTTCAGCACACCTTCGTGGGGAAGTCCTATGTTTTTCAGGGGAGAGCCACAGCACACTTCGTCTGTGAAAGAGAAATCGAATTCTGCCGAGTTCAGAAGCTCTATTCCCTTGAGCAGAGTATCTCTTCTTCTTGCCAGAGTGAAGCATCCCGCAAACAGAACCGTGTCTGCATCGTTCCTGATGTTAAAATCAAAATCGTATTCAAAAATTCTTCCAGAAAGAGCCTTTCGATAGAGTTTCTGATGAGGCTTCAGCACGTCCCCTCTTGATATCCTTCGCCTCCTCAATTCGAGCAAGAGGGAGTTGAGTTCGATCATCGATGGGCAGTTATCGTTGCAGAGCGAACACATCGTGCATTTGAATGCAACATCCGAGTCTATCCCCAAGACTGCAGACCTCACGATTCCAGCAGAACTCCCAACCATCTCTGCGTTGTAAACCGGGCAGTGAACGATACACGAACCACATCCAATGCACTTCAGAATATCTCTGAACTGAGAACTGAGAAGCTCCCTCCTTCCATTGTCTATTACGACAAGCACAACTTCCCTCGGTCCGTACATACCTCTGATGTACCTTTTCTCGATGTCAGCTGTTTTGGATGGTCCTCCAACAAACTCCACGAAGGATGGGACTAACGAACCGGTTGCGTACTGGGTCTGGAGCTTTATTGCAAGCGATGCTTCCTCCATACTTTCATATATCTTATCGAGTCCAACGAGCATCACCACCCTTTCCGCATTCGATAGAATCTGGGTCACATTCCCCTCGTTGTGTATTGTGAAACAGCAACCCTCTTTCGCACATACACCATTCACACCAAGTATTCCCACCTTTGAATCTCTGATGTGGAAGAGGACATCCTTTCTTACCAAATCAGTCATCTCCTCCACACTGACCTCTTCCCTGTCGAGTATTCCGCGTTCGATGAGGACTCGCTTCACATCCTCTGCAGAGAGGTGAGATATGGGAGCGGTTGGATGGGAAGGGGGGTCTCCCGTGAGCTGAAGAATTCGATCTCCGAGGTCTGTTTCCACGAATTCGATTCCTTCTGATTCAAAAAACTTTCTGAGGTCAAGTTCGTATGTGAGGTTTGTTTTCGACTTCACAACCTTCTTTTCAGACCCTATTACGGATTTTATAACTGAAAGTGCATCCTCTTTTGTTCTTGCAAAGAAAACTTCGAAGCCGTTCTTTTTCAGATTCTTCAAAGCGATGTCCCAAAGCTCATCCAACTTCTGTAGTGATTCATCTCTGATGTGTGAAAGTTTCTGTCTCTCGCTATCGTCCACAGATATCCGTTCCCTTACCCTTGCAAACGCTTTCTTCAGAGGTTCCATCAGAGTAAATGTTTTAAATTGTTATAGTTAATATAATGTTAGCCCAGGTAGCTCAGTCTGGGAGAGCGCCGCGCTGAAGACGCGGTTGTCCCCGGTTCAAATCCGGGTCTGGGCATGTTGTATTTTCAATCCTCTCATTTCCCTGCAAATCAGACCGTGGCAACTCAAAGAGATTCGAAAATAACTTCCAAGTATTTGTAAAACATAAATACGTGTTAGTTGAGAAGGTATCACATGGATGAAAAGGATGAAAAAATGGGTCTTGGACCACATGGATTTTGTTTCTGTCCAAAATGTGGTTATAAGAAACCACACGAAGCAGGGATACCTTGTAGAGAAGAGAGATGTCCGAATTGCGGTGTGAGGTTAATACGAGAGGGCTCGTTGCACCATGAAATGCTCAAAAGAGTAGATACAGCAGATGATTGAGGTTTTACCTCACCAGCTTCGCAACCAGACTGCCTTTCCTCGTACCAATGCTCCTTGCCACGACACTGCATTTAGCCATCATCAAATAACATATGGGCCGTACATCGTACTCTGAAAGGGTCTCATAGTTAGCCATCCCCTTCGCAATCACAAGCGTTGCATCATCCATCGCATTCTTGAGTTCTTCGGGTGCTTCTTCCATCAGAATACCAATTGTTGCACCCCCTGTTGTCAGCACCTCATCCACAACCAAATCAAGTCCGAGCCATTTCACCTCCTCGAGGGTGGCATCTGTGAGTATGGGTGCCCCTCTCACAACAAGCGTCACCCTCCCCACACCCTTCAATTCCCTCAATGCAATGGAGTCAAGCACAATTTCACCACAGTTATCCACAACATACACAACGTTGTCCAGCATTTCGATTATCTCGTCTGTGTCGTCTATCTCGAACCCCTTTTCAAAATACTCGAAGAACTTTCTCTCGAACTCCTTGTAAGGAACCTCATATCCACTCACACCAAAATCGAATGCGTTTCCAATCGTGGCTGAGAGCAAGGCTCTCTTTATCCTCTCCTTTCTTGTCTTCCCCTTCTCCACCGCCCTCTTTGCCAGAGGCAGAATCTCCATCGCAACCAGATTTGACAAGTCCTTTACCTACTTGTACGGGTCGGAGTCCCCTAATACCTCATACACCTCCCTATGCACAAGTGTTGCGACCCTTCCAGAACACTCATCTGGTCTGAAGTAGTTGCACATTGCCCTCAGACCAGTGAGGCAAGCCTTCATTATCTTTTCCTCATCCCCTGTCGATAGCTTTGCCTCATATCTCACTCTCGAAAGCAAACATTCTATGCATCTCGCATCAACTTTCATTGTTTCCCTCTTGACTCTCTTTAAGTCTCTGTATCACGAAGTTGCGAGGAAGGGAAACCAAGAACCAGCCAGCTCTCGGTCCATACTTCTTTCCGAGGAACACCTTGTATATAGCCTCGAAGAGTTTGCTCGGCTTCATTCCAATCTCATTCGCCACTCTGTATATGGAATCATGAACTTCCTTTGCATCCATCTCTCTTTTTTCAAACAACTCAGCCAATCTCCTTAACCCCTCCCTCTCCTTTTCATCGAACTTAACATCCACCCTCTCCTTCACCTCGAACTTCATCCTTTCTGGTGCGTACATTTTCACCCATTCCCTTGCATTCGAGGCAAGGGAAAGCACTGCCTCCACCTGTCTCTTATCACTCCGGTCTACTTTGTATCCGCTCCTCTCAAGAACCTCGAATATCTGGTCATCGTTCTTCGCTATCTGCACCACAGTTATCATATGGCGGAAAGGAATGTCTGCCTGAAGCTCGACATGTGAGAGTTCGTACTCTCTCGAGCCTCTGTCGAGTTCCTCGAACTCATCAACGAGTTGCAATAATGTGATTTGCGGGTCGAAGTCTATATGCTTTTCAGGTTTCACCCTGACTATCATGTATCTCAGAATGTCGGGGGGAACCACCTTGAGCATGTCCTCAACCGTTACACTCACTCCCTTGGACGAGGACATTGGCTTTCCTTTAAGCGTTATCCACTCATAAACCACGGGATGAGGCGGTTCGTATCCATATATTTCCCTAGATATTCTAGCACCAGTATCATACGAACCTCCTGCAGCTGCATGGTCTTTCCCGAACGGCTCAACTGTAACATTGAGAACTTTCCACCTCGCAGGCCAATCAACTCTCCACACGAGTTTTCCTTCTCTTATTCCCACCTTTCCCTCTTCCCCACACTCACACTCGAATTCGACCATGTCTGAGAAGTCGAGAACTCGGGTGGTTGTCAGTTTTCCACAGAATGGGCATTTTGGCATGAATGGAGACCATCCCTCAGGAACATCCCTCCCAGACGTTTCTTTCAGAATTTTCGCAATTCTTTCGGTGGACTGAATTGCTATTTTGATCACTTCATCGAACTTTCCGTGTGTGTAAAGTTCGTCAGATCTGTAAATAATGGGATGTATATCGAGCTTTTCAAGCGATTTCAGGAACGGTTTCAGAAAATGCTCTGCATAGTTCTCACATTCCCCACACGGACAGGGAATATCGCAGAGTGGCATGCCCACATACTTCTCATACTCTTTACCAAGGAAGGGATACCTCTTCCTCAATGGGTCGAGGTTATCTGCGATGTACACGAGGGTTGCATCTCCCCCCGCATCTTTGATAGCCCTGTATATCAAGTCCCCTGTTATTACTTCCCTCATGTTCCCTATGTGTATGGGGCCAGAGGGTGTGATTCCTGTTGCAATCACATGCTTCTTACCAGCAAGCTCTTGTGCGATGGCATCAGCCCAGTGCATTCTCTCATTTTTAATACGCATACATTTATTAAGTTTGGTCTTTTCTATGGGGTCATGAGAAAATTGGGAATTCTGTTGGCAGTGCTGATGGTCGTTGCACTCCTCGGCTGTATCGGTCAGGAGGGGAGTGAAAGCATTGGAGGTGAGGGGGTGGTCGAAGAACAGCCTGTTGAAGAGCATCCCATGGATACGGGCGAGATGATGCCATCAGCCGAAGAGCGTCCCATGGACACCATGATGTCATCTCCGGGACAGATGGGGGAGAAGGCTCTCAGTATCTACATCCCATGGTCTCAGAAGTATGTGAAAGTGGGTGGCACGGTATCCATCAAGATGAAGATATCGAACAATGCGGATACGACCCAGAAGTTCGACATAGTCCCTGTTTCTTATGAAATGCCCATGTACGAAAGAACACAGATAGACCCAGAATGGGTGAGTGTGTCTCCTTCGAGTGTGAGCCTTTCACCCGGCGAGAGCGAGGTGGTGGAGATAATAGTGAGTGTTCCTGAAAATGTTGCCGAAGGATATTACAGTGGAACGATTGCTGTGAGAAGTTCAAGCTATCCAGAGCAGTTGAGGTACTATTCTGTGTATGTTTATCAACCACTCGAAAAGGAGATTGTGAGGACGTTTGAGGTGGGAGAGAGTGTGGAGAGAATACTTGTGATAGTGGAGTGGAACGAGTACGATGGAGCGAATGAGAATACAGAGATAACACTCGAATCCCCTTCTGGAGTTGTGGGTGGGGGAGAGGTAAAGAGTGTGGTTTCTGGATGGGTTGGACCAGATGACTACTTCAACGATAACTCCCAGATAAGGCACACCTACAAGAACTTGGTCAATTCGCCAGAGAGCGGGGAATGGAGTATAAAGGTGAGATGTGATATCCCAAGCTTCAATTTCAGGGTGATAATGAACCCCTCGGACGAAGATATTTCATCATGGTGAGGATGGATGGGACACTGATTTCAACCTTCCCGTCAATGCCAACCCAGTGATGCAAATCCAAAAATCTGCTGATGAGTTTATTCCTTGCAAATAAACAAACAGATGTGAAAGTGTTCATGGTTTAAATAATTTGACTCAATAGATTAAAATAATCTAAATTAAAAAGGGATGTTGGAGGGAAAGTATGGCAAACATTCTTGTCGTGGATGATGAGGAGGGGATTAGGAAAACATTGAAGAGGATACTTGAAAAGGAAGGACATTTTGTCGAGACCGCAGATAGTTATAAAGAGGCTTGTGAGAGGTTTGTTGAGAGAGATTTTGACCTCATAATAATGGACATAGTTCTTCCAGATGTGTCAGGTACAGAACTTTTGAAGTTTCTCAAAGAGGCTGGATACGAGAACCCGATAGTAATGATAACTGGAAAACCCTCGATAGAGACAGTTCAGGAGGCGGTGAGGTACAAGGCGTTCGACTACATCACAAAACCCATAGAGAGGAGAGAGTTTCTTGAGGTTGTGAACAAGGCACTCGAAGAGGTTGAACGGAAAAAGGAGGAGATTTCTCAGAGAGTTGCAGAGTACCTGAGGATGAGGGAGGTTGAGAAGGAAATCGAGGAGATGAAGAGGGAAATCGAGAAGCTCAAAGAGGAAGTTGAGAAGAAAGAAGGGTACATTGAGAAGCTCTACGAGACGCATTCCTTCGGACTGATGATTTCTGCAGAGGATGGGAAAATCATAGATATGAACAGGATTGCAAAGGAGAGGGTGGGGGATGTGGTTGGCAAAAATCTGAGAGATGTGTTTGGCGAAATCGTTGACGAGTTCGAGGAAGAGATGGTGACCAAGTGGAAAGGGTACGACGTCGAGTTCCACAAAATAAAGGAAGGAGACAAGTCGATGATAATGGTTGTCATCACATGATGTGGGTCGGATGTTCTGGATGGTATTACCCCCGCTGGAGAGGGATATTCTATCCGGATGACCTGAAAAAGAGCAAATGGTTTGAGTATTATTGCAAACACTTCAACACAGTTGAGATAAACAGCACCTTCTACCGGATTCCCAAAATCACAACGGTGAAGGGATGGTTAACAAAAACCCCAGAGGATTTCAAAATAAGCCTGAAGATGAACAAACAGCTTACGCACATGTGGGATGAGAGTGTTTTAGAGGATTTTGAGGAGATTGTCTCGGTTGTTGGGGAGAAGTTGGGATGTGTGTTGTTCCAGTTTCCACCTTCTTTAAAAAGGGATGAGGAAAAACTCAACGAGATAACCGAAATGGCAGAGAGGCTCGGGTGCAGATGTGCCATCGAGTTTAGACACAAAAGCTGGTTCGAACCGCCAGTGGAACTGAAGGGGAATGTGGTGATGTGTTTCGTGAGTTCTCCCCAGATTCGTTCCCCATCTATGTTTGATGAATGTGTGGGGAAGTATATGTATGCGAGGTTCCATGGAACATCAAGATGGTACAGACACCTCTACACAACACACGAATTGAAAGAGTGGGCTGACCTCATAAAAAAATTCGATGAGGGTTTTGTGTATTTCAACAATGACTTCAACGCATACGCACCGAAGAACGCACTCCAGATGATGGAACTTTTGAGATGATCAAAGCCAAACATTGTAGCACTTGATCTTCACATAGTCTTCTACAAGGAACCATGCAAGGCAGTATCCCCAGATGAGAAAGGCATACCAGAATCCGATGGGTGCCATAAGAACTCCAAAGATTGCGAAGAGGGTTGCAATGAGTTTCGTTCCTATTGCACTCCCCAAAAGCAAAGACCCGGGTTTTATGCTCCAGAAAGGTCCTCTCGTCCTCGTAACGAATATGGTCAGATGCCCTGCAACCGCCAACTTCAGAAACATGAACGTCCTTATAACCTCATGGTCTGAAATCATGGAGTTGGCTATGAAGAACAGAACAAAGCTTGATATGAGTCCCACAATGCCAAGAATGGTTGATACAACGAGCAACCGTTCAAGCTCCCATTTCTCTGGCTTTTCTGAATAAACCACGTTATCGTATGCTATCGAAAGAATGGGGATGTCATTGAGAAGGGCAAGTAGGATTATCATGGTTGCTGTAACTGGATAGAAGTTGAACACGATTATGGAGAGGGCAATGAAAAACAGCACTCTGATCGTTTCAGCTATTCTGTAAACCGCATAATTCTGCATCTTCTGAAAGATTTTCCTGCTCTCCTTTATCGCATCCACTATCACGGAAAGTCCAGAATTCGCAAGAACAATATCAGATGAGGCTCTTGCAGCATCTGTTGCGCCCTGCACAGCTATCCCAACATCTGCCTTCTTCAAAGCAGGAGCGTCATTCACACCATCTCCTGTCATTGCAACGATGTGTCCGTGCTTCTGTAGCGCATCCACTATCACATACTTATGCTCTGGAAAAACCTCTGCAAAGCCGTTTGCTTCCTCCACGATTCTCGTGAGCTCGGAGTATCCCTTATCCAGAAAGTCCTTTGCTCTGATGACGTTCGCTCCGAGATTTAGGAGAGTGGCTACCTCTCTCGCTATGGCTATGTGGTCTCCGGTAATCATCTTCACATCAACGCCCATCTCCCTTGCGGTCTTTATCATCTCCTTAGATTCCTTCCGTGGCGGATCATAGAGAGGTATCAGCCCAGCTATTTTCCATTCGCCAAAATTCACAGCAACCGCTACCGTTCTATAACCTCTCTCGGCAAGTTCATCCACATACTTCATGATAGACTCAGCAGACTCATCTATGGATTCTTCTCCTCTACACATCTCTTCTATTATCTGTGGAGCTCCTTTGCTCACTCTGAACTCCATTCCGTTCTTTCTGACAAGTGCCTCTGTCCTTTTGCTTACGGGGTCCCATGGTACAAACTCCACAACCTCGTACTCCTCTCCCAGAGTTTCTGCACTTCCAAGAATTGCATCATCTATTGGGTCTCCTCCCTCGGATGCGAGAGAGGCAAACATGAGAACCTCCTCTTCGGTGAAGCCAAACGTTATGGGTTTTCCAATCGTTAATCTCCCTTCTGTGAGGGTGCCTGTCTTGTCAGAACACAGAACATCAACACCCGCAAGCTCCTCGACCGCAACCAGCTTCCTCACAATCGCCTCCCTCTTCGCAAGACTTAAAGCACCGACTGCCATCGTGACAGACATCACAGCGGGGAGAGCAGCTGGAATTGCAGCGACCATCAGGACAAGTGAGAATCTGAGCATCTCAATGATGCTCTCGTGCCTTTTTATCGAGACGAGTATTACGAGCATTATCACGAACGTTGCAACGATTATCAGATAGTTGCCGATTTTGACAACAACCTTCTGAAACCTGCTAACGCCCTCCTCCTCAACGAGCTTCGCAGTCTTTCCGAAGTATGTCCTGTCTCCTGTCGCATTCACGATTCCAACGAACTCCCCTCTTTTGCACACAGAACCAGAGTAGGCGATATCTCCCTCTTTCTTCTCAACGGGTAAAGACTCTCCTGTGAGAGAAGACTCGTCTATCTCACATCTTCCATCAAGGATTTCAATGTCAGCTGGAATTATGTCCCCTATCCTGACCTTTACGATGTCTCCCGGAACAAGCAATCTCGCAGGTACTGTTTTCCACTCGCCGTCTCTGAGAACTCTTGCGTTCAGGGCGAGATGTTTTTTGAGTGTCTCTATCGCATTCTCGGCTCTGTGTTCTTGCCAGAATCCGACGATGCCGTTGGCGATGAGGAGGGCGAGTATGATGTAAAAATCCTCCCAGTGCTGAACAATGGCAGATAAAACGATTGCTACCTCGATCATCCATGGAATAGGACCCCAGAAATACGACAAGAAGTGCAGAAGAGGGTGTTTCTTTTTCTCTGTTATCTCATTGTAGCCAAATTCCTTGAGTCTTTTACTCGCCTCATCCTCGCTCAGTCCTCTAAACTCCACATCTGACATCTTTTTTACATCTGTTATATACTTTGTCTGGGACTCAATCCTGCATAGAAAAAGCTTTTTTAATTTCAGATTAAATCAGATGCTGGGCTCGTGGTCTAGGGGTTATGACGCCTCCCTCACACGGAGGAGATCCCCGGTTCGAATCCGGGCGAGCCCACTTGTGATGTGATATGGACAGCAGGTGAAATTATGAAAATTCCAAAAAAATTTTTTCCAATCTTTCTTCTGGGAATCACGAGCTTCATAACAGATTTGTCAAGCGAAATGATGATGCCTCTGATTCCACTTTTCATAGTCTCTCTTGGCGGAAGCGGACTCGTTGTGGGATTGGCTGGAGGGGTGGGGGACAGTGTTGCCAGCCTCTTAAAAGTTTTTTCCGGCTACATCTCTGACAGACTCGGAAAGAAGAAGGGGCTTGTCGTGTATGGGTATATCCTATCCGCATTTGCAAAGCTCATATTCCCGTTTGCTCACTCCGGATACGAAGTGGTGGGTGCAAGGGTTCTCGAAAGAGTTGGAAAAGGAATAAGAACAGCACCGAGGGATGCCCTTGTTGCAGGTTATACCGAAGAGGGAGAGAGAGGAAAGGGGTTCGGGATACACAGAGCAATGGATACGCTTGGTGCAGTCATGGGTTCTTTTCTCGCTTTTGTCTTCCTGTGGGTCTTTCTGATGGATATGAGAGACGTGTTCCTCATAGGTGCAATAATATCGTTTTTTTCAATCATTCCACTGTATTTTGTAAAGGAAATAAAAACAGAAAAAATAAAATCAAAACTTTTTGAGGGTGTGGCTGGTCTATCTGCCGAACTTAAAAAGTTCATTCTGGTCGCATCGATATTTGCTCTCGGAAATTTCTCATACATGTTCTTCATTCTGAGAGCGTCGATAGAGTTCGAGGATGGGATTGCAACTGTTGTTCTTCTGTACATCCTGTTCAACATAAGCTATGCAATATTCTGCGTGCCAGCTGGCTCTCTTTCTGACAGAATCGGAAGAAGGAATTCTCTTTTGGTCGGCTATACCGCATTCGCAATCACCTGCCTGTTCTTCTCACTCTCAATCTCAAAATTGAGTCTCATACCACTCTTTGCCATGTATGGTCTGTCGTTTGCCTTCATAGAAACGGTTGAAAGAGCCTTTGCATCAGATTTGTGCAGGAGGTTTGAGAGGGGGACAGGGCTGGGAGCATTTCATACGAGTGTGGGATTGTGTGCATTTCCTGCGAGCATGGTTGCTGGCTTTCTCTGGGAGTATTCATCGTATCATGCAACATTTCTCTGGGGTGCTGGATGTTCGATTGTGGCGTCTCTACTGCTTGTGTTTCTGGTCAAGGAGTGATTTCACGATGGGAGATGGAGAAAAACATCCTTTAAATAATAGAGTCACACTAAAAAGTGGGGGGCTGTAGGGTAGCCTGGACTATCCTTCAGGACTGGGGGTCCTGAGACCGGAGTTCGAATCTCCGCAGCCCCATTTCACCATTAAAATCCGAAATTGGACTTGAAAACTTGATTTGAGATGATTACGCCAAGTTCTCTATCATTTCCTCTATCATTTTTCTCGCAAGTTTGGGGTCTGCTCTGCCCTTTGTATTTCTAATGACCTGCCCCACAAGAAAGTTCAAAGCTTCTTTCTTGCCAGCACGGTAATCCTCCACTGCCTTTGTGTTGTTTTTCAGGACATCTCTCACCACTGTCTCCAGTTCGCTCTCTCCTGCCTTTCTCAAGCCCTCTCTTTCTATGACTTCCTGAGGGGTCAGTCCCTCATCAAGCACCTTCCTAATAACAATAACCGCACCTCTGTCAGTTATTTCGTCAGACACGAGCATCTTCAATATCTCCTTCATGTACGAGGGTGGGAAGACATCTAGGGATAGTCCTCTGTAATTCAACTCACCTTTCAAAACGTCAGCAACCCACCCCGCAACAAGCTTCGGTTCAAACTCAGATGCAACATCCTCAAAAAGGTCAGCGATTTTATGATCTGATGTGAGAGCCTTTGCAAGAGCTTCTGATATTCCGTACTGGGAAATGAACCTATCCCTCTTTTCATCTGGAAGCTCAGGTATTGTTTCTCTGATAACAGGAACCCAATCAACCACTGAAAACGGAGGAAGGTCTGGTTCTGGGAAGTAGCGATAGTCTTCCTCTTCTTCCTTTAACCTCATGGAAATCGTGATGTTTCTCTCTTCGTCAAAATGTCGGGTCTCTCTGACTATCCTTCCGCCCCTTCGCAGTATGTTCCTCTGTCTTATGATTTCGTACTGTAGAGCCTTTTCCACACCCTTATGAGAACTTATGTTCTTGACTTCTGCTCTCTCGTTTCCCTCTATTGAGATATTGGCATCAATCCTCATCGCACCCTCTTTATCCCCATCGAATACATCCAGATACTCGAGTATCGACCTCAGCTTTGCCAGAAACGACCTCGCTTCCTTTGGCGACCCCATGTCTGGCTCTGTCACTATCTCAAGCAAAGCCATGCCACTCCTGTTATAATCGACAAGTGTGTATCTCGAACGGTCTATTGTGCCGATATGAACGAGCCTTCCAGGGTCCTCCTCCATATGAACCCTCTTTATTCTCACCACTTTTGCACCATTATCTCCCTCAATCTCCACATATCCATTCGAGCCGATGGGGAAGTCATACTGAGAAATCTGGAAGTTCTTGGGTAAATCAGGGTAGAAGTAATTCTTTCGGTAGAAGTGGGTACGGGTTTCCACCTCACAATTCAATGCAAGTGCAACCTTGAGAGCATACTCCACCGCTTTCTTATTGATGGTTGGAAGGGAACCGGGAAGTCCCAAACATACGGGGCATACGTGTGTATTTGGGGGAGCATCATGATAATCGGTCGAACACCCGCAGAACATCTTCGACTTCAGCTTGTTCAGTTGTACGTGTATTTCAAGTCCTATCTTCACATTTTCATTCATCACTGCCACCCCCCTCTCATCGCTATTCCCATGAGTTCCCCCTCTGAAAATGGTCTTCCTATTAACTGAACACCGATTGGAAGACCACGTACGGGGGCAGGCAGTGATAACGATGGGAGACCAGCCAGATTCACAGGAACCGTGAAGACATCCGCAAGGTACATCGTCAGCGGGTCTTTTATCTCACCTATTTTGAAAGCCTGACACGGCATTGTGGGGGTTATGATGGCATCAACCTCATTCAACACCCGTTCAAATTCCATCTTCACAACTGTCCTTACTTTAAGAGCCTTGAGATAGTATCTGTCCTGATAACCCTTCGAAAGAGCAAACGTCCCCAACACAATCCTCCTCTTCACTTCCTCTCCAAATCCCATTCCCCGCACACTGGAAAATGTTTCATACCACACAGTATCCTCGGTTCTGAGACCGTATCTCATCCCATCAAACCTTGCAAGATTCGACGACGCCTCGCTCATTGCTATGATATAATACGAAGGGAGAGAGTAATCTATGTGGGGCAGACTCACCTCCCTATAATCAACCCCGCTCTCCTCAAAGGAATGTATCACACTCCACAGAGTCTTTTGAATTCTGTCATCTGGTATGGAGAGTTCCTTCGGAATGCCCAGCGTAATTTTGCGCCTCTCCATAACATTCTCAATCCTCTCTTTTATGTTCATCTGGACGTTCACGGTGGTGGAATCTCTTCTGTCCCATCCAGCTATCACATCAAAAACAAGGGCGAGGTCTGAAATCGTATTGGATAGTGGTCCAATCTGCTCAAGTGAATTTGCATAAGCAACGAGTCCATACCTCGATACCGCACCATATGTAGGTTTTAATCCAATGCAACCGCAGAAAGATGCGGGACATCTTATCGACCCTCCTGTATCGCTCCCCAGTGATATGGGAAGCTCACCAGATGCAACAGTGGCAGCACTCCCGCCAGATGAACCTCCAGCAACCCTTGTCAAATCATGTGGATTTTTGGTAGGACCTATGAAGCTGTATTCACATGTTGTTCCCATGCCGAACTCGTCCATGTTTGTCTTTCCGACTATGATTGCTCCTGCGTTCTTCAGTCTTTCCACAACTGTTGCATCAAATGGTGGCACATAACCCCTCAGAATGCGGGAGGCACATGTGGTTTCTATACCTCGGGTGGATATGTTATCCTTTATGGCAATTGGAATGCCTGCAAGTGGTTTATCGCACCACTCCCCCCAGTTTCTCTCAATCTACTCTGCACTCGAAAGAGCTTGCTCTCTCGCAACCGTTATGAAATCGTTCAGGGGAGACCTTTCTATATCATCCAGAACCCGATGAACAACCTCAACACACCCTTCACTCTCTATGCTCTCCCTTGTCTCTCCTATTGTCCTCATATCACATCATCCTTGGGGTTTTTATGAAGCCATTCTCGGTTTTTGGTGCGTTTTTCAGAACCTCCTCCTGAGAGAGAGATGGTTCAACCTCATCTTCTCTGAACACATTCACAAGACCTGCAACATGGTACATTGGCTCGACATCCTCGATTTCAAGCTCATCCAAAATCGAGAAATACTCCAGAACGCTGTTCAGCTGTGTCAATATTCTTTCCTTTTCTTCCTCGCTCACCGAAAGTTTTGATAACCAGAGCAAATGTTCAAGTACGTCCTTTGTTATCACGCTCATGTTCCCATCCTCCACTCGGAGAGATATTTTGCCTGTTCAGGTGTGAGTTTGTCTATTTCTATTCCCAGAGAGTTCAGCTTGAGAGTTGCCACATGCTCATCAATCTCATCTGGCACATTATACACACCAGGAGACAATTCGTTCTCTGCTATGTACCTCACACACAAAGCCTGATTTGAAAAGCTCATATCCATTACCTCAACGGGATGCCCATCTCCAGCTGCGAGATTCACAAGTCTTCCCTCTGCTATCAAATAAATCCTTTTCCCGTTTAATACGAACTCCTCCACGTTGTTTCTCACACTCCTTGACTGTGCAGTATTTCTCAGCGACTCCACATCTATTTCGACATTGAAATGCCCTGCATTCGCCAACAAAACCCCATCCTTCATCTTCATGATGTGCTCAAGTCTTATCACATCTTTGTTGCCGGTTGTTGTTATGAAGATATCACCAACTTCTGACGCCTTCTCCATTTTCATCACACGGTAGCCATCCATACACGCTTCAAGAGCCTTAACTGGGTCAATCTCTGTTATTATCACGTTTGCTCCAAGTCCTCTCGCCCTCATCGCAACACCTTTTCCACACCACCCATACCCGGCAACCACCACAGTCTTCCCCGCAACAAGCAGATTCGTTGTTCTGATGATGGCGTCCCATGTCGATTGACCAGTGCCATACCTGTTATCGAAGAGGTATTTCGTTCTTGCGTTGTTCACGGCTATCACTGGAAATCCCAGTTTTCCATCTCTGTGCATGGCAATCAGTCTCTTGACACCTGTGGTAGTTTCCTCTGTCGCCCCTCTGATGTTTTTGAGCAGTTCTCTCCTGTGGGTGTGGAGGGTGAATATCAGGTCTCCACCATCATCCACAACCACATCCGGCTCATGGTCAAGCACTTTGTTTATTGCCTCGTAGTACTCTTCTGTCGAGCACCCTCTCTTTGCATAGCAATGCACACCCTCTTCCCTGAGGGCATCTGCAACATCGTCCTGCGTGCTCAATGGATTGCATCCTGTGATTGCAACCTCTGCCCCTGCCTTCACGAGAGTCCTTACCAGTACTGCAGTCTTTGCCTCCACATGGAGAGCCATTCCAACAGTATGTCCCTTCAAGGAGTCTGAAAGTTCCTCCGAGACTGCTCTGAGAACTGGCATGTGCATTTCAGCCCACTCGATTTTCTGCAGACCGCTCCTCACTTTCTTTTCCCCCATACGATGTTGTATTCGTCAAGTTTTTCGACTGCTTCCTCTCTCTTTTGCTGGTGGTCTATCAAAAAGTTTCTGAGATGAGATGATGCTTCGCTCTTGCATTGTCCACACAACCGCTCTCCATTCCTACATTCCATATATATTCTGGTGAGTTCCTCATCATCCTCAACAAGATGGAAAAGCAACATAGCATAAACAGAACACTCCTCTGGATTTCCCCCAAGCTTTATCTGCTCCTCCCTTGATATCCTTCCACCTGTCTTTGCTCTCATCAACTTCGATACCGCCTCATCCACATCATCTGTGAGTGCAATATAGCTCTCTGGCTTGCTTGATGACATCTTGCCACCTGTCAATCCCTCCATGAATCGATGATAGGTGGAAGAGGGTGGTAAGAAGGCAAAGCCACCGTGTTCGAGTTCCACTTTGGTAGCAACATCCCTCACCCTTTCAACACTTCCCGCTATCTCAAGATGTGCCTCATACTCAGAAACCTCGAATTCTTTTTCGAGTTCTGTTTTGAGATGATTGAGAACCACTCCGACCTCCTGCTTTGAGACCTTTGGATAGACTTTAACTTTTCCATTGTCTGCCTCGAAAACCTTGAACATATTAACTCTGTCTGCGAGTTCTCTTGTAAGTCTGATGTGGGGGTCTTGGTCTGGTCCGACCGGAACCACTACCGGCTTTGGAGAGTCAAGCTGAGGATTCAGTATGTCAGCACTCTGTATGATGGGAGTGTGCATATGGGCAAGCGATACATCACCTCCAAACCCATATATGGACACGAGTTCTGATAGATTTACCTCACCAGAAAGCTCGATTGCAAGGTCTTTCACCCTCTCCATTGTGGACTGGAAGTATATGGTGGCTTCTGGTTTGAGGCCAAGAGCAATTATGCTGAGTATGTAATCCCTTCCCAACTCAGCACACCTATCCCACGAAAGGCCTCTGACAACATGTGCCTCTATGTCTGCAATCGCCACATAAGCATCTCCTCCCATTTCCTGATGCCATATGATCTCTTCCATCACCATTTTACTGCCGAAATGGGCTTTGCCACTCGGCATGAAACCACTCATCACCGCAAATGGACTGTTAGATAGTAGAGCATCCAGAATGGCTTCGTAATTCCGATGTCCAAATATGATGCCTCTTCTCATCAATCTATGAGGGTTCGGTATCTTTTCGACCAGAGCTTTGAAGGGTTGGATTCCAAACTCCTCAAAGAGGTGAGAATAGTCCTCGATTGTCGATGTGCCCCATGGGTCAAGTTTCACCATCACACCTCCCCGACCTCGACAAGGGAACCATCCACAATATCCACCGCCAGCAAATACTTTATTTTCATACCATCGACCTCGTCTATGCCTTTCCCTTTCTTAAAAACAACGCATATGTCCTTTATATCTGCACCCACCTCTTTGAGAGCAGACACAACCGCCTTCAAAGTCCCCCCAGTACTCACAACATCATCCACAACCACGACTCTGTCTCCTTCTCCAATCCCATTGATGTACAGCCTGGCTCCCCCATACCCTGTCTTCTGCTCCACCTCCACCTCGTTGGGAAGTCCGTACTTCCTCTTTCTTATAATGGTGAATGGTATTTTTGTTTTCAGTGAGAGAGCTGTTGCAATATGGATTCCCATCGCCTCTATCCCAACTATCTTGTCTATGTTGAGATCTATTTTCTCTGCGATGGCATTTGCAACCTCCTCCAGCATGGCTGGTGGGACTGTTGGTATCCCATCTGTTATGGGATGCACGAAATAGGGATAATCCCCTTTCATCACAATCGGACTCTGACTCAAAGACTTTCTCAACACTTCAAGCATCAGAACAACCTCCTAAGACAAGTGGGACCGGTGTGAAATCCTCAACCAATCCCCTATCGGTGAGCTTTAGATGGGGAATCGGAGATAACGAAACGAACGAGAGGGTCATGAACGGTGAGGAAATTTCAACCCCCCTCCCCAGCAACTCATTCTCGATTCTTTCAATACCTTTCACAACCTCCTCATAGGGGGATGTTGTCATAAGACCGCATATCTCAAGCCTCAACGAGGCAACTTCATCGCCATCACACACCACCCATCCTCCCTGCATCTGATGTATCCTATCCACCACCCTCATCATATCCCTTGTATTGACGCCAACCACCACTATATTATGTGAGTCGTGAGCAACACTCGACCCGAATGCTCCGCTTTGCAAACCAAATCCATGGATGAAGCCGAGTGCAACCCTTCCGCTTCCCTTGTGTCTTTCTATGACTGCAATTCTCAGCACATCCCTATCCACATCCTCCATGATTTCACCATTCTCCACAGAAAGCCGGTATCTCAGACTCTCGGTTATCAGAGACCCTTCTCTAACACCTATCACCCTCACACATACCTCACCATCCAAATCAACCCTCACCTTAAACATATCCTCATCCAGCACTGGCACATTGATGCTCTTCTTTAAACTCTCATCGAAGCTATATTTCTTTGGACTTACTATTAGCTTTCCATTCTCTGCAACCACCTTTCCATCCTTTATAACCTCATGAACACAAAAATCCTCAGACAGTATCACCATGTCTGCCCTCGCACCAACCTCCAAATGCCCATCTATGCCGAAATAATTTGCTGGATTGGTGGTTATCATGGACAACGCATCGCCAGGCTCAACCCCCATCTCAACCACTCTCTTCAAAATCTCATCAAAATAGCCCTTTTTCATGTCTCTGGGGTCTCGGTCATCGGATACAAGCATGCACCTACTCAGAGACAACCCCTCATCAAGAATGCCCTCTAGAATGTGCAAGTTCTTCGCTGAACTCCCTTCTCTTACCATCACCCATATACCCTTTCTGAGTTTTTCGAGTGCCTCGTCTGATGTTGTGCATTCATGGTCAGACTTGGGACCGAGCAATATGTAAGTACTCAACTCCTTTCCACTCAACAGAGGGGCATGTCCATCGACCTTATGGGCAGTCTGGACTTTGTCCATGAGCTTCTTATCTCCACTGACAAGACTTGGGAAATTCATCACCTCGCCAAGGGCAAGTACTTCATCGCAACACAGCAGTTGCTTTATCTCCTTTAAACCAAGTTCTGCTCCGCCCGTCTCAAAAGGGGACGCAGGGACGCATGAAGGGATTGTGAAGAAGACTGAAAGGGGGACGCCTTTTGCCTCCATCATAAGCTCCGAAATACCGAAGATGCCAGAGACATTTGCAACTTCGTGAGGATCGCATACGACTGTGGTTGTTCCCCTCGGAACTGCAAGCTTCGAGAACTCGCACAGTGTCAGACATGTACTTTCCACGTGTATGTGAGCGTCAATGAAGCCAGGAGAGACCCACATACCCTCTGCATCCACTTCTACCTTTCCCTCATAATCATCAAACAACCCAACTATTATGCCCTTATGTACTGCAACATCTCCTTTAACAAACTCACATGTAGGTAAGTACAGTTCTCCACCTCTTATCACAATATCGCACTCGATTTCTCCGAGTGCTGCCATCCTTAATTCATCCATCCTCGTCATCTGACTTCCCTCCAGAATTCGGGGACAAAAAGAACAAGCAGTACCATCAATTCAAGTCTTCCAGCCACCATATCAAAAACCAGAATCAATTTTGCCAGTGGAGGCAGAGGTGCGTAAGAGAACTCTGGTCCGACCATCCCAAAGCCGGGACCGGTATTGGTAAGGGTGGAAACTGTTGCAGATAGAGCATCCACCACATGTATCCCCATCAGAGTCAGTGCAAAAGTGGATAGCAAGACCACCAGAATGAAAAGAGATATGAAACCGAGAATCGAAACCACCACCCTCTCGTTAACCGCTTTTCCATCGAACATGATTGGCTTGTACGCCCGCGGATGAATCAGCCTGAAGAGGCTCTGATACACAAACTTCATCAACAACTGCACCCTCACCATCTTCACACCACCCCCTGTAGAACCAGCACAACCACCGAATATCATCCCAAACATCAGCAACAACTTTATGACAGGTGCCCATTCGTCGTAATTGTAGGTGGTGAAGCCTGTTGTGGTTGTGATGGAGATGACCTGAAATGCTCCAAATCGGATGGCATCCAAAATTTGAAAGCCATCCATATAGAGATATGCGACAGATACCAGTATCGAGAAGACAAGAAATCCCAGATAAAACCTGAGTTCCGAGCTTTTGAGATAGTTTCTTGGATGTTCGTACAACGCCTGATAGTGAAGGGCAAAGCTCACACCACACAGAACCATGAAAATCATAACAACCGTTTCAACATATACACTGTTGAAGTAGGAGATACTCTCGGTGTAGGGTGAGAAACCCCCTGTTGACACAGTTGAGAAGGCAACAGTCAGAGCATCATAAAATGATAGCTTCACATATAACAAAGCAACCATTATGGCTGTGAAGATGAAATAAACAAAGAAGAGAACCCTTGCTGTTTCCCTTATCTTGGGTCTTATGTATTCTTTCGTGGGTCCTGTAAACTCCCTTTTGAACAGTTCCCTCCCCCCGACTCCAAGCTCTGGAAGAATTGCTATGAACAACATAATTATACCCATACCACCCAGCCACTGAGTCATGCTCCTCCATAAAAGGAGAGACAGTGCATGAGACTCAATGTCCTCCATGATGGTAGCTCCTGTCGTTGTCAAGCCAGATGCAGCCTCGAATATGGAGTCCACCACAGGTATCCCACTGAGAATGTATGGAACCGCAGAGAGCAACGAAAATGTTATCCATGCAACCGATACGACAAGAATTGCCTCACTGTGTCTTATTTTCTCATGAACACCATATCTGACCAGTGGGATGGAGGCAAGACCACACACAACGAAAGGTATGAAAAATGGGATGGGGTCTTCCCCGTAATACACTGAGAAGGCGGTAGGAACCAAAAGCGAGATGGAGAAATATGCAAGTACAACACCCATTATCCCCATAACTACTTTACTCACACAACTCCCCCGCGGGACATCCAAACAGCTTTTCAACCCTATCGACATCCTTGAGTGGGCTAAGAACTATCACAGCATCCCCTCCCAGCAGAATGCTTTCCCCTCTCGGTATCTCGATCGTGCCGTTTCTGAGAATTGCGACAACGAGTGTGTCCTCTGGAAGTTTCAATTCTTTGAGTTTCTTTCCATTCACCTTCGAATTCCTCGTTATAGGAAGTTCAAGAACTTCCTTCGTACTGTCAAGTAGGTTCAAAACCGCTTTTATGTACTTCCCCCAGACAAACTTCACAACCTCATTCACCATTATCTGGTGCAGACTCAATGGAACATCGACACCAAGAACCTCAAATATGTCTCTGTACTCATATTTTGAGACTCTTGAAATAACCTTTGGCACACCTATGTGTTTTGCGGCTAATGAACACAAGAGATTCTTTTCATCGCTGTCTGTGACCGAAATCATGACACTTGCCCTCTCCAGCCCTTCATCTTCCAGCACATTCAAATCGGTTGCATCAGCATTTATTATGATGTGATTCGGAACCTCCTCCGAGAGTAACCTGCACCTCTCCGCATTCTTCTCAACGATCTTTATCCTCCCCCCAACCTCCTTATCAAGAAGCTTTGCTATGTAGAGACCAACGATTCCACCACCCACTATGAAGATATCTCCGCTCTCTTTTTCACTGCCGAAGAATTCGGCTATCTCCCCCATCACCTCGGGCTTGCCAAGAACGAGTACTTTGTCGTTCTCCTTCAGTATCTCATTTCCCTTGGGTGTTATCAGTTTTCCATTTCTGTCTATCGCTATGAGGATTGCGCCCCTCGGGAAGTCCAACTCTCTCAAAAAAGTTCGTGCGGGGAATGATGACCCTATTCTGAACTTCACAATGCTCAACAGAATACAATCGCCACCGTATGGTATGCATACCTCTTCATAGTCTATTGCGGGAGGCAAGCCAACTATTCTCACAATCTTATCTGCGAGAGATAATTCGGGAGATATCATTACATCAACGCCCAGAAATCTTCTACTGGATATTGGTTTGTCGATGTAATCGGGATTGCTCACCCTTGCGATTGTCTTCACTTTTTCGTTTAGCTGTTTTGCTGCCATACATGCCACCAAATTCAGCTCATCGTTGTCTGTTACCGCTATGAAAAGCCTCGTATCATCTGTGAGCAGGCTTTTCAAAATGTTCACATTTGCACCATTCCCACAAACAACAGCAACATCGAGCTGTTCTCTCACATTTTCGCACGCTCTCTCATCCTTTTCTATCAGAACGATATCCAGCTTTTCAGACAATACACGTGCCAGATTATAACCAACGTTTCCAGCGCCGACAATGATAACCCTCATGATACATCATCACCATATTTTTCAAGGCTTTTCTGGAAAACTCTGCATATTTCACAGAGATAGTCCTCATCAAAGTCGCCATTTAAAAATTTTTTTGCGTATTTCTTTATGTACAACACAACATCTTGTGGAAGCTCTATTTCTGCTCCCCTCCTCTCACTCAGATACTGGGATATTGCAGCATTCGTGACGCCAAGTACTTTCGCAACATTCTGCTGAGGTAGGTTGTATTCTTTTACGAGGGTTCTTGCCATTTCAGCTCTTATGGCTGGAAGAACGAACTTCGCCATCTTCTCACACGGTGCTTTCTCAACCATTCTCCTCCCCCCATACTTCCACATTATCCAACCCATTCAGTCTCTGTTTAGCAATATCGAGCCACTCCCTCTCAAGCACGAGTGTGAATGAAGTGGTTGGATTGTTCTTTATCAGATATACTACGCCCTCCAAAGCTTTATGCTTTGCTTCCAAATCACCGCTAACATGAACCGTATTCACGGGAAGTGTTTCAGCTAATTCGGGTGGAAATGGGCCAAACGGAGCTTTGAGAATAAAAACTGAATCAAAATCTTTCAACGATAGGTCTGGGTGTGTTGAGCTTGGATGAGTTGTGAAGATTATGCAGTTCTTTCCAACCTCGAGTCTCTCAAGTCTCTTTTGATGTCTCCTCACCTCTGGCATCAGGGCAGATTCTGGACCGGAGTAAAACGGGGATGACCTTCTCTGAGGAGATAGCTCGTCTATTATGTCTGTGTGCGAAAGTGCTATTTTCAGGGCGTCAAGAAGTCTGGGGTGGGCTCTGCACCTCTGTTGAACGAGTTCGATGAGAGTTCCTTCCCTTATACTCTCCTTTATCAACCTTATCTCGCTGAAAGCTGTGTGGAGGTTATGCTCTGCAAGAAGTCTCTCCCTCTCATCAGACTCCCTCAACTCCTTTGCGGTATGGGTTGAACATATCGGACATGCACATGGAAGGTATTCCATACTGGAAAGGTCATAAGTTCCATGGGGAGACAGATAACGGTTCTCTTTGGCAAAAAGAGCATAGGCGGCCGAATCAAACAAATCACACCCAAAAGCGACTGCAAACGAGAGGATCATTGGATGCCCTGCACCAAACAAATGGAGGGGGGTACATGAGGAGGTTCCCATCTTGGAATGTAATATTATTTCGGCAAGCTGTTTAAATCTGTAATTCTCGAGCAAAGGAACGACAGCGCCTATGGGAAAGATGTCTCCCATTCCCCTCAACATTCTTGCACATTTCTCACGTAAATCGGGGTACGTTGAGCCTTGGATTGGTGAGGCAAGTAAAGGGCGATTGGGTAGCTCTGCCAGCATTTCCCACGCCTCGCCCACATTCCTGACAGTTGTCATAAGCTCTTTCTCTGTCCTCTCTCTGGGTGAGAACGGGGGGGTTGGAATGTCCTTTGGAACGATTATATCACTGCCGATTTCAATCTGAAACTGCACTATGTCCTCATTCTCGACCTCAATATCTCCGTACACTGAAAGCTGGTATGACCCTGAATCCGTCATGACTGGAGCGTCAAAACCGAGTAATCGGTGGATGCCAACATCCACTGCTCTCTCCCGTAGATGCGGAGTTCTGTAGATTATGTACGCATTCGTGATCAGGGCTTCTGCACCTATCTCCTTCATCTTGTCCACAGGCAGTAAAAGTCTGTTGGGATTTATCACGGGTAAAAGTGCGGGTGTTTCTATTTTTCCGTGTGGTGTATCAAGAACTCCAATTCTCCCAAGAAAATCCTTGATTTTTATTTCAAACATCTGTCGTCCCCTTACAAAGTGTATGCACAGCCTGAATCAGCTCGTTCTGTCTTGCTCCCCAATGCACAATATAACCTGGAACGCCATTTACCTCGGTTGGGCCACACCTTTCCTTTCGACAGCACCTTGCTATGAAGGGTCTGGTCGGGGATATGTAATCGCTGTTGTGCGGGCATATGCTCACGAGGTCGTGCTTCACATCTGGGTACATCGCCTCCACAACCTCCTTCGATATCTCACAGCCTATGATTTTCACCTCACCTTTGATGGAGTCTCTGTCAAGATGGGGAGATGGTAATCCACTGCACGAACAGGGGAACACGAGGTTCTTTCCCTCTATCTCACCTATGTTCACGAGTCTTGGTAAAAATCTCACAAGAAACTCGTTGAAGGCGCCGGCTTCTTTCAGCTTTCCAATCATATGCACGAGTATGGATGGATAAGGTGGAACAACATCCCATATCTCTATCTCAGTGAGAACAGAAGGGTCTGGTTTATGTACAAACGTTATGTGTTCATCGAATCCTCTGAAGAGGACAGTTGTTATATCCCCTCCACACAGCATACTCGATAACTCTATCAACTCCGAACGGTTATGGATGTCAACAGGCTGTTCGTACTCGAATATCTCATCAGCTACCGCTATGACTTTGAGACCTACAATATTTCTCATGATGCCCGAACCCTCGGTGCTCACCTCGTATATCGTATTGGTAGCCAAATCCACTAGATACTTGGTCAGATTATACACCATTCCACTTCTGTTCTCATTTTTGTCACACACTCCCACATACTTGGGGTCTTCTGGGAAAATCATGCTCTTCACCTTTCTATGATAGTCTCTTTAACCTCCATACCAAAATGTCTTCCCACTTCCTCAACATGAACAAGAACTTCGTCACCCTCCTTGAGACTGGCTATCGAGACCGGATTTCCATCTTTGGACACTAGCTTTATTGTCTCAGCATTCTGAAGAATGGTTTTTATGATTCTCCCGCCAACCTCTGCCTCCACAAGAATGAGAGGTCTCCTCTCAATCTTCACTCTGCCCACAATCTCTCTCCTTGCCCTTCCATCCTTGCTGACAACCATCACCTCGTCTCCGCTCTTGAGTTCTGCAAGATACTTCGTCTTATCCCCTACCTTTATGTAGGCATGAACTGCACCTGCATTCACCCTGAACGGGCGGGCTGCTACATAGGGCGAATCCTCGCTTTCGGAATGAACCAAAAAGAAACCGTTTGCCTGAGAGCCTATAAGCATTCCCTCTCCAACTTGCATGATTGCACACGTATCGATACACACTCTGTCTCCCATCCCAACCTATTCTAAGTTGATGATGCGGGCTGGGACAAGTTCAACCCTTTCCTCTCTCAAGCTCTCCACAACCTTCATCGTATCCACAACTACATTCGGGTCTTTTGTGGATAGCAAAACTCCATCCGTACCAACTTCGAGTGTCTCAAAAGCGAGTTTTGCCTCCTCTGCACTCGACACACTGGCTATCAGTTTTGTGGGGGTGGGTTGGAGTGCTGCTATGAGGTTCTCAAGCGGTATAATCTTCCAGTCTGTGCTGACCACTATCACATAATCACAGATTCCTCCAAGCTCTGAAGCCAGCATCTCGTACTCCTTTCCCCGTATCACAACAAAAGCTCCGACCTCGTATTCCTTTTTCTTCAACGAATTTATCAGCTTTATAACCTCTTCCTTTTCTTCGATTGGCTTTGTTCCGTCAAACGATGTGCCTTTTCCGACAACCACCACATCCCCCTCTCCGGGGTAATGAACAGCTGTTTTGATAGCACCAAGTTCCTTTATCTTCGGAGAATGTTCGGCTGTTGTGAGGATGCAATCAACACCAGACTCAAGTGCCTTTACGACTATGGGTTTTACTTCTTCCCATTCTCCCTCATCTGCTTTAATCCATACCTCCATACTTTCCAAGCCTCCTAAGGATTCCTCTTGCTGCAAGTATCCCTGTTGCAGACGCATTCACGATATCTCGTGAGAGTCCTGCTCCATCACCAGCAGCAAAGAGGTTCTTTATGTTTGTCTCCATGTTGGAATCAACCTCAAATACTCTCGCATAGAACTTTATCTCAGGAGCATAAAGCAATACCGAATCAGATGCGACACCTGGCATTATCTCGTTCAGTTTCTCCAATCCTTCTATGATGTCCATAACAATTCTGTGGGGGAGAGCCATGGATATATCGCCAGGGGTCACATCTTTTAGGGTGGGTGAGACTGAGTTCATTTCGAGTCTCTTCCATGTTGAGCGCCTGCCTTTCCTCAGGTCTCCCATCCTCTGAAGGACTGGTTTTCCACCACCAATCGTTGTGGCAAGCTTTGCTATGGATTTCCCGTACTTTGTGGTGTTTTCAAGAGGCTCAGTCAGTTCGATTCTTACGAGGAATGCAAAATTTGTATTTTCACTTTTTTTCTCTTTGTATGAGTGTCCGTTTGTCGCCACAAATCCCTCATATTCCTCCTTCACAACAAAGCCTCTTTCATTTGTACAGAATGTTCTCACAAAGTCATCGTATTTTTTGGTTCTTATATGGAACTTCGGATCACGGTTTATCTTTGTGATCGGGTCCATCACTATTGCGGGTACTTCAACCCTTATGCCAACATCTATCGGACCATGATGTGCCTTTATATTGTGTCTCTCAACAAGCTCCTCAACCCAAGAGACTCCAATTCTGCCGGGTGCAAGTATGACGTACTTTGCGCACAATTTCCTGCCATCTGCAAGCACAACACCCTTGCAAACGCCGTCCTCCACCAGTATGTCCTTTACCTCAGTTTCCAGCAAAAATTCGACTCCTTTTTCTTCCAGCCTCTTCTTCAGATTCAATATGACTTCTGGTGCATTATCAGAGCCAATATGTCTCTGGGGGGTTGGTAGAAATTTTGCACCGACAGATGCTGCCCTCCTCTCGATTACCTCAACCTCCTCTTCAGATGGCTCTATCTTTGGTGGAGCTCCACACATCACAAAAATCCTATCGACCTCTTCAACGAGTTTCCATGCTTCTGAATTGGGAACAAAATCTGAAAGATTGCCACCTATATCCGGCCTCAGATTGAGTGTTCCATCCGAGAAGGTACCTGCCCCTCCAACCCCACACATCACATCACAAGGACTACAATGATAGCACATTCCTTCGGGTATCTCACTCATCTTACATTTTCTCTCTATCACATCCTTTCCCATGTCCACGACCAACACTTTACACCCATTATTCGAGAGTTCCCAAGCTGCACATAATCCAGCAGGACCTGCCCCTACCACTATCACATCCATACAATCATCACCAACTTCCTACCATTTTTAACTCTTTGCATCAGCATTATATAATGAGAGGTTGATAATTAATCCCAATGGTAAACGTAGATAAGTTTATCGAAAAATCGATTAAAGAGCTCAAACAGATAGATGGAAAGGCGTTACTTGCTTTGTCTGGGGGAGTGGATAGCTCGGTTTGTTATGTTCTTGCAAAAAAAGCGATTGGTGAGCTTCTCGTTCCAGTTTATCTCGATACGGGGCTCATGAGAGAAGGAGAAACCGAGAGAATAAAACAGTTATTTCCAGATGTGATTGTAATAGAGGCTGAAGAGAGGTTTATGTCTTCTCTAAAGGGAGTCGAAGACCCTGAGGAGAAGAGGAAGGTGTTCGGGGAGACGTACATCAGATTACTGGAGGATGTCGCACGGAAAGAGAAAGTGGAATACCTGATTCAAGGGACCATTTACCCTGACTTCATAGAGTCGATCGGAGGAATAAAATCACACCACAACGTCCGAGGACTGCCCGATGTGTACGAATTCAAAAAGATAATAGAGCCGTTGAGAGAGCTTTACAAAGATGAGGTCAGGGAAGTTGCGAGAGCTATCGGACTCCCAGAGGAGATATCTGAGAGAATGCCATTCCCGGGACCCGGACTTGCTGTGAGAATACTGGGTGAGGTTACAAAAGAAAAGGTGGAGGTTGTTAGAAAGGCTACCAAGATTGTGGAGGAGGAGATTATCAAATATCAACCATGGCAGACATACGCTGCACTTCTGGGGAAGGGGACTGGTGTAAAGGGAGATGTGAGAGTGTATGGATGGATAATTGCCATTAGGGCAGTCGAGTCAAGAGATGGAATGACTGCGAAGGCGATGGAGCTTCCATACGATGTCCTATTCAAAATACAATCAAGACTTACAAGCGAGATTCCAGAGGTTACGCGTGTTGTGTACGACCTCACACCAAAGCCTCCGGCAACCATCGAGTTTGAGTGAGGTGAGAGTATGTGTGAATTGGACGTGTATAAGGAAGGAAAAAAGATAGCAGAAGGAGTTGTTAAAATAACAGCAAAGAATGGGAAGATAGAGATGTACGACGTTCTCGGAACAAAATATGTGTCTGAGGGGATGATTGTTGAGGTGGACATAACAAACGAAAAGTGTGTGATAGGAAGTATGTGATGGGGTGAGAATATGGATAAAGTAAAGGTTGCCATAAATGGATATGGAACGATAGGTAAAAGGGTTGCAGATGCGGTTTCTTTACAGGATGATATGGAAATAATTGGTGTCTCAAAGACCAGGCCAAATTTTGAGGCAAAACTTGCGTCGAAAAGAGGTTTTTCATTGTATGTTCCAGAGGATAGAATACCAGCATTCGAAGAGGCTGAACTTGAAGTGGCGGGAACGATTGAGGATATGTGCAGAGAAGCAGATGTGGTGGTGGATGCAACACCGGGAGGGATTGGTGTCCAGTACAAGGAACTGTACGAGAGAAGTGGATGTAAGGCAATATGGCAGGGTGGTGAGAAACACGATGTTGCAGGTTTCTCGTTCAATGCTCTTTCAAACTACGATGGCGCACTTGGAAGGAAATTTGTGAGGGTTGTGTCGTGCAACACAACTGCGCTGTGCAGACTTCTGTATCTTCTGGATAAAGAGTATGGTGTGAAGAAAGTAAGAGCGGTGTTGATGAGGAGAGGAGCTGACCCAGGGGATTCAAAATCTGGTCCCATAAATGCGATTATACCGAATCCGATAACACTGCCTTCCCACCATGGTCCAGATGTGAAAACAGTTCTTCCACACATCAACATAACAACACTCGCTGCAAAGTTGTCAACAACTCTGATGCACATGCATACTCTGAACGTTGAGTTGTCATCGCCTCCAGCCTCCGATGATGTTCGGGATATGCTTTCAAAGGAGCCACGCATATTCCTTGCCACCTCAGACCTGAAATCAACAGCAGAGCTTGTTGAGTTTGCGAGAGATGCAGATAGACCAAGATATGACATATGGGAGAACATAGTTTGGTCTGACTCGATAACAGTGGAAGATGGAGAGCTGTATTTGTTCATGGCTGTGCATCAAGAAGCAATCGTGATACCAGAAAATGTGGATGCCATAAGAGCCATGTTCGAACTGTCTGATAAAGAGGGTTCGATGAAGAAGACAAACGAGAGTATGGGGATTGGGAAACTTGGTTAATCGAGAAGAGGGTGCACCCTTTCTTCTACCTGTTTGTGAGTTTGCTCTTTGGGTAGGGTACCGTCCACACGAACAAATCCCTCTCTCGATGACATCTCTATAAACAGTTCTCTCACCTTTTCCAGATATTTCTTGCTCTCAAAATGATCTTTTTCTGGTATTCTTGAGAGAGCTGTCTCAACTGGAACATCTACGATTATTACCAAATCCGGTTTTGGTGCAAATTTTTCATTTTCACTCTAAATCCAGTCAATGTCAACCCCCAAAGCCCCCTGATAAGCCATGTTTGAAGGATAGTATCTGTCCATTATCACGATTTTCCCATTTTCCAACGCGGGCAATATGTTCATAAAAACGTCTTCCTATCTGTCAAGCAAGAACAACTCATGTTCTTTGATCGGAGACAGGGTTCTGCCAGTCTGAGCGATTTCTCTTATCTTTCTGCCCCACTTTCCATCGGTTGGCTCTTTGAACAGGGCAACTTCTAAACCCTACCTTTCAAGAGATTCCTTCAACATCTTTGCCTGTGTACTCTTCCCAGCTCCATCTATGCCCTCAAATACGATTAACATACTACACTCACCAGAATCATATCATGACAATTTTCTCGATATGGCGGGTGCTCTTCCTTCCCACATAGACAAAACCTTTGCGGATTGCAAAAGCCTTCAGCTCTTCGAGTGTTAGTTCTGGGTTCCGAGAATACAAATCCTCAACCTCAGGTATATGAAGCAGATGACAGTCTATACAGCTCCACAGCACTCGCCCTCTTCTCCCAATCACCCAAAACCCAAGTTCATAATCGTGACAGGGATAAAAAGGGCAGAAACAGTACTTGCATCCCTGACCTGGAAAATGACAAGGATAGTGCTTGCATTCCTTATCATTGCTCATACGCCAAACCTCTTCATCAGTCTTGCCATCTTTCCTCTGTCGCCCATACCCTTCATCGCCTTCTGCATCATCTTGTAGTACTTCAACAGATTCCTTACCTCTTCCACACTCGTACCAGAACCCCGTGCAATCCTGGTAACCCTTGAAGAATCGATTATTCTGGGATTCTCGAGTTCTTTTTTAGTCATTGACTTCATTATAACCTTAAATCTGTCCATTTTCTCCTTTGTCATCTCATACTCTTCGTCTGAAAGCTTGATTCCCATGCCCCCAAGAGGGAGCATCTGAATGACCTGCTTCAGAGGTCCCAGTTTCTCCATTGCCTCCAACTGCTCATAAAAGTCTTTGAGGGTGAACTGTCCTGACAGAATCTTTTTTGGCTCTATTTCCTTTATCTCCTTCGCTCTTTCAAGAAGTGTCTGTATGTCTCCCATCCCAAGAAGTCTCGAAATGAACCTGTTCGGGTCAAAGGGTTCTAAATCATCCAGAGTCTCACCAGCACCTATGAAAGCGATCGGGGAGCCTATTTCCGAAACAGCAGACAAAGCTCCACCACCCTTTGCGGTTCCATCAAGCTTTGTTATTATGATGCCAGACACCCCAACAGCCTCATCAAATGCTCTCGCCTGTTCAGATGCACCCTGTCCTATTGCAGCATCAAGCACAAGAATCGTGTGTTCGGGTTGTGCAATCTCATGGATTTTCTTCATCTCCTCTATCAGTTCATGTTCAAGGGCATGCCTTCCAGTGGTGTCAATGATTTTGATGTCGTACCTCCTTCCCTCTTTCAGACCTCTCCTGACTATGCCTACCGCATCCTTTTCCCCCTTCTCACCATAAAACGAGACGCCAATCTTCTCACACAGCGTTAAGAGTTGCTCATAAGCGGCGGGTCTGTATGTATCAGCACATATCACAAACGGTTTCAATCCTTTCTTCTGGAAATAGCGTGCAAGCTTGGCAGTTGTAGTTGTCTTCCCACTTCCCTGAAGTCCCACAAGCATGAGTGTCTGGGGTTTTAGTTCGATGTTCAGTCCATTTCCAACAATTCCGACCAATTCCTCATACACGATTCTGAGTACGTGAGACTTTGGAGTTGTGCCGGGCGGTGGCTTTTCTTCAAAAGCCCTCTTCTTTATTCTGTTAGAGAATTCAAAAACGAGTTTTACATTGACATCTGCACCCAGAAGAGCCCTTTGAATGTCTCTGATAACATCATTCACCAGAGCCTCATCTATCCTTTTTGCACCGATGATTCTGTTAACGGCACTCTGCAATCCATCACTGAGTTTCTCGAGCATCATATCTCTAAAATCTTCTATCTTATAAAGAACTTATCTCGACCGGTCTCATCTGCCTTTCAGTAAGAAGTTTCCATGTTTGACGACTAAAATACGATTCAACACACCACAGCTTTCTGCCCTTGCCATCTCAACCGCCTCCTCCACAGAATTGGAGGGTGTGAAGAAACAGGCTCTTGCAAGTTCGTCAGGAAGTGATGAAACGATGAAAAGGTTGAACTTCTTTCTCAGAAGTGCCAGCCTTGCAAGTTTGTGGGCACCCATGATGAAACTACCTTTCAACCTTTCCAGCACATCATCGGGACTCAATCCCATCTTCGCCCATTCCTCAAAAGTTTCGTTTCCAAGCCCTTCTGAACATTCTGCTACCAAAATTATGGAGCCTCCCTCTTTAACAACAGACTGGATGTTTTCAACTGCCTTATGTGCCTGAAATAGGTTTATGTCCTTTGGATAACCGCCCGCACTTACAATTACAACATCTGCCTTTTGATGCTTCAAAAGAAAATGTCTGTCGAGATATTCACACCCTTTTCTGTGTGCAAGAATGGCATCCCCAGCCACACCACTTACCACCTCGTTCCCACTCATTATGAGGTTCAGTATGAAGTCCAACCTGAAAAACTTGGAGCATTCATCTATGTCCTTTCTCACAGGGCTGTTGATGTTCCCGGGAACCGCTTCATCCTCCAACATCAGCGAATGATTTGAGAGTATGGTTTCCTTTGAGGAGACGCCGGGCAACACTGACTTGTATCCTCCTGTGTACCCTGCGTAGTAATGATAATCTATTCTTCCAATCGCCATTACTCTCTCAAACTGCATAAGGGGACTGAACACGCGAAGAGGGGTTCCTCTGGTTGTTTTACCGATGTACTCACAATCATCAACATCGTGTTGGAGATACTCGTGGTCAGACCAATCACCCAGAATCTTTTTTATCTCCTTGCTCGTCATTCTTCTATGAAGACCGAGTGCAAAAATAAAAACAACATCATCAGCACATTCAAGCTCTTTTTCAATGAGGGAGGGCAGGGCGAAAAGACCTCGTGTGATGTCTGGAAGTATTACCCCAACGCTCTTCCCTTTGATAATGTGTTCAAGAGGGGGGGAAGATACTGGATTCTTTAAAGCCATTTCAACATCATAGCCATCCCGGGGGTGGGGGTTATCTATGACCTCGACCTTATCCACTTCGAATTCGACTTCACCGCTCCCATACGCAACTTTGCAAATACTCATCGCAAATCTTTTATCCTACGGACTAAAAAAAGTATTGTGCGCCGATGGTCTAGTGGTTATGACTAGGGCCTTCCAAGCCCTCAACCCGGGTTCGAATCCCGGTCGGCGCATTCGTTGTTCTCGATAAATCATCTGCACCAGTTAAGACGAAATTATTTATATATCGGAATTCGATAAATTTTGATGATAATGTGATAGACATGTATGCGATAAGGGTTGAAAATTTGACCAGAGAATTTGAGGGGCTTGTTGCTGTTGATCACATATCTTTCAATGTTGAAAGTGGGGAGATATTCGGGCTTCTCGGTCCAAACGGAGCGGGTAAAACCACAACCATAAACATACTATGTACTCTACTCAAACCAACATCAGGATACGCAGAGGTTGCAGGATTCGACGTTGTTGAAGAGAAAGACAGGGTGAGAGAGAACATAGGAGTAGTTTTCCAAGAGCTTGCCCTCGACGAAAAATTGACTGGGAGGGAGAACCTCGAATTCCATGCAATGATGTATGGGCTGAGAGGAGAGGAAAGAAGGAAAAAGGTGGAAGAGGTTCTTGGGCTGGTTGAGTTGTATGATAAGGCAGACATGTTGGTGGAGAAGTATTCAGGAGGGATGAAGAGGAGGCTGGAAATAGCAAGAGGGTTTATCCACAACCCCCAAGTTCTCTTTTTGGATGAGCCAACACTCGGACTGGATGCACAGACAAGGAGACACATCTGGGACTACATAAAAGAACTGAACCGAAAATATGGTATGACAATCATAATAACGACCCATTACATGGAGGAGGCAGACTATCTCTGTGATAGAGTGGCTATCATAGACAACGGGAAGATAATCGCCATGGATACGCCTCAAAGACTGAAAGACATACTTGGGGGGGATGTGATAACTGTGGAAGTGGAGGGGGATGTTGAGAGACTTCTCCAATGCCTGAAAAGACAGGAGTGGATAAAGGATACCAAAAGACGTGATGGATTTCTGGATCTGACAGTTGAAAAGGGAGAGAGAAGGATACCAGAACTCATCAACCTCTCACAGAAAATCGGTGTGAATATAAGTTATATCAGTCTGCACAAACCCAGCTTGGAGGATGTCTTCATCCACTTCACAGGGAGAAGTATCAGAGAAGAGGAGGGCGAGAAAAATATCAGAAGGGGTCGGAAGGGGTTCAGAAGATGAAATCGATTGAGTGGGTGGCAATATATGTTCTGTGGTTGAGGGAGATGAAGAGATTCGTTAGAGCAAAATCAAGAGTGGTTGGCATGCTTGGTATGCCTCTGTTCTTTTTGGTGTTCATGGGACTCGGATTCAGCAACATTCCGGGTCTTCCGGGAGATATCGATTACATACACTTCCTGGTTCCGGGCATCATCGGAATGGGGTTGTTATTCACATCTGTTTTTGCAGGTCTTTCTGTACTCTGGGACAAAGAATTCGGATTCCTGAAAGAAATCATGGTTGCCCCAGTCAGCAGACTGTCCATCGTGCTTGGAAGAACTGCAGGTAATGCAACAACCGCCCTAATTCAGGGAATTCTGATACTTGCGATATCTGCTATTATGGGTTTCAGACCAAACGGAATTGTGGGGTTGGGGTTGGCGGTTGTATTCATGCTTCTGATTGCAACAACCTTCATTGGTCTTGGCTTGATATTCGCATCAAACATGGAAGACATGCACGGTTTTAGTCTTATAATGAATTTTGTAATATTTCCAATATTTTTCTTGTCTGGAGCGTTGTTTCCAATCGAGAATCTCCCCGAATGGATAATAAAGATTTGTTATGTCAATCCACTAACATATGGCGTGGATGGATTGAGGGGGGCATTGGTGGGAGTGTCATCGTTCCCTATTGCGGTTGATATTCTGCTTTCAACGGTATTTTCGATTGTGATGGTTCTTTTGGGTGCATATTTCTTCAAGAAAAGTGAAAGTGTTTAAAAAATCGAGTTAATTTTTGATTAATGACAATTCAATCTAAATAAACGAATAAACCGACAAAAATAAATAGAGACCAACGGATTGTATCATGATGAAGATATTGCTTGCTTTTACATTGATGTTCATGCTCGTACCTCTGGCAGATGCTGACGCTGTGATTCTGGACACTTACGCAGATTCGAAATCGTGTTCGATCACGGTCTTTTCAGAGCATGGAGAAAAGAATCTCAACATTTCACTTAGAATAATGGACTTCTGGAATGGAGATGTCCTGATACAGAAAACGATAGAAGTTGATATGGGGGATGGTGAGGAAGATACTTGGCTGATGCTGTACAAGGAATTGCCTGAGAGTTCTTATGTATTCCAGACAGAGGTATCTTCGCCCACCACCTCGGCTGAAAGGTCTGTCATCTTCTCCACGATAAAGGGCGCGCCCCTTACATACATGAGAGTATCGAGTGTTGTGGCAGATTCAAGTGGAATGGCTGTCGTTCTCAGCCCGACGAACCTATTCAAAAAGAGAATTGCCAAAGTGGAGTTCCAGCTCTTTGTGCCTTGGGATGGTATGTACAAGATGGTTGATTACGAAGTTGAAAAGAGGGTTGCCGTCCAAACACCAGTCTTTGTGGAGAAAAAATGGAAGAGAGTCTTGAGGGAGGGAGAGCATTTGGGAAGGGTTGTGGTCACCCAATACACTGAAAGTGGAGCTGGGGAGAGGAGGGCATACTACACTCTTTTCACAGCCCACATGGACGGAGAGATTGAGGACGTTTATGTGGATAGAGACGGAGCAAGTATCACGGTACTTGGGCTGAGCAATGTTCCCCTGAACGGTGTTATCAGCGTCATGCTTGTAAATGAATCAAACGAGGTGGTCGAGAGACACATTATCAAAGCACCAATCGTGTTGAGTGGGGAAGATGAAGATGTTGAGGTGGGCTGGAGTGAGAAACTTGAAAACGGAACATATGTTGTGAGTATAACACTTGAAGACTTGCATCGGAGAACTCTTGATGTGTATGAGAAGGTGCTGAACGTTGAAGATACTTATTCACAACAAACTTACTCACAACAACCTCCGCCGCCCACAGAAGGAGGCGCCGAAGGAAATTCCCTCCTGTATCTCGCACTTATACCTGTGGCAATAATAATAGCTCTCGTACTCAGAAGGTGGTGAGGGGAATCAAAAAATTTGAGGCGTTTATCGCACTCAAACACATACGTGCAAGGAAAAGACAAACAATACTGTCAACGAGTGGAATAGCCCTCGGTGTTGCTTTGTTCATCGTCATTCAGGCAATGATGAGCGGTTTTACTGACGAAATCATCGACCTGACAATCACAAATTCGCCGAGTGTTGTGGTTAATCCAAAGGATGGAGATGAGTACATAAATCTCTACAAGACACTCGAGACGAAAATTCTCAGTGACCCGAGGGTAAATGCAACATCTCCGTTTTTAGAAGGAGAGGCGATTCTCACCCACAAAGACAAAACAAAAGCTGTTGCTCTGAAAGGGGTGTATATCGAAAAGGAAAGGCGTGTTTTTCCTCTGGACGAACAAACGAAATCAGGGTCTCTTCATCGCATAGGGTATGCCCGAAACAACATTGTGTTGGGGGATGCCCTTGCCAAACACTTGGAGGTTGAGGTTGGAGACAAGGTTGAGGTGGTGTCTGTAAGCGGGAGAACAAAAGAGTTTGAGATTGTGGGAATTGTTGATACTGGAACTCCAATCGACGAATCTTACGCACTCGTACACATAAAAACCGCCCAAGATTTCTTTGGAGTTGGGGATGTTGTCAGCGGTATAGATGTGAAAACCCCATACATATACGAGGCTGAAGCTATTGCCAAAGAGATCAGAGATGAGACCGGTTACAATACAAAGAGCTGGATAGAGCTCAATAAAGATATTTTCGAGGTTATCAGAATCGAAGGGACATTCACGTGGTTAATCGGTATTTTTGTCCTGATTATTGTTGCGTTCGGCATTACCAACTCATTCATAATGATGGTCATGGAAAAGACGAGAGACATTGGAATGTTGAAGGCGATGGGAGCAACAAGTTCCCAAGTGAGGAACATATTTCTCATGGAAAGTGTTGTTATCGGGATTGTTGGCGTGGCAGTGGGAAACGTATTGGGTGTTTTATTGTCTCTGTTGCTGGCAGAGTATCCGATTGAAGTGCCATCCGAAGTGTATCTGGTGAGCACACTACCAATCTCACTCCATGTGATAGATGTTGTGAAGATTAGCGTCTTCGTCCTGCTTTTATCGATTTTCTCCGCTGTGTATCCTGCACATCGTGCCTCAAAACTCAATCCAGTGGAGGCTCTCAAATATGAGTGAACTGGTGAAAGTGATAGACCTCCACAAAATCTACAAAGGGGATGTGTATGCACTGAGGGGGGTTAGCTTGAATGTGGATAGAGGAGAGTTCGTGGCAATAGTGGGTGTATCAGGGAGCGGGAAGAGTACACTACTCAACATCATTGGACTCCTAGACCCCCCAACTAAGGGCAAGGTTTTCTTGGATGGTGTGGATACATCTCTCATAACAGACAACGAAAGGACAAAGATTCGCAACGAAAAGATCGGTTTCGTGTTTCAGCATCATAACCTTCTGTCAGAACTTACAGCGTTGGAGAATGTGATAGTCCCAGCACTCATTGCTGGTAGAGAGATAGAAGAGAGTAAGGAAAAGGCAAAGATGATTTTGTCAAGTATGGGTCTCAGTGAAAAAAGGTTCTTACACCGACCATTTGAACTTTCAGGTGGTGAGCAACAGAGAGTTGCAGTTGCGCGCGCCCTCATAAACAACCCACTTCTCGTTTTGGGAGACGAGCCAACCGGCAACTTGGACTCAAAAACATCCAAAGAAGTTTATGACCTCATGCGTGAGCTCAATCGTGAAAAAGGAATTACATTCATAATCGTGACGCACAACGAGAAAATCGCAAGCAGAGCAGACAGAATAGTGAGACTGGCTGATGGGATTATAGAGGAATGAGAAAAACGGGGGAGTGGATACAACCTATTATGGTTCTGTATGCAAAAGAGGAAAGTTCGCTAAGTGAGATTTTTTTAGACTTTTACCTGAACCCTAGTTAATCTATCGAAGAGTTGTTCAAGCCTTTTAATAAACATACTGGATTTTCTCTCCTTAAAGATATGGGTAATGTTCTTTTGGATGTGAAGGGTAAAAGTAGTCGTTCATTTGTCGAACCATTGACAAAATCTTACCGGGATTCTTAAACGGAGGAATTTTATTTAACACGCTACTCCATTTAGCATTCTTCCCGAATAACACTCTTGAAGTCCAAGAATTATACCAGCTTCTCCATTGTGGGGTTGATGGAATGTCAGTTGTTAATTTCCTCAGTATTTTGTTCACGAATACGATGTCTATGTTGAATTCTTTATATCTGCTTGCATATCCACTTATCCACGAGGCTTGAAATGATGTCGGCTCTAACTCTTCAATTGCCAGTTTTCTGCCTCCATTAGTTCTTGGATTTTCTATGAAATCTCTGAATGTATTATAATTAGGCACGATGTTGCTAACAAAATCACTAATTAATTGTTGGAGTTCATGAGTCCATGTAGAGGGATGAAAAAGTGGGATCTCATCTGGTAGTTTAGATGGATCTATCGGAATAATAAACAAGTTATTTCCATCTATCGAAGGACCAAGACCAGCTATAGGATAAACCGCAATATTATTGAAACCTTGGCTCCATAATGGGACAATAATCTGATTAAGTAAAACATTATACCCCTTAATCTGGGGTGTCAAATAACTTGAATTGCTCGGTGATTTTAAAGAAATCTCAAAAACTAGTTTTCCATCCTTGAGATCGTTTAATATTTGTAGATGAGAAAGAATTAAATTAACTTCTTCATCTTTAAGTTTTGAAAATGTAATGGCATTGGTTTGAATGATTGCACGTGTAGTTCCGAAATAGTTTAAATTATTTTTATGAATTACATTTAGAGATTCTACAGCAAATGTAATAGTATTCAAGATTCTATTAAATGTTAAACAAGGCTCTCCTCCCTGAATTCTTACCCAGACAATCTTCTTTTTCACTATTTTGGGAATATTTTTTAACGCTTGAACACTGTTTTGTATGCTATATCTAAATCCATTCTGTGTGAACCATGCATATCTCCAAGCATAACAAAGGGGGCATCTAAGATTGCAACCAGCATATCTCAAGACAACTGCCTGACCATTTCCTTCATTATTTAATTCAAAAGGACTGATAATTGTTTGTGGTTGACGGGCAAACCAATCATTCATTCCTGTAGTTATCATCTTTTAATCTCCCCATACAAACAACGCTTAATATTTATTTTATAAAAATATGGATGCACAAGAACATGTATGCAAATGAGGTTAATCCTGAAAGATCTTGAGAACATTAAAAACTAAAAATCTTTTAACCTTCTCATCAGAATGGTCGAGTTCCCCTATATAGATTCTAAATGATCAACCTAGTATTTTTTCACTCACAAGAGGTTTCTTAAAATCACTATCAGCCAACGACGAGAGGGGGATTCGAACCCCCGAGGGCGAAACGCCCACAGGATTAGCAATCCTGCGCCTTACCGGGCTAGGCTATCTCGTCAACCCTTACTTATTTTTATATGTATTTGTATTTTATGTCATAGAGGGCTATTGATGGTAATGAAGAAAATACGACCAAAGAAATCGATTGAAAGAATACGACCATACGTCCCGGGGAAGGGTATCTCGGAGATTGCGAAGAGATTTGGCTTTAAAGAGGATGAGGTCATAAAGCTGGCATCTAACGAGAATCCATATGGAACCTCGCCAGAGGTAATACAGAGAATCAGAGAAAATGCCCAAAATGTCCATCTGTATCCAGAACCATCTGATGTCAGCACCCTCTTATCAGAATATGTGGGGGTTGAGGAGGAGTGTATAATCACAACGCCAGGGATGGATGGTCTGATAGACTACACCTTGAGAGCATACGTTTCAGAGGGAGACACTGTTTTGATAACATCTCCAACATTCTCCTACTACGAGATTGCCTCGCTTGCATCTGGTGGGGATGCTGTGCATGTTTTCAGAAGGGAGTTCGAGGTGGATGCCAGTGATATTATGGACAATCTGGACAGGTGTAAGCTCATATTCATATGCTCTCCGAACAATCCAACCGGAAATACAACACCTTTCGAAGTAATTCGTGAAATTGCCGAGTCTTTCGATGGAATTGTTTTCGTTGATGAGGCATATGTCGAGTTTTCAGGCAGAGACATGATAAGTTCTGCAAGAGCTTTACCTAAAAAAGCACTCTCTCTCGAGAACGTGATTGTTGGAAGGACAATGTCCAAGGCGTTTGGACTCGCTGGTCTGAGGATAGGATACGGTATTCTTCACCCCATGATTATGGAGGATGTGAAGAGGGTTGCAACTCCCTTCTCAGTCTCATCGATTGCCCAAGTCGCTGCAAAAACCGCACTTGAAAATATCGAGTACTTTTCAAGGATTGTCGCGAGGATGAAGAATACGAGAGAGCTACTGTACGAGGCACCTTTCAAGACATATCGCTCGGAGGCGAACTTTGTTCTCATGGATGTTTCTCCCCTTACATCCGAAGAAGTATTCAACAAACTTCTGGAGAGGGGGGTAATAGTAAGGGATTGCTCATCCTTTTATGGGATGGGTGACCACTATATTAGGGTTAGCGTGGGCAGAGAAGAAGAGACAAGAAGGGCTCTCGATATTTTCAACGAACTATTCCGGTGATTTCTATAATGACCATCAGAAAAAGTCAGACAGCGCTTTCTCAACCTTCTCAACCATAGCTCCTCTCCTCAATATGACTCCTCTCTCAACATCCACAACAGTGGAAGGTATTCCAAGCTCACACTCCCCCTTCAGTATGTAATCCACCTCTATATCTACTTCCATCCAACTCGTTGGTGGGGGGGTACCAGATATGTTCGCACTCGTTGATGTTATTGCCTCTCCAAGCTCTTCAATCATACTAAGGGTCAATGAGTGAGATGGGATTCTTATCCCCACCTTCTCCCCAGCTACAAGTCTCACCTCATATGTCATCCTGCTCGGCAGAACAAAAGTATAGGGACCGGGGGAAAGATGCTCGATAAACTCACGAGCTTCATCTCCAACAACAGCATACCTCTCTGCCATATCCACCGATGAAACAGCTATTGAAAGTGGTTTGTTTCTCTCCCTTCGCTTTACAGCATAAACCCTTTCCACACTATCCTTTCTCAATAAAGCGCCAACACCATAAACCGTTTCAGTGGGATATGCGACAATCCCTCCCTTTTTAAGAACATTTATTGCGTGTTTTACTCCCACACAAATCATCATTTCGATATCTTTATAACAAAGCTCTATAATAATGTATCAACCCAACAGGGTGTGTTGTTGATGACAATAATATCACAGCCAACCCAAGAAGAAATCAGGTAGATCGTTGATTTTCATGGATATCTGAGCACGGGTGCCTTCATAGGACTCATGATGCTGAAACTTGGAAGAAGACTCCTCAACGTGGGGGAAGAGGAGAGAATTCATGTGTTGTGCGAGACATCGAACTGCTTGCCAGACCCTTTTCAGATTTTTGCAAAATGCACCATAGGCAATAAGGGACTGAGAATAAGGGACACGGGTAAGATGGCTGTGACTATTACAAAACACTCCCCGCCCGGGACTTACGCGGAAGGTGTGAGGATAGTACTCGACCCGGAAAAGACGAGGAAATACCCGAAACTACACGCATGGTACATGAACACTGCCAAGCCTTCGCATGAAGAAGTGATAGAGGAGTTGAAGATTGCTGGAGAGGATGTCCTCTCCTACCAACTTGTCAGAGTCCAAGTACCACACAAAGAGAAGAAGTTTGTGATGATTTGCGAAGGGTGTGGGGAGGCTTTCATAAAAAGAGGTGAAGAAAATCTCTGTATCGATTGTGTTAATAGGAGTGATGTCTGATGATGGAGGTCAAAGTTAGTCAAAAGGATGAAAGAGCTCTTTTCTATGTCCCTGAGAAATGTATAGGCTGTGGGACTTGCGTCTTGGCATGTCCAAAGGATGCAATAGTGATTGGCTCGGTTGGTGCGGTTGCAAGGGGCGAAATCGACAAAGATTTCGTTGAATTCACAGAAGAGTGTATAACGTGTGGTATGTGTGCAAGAGTATGTCCAACAGGGGCATTAGTCTGGAAAACAGAAGATGAGAAGAAGGTTGACACTGTAAGTGGTTCTCTGAAAACCACGAGTGTGAGTGATAAGTGTGTGCTGTGTGGATTGTGCGAGGCTGTGTGTCCACAGGGATGCATCGAGGTTGAGAGATGGTTTGCAAACGATGGGAGTGCAAGTGTTGATGGGAATGTGAAGATAGAGCAGGAATTCTGCATACACTGTGGATGGTGTGCATCAGTCTGTCCTGTGGATGCAATCGAGGTGGACAAGCCGTTTGAGGGGGAGTGGAGCTGGAACGAGAGCCTCTGTCAGGCTTGCAGAACTTGTGTGGATGTGTGTCCTTGCAATGCACTCTTTAACCCAGACTGGGGTCCGGGAGAGGTCGTTGAGAAAATCAGACATAGGGTAGAGGTTTGTATATACTGCGGTGCTTGTGCGGTTGCATGCCCTGTAAAGGCTATTGAAGTCAAGAAGACAAAAATACTGGTTGATATGGATAAGAAAGCACCTCTGGAGAAGAGGATTCTTGATGTTCCGGCGCCTGAACCATCCAGAACATCTATTTTGAAGACCAACGAAGATGTGTGTCTTGGGTGCAACAGCTGTGTTGTTGTCTGTCCTGTGAATGCATCGTCTGACCCATTCTTGGCAGCAGGGCACCTCAACGATACAGAAAGAAAACCACTTCTCGATGTACAGAATGGTGTGATTGCGGTTGTGGACCAGGAACTGTGTGGTTCTTGCGGTACTTGTTCTATGATATGCCCTGTCAATGCAATATGGCTTGAGAGGAGAGAGGAAGTAATGCACGAGGAGAAGGAAAAACCAGAAATAAAAGTTAGAGTTTGATTCAGGAGGGCTAAAGATGGGAGACATAATAATAAAGAACGGATATGTCTTTGATCCGATTAACAACATCAACGGAGAAGTAATGGACATTTTCATAAAGGATGGGAAGGTTGTTGAAGAGTACGACGGGAAAGATGCGAAGGTGATCGATGCAAGAGGTAAAACTGTGATGCCGGGCGGTGTTGATTCGCATTCTCATGTTGCAGGAGCGAAAGTGAATAGAGGAAGGATTATGAGACCAGAAGACCACTACCAGTGGGTCAGATCCAAGACAGATATTGCACACAGTGGGACAGGATACACGGTCCCGTCCGTGTATCTCCAAGGATACGAATATGCAACCATGGGATACACCACAGTATTCGAGGCTGCGATGCCCCCACTTGAGGCGAGACACACACACGAGGAGATGAAGGCAACACCCATAGTCGATATGGGTGCTTATCTTGTGTTTGGAAACAACTGGTTCATTATGAGATACCTTCGAGAAGGGGATATTGAGAAGGCTGCTGCATATGTTTCATGGATGCTTAGGGCTCACAAAGCGTATGGAATAAAGTGTGTGAATCCTGCTGGCGTAGAGAGTTGGGGATGGGCAAAGAATGTCCATTCTCTCGATGAACCAAACATTCACTTCGAGATAACACCCTGCGAGATAATAAGAGGGTTGGCTGAGGTGAATGAACTACTTGGACTGCCAATCTCTCTGCACTTACATGCAAACAACCTTGGGCATCCGGGCTGTTGGGAGATCACAAGAGAGTCTTTGAAGATTCCGAGTGATCTTGAGCCACAGATGAAGATTGAAGGGGAGCAAGATTTTGAGAAAAGGACTCAAACAGTCTATCTTGCCCATGCTCAGTTCAATGCATTTGGTGGTACATCATGGAGAGACTTCGAATCTGGTGCAAAAGGCATTGTTGATTATGTGAATTCAGCAGACCATGTGGTAATTGACAACGGCGCGGTTCCCTTTGGCCCAGCAACTGTGATGACAGGAGATGGCCCAGCCATATTCGACTTATACAAACTGGTTGGAGGGAAGTGGTCAAACTCGGATATAGAACTGGAGTGTGGTGCAGGTGTTCTCACCTTTACGTACCTGAAGAGTAATCCAGTGCATAGTGTCCAGTGGGCTATCGGTCTCGAGCTGATACTCATGATAAAGGACATGTGGAAGTGCATACTGACAACAGACCATCCGAACGGTGGTCCATTTGTCAAATATCCCTCGCTGATAGCTTGGCTGATGTCTGAGAAGGCAAGGAATGACACACTCGAAACATGCCACAAATGGGCTTCTGAGAAGAGCGAGATTGCAACAATAGACAGGGAGCTCGATTTGTACGATGTTGCCATAATAACAAGGGCAAATCCAGCCAAGACAATTGGAATAGCATACAGAAAAGGACACTTGGGTGTTGGAGCAGATGGAGATGTCACCATATACGACATCGACCCGACAACGCTCGACTCGAGCAACTACACAGAGATAGAGAAGAAGTTCAGAATTGCAGAATACACCATCAAGGAAGGAGAGATAGTCGCACACAAGGGAGAGATTACATCAGCACCAACTGGCAGAATATTCTACACAGAATCCAAGGTCAATGAAGAGATTGAAAGGGATGTGCTCGCAGATGTGAGGGAGTGGTTCAAGTACTACACACTTGGCTTTGAGAACTACCCTGTTGATGAGAGATACCTGAGAAGGCCGACACCTATCAAGGTGAATATGGAGGGATGAGAGATGTGTGAAGTTGGGCAAAACAAGGTTGTGCTAACGCCAATCGGAAATTTCGATATTCCTGTCGAGGCTGAGGTTATAAGTCCTGATGTGTTTGCAGGAAAGAGTTTGAACGAGATACGAGAACTCAAAGTACTACAAGGACCGCAAAAGCACAAACTTTCTGAGTTCTTCGAGGTATCTGGGGAGGCGGGTAAGACTCCTACCGAGACAACCATCGTAATAGAGGGAGACGTTGATAGGGTGAAGCTCATTGGATACAAAATGAGTGGTGGAAAGATTGTGATAAACGGAAATGCAGGTATGCACGTTGGTGATGAGATGAGTGGGGGAGAGATTCTGGTGAGTGGAGACGCAGGCTCATGGACTGGTATGGATATGAAAGGTGGTACCATCGTAATCGAAGGCAATGCAAAAGACCACATTGGATGCACATACAGAGGAAAATGGAGAGGTATGAGCGGTGGAATGATTCACATAAAAGGGGATGCAGGAAACAACGTTGGCGGTGGAATAACGGGCGGTTCGATTGTGATAGATGGAAACGTTGGAGCGTTCTGTGGAATAAAACAGAACGGAGGGTTGACAGTGGTGAGAGGAGATGCAAAGAGGGCTGTGGGTGCTGAGATGAGTGCGGGGACGATTGTTGTGGAGGGACATATCGAGTGGTTCACTCCGGGCTTTGAACTTGTGGATGAGGTTGATGGGCTTGAAATCAACGGAATGAGTTTTGAAGGGACGTTCCTGAAATTCAGAGGTGACTATGCAGAGAAGAGTAATCCAAAGGGAGAGCTTTACGTATCCAAAGAAAAGAATCCGGAGTTGTGAGAGGTGGTCATGATGAAGATGGTTCTGAACACAGGTAGCACGATTGAAGAGGGGAGACTTGCAAAAGGTGGAGAGAAGCTGAGTGAGGAATATAAGAGGGCATGTGGTGTTGGTTTCATGAACCCGCGCGATTATGATAGACTTGGGTGTCCTGAGAGGGTGAAAGTTACAAGCAGTGATGGAAAATACAGTGTTGTTGTTTATGCTGTGTGTGATATAGGAATGCCCGAAGGAATGATATTCATCCCAAGGGGTCCATGGGCTAACATGGTTGTCAATCCATACACATTCTGTACTGGCTCACCACTCTATAAGGGGGATGTGGTCGAGGTTGAGCCAACCGATGAGGAGGTGCTGAGTACAGAGGAGTTAATAGAGAAGATGATAATGAGTGGAGGGAGATAAATGCTTTACAAAAACATCGTCTGTCCTGTTTGTGGTGCTGCATGTGATGATATCATTGTAGAGTACGATGATGGGAAGATCGAAGTGAAGAACGCTTGCAAGATGGGTAATGCCAAGTTCCACGAACTTGTCAGCACTCACAGAATAAAAAATCCAATGATAAAGGAGAACGGTAAGTTCAGAGATGCGGAATGGGACGAGGCTCTGGACAAGGCTGCGGAAATACTTGCAAATGCCAAAAGACCGTTTATTTTCATGGGAAGTGAAACCTCCTGTGAGGCAATGGAGGTTGGCCTCCACATTGGCGAGTACCTTGGGGGAGTGGTGGATTCAAATGCCACCATATGCCATGGACCCACATGTATGGGGATTCAGGAAGCTGGGCTTGTTGGTGCAACCTCTGGTCAGAAGAAGATACGTTCCGATGTTACGATATACTGGGGCTCAAATCCAATGGAATCGATGCCAAAACACATGGCAAGGTATGCTGTGTTCCCAAGGGGATACTGGACAAGAAGAGGAAGATTTGACCGGACAATAATAACAGTTGATCCGAGGAGAACTCCGACCGCAATCGCCTCAGATATCCATTTGCAGATAAAACCAAACACAGATTATGAGCTGTTCTGTGCCCTTATGACAATATTGAGGGGTAAGGAACCTCACAGATCCGTCGAGGATATCACGGGCATACCAATAGAAATGATGAAGGAAGTCGTAGAGATAATGAAGAACTGTAATTTCGGGTCAATATATGTGGGTCTTGGAATTGCCTCATCGTTCGGAAAGCACAGAAATGCAGAGATGGCAATGGCACTCACAAAAGAACTCAATCGCTATGCTAAATTCACCATCGGCGCACTGAGAGGGCACTGCAACGTGGCTGGCTTTAATCAGATTGCCACGTATCTCTATGGGTATCCGTTTGGACTTGACTTCGCAAGAGGATACCCGAGATACAATCCGGGAGAGTTTACAACAGTCGATGTTTTGAAGGAAAAAGAGGTGGATGCGGCACTTGTTCTGTCCGCTGACCTTGTCGCTCATCTGCCCGCAGACTGTGGGAGGTACTTGGCAGAGATTCCGATGGTGTGCATAGACATTGCACCATGCCCAACCACAATGGCATCTGATATTGTTTTACCGGGTGTGATAGATGCGATGGAGAGTGAAGGAACTTTCTATAGATTGGACGATGTGCCTGTTCATTTCAGAGCATTCACAAAGCCACCCTTTGACTTTACAACAAGCAACGAGGACACACTCAAACAGTTGTTTGAGAGGATAAAGGAGAAGAAATGAAACACTGGGAGTATAGGGGCAAGTGGAAATCCTACTGGAGAGACGAAAAGTTAGATGAAGGACTAAAAGAAATGGTCAAACAACAGATGTGTGTGGTTAAGGAGGGGGGGAAGACCTCAACAGAAGAGGTGGATGTATGCGTTGATGAGCTCTACCACATCTTTTTGAACTCGGAAAGGATTGCCTCGCTCACAGCACTGCCCACACAACTCGAGGAGATGGCTGTGGGACATCTCGTATGCGAGGGTTTGCTTCCAAACCCTCCCCCCTCTTTAAACCTCGAAATACAGAACAACAAAATAAGGGTCATCACCACAGAAAGAACGACAGAGACCCAAGCTGAAAATAATAAAACCAGAGGAGATGTGAAAATCACCAGTGATGTCATATTCTCTTTAATCGAACACATAACAGAGAATGCAAGGCTATGGAGGAGGACCGGAGGAACACACTCAACCCTTATAGCTGATTCAGATGGAAAGGTGCTTTTCATGTGCGAGGATGTGTCGAGGCACACTGCAATGGACAAGGCTGTTGGGTACTGTGTCATGAAAGGAATCGAACTCTCAGAATGTGTGGTTGCAACCACGTGCAGACTCTCCGAGGGGATTGTCAGGAAGGTTGCGAGGGTTGGCATACCCATCATAGTGTCCAAGGCTGCACCGTTGTCCAGTGGAATCGAGGCTAGTGTGAAGGCTGGGATTACGATTGTTGCTTTTGTTAGGAGACCCAATCTGTATATCTACACATACCCTGAGAGGGTATCGATTTGAGACTCGTAGCCCTCGTATCTGGCGGGAAGGATTCCACATACGCAGCATACCTCGCAAGTAAAGCTGGACATAAAATCGTCTGCCTGCTCTCAATCATACCTCCCTCTGAAGAATCCCATATGTACCACTACACAAACATTCATATGATGCCCACCGTAAGTAGTGCATGGGGTCTCCCAATAATATTACACCATTCGGGAGAAGATGAACTGATGGAACTTGAAGAGAGTCTTTCGCTCCTCAAAGTTGATGGTGTGTGTACGGGGGCTGTCGCATCTGTGTACCAGAAGTCAAGAATTGAAAGTATTGCAGAAAAGGTGGGGCTTGAGACAATTTCTCCACTGTGGGGATGTGAGCCTGAGAAGACGTTATTGGAAATGGTTGATGAAATGGATGTGATGGTGGTCAGGGTGGCAGCAGATGGACTCGGAAAGGAGTGGCTTGGAAAAGTTCTTGATAAAAGAACTGCATACCAACTCATTGAAGTATGTAGGAAGTATGGGATACATCCGCTTGGTGAGGGCGGTGAGTACGAAACATTTGTGTTGAATGCTCCACATTTCAAGAAGAGAATAAGAGTGGTGTAGGGAAATGTTAGATGGTACGGAGACTCTGGTGATTATGTGATAGATGGTGAAACTGTATGAAACACAAAGTTGCAACACTTGGGCCAAAAGGTTCGTTTTCACATATCGCAGCAAGAAAGCTCGTAGAGGGCGCAGAAATCATGTTCTTTGATTGTGTAGAGGATGTTGTCAGAGAGGTCGAAGAGGGGGGGAGTCTGGGAGTTGTGCCGATTGAGAACTCGCTTCAAGGCTCGGTTGGAGAGGTGTTGGACGCCATACTATCACACGATGTCATGATATGTGGGGAGGTTGTGCTTGAGATAAGGCATCATCTTCTTTCAAGAGCTTCAAAAATCGAGGAGATTGAGGTAGTGGTTTCCCATCCACAGGCACTCGCCCAGTGTCGCTCGTTCGTAATGTCACTCACAAAAGAGTATGGTATAAAGGTGCTGAACACCACATCCACCTCCAACGCCGCAGAACTTGCTTCGAAGAATCCAACGTATGCTGCAATCGCCTCTGAGGAGGCGGCACGAGAATACTCCCTTCACATTCTCAAAGCCGATGTGCAGGACAGGAAAGAGAACTATACGAGATTCGTTCTCCTGTCGAGAGAGGTAGGAGAGAAAACAGGAAGGGATAAAACTCTGTTGGCTGTTTATCTGAAAAAGGATAGACCTGGAGCACTCTATGAGATACTGGGGGAGTTTGCAAGGAGAGGAATCAATCTGACAAGAATCGAGTCCAGATCAAAGAAGAGAGAAATGGGGGAGTACTTCTTCTTCATAGACCTCGAAGGGCATGTGAAAGACGAGGTGGTGGCTGATGCCCTGAAAGCTTTGAGAGAGAAGGCAGATGAAGTGAAGGTGCTAGGTTCCTATGGGTGGTGAATTTGGAACCTCTTTTTATTCTGATTGGAGCTATAACTGGGATACTGATAACCCTGACATCGATAGGTGGGGGTGTTATGATGACACCTTTGCTCATCTACGGAGGGGTGAGTCCAGTTCATGCAATAGGTGCAAACTTCTTCTATGTCGTGTTTGTGAAGACCTACACCTCTCTGAGGTGCTACCTCTCTGGGGACGTGAACACGCAATATCTGAAAACCATGCTCAAATGGGGAATTCTCGGAATTCTGGTCGGATTCTTGATACTAAAAATCCTTAAAAATTTTTACGATTTGGATTTGATACTCGTTTATGTTGTGAGTGTTGTTGTAATGGGTGCATTGATGTTCTACATCATTTCAGAGCTCGGATTTTCAGTATACTTCCCAAGATTCGCACTCGCTGGATTCATCGCAGGATTGGTGACCCAGATGTCCTCAATCGGAAGTGGTGTGTTTGGACTCATGCTCTTGAGCAGGAGTTTTCCAGAAGTAAGAACGCTGGTTGGAACGAACATGATATTCTCAATCATCATAACATTGATTGCGGGCATAGGATATATCACGCTTGCGGACATCGATGTTGTCCTCACCCTCACACTCATGGCATCATCAGTTCCAGGGGTATGGGTTGGGATGTGGCTAAAGAAGAGAATTCACGAAAACAGTATGAGGATTCTGCTGTTCGTGGTTCTCACTCTGTCTGCATCTCTCATGCTCATGAAACTCTGGGAACTCTGAGGTGTGCCAATGAAGAAGTTCTCGAGAAGGATGGTGGGCGAAGAGGTGGGTGGAAGATTTGCCACTCCAGAAAAGGTTGCAGAATACAGAGCCAGCAGACTGTCGTGTAAGGTGCTTCTTGAAATAGGATGTGGAATCGGAGGGCAAACGATAGCATTTGCAAGACACTGTAAAAAAGTGGTTGCGGTTGATATCGACCCGAAAATGGTAAGGTTTGCAAAACTGAATTGCAAGAGAAGGGGAATAAAGAATGTGAAATTCTTTGTTGCGGATGGAACAAATGAGGAGTTTGTGAATCGTGTTATGCACAAAATCGAGTATGTGTTCTGTGACCCATCCAGACCACCCAGTGAAGACGAGAGGTCTATATCATCGATGAGTCCTTCCCCCCAAGAGATTCTGAGTGCATACCACTGGGTTAAAGGAATTGCGATAGAAGCGCCCCCACAACTCACACCAGAAAGAATTCCTTTCGACTGTGAAAAAGAATATATCAGTCTCGAGGGGCAGTTGAACAGGCTAACTCTCTATTTTGGCGAGCTTGTGAGGTGTGAAAGCTCGGGGGTGATGATTAACGATGAGGTTAAAAGGGTGGAAGGTTCACCGACAGACCCAGACAGCTGGAATTATGTTGATACTCTTGAGAAATTTGCTTATGAGCCAGACCCGGTACTTGTTCAATCAAGACTGCTACCCCCAGCCTTCAGCATATACCGAATCGACAGAAAAAGAATACTCATTACCTCTCCTCACTCCATTGAATCACCGTACTTCAAAAACTCCTACGAAGTTGTGGATTTCATCAGGGAGAATGAAATGGACGAACTGATAAGAAAGGTGAATGAAATTCTCATAAAAGAAGGAGCTGGAAAGGCGGTTCTCAGAGGAAATGTGAATCCAAAGGATTACTGGAGCATCAGAAACAGAATCGAACACGGGCTAAAAAATGGAGAGACTTTTCATGTTTTCATAAAAGGAGACGGCGCCATCGTTATGAGGGTGTTAGACTGACAGATTCGTGGGTTCTATCTCGCCATTCTCGAACAAGAGCAATGTTCCCTTTCCTTCCGGATGGGTCTCTGGACTTGAAAATACAGTGATGAGTTTGCCATCCCACATTTCACAAAATCCATTTCTCACTGGTTGATGTGCTCTCACCACCCTCATAAGTGAGTTCCCCTCCAAGAAATCCATCAGCACATCCCTACCAAACTTCTTGAAGCCCATTCTCTCTTCGTTGAAGACAAAACCACTTATTCCATCCGCTGGATCGTTCCAGAGAAGTTCCTCCATTTCTGGAGATGGTACCATCCCTTTTGGATGTTTGTTTATGTCTTCAATTCGCTTTATCCCCTCGGATATGCCACCATGCACAAACATGACATTGCACAAAATACAGGCGTATGGCATATATGAAAAGCATTCGTTGAAGTGTATCCACATCTCATGGTCATAGGTCGCTTCCACAACGTATCTGAACCCATACATCTAATTCATGTAAGGCAGTTCATGATTTCCCCTCAGGAGGATTATGTTTTTGGGTCTATCGAGCTTTGCAGACAATACCAAGTTGATTGTCTCAATCTGATGTGGTCCTCTATCGACATAATCCCCCAAGAATATTACACTCTCAAAGCTCTCAGAAATTTCAAATGCCTTTAACACTGCGTTCTTACTACCATGCACATCCCCCACTACCACGGCACTCTTCTTTCTGAGTTTCAAAAGGTTTGGCTCGGTTTGGAGGATGTCTGAACATTCTTTGAGCAGAAGAAATTGTTCGTTTCTGTTCATCCAAGCGGGCTGGGAGGGATTTGAACCCCCGACCAATTGGTTAAGAGCCAATCGCTCTGCCTGGCTGAGCTACCAGCCCTCTCTTTTTTGCGAGCTATGTTATTATTTTGTGTGATAAATAAAACTTTCTATACTATAAAGTGCAATAATGCGAGAGATGATGTGTAGAGAGTGCGATGGTAAGGGATACGTGAGTGTTGAGGAGGTTGCATGCAAGAGATGTAAGGGTGCTGGTAAAATACACTCTTTTACAGTTGGGGAGGTATCTGAAAAGAGTCTTATGGATATCATGAACGGCGGAGGAGTTTGTCCTGACTGTGGAGGGACTGGTAAGGTTGAGAGAAAAATACCATGTCCCGTGTGTGGAGGAAAGGGAGAAGTTGGTGTGTGCAAAGTGTGTGGTGGGGAGGCACCGCTGGGTCAGGATGTATGTTCGGAATGCTCTAAGAAGAAGGTGGTGTATGTACTTGACTCTGTGTGTGATGTGGGTGATATAAGAATTGGGATGCTTTTGAGCGGGATTGTGAGTTCGAAAACAGATTTTGGCATGTTTGTCATGCTCAATCCCTCAGTGAGAGGATTGATGAGAAAAACAAACTACGAGATAGGAGACAGAGTCGTTGTGAGGGTGAAGAACATCCATCCAAACGGAAACATTGACCTCGAACCTGTCAACATAAACGACTATCGGGTCGTTGAGCTTGAGAAACCGGTTGAGAGGGTCTCAATCGATTCACTCTCTTCAAAGGTTGGCACTCTTGTTGGAATAGAAGGAGAAGTGATGGGAGTCAGACAGACGCAAGGTCCAACAATATTCACGGTTGCAGACGAAACAGGCAGTGTGCAGTGTGCTGGTTTTGAGGGGGCGGGTGTGCGGGCGTACCCACACATAGATGTTGGCTCAGTTGTGAGGATTGTGGGTGATGTGCTTCTCAGAAACGGAACTCTCCAGCTCGAGATTCGCTCCATCAAACGACTGTGGGGGGAAGAAGCTCTCATTGTAAAGGAGAAATTGAGAGAGGCTTTAGAGAAGAGATGCACTCCTCCAAAGATCGAATTTCTCGTGAAGAGTGAGTATCTTGAGAAATTAAGGAGTAGAATGGAAAAGGTGGCAAAAGAGCTTTTGATGTGTGCATACACCTCCCGCCCAGTAATAATAAGACATCACGCAGATGCTGATGGTATAACAGCCGCTGTATGCATAGAGCAAGCCCTCCTGCCAATTGTCAGAGAGATAAACGGAAAAGAGAATTCGTACTATCTCCTGAAAAGGTCCCCATCAAGAGCTCCCTTTTATGAGATGACAGACATCATAAAGGACTTGAGTTTTGCACTCGAAGACCAAGAGAGATACGAGCAAAAGCTACCGTTAATACTGCTGGTGGATAATGGCTCAACTCTTGAGGATGTTCCGGCACTCAGATACACCCGCATGTACGGGGTTGATGTGATTGTGGTTGACCATCACCATCCAGACCCAGAGGTTGATGAGTATCTTTTGGAGCATGTGAATCCTGCTCATGTGGAGGCAGACTACAACATCACAACTGGAATTCTGTGCCTCGAAATTGCGAGAATGATAAATCCATCCATCACAGACACCATAATGCATCTTGCATCAGTCTCTGTTTTGGGGGACAGGGCGGAAGGAGAGGAGGCGAGAAAATATCTTGAACTGGCTCTTGAAAAATATTCACACGACGAACTCAAAAATATGGCTCTTGCTGTTGATTATCTGTCATACTGGCTCAGATTTTCTGAGGGGAGGCATATTGTCAATGATGTGCTCAATCTATCGGGAAGACCCGAGAGGCACAGAAAGGTTCTTGAGGCACTTGCAAGTGATGCGAAGGTTGCAATCGAAGAGAGTGTTGAGGCGTGTATGCATCATGTGAAGACGACGAAGTTGCCGAATGGAATTGTGCTGAATGTTATCGATGTTGGAATCTTCTCCCATAAATTCACATTCCCTCCACCGGGAAAGATGGTTGGTGAGATTCATGATAGACTGTGTAAAGAGGGAGAACCAACCATTACAATAGGCTATGGCCCAGATTTTGCAGTTATGCGTTCGAGAGGTGTTGAAATGAACTTCCCGTTGCTTGTCCGAGAGCTTCAACAAGAACTCAAAGAGGGGGGTATAAGTGGTGGTGGGCATCTTGTTGTTGGAAGCATAAAGTTCTTTGAAGGTATGAGAAAGGAAGTGTTAAAAGCTTTGGCTGAGAAAATAGGAAGGATGGAGGGAGGAGAGAATGGTTGATGTTCACAACTTTGAAAGAATTAATGAGTACATGTGGAGGATTCCCAAGGATGAGAAATATGGGATGAGGTCTGATGCTGTTTTGTTCGTATCTGAATTATTGTTAAGAGGACTTGAGAATGATGCGATTACCCAGTTGAAGAACGTTGCAACCTTGCCCGGCATAGTTGGTCCAGCAATGGCGATGCCTGACGTTCATATGGGTTATGGCTTTCCAATTGGTGGGGTTGCAGCATTCGATGATGAGGAGGGAGTGATAAGTCCAGGGGGCGTGGGGTTTGACATAAACTGTGGTGTTCGTATCCTAAGAACCCCCCTCAAAAAAGAAGAAGTGATTCCGAAGATGAAAGAGCTAACAGAGGTGCTGTTCAGGAATGTCCCATCTGGGGTTGGTTCTGAGGGGAAACTGAGGGTTGGGGAGAGAGAACTCAGAGAGGTTCTCGTCAAGGGTTCTGAATGGGCGGTTGAGAACGGATATGGTGTGAAGGATGACCTGGTACATTGTGAGAATGGAGGGAGAATGAAAGAGGCATCATACGAACACGTGAGCAGGGAGGCATTCAAAAGAGGGAAACCTCAACTTGGAACGCTGGGAAGTGGTAATCATTTCTTGGAAATCCAGTATGTTGCAGAGGTATACGATGATGTTTATGGATTCGAGAAGGGAGACGTTACTGTGATGATTCACTGTGGCTCACGTGGGTGTGGACACCAGATATGCACAGACCATCTGAAAGTACTGACAAATGCGTACAGAAAGTATGGAATCGAGCTAAAAGACAGACAGCTTGCATGTGCCCCTGTGAACTCACCTGAGGGCATGAACTACTTCAGTGCAATGGCTGCTGCAGCCAACTACGCATGGGCAAACAGACAAATCATCACACACTGGGTCAGAGAATCGTTTTCTCGGTGTCTTGGCGTAGCAGAGGATGACATAGAGCTTGTGTATGATGTTGCACACAACATAGCAAAGCACGAGTACCACACCTATCAAGGAAAGAAAAGGGGAGTGTATGTTCATCGCAAAGGGGCAACCAGAGCACTACCGAAGGGGCATCCAGATGTTCCGCCTGCATATCGGAAAGTTGGTCAGCCAGTTCTGATACCTGGAAGCATGGGAACTCCCTCATTCATACTGAGAGGAGGTGAGAAGGCTCTCGAACTGAGTTTTGGCTCTGCCTGTCATGGCTCTGGAAGAGTTATGAGCAGACATGAAGCAAAGTCGAAGTTCTCGGGTGCGAGACTCATAAAAGAGCTTGAGGGTCAGGGAGTGATAGTAAGGGCGGCATCGAAGGCGGTGGTCGCTGAGGAGGCACCTGACGCATACAAAGACTCGAGTGAGGTTGTTGATGTTGTTCACAATCTCGGAATAGCAACAAAGGTTGTGATGCTCAAGCCCATGGGCGTGGTCAAAGGATAAGTCAGATATCAAGTATCAGATACCAAGTCAAACCGTAATAACAGTCCCGGTATACTCGCCAACAAGCTCGAGAAGTATGGAATGTTTTTCCATTCCATTCACTATGTGAGCTGATTTTACGCCTCCCTCAAGAGCTTGCATTACCGCTCTGAGTTTCGGTATCATCCCCTCAGAAACCGTCCCATCTTGTATCAATTGAGAGAGTTCTTCCAGTCTGAGCTTGTGTATTCTCGAATCCAGATTGTTTCTAACTCTGAGAATTCCGGGAACATCTGTCAGTATGAGCAGTTTATCTGCTTTCAGGGCTTTCGCAATCATCCCGGCAGCAATGTCCGCATTAACATTCAATAGATTCCCTTCATCATCTATGGCAATTGGAGATATGACCGGGATGTAGCCTCTTTCCAGCAAAACATCCAGAAGCTCTGTTCTTACTTCTTTTACATCCCCAACCCAACCAAGTTTTTCGATTCTTTTACCAACAATGGTTTTACCATCCTTTCCAGACAGCCCAACCGCTTTTCCACCTTTCTTTATTATCAACGAAGTCAGTTTTAGGTTCTCCTTTCCACACAGAACCATTGCAACGATGTCAAGTGTCTCCTTATCTGTAACCCTCAGCCCATCCACGAACACCGGTTCTTTCCCCAGCATTTCCATCATCTTACTTATCTCATGCCCCCCACCATGGACAACCACTGGTCTAACACCAGCACGACTGAGTTTGACAACATCGTCTGCTATGTCCTCGATGATGTTGTCGTTCAGTATGTTTCCGCCTAATTTTATAACAACATTGCACCCTTTCAACCCGTTTATTTTCTCAATCATTCTACCGCCGTATCCAACTCGTTGCATTTACTTAAATCTTTTTTACTTAAATCTTCTCTTGAAGAACATTGTAACCAAGGGGAGCAACACCAACATGAACAAAACAAACAGTACCTCTGTCAAACCATAACTCGGTGATGGTACCATCTCCTCGCTCTCTTGGGGTGGTTGAGACTGCTTCTGCTCAGCAGGACTCATAGGTAGTAGAGTATCCTTGTACTGCTTCACAAAAAACAGAACAAGGTCTTGGGTGGCTCCCTCATATATTTCATACACTGTGATCACAAGCACCGCACCCTCTTCGTTCCCATTTTCAACCACACTGAACTTTTCTTTTGTATGATACACGCAGAGTACTGTCCCTTTTGGTACCACTCCATCATACAACGTCGTATTATCCTGAGATACTGAGAGCCATATGTTCTCACCCTCAAAATCAACCCCCTTCACCTCGATGGAATAACCCTGAGAGAGAGCCCATTTTTCTCCACTTAAAAGTGCTATGCCTTCATCGAAAATTGGTTCTTGTGTGGCTACCACCAGAAGGAACAGCACCACCATGAAACGCATGATATCGAATTCGCATGAGACAATTAAAAACTTATTCTAAAATTGTGTGATTTTGCTATGTGATTCATGTGATTCTGGTCGGGATAGACCTTGCTGGAAGTGAGAAGAAGAGAAGTGGTGTGTGCATACTTCGGAATGGGAAACCTGAATTCAGAAGCGTGCATACTGATAATGAGATACTCGATATTATTTAGGATGTTATGCCAAAATGTGTTGGTATCGATGCCCCCCTCTCCTACCATGGTGAGACGTTCAGAGACGGCGATATCGAGATCAGAAAGAGAGGATACAGGATTCTCCCTCTCACATTCAAGGGTATGAAGGAGCTTGCTGAAAGGGGGATGAGACTTGCAAAACGCATCACATATTTCTCAGAGGTCATCGAGGTGTATCCACATGCATCCTCCAGAGTTCTGGATATCCAGGACATTAAAATATCAAGTACCCCCAAAAACAAAGACGAGTTCGATGCTCTGATTTGTGCATTAACCGCTTAGTGTTATGAGCTGGGTGAGTTTGAAGTTTGTGGAGAGAACGACCCCATCATTCTCCCCTCAACCGCCTTGACCAAATCGAGGAAAAGGCGGTGAATTCTTATATCGTCTGTCAGTTCAGGATGAAATGCGAATCCAATGATGTTGTTCTGTCTCACTCCCACGATTTTATCACCCAACTTACTTATCACATCAACCCCGTTCTCAACTTCTTCCACGACTGGTGCCCTGATAAACACACCCCTGTATTCTCCTATGTCCTTCACATCCACCATCGCTTCAAAGGATTCTCTCTGTCTTCCAAATGCGTTCCTTCTCACCTTCACATTCAGCACACCAAGAGTTCTCTGACCTTGGGCTGAATCTATGACTTCCTTTGAGAGCAAAATCAAACCAGCACATGTTGCAAGTACTGGCACGCCCCTCTTCACAGCCTCCACAATCTCATCCCATATACCCTCTTTTTCAAGAAGTCTGCAGAATGTGGTACTTTCCCCACCGGGTATGACTATTCCATCACATTCTGGGATTATTCCTCTTTTTCTAACCAACACAACCTCAACTCTATCACACGCTCTCTTCAACGCATCAACATGCTCGGAAACATCTCCCTGAACAGCCAAAACACCTATGAGCATTTACCAGCCCCTTGTCTGTAGTGCCTCCTCTTCACTTAGAGTTCTTGCATCAATTCCTTTCATTGGACTGCCCAGACCTTTCGATACTTCTGCGAGGACCTCTGGATTCTCATAGTTGTTCACAGCCTCCACAATCGCACTTGCCATTTTCTCTGGTTGCTCTGACTTGAATATGCCTGAACCAACGAATACGCCATCTGCACCAAGCTTCATCATGAGGGCTGCATCTGCGGGTGTGGCGATTCCGCCTGCTGCAAAATTGACCACAGGCAGTCTTCCAAGCTCTGCTGTCTCTTTCACGAGTTCAAACGGAGCTTCGATTTTCCTCGCAACCAACTTCAACTCCTCTTCTGTCTTCCCTTTGAGTTCTCTGATTGCACTTTGTATGAGTCTCATATGACGGACTGCTTCCTTCACATCTCCCGTTCCAGCCTCACCTTTTGTCCTGATCATGGCAGCCCCTTCATCGATTCTCCTCAGTGCTTCTCCAAGGTCTCTTGCACCACACACGAACGGGACCTTAAACCTCTTTTTGTCTATGTGGAACTGCTCGTCAGCGGGTGTCAGAACCTCAGACTCATCTATCATATCCACACCGAGGGCTTCAAGGATTTCTGCCTCGACAAAGTGTCCAATTCTCACCTTCGCCATCACGGGAATGGTCACAGCATCCATTATCTCAAGAATTGTCTGGGGGTCAGCCATTCTCGCAACTCCACCAGCAGCTCTTATGTCTGCTGGAACAGCCTGCAGTGCCATCACGGCAACAGCACCCGCACTTTCAGCTATCTCTGCTTGCTCAGGATTTGTCACATCCATGATGACTCCGCCCTTCTGCATCTTAGCAAATCCCCGTTTTATGAGTTCTGTCCCATACCTCAGCTCCTCGAGTTTCATCCTCTTCCTCCACATACATCATTGTTAAAATAACTTTTCCACTGCTTTCTCCACTTCATCTATAACCTCTGATTTGTCAAGTGTAAGAACCTTTCTATCTCTCATGAGTACCTTGCCATCCACAACACAACTCACAACATCGTATGGGGTTGCAGAGTAAACGATGTTTGAGACTGCATTATGAAGGGGAAGCATGCGTTCTGATGTCAGATCAAGACATATGAAGTCTGCATTCCATCCCTTCTCGATAATTCCTGAATGTATTCCAAGGGACTTTGCTCCATTGAGAGTTGCCATGCTGAAAACCTCCTTTGCTGTTGTCGATGTGGGACTCATGAGCCGTATCTTTTGGAGAAGAGCTGTACATTTCATGGTGCCAAACATGTCGAGGTTGTTGTTTGATGCACATCCATCTGTTCCGATTGATACACACACCCCCTTCTCGAGCATCTCATGAACCTTTGCAATTCCAGATGCAAGCTTCATATTGCTAACAGGGTTGTGTGATACCTTAACACCTTTCTGGACAAGCAATTCTATATCACTGTCAGATAGCCAGACACAGTGTGCTGCAAGCACATCGTCTTTCAGAAAACCCTCCAGTTTTTTCAGACCGTTCTCGCCAAGCTGTTTCCTCTCCTCCTCTGTCTCCAACAGATGTATATGGATTCCAACCCCATCTTTGTCAGCAAGCTCCCTCACCTTCATGAGAAAATCGATAGAGCATGTGTTGGGAGCGTGGGGACCGTACATAGCTTTTATCCTTCCATCTGCATAGCCGTTGTAGTTCCTCACGAAGTCTTTTCCTTTTTTTAACTCGCTTTTTCCCCTCTCCTCATCTCCCAACTCTATCATACCATAGGATAATGAAGCTCTCAACCCAGCCTTTTTTACAACTTCTGCAACTTCATCCATGAAGAAGTACATGTCAGCAAATGCACACGTTCCCGAGCGTATCATCTCAAAAACTCCGAGCAAAGCACCAGCCCTAACCGATTGGGATGTGAGCTTTGCTTCCACTGGCCATATGTGGTCTCTCAACCATGTACCAAGTTCAAGGTCATCTGCATATCCCCTGAAAAGTGTCATTGAAAGGTGTGTGTGGGTATTCACAAACCCGGGAACTGCGAGGCATCGAGTGGCGTCCAGCTTCTCATCAGCAGTGAAACCTTTTGCATCGCCAACCTCCACGATTTTACCCTCATCCACGACTATTGAAGCTTTGAAGGGTGGTGTGCCATCTCCCTTCAGAACCACTCCGTTCTCAACTATTAGCTCTGCTATCATGACTTTACTCCCTCACCTGTACTCATTTATCTTTCTCTGTATTTTCGATGTTCTCTGAAATTCAACCATTGCCCTTTCAAGTCCCTCTTTCAGAGGTATGTGATTTATTTTACACCATTGCTTGAAACTATCGTATATCTCTGCATTCACAAGTCTTGGTCTCCTGAGATGTTCCTTCATCAAAGATACCTCCTCCGCCTTTCTATCTCCCTCACTCTCTCAAAGACCTGCTCCGCCTTTGAAAACTCTGAGGAATAACCATCCTTGAAAGCATCAACCAACTCCTCCCTGACATGGGTCGCTCTAACACTCTGTATGTAAAGATGTACATCCATTCCAAACCCCTCAAGTGTGGAGTCAAAAGAGGAGAGACCAAAATCTATCAAGAAAAGCCTTCCCCTGCTCAGTATGAAGTTTGAGGTGGTTAAATCTCCATGCACAATTCCGCCCATGTGGAGTTTTGCTGTCAACCTTCCCGCCTCCCTCGATAACTCCTCATCTATGCAGTCTCTCAGAAGAGGTCCATCGAGATACTCAAACTCGATATGATAATCACCGATCCCATAGATGATGGGGGTAGGAATGCCAAGCTTTCTTGCAGCACTTGTGAGTTTTGCTTCGGCTCTCGTTCTCTCCTTTCTAAGACTTGAATCGAGCTGAGGGATTCGATATCGTTTCGAAATGCGTTTCTTAATGACTCTCTCTCCCTCAAGAACCACCTTTGCCTCAGCACCCATGCCTATTAACATCATCAAAACTATGTCGATACTTATTTAAGCTTCTTTCTCATGTGTGATTTCTATGTTAAGCGTAAATGAAGGTGCTTATGGAATTGTTGAGGAGATGCTTGACTACTCTGAGGAGTTGAAGATAGAGGCTCATGAACTTTCAAACGGTGCCTTGGTCGTGGACTGTGGTGTGAACGTGGAGGGATGTTATACTGCGGGTCTGATGTTTACTGAGGTGTGTATGGGTGGACTTGGAACCACCTCGTTGAGAGTGGAAACAATCAAAGGAATTCCACTGACGTTCATCGATGTTGTGTGTGACCATGTTGCTATTGCCTGCCTTGGAGCGCAGAAGGCGGGATGGCAGATAAGTGTGGGCGATTTTTTTGCGATGGGGTCTGGACCAGCACGTGCCCTTGCTCTCAAACCAAAGAAGACGTACAAGAGAATAGAGTACGAAGACGACTTTGACCATGCGGTAATAGCTCTGGAGTCAAACAAGCTACCTGACGAAAAGGTGATGGAGTTCATAGCAGAGAGTTGTGGAGTTGAGGTCTCCAACACGATAGCTCTTGTTGCACCAACAGCATCCATAGTGGGAAGTGTTCAGGTCTCGGGAAGAGTTGTAGAGACAGGTGTGTTCAAGCTCAACGAACTTGGATACGACACACGCAAAGTTGTATGTGCAAGTGGATGTGCTCCAATTGCCCCAGTTGTGAAGGACGATGTTGTTGCCATGGGCATTACGAACGACAGCATAATCTACTACGGGTCTGTTGTCATGACTGTGAAGGAGTTTGATGAGGAACTGTTTAAAAAGGTGCCATCGATTGCCTCGTCCGATTACGGCGAACCATTCTACACAGTATTCAAGAACGCTAACTTCGACTTCTACAAGATTGACCCGAACATATTTGCGCCAGCAAACATAACCGTGAATGACTTGTCAAGCGGAAAGACCTATCAGGTTGGAAAACTCAACGAAGAGGTTATTTTGCAGTCCTATGAAATAAAGACGATTTGATTCTTTTTTGTTGATTTTTTATTTATTTTTTATTTTGTAATTTTATCAGAACATCCTCAATCACATCAAGGGGGGCATCTGTCTTGAAGAGCGTTCCACCATAATGTGTCTTCGATGCTTTATATCCTTCTTTTGTGAGAGCATCAAGAAGTTTTTCCATGGTTGGAGGGGATAACGAGAGTCTTCGGGCGATTAGATGGCAGTCATAACATGTTGGAATGTCAAGTTCAGAAGATAGTCTGCTCAAAAGTTTCAAAGCTGTGGGGGTGGAATTGAACTTCCCTCCTCTGAGTTTTTCGGCAACCCTACCACAAAATTCAGAATCTTTGTAGTTACCAATCCAAATAGGTCCACAATACACAAGTTTTTCACCACACTTCTCACACTCCCTCTTTTGCGAACACACGCCCTTCTTCACCTCCCTGTACCCACACTTGAGACAGTGTAAAATGTGTCCCACATCTTCCAACATCTTGTCCGCATTCTCCACCCCCTTCCTGACCAACACAAATATGCGATAATAATGGATACTGGAGTAAGACAGCAAAGGTATCATAGCCTTCCCATATCTGGCAAGAGAGCATGCAACCGCATACAACAGTATCCTAAGTCCAACTTCTGCATGATACTCGGTTTTTAGAGGAAGTGCATGATATTTTCTGAAGGCGGTTTTCCTATGCACACCCGATAACGTAGCTCTGTCCGTTGCTGTCAGGAACAGTCCCTTTCTCGCACAAAAGGCACCCGAGTCAAGAAACGGTGCTGGTGAGCCAAACGGGTCTATATCGACGATGTCAAACTTTCTTGCCCTCATCAAAAGATTTGCATCCTAATTCAGAACTTCCACTCTCTTGCCACACAACTGAGCATTTCTCACACACAGCCCATATGCTTCTTTGTCCCAGTCATTCAGTACAACCTCTGCCCCGCTCTCGTTTGCAACTCTGAGTCCTCTTATGCCGGTTGCTGCAAGTGTATCAAGATAACTGACGTTCTTGGCCTCTTGAAGTAGGGAGACCACGCAAACTGTCAAATCCCTGCTCATCTCCTGAAAAGGGTTGTAGAAAACAGGAGCTGAGGAAGGAGGATATGAAGATGTCTAATCCTGCACAGGCACTTCAACAGTTGTACTGCCCTCTGTTATTCTGATTGTCCTCATGTGACTACAATCGTCCCGCTCATGATTTTTTCGAATCCTTCCACATGGAAATGATAAACACCCTTTTGCGTGAAGGTGTATGAGAAAATATCACCGTAGTCCATTCTCTGTGGTTGCCACAGCCCCTCATCGCTCACCAAAACAAATACAGGATTGCCAGATGACTGGTAATGCACAAAACTCACTGTTCCACCGACACCTATGCTAACATTCTTTGGTGTGATGCTGTAATCAACGAGCCACACAGTAATGTTTTTAGGCTGTTGGATTGGGGGTTGTTCTGGCTGAAGAGTTTCTTGAGGTTGAGTTTCTTGAGGTTGGGATGGGGAGACAATCTGTTCCTCACTCTCGGGTGTCATGTTCTGGAGTTGTTCTGTCATATTCGGCTGTTCGGAGGTTTGCTGAGGAGATACACACCCAAGAGACAATAGCCCCACCACTACGATGAGTATCACAAACTTCATATTCAGCATATTTGTTGATTTATTCTAATAAGTATTAAAGCTTACAGACAAAGACTAAATATAAATAAATCAAAGTTTTGAAGGGTGAGGAAATATGCCTAACTTCATAGAGAAGCTATTCAAGCCAGAGAAAAGGGAGACATCTGATGAGGACTTTGTGGAGATAGAGACATATGAATACAAAGAGGTGAGTGAGGAAAAGCCGGCGTCTATGTATGTAAAGGTGGCTGAGCTCGTAAGTCTCAACGATATCAACGAAGTAAAGAAACATGTGTATGAAGGAAACATCGTGATTGTCAACATAGGTCCAATGGGAACAGACAGGCTTGTTAGAGAGAGAGTTATCAAGGAACTGAAGAAAGTGGTGGATGACATAGAAGGAGATATCGTTGGTCTGGGAGAGACACAGCTCATACTGACACCCTCAGGGGTGAAGGTCGACAGAAATAAAATAACAAGCGTAAGGGCATGACAGCGTTCACAACAGAGATACAGTGTCCAATCTGTGAAAAAGTCTTAAAACTCAGGTGGGAAGAGGAAAACATACCGTTCTTTGGAGACATAATGTACATAAGCGGTAGCTGTGAGTGTGGATTCCGATACGCTGATGTGATGTTTCTTGAGTCAAAAGGAGCTTCTCGATACACATTCGATGTGTTGGGAGAAGATGACCTGAATGTCAGAGTTGTTAGGTCTGCATCTGGGACTGTGCGGATTCCGGAGCTTGGTGTGAGCATAGAGCCAGGTCCAGATGCTGAGAGTTTTGTATCGAATGTTGAAGGGGTTCTTGAGAGGGTCAGGTCTGTTGTTGAGATGATGGAGCGATGGTGTGAGGAGGAGGGTGATCTGAAGAGGGTGGGGAGGTGTAGAGAACTGATAAAAATGATTGACGAAATCGAGGCAGGGAAAAAGAGTGTGAGGCTGATAATAGAAGACCCCTATGGAAACAGTGCCATTATTTCCGAGAGAGCGATTTATGAACCACTCACAGATGAAGAGATGGAAGCACTCTCAAAAGGACCGAAAGCATTATTCAATAATGGAGAATTTGAAACTGCTTGAGAGAATGCTTCAAACTGTGAAGCAGATTGATGTTGCCTCAATAGACATTCCCGACTGGAAGTGTGTGGGATGTGGGGAGTGTTGTGTAGGGGAGGAGAATTTTGTAAGGATATTTTACCCAGAAGCGAAGAGACTCTCAGAGGTTATGGATGTGGATGTGCATGACATCATAGAGCCAAATCCTCAAACTATTTCTGGTGTTAATCTTGGCTGGATTTTGAGAAGAAAAGACAGCAAATGCATATTCTTTGATGGAGGGAGATGTAAAATATATCAAAACAGACCAATCGTGTGCAGAACATATCCGTTCATGCTCGATTTTGAAGGGGACAGAATCACACTAAGGGTCTTTGAGTGCAAAGGACTGGGGAACAGAAACCCCACATCCCTGCATTACCTGACGAAGCTTCTCAAATAGAGAATGATATGCGAGCTTGAAGAGGATATAGAAATCTTGAAACTGTTGGGCTCATCTGACGACTCTGCTTACACCGTCTGACTTCTCTATGTATATCACGTTATCATACTTATCGCTGAACGAATCGTCATGGGTGATCACAAATATCTGTCTGAATCCTTTGACGTTCATGATCTGAGTGGAAAGGTTCTCTCTCCTCATACTGTCCAGATTGACAGTTGGCTCATCAAGAAAGACGAAATCTGTATCTGCAAGCAATTTCAGTAATGCAAGTCTGAGTGAAATAGATGCTGTTATCTGTTCTCCCCCGCTTAGCTGTTTGAAACTCCTGAGTTCTCCGCCCTCCTCCACAAACACATCGTATATGCTCTCTGGCTCTGATGACCATATGAGTCTCTGTGAGTATGTGCCAAGCGTTTCACAGAATATCTCGTTTGCCTCCTGACTAACCTCTCTCACAACTCTCTCGACCACCATCGATGAAGCCCTCTTCAATGTCTCTCTCACAAAAGAGACAAACTCAAGAAACCTTTTCCTCGAGTTTAAACTCCGCTCTACCTCAGAAGCCCTATCAATCACATCTTCAAGCTCTTCTTTCTCAGACATCACTTTCTCCATCCCACGTTCTATTGCCCTGATGTGCTCATCGAGAGTTCTTAGAATCTCATCGAGTTCTTTCTTTGTCTTTATGAGTTCATAATGCTCCTCATCCTGATAACGACTTAATATTTCCTCGTATTTCTGCCATTCAGCATCTATCATGCCTTCAATCTCTGATATCTCAAGTGATAGTTTTAGATGTTCGTCAAGGTCTTGCTCATATCTCTTTGCAGTTGGCAGTAGGCTCAGATACCGCCTATAACTCTCATCCAATTCGTTCATCAAATCTTTGAGTGTGTTTATTCTTGCTGGCACTTCAGAAAGAGATTCCAAAAATGCGATGATATCCTCACATTTCTCCTACTCTGCTTCCAACTCATTCTCCAAACCTTCAAGCTCTGAGAGTATATTTCTCTTTGCCGTGAGCTGACCTTTAAGCTCACTCTCTCTTTTTCCGGGATTTCCAAGTCTCTCAATCTCCTGTTTGATTGTCTTCACAGCACTATGCACGTCTGTTTCAAGACCGAACTCTGAAAGAACTCCTCTTATACTTTCACCCTCTTCCCTGATGATGTTCTCACTTTCATTTATCGATGCTTCGATGTCCGCCCCATCCCCGAGCTGTGAAAGAGCTTCATCATACGCACCTCTGAGTCTTTCAAGTTCTGCACTTGGAGAGTTGAGTTCGGATAACGCATCGCTGATGAGTTCAATTTCGTGTTGAGTTTTTCTCATATCTTCCAGCTTCCTGTCAATCTCACTGCAAAAGTACTCTCTAAAATCATTCACGAGTGGGCAGTTCCTTTCAAGTATCGGACACTTATTTCCCCTTTCCTCCTTCTATTTCTTCCTCAACTCATCGACGCTCTTGCGAAGGTCGTTTAGCAACCCTTCGAGATATGCCATTTTCTCTTTCAGTTGCGTCTCCTTTTCAGCAAGAGGCTTCAGCTCTTCGATTTTCTTTGTGATGTCTGCCATCCTTTCCTATATCCTCTCCCTCTCTTCCAGCTTCCTCCGTGCCTCCTCCAATCTTCTCCCAGCATCTTCAACCCTCTTCAGCCTATCCTCAACAGCAGACAGCAACTCAAGAAGTTGTTTTTCTCTTTCAACGTCCTCTTTAATCCCCTCTATGTCCTTTTCAAGATTCAGACACTCTTCTCTGAGAGAATCCCGCATGTCAATCTTTGAGGTGAGGTGTTTTATTCTGTTCAGACACTCTACATACTCCATTTCAGCCTTTCTTCTTTTTTCCTCCTCAGCCTCAAGTTTCTCAAGTTCATCTTTCAATCTGAGATATTCCTCATACTCATTCTGAATTTTGATAACCTCATCATACGCATTTTTGCTCTCGTGAAGTCTTTTTTCCACCTCTTCAAGTCTTGCGTTTATTGCATCCCTCTGTCCCTCCAGCGACTTTACAGTATCTCTGAGTTCTGCAAGCTCGTCTGCGTACTCTTCCATACTCTCAAGTTCGGTCTCCACATCACCCAGCATCTTTCTGACTTCGTCCCTTGCACTTGAGTATTCTGCAAGCTCGTACTTCAATCTCTCAATTCTGTCCAGAATCTCGGGATACTTTTCAAGCCTTATCTTCAGTTCTTTCATCTTACCTTCCAGCTCACCAATCTCAACCTCGATTCTTCTCCTGACATCCCTCAGATTATCAAAAGCCTTGTCGTACTCATCTATCCTTAGAATCTCATTGAATATCTTCCTCTTTTCACTCCCCATCATGAACAGAGAGTTGAATGTGCCTTGAGGGACACCAACAAGCTGTTCAAAAAATGGTGAAAGTCTCTCGCTCTCCAACACACCTTTGAAAATCCTATCCTTTATCAGGTCAAGTACATCCTTCTTCCCCTCAATCTTGAAGTTTCTTGACCTAGCAGAGTATTTTGTATTTTTCCCGAGTCCCCTCCTTATTTCATATATTCCATCGTCACTCTCAACCCAGACTACAACCTCCCCCGTCTTCTCTCCCTTCCTCAAGAATTCATCCTTTTTGTAAGGGATGTGGTCAAACAGAACATATCCTATCGCTTCGAGTATTGTGCTCTTTCCAGCTCCGTTCTCACCAATTATTCCATTGACACCCTCAAGGAACTCTATCTTCTCTCTCTTGTATGATTTCACATTCTTGAGCTCAATCTCTCGAATCAGCATGCTGCTCCTCCATCATCCGAAAAGTCTTTTCAAGCATTTCATATGCTCTATCGGTGTCTCCTTTTGCTGCTGTTCCCTTCACATCGATCAGCAACTCACTGAGTAATTTTGACCATACTGAATATCGGGCATCAGACCTTACAATCGCTTCAATTACATCCCTTTCAACATTCTTTATTCCGCTTTTTGCTCTGTAAACAGGGGTGGGGGCAAGATGTCTTTTAAGGGAGACATCCACATAAATCGGACTCAGTCTCTCCTTCACAATCTCCTTCACCCTCTTGAGCGATAGGGAGTTTATGGAGAACCTCAGGTCTCCAGTGAGGGTGAGAGATACTATTGCATCATTCCCATCAACGCCATCACAGACCTTGCCTACTATCTGATACAATTCATCTGGAGAATTCGCATCACCAACATCGACCACAATCCTCTCAATCTTTCTGACGGAAATCTCGACAAACTTCGCCTCCCCATCACAGAAATGGTAGAATCCTTTTGGTCCCTTTTCAGATAACGATACTGTTTCAAGACTGCCGGGGTTGTATATCCATCCATCCAACTCAAACTTCGTGTGATAGTGTCCGAGTGCAAGATAATCAACTACCCCTTTCAACTCCATTATCTCGTCGAGAGAGATACCATCCCCTACCCCATACGAATAAGGTCCTACTCCACAGTGCATCATGAGGATTGTGCAGTCTGCATCCTCCTCTTCCAGCTCTTTCTTTATTTCTGGTATGTACAGTGGGGTCTGAGAGCCAGCATACCCAACACCACACACAGCTACTTTCTAACCAACATCAATAACTTTCTTTGAGAGGGTCCCCTCATGGGTTTTCAGTAAAGTAATCAACCCCTGCCGGTCAAGAGCTTCGAGCCAACTGTGTCTGTCCTTGAAGTATGCAAGGTCATGATTGCCCTCTATGACGAACACAGGAATGCCCTTCAATCTTGAAAGAAGCTCATATGCCTGAAGATATGTGAGAGCATTGATGTTTCGCTTATGGAACAGATCCCCAGATATCAGAACAAAATCCACATCGTTCTCGATGGCATAGGATACCACTTGAGAAAATGCCCTACCAAAATCGATGAATCGCTGATGGAGTCCATACTGTACATATCCGAGATGCACATCTGCTGTATGTATGAACTGTGTCATACCGCTCATTCAACCTTCTTTATGAGTTCTAAAACCTCGCCCCTTAAACTCTGAATGCTCCCTATCGTGCGCCCTGAGTAAACCACATCCCCGTATGGATACAAAGCAACCACTATTATGGTGGATTCATCATCGTTCCAGTGGGCTGCGAGAATCTCGACATTCAAGCGAACTTCTTTGTCCAACACGCCCCTGTACACAGAATACTTCGCATCAAAACCGCTATCTGTCTTGAAGTCGCCGTCCTCAACATGCCTCAACCCAGTTATGTCGAGTTGCTCTACGTAAGCCTGAATCATTTTGTCTATAATCTTTTCCATGACTGGCTCTGGAAGAGATACTCCGCCCGGCACAAGTACTCTTGCGGTTACGAGACCCGCAGCAGATGATTCAACTGGCATGGAAGGGATGCTCTCTGAGATGGATTTCGTGGATGAATATTGCTGAACAGCAACGTTCACACTCACCTTCAACCCCGCAATCTCCTCCTCAAATGTCTCATAACTCACATTACCAACTTCTGTCCATCCCGCACTTTCAAGCACATCGTCAGGTATCACAGCTGGCCATGCTTCCTTTGCTTCGAGACAGCCAAGCACAAGGGTTAATGACAGCATGAGTAGTACCAAAGCTACAAATCTCATGCACTACTATCGTTTAAACGCTCACATAAATGTTGCGGTAAGTGTGTGAATCAACTAACTCATGTAATACACATTAGGATGGAGTTGTTTATAACTAAAAAGTTATAAAATGGTATCAAAAGAATAGAAAATTATTAATAATACATGTGATATTGTGGGTTGGGGGAATACCATGAAGACGATTGAAGAGATAAATGAAAAGATAAGGGACGGGAATGTGAACGTTGTAGATGCACTTGAAATGTGCGACATAGTTGAGGAGCTTGGAGCTGAGGAGGCTGCGAAAGAAGTGGATGTTGTGACAACAGGTACATTCGGAGCGATGTGTTCCTCTGGGATGTTCTTCAACCTTGGACATGCAGACCCCCCCATAAAGATATCGAGAATGTGGCTTAACGACGTCGAGGCGTATGCTGGTCTTGCTGCGGTCGACGGCTATCTTGGAGTGACACAGCTGTCAGAAACAAAGGGGCTTGAATACGGAGGAGGGCATGTAATAGAAGAGCTTGTCGAGGGAAAGAGTGTTGAGCTGAGGGCAGAAGGGTTCGGTACTGACTGTTATCCTTCAAGAAAGGTGACCACTGAAATCACGCTGGCAGATATGAACCAGACAGTCATGCTCAACCCAAGAAACAGCTATCAGAGATACAACGCTGCAACGAATTCAACCGAGAGGATACTATACACATACATGGGTACACTGCTACCAGACTATGGGAATATCACATACTCCGGTGCTGGTGCTTTGTCTCCTCTGTACAACGACCCAAACTTTGATGCAATCGGAATCGGTACAAGGATATTCCTGTGTGGAGCGAAAGGCTACATAATAGGGGAGGGAACGCAACATGACCCAGAGAACAACTTCGCAACGCTCATGGTTAAGGGAGACCTCAAAGAAATGAGTACCGAGTTTTTGCGGGCTGCGGTATTCACAAGGTACGGAATTAGTCTGTACGTGGGAATAGGTGTTCCGATTCCTGTACTCAATGAGAAGATAGCGGCAAACTGTGGTGTGAGGGATTGTGATATTGAGACTAATGTGTTGGATTATGGAATCGGTAGAAGAAAGAGACCGATACTGAGGAAGGTGACATATGAAGAACTGAAGTCAGGCTCTATCGAGCTTTTTGGAAGAGAGGTGAAGTGTTCGTCTCTTTCAAGCATTAAAAAAGCAGAGGAAATTGCAAAATTGCTTGCAAAGTGGATAAAGAAGGGAGAGTTCCTTCTAACACCTGCAGTTGAGCCTCTTCCAAGAAAAGGGTCTGCAAAGCCAATGAAACTCGCAAGGAGAAAGAAGAGAGCAAGCCAGATAATGAGTAGACAGGTTGTTGTTGTGCGCCCATATGAGAGCATACGGGATGTTGCAAAGAACCTCATAAAGGGTGGTTTCAACCATCTCCCAGTCGTATCCGAGGATGATAAACTGGTTGGCATCATCACTTCATGGGACATATCCAAGGCGGTTGCGAATGGTCTTGTGGATGGAAAAGTAGAGGACATAATGACGACAAAGGTTGTGTGCGCGTTTGAAGATGATCCAATTGAGACAGTTGCACACAAACTAAAGAAATACAAAATATCTGCTGTCCCTGTCGTGGATTCAGAGCGCCATGTCATTGGCATGATAACGAGTGAGGACATGAGCAAATTGCTTGCAAAAGGAGAGTGATATGAAATGAAATTGATGATTGAGGTACCAAAGAGTGTTATCAGAAATCCAATAATATCAGAGGTTGTGCTGAACACAAAAGCCAAACTGAACATAGAGAAAGCCAAGATAGACCATGATGGAGGACAAGTGATAGTCTCCGTGGAGGACGAAGATGTTGAGAGAGTTGTGTCTGCATTCAAAAAATGGGGAGCGAGAGTAAAAAAGATAAAGCATCCAGTCGTGATGGATGATAACGCTTGTATATCATGTGGTGCATGCATATCGGTGTGTCCAACCGATGTTTTCAGTTTCGATGACGATGGAAATATTAGAGTGGAGGAGGAAAAGTGTATAATGTGTGAGCTGTGTGTGTATATGTGCCCTGTTGATGCACTCAACGTCCTTGAATGAGGAGGTAAAAATGGTTCAGATTGTGGGATCTGTTGCAGATATCTCTGAACTCTGTTCTGAGGAGCTGGAATACGCAGACCTCATCGAATTGAGAATAGACCTGCTGGGCGAGAGATGGGGAGATGCAGTAGCTTAGGCTGAAGAGGTGGGTCTCCCCATCATAATTACGTGCAGAAAGAAAGAGGAGGGTGGGGAATTTAAGGGAGGAGAGGTAGACAGAAAGAAGATTATGATGGACATACTTGACAAGGTGGACATGATTGATGTTGAGCTATCATCCACTTGGATTGACGAGGTTGTTGAGAAGGCTCGTGAAATCGGTACCCGTACGATAGTATCCTATCACAATTTCGTTGAGACGCCAACCTTGGATGAAATGATGAACATATTCAAAAAAGAGCTTGAGAAGGGGGATGTCGGTAAGATAGCAGTGATGCCACATAACAAAGAAGATACACTCATAACCATTCACGCGGTTTGCAGAGCCTCCCACATGGGAAGTGTTTGTGCTATGTCAATGGGAGAGATTGGAGCACCCACCCGGATAATCGCACCCCTTTATGGGTCTGTCCTTACGTACGGTTCCCTCGGGAAGGGTACAGCACCGGGACAGTATCCTGTGAGAACTTTACGGGAAGGATTGAAAATATTAGGATTGAAATCTGAATGAAAAATCTGAATGAGAATTGAGAAACATGAAGCCAATATCGATTTTCGAGGAGAAGGAGTTCATCGATGGCAGACCAAGAGATGCAATCACAATAATACTTAAAACGATCGGATGTTATCGAGCCAGAGAGGGCAAGGGCTGTCTCATGTGCGGCTTCATAAGGGACTGTGTGAGGAGGCCGCTTGAACCTGATGAGATTGTTTCTCAAATTGATTTTGATAGGATTGAAGAGGGGATGATTGTAAAGATTTTCACATCAGGCAGTTTTTTTGATTAGTCCGAGATCCCAAAAGAGGCAGGGGAGGAGATTCTGAGGAGGTTAGGTGAAAAAGGGGTCAGGAGAGTAATAGTGGAGAGCAGATGTGAATTCATAAACGAGCGTATTTTGATGTGTGCAAGGGATTTGGTTCCTCTGGATGTGGCTGTTGGATTAGAGACAACAAATGACAAACTCAGAGAAGAGTGTATAGGGAAGGGTATGAAATTCGAGGATTATTTGAGAGTGGTGGATATCGCACACAAACTCGGGGTAGGTATAAAGACATATCTCCTACTGAAGCCACCTTTTCTCTCGGAGAGTGAGGCAATCAGAGACGTCATAAAATCGATAGATGATATTATGGGGCTGGATATCCAGACAAGAATATCGATAAACCTGTGTAATGTTCAGCGGGGCACTCTTGTGGAGGCACTGTGGAGAAAAAGAGAATACAGACCTCCATGGCTGTGGAGTGCTTTATACATATTGAAATACTGCAAAGGAAAGTATCCAGAGCTTGTTCTGATGTCTGACCCTGTCGGATATGGGAGGAAGAGGGGACCTCACAACTGTGGGGAGTGTGATAAGATGGTGGCGTCTGCCATCAAGAGCTTCTCTGAAACTCAGGATATCCGACATCTCACCGACACATTCCGATCTGGGTGTGAGTGTTTAGAAAAGTGGAAATGGGTACTCAGACTCGACCATAAAGGATACGGTACGAGTCTCTTTACCTGAATATCATTTTTCCTGATTTGATTTGCCCATCTGATTGTCCGTTCTATTCATGCGGGCACGTACGGACTCTGCATGTGCATACAGTCCCTCAAGCTCTGCGAGTGTGCATACGATTTCATGTATCCTCAAAAGCCCTTCTTCATTGAGGTGTTGAACACATGAAATCTTCAAGAAATCCATTGTTGAGAGAGCTGAGTAAACCTTTGCCCATCCGCCCGTAGGGAGGACGTGGTTCGTACCGCTTGCATAATCACCTACTGCAACTGGCGTATATTCTCCAAGAAACACAGAGCCAGCGTTCTTCACCCTGTTGAGAATGTCCTCTGGATTCTCTGTCATTATTTCAAGATGCTCTGGTGCAAACTCATTTGCAACCTCAATACACTTTTCAATGGACTGTACCACAAGTATCATGGAATTCGCAAGAGACTCCATCATAATACTCTTCCTCGGCTGTCCTTGTAAAAGTTCAACGATTCGTTTTCGTACCGCCTCTGCAAGCGAGACAGAGTCGGTAAGGAGTATTGAGATTGCATGTGGGTCATGTTCTGCCTGTGCAAGCATGTCCCACGCAACATAATCAACATTTGCATTCTCATCCGCAATTATCAGCACCTCAGATGGTCCAGCTGGGGAGTCTATATCGACAACCCCCTTCACAAGCATCTTGGCAGCAGTAACCCATATGTTGCCTGGCCCAACGATCTTTTTCACACTTGGTATGCTCTCGGTACCATATGCCATCGCAGATATAGCCTGAGCGCCTCCCACTCGATAAACCTCTCCCACACCGACAAGCTCAGATGCAACCAATATATACGGATTCACACTTCCATCACTCTGGGGTGGAGAGCACACACATATCCTTTCAACACCTGCAATCTTCGCTGGTATGCAACACATCAACAACGTGGAAGGATAACAAGCCCTCCCTCCGGGAACATACACACCCACACTCTCGATGGGTGTAAATAGAAGACCAAGCTCTATCCCCTGCTCAACCTCCTTCATCCAAGAGCTTGGCAATTGCATGGCATGAAATCTCTCTATCCTCTCAATTGCACCTTCGAGAGCTTTCAAATTCTTATCATCCACCTTCTTATGAGCCTCTTCAAACTCATCATCCTCAACCCTAATGCTCTCGATGCTCACACCATCGAATTCCTTTGTCAGTTCATAGAGGGCAGAATCTCCATTTTCTCTGACTTTTTGAATTATTTCTCTCGCTTTTGGTATTGCCGAGTCAAGAGAGATACTCCTTTTAAAAAGCCTCTCTTTCTCCTCATCGCTGAGGCTCTCGAATCTCTTTACAAAAATCATGTTAAAGAAACGCATATATGAGAATAAAAATTTACCTACCAAACCTTCTCTGCCTTTTCTGGTAGTCTCTAACCGCCCTGAGGAAGTCAATCTTTCTGAATGATTTCCAGTTAACATCTGTGAAGTACAGCTCTGAATACACACTCTGCCATACAAGAAAATCCGCAAGTCTCTTCCCACCTGCCCTTATTACCAACTCTGGGTCGTGGGGAAAGAGAAGATGCTTCTCCACATCCCTCTCATCGATATCATCTGCCCTCAGCTCTCCCCTCTTCACCCTTGTAAGAATTTTTCTTATCACGTACGTCAGTTCTTTTCTGCCCCCAATACCGATGGACACCATCACCTCAGGATACTTATTTCGGAAGGGGAGGATCTCCTCCTCAACAATCTCCTGATCACACAATTTGAAGAGTTTCACCTTGTATCCAGAATCCTTGAACAGTGTGTATATGCTATCGGCTATGTTCTTTGAGAGCTCTTCTCTGACCTCCCCAATTGGCAGAATGTCAATATAAACAGAGAGCAATCTCACTCCCAGCTCAGAACACCATTTTACTGTCTCTGACAACTTTTTTATCCCCTCCCCCCACACATCCTGTTCGGTGAGGATGATTGTGATGTACTCAGGTAATTTACGTGAGAGGATGTCTCTTTTCAGCTTAAACTCATAGGGAAAGAGAATGTTCATGGACTAAGTTAATATGGAAATTGATAAATGCTTTATGATGTGAGGCTTTGAAGATGTGGAGAGAGAAATCACAGACTCTGCATATAATTGCTGGCGTATCTCTGCTTACCATACCCTTTATCGGAGTTCATGTACTTTTTATTGTGTGCTTTTTAGGAATATTTGGCTCTATAATTGCTGGGAATTGGCTCATACCTGACGAAAAAAAGAGGGGGGCGGTGTATCTACTTGTAAGTGCGTCTATTTTATTTGGTACTGTACTCCTCTCAAACGCTATTTACAGCATGGGTATTGCAACCAGACCTCTCCCTCTGTTTGTGGCTGGAGCTTCGCTTGGTGTTGTAACGTTCGGGGATTTCATTCTCAACACCCTCATAAAAGAAAGTTATGCAAAAAAGCCAAAACTTGGGAAGGTTTCAACATCCATGATTTTTCTGGGGGTGAGTATCTCAATAATACTGGTCATAGGTGAGTGGATTATCAAATTCACGAATACACACATTAGCATAGATATGATGATATTTCTATCAACGCTGGGAGGTATCTCGGCATCGTTACTTGGCTCGATTACGCCCCGATACATGTACAACCTGACAGTACCCATTGGCTCTGCAATGGTGATGTGGCTGTTCTTTGATGTGGGGTACTCTGTACCCTCGCAGCATCTTGCCATGGTGTTTTTACTTGCCCTCGGACTTGGGTATCTTGCCCACAGAATGAGAATCGCAGACCTCACCGCATTGTTTTCTGCAACGCTTATCGGAGTTCTTGTGATTTCGTTTGGCAATATATGGTGGTTCCTTCTCATACTCCTCTTTTTTGTGGTGGGTGGTGGATTCACAAAATACAAGTATTCTGTAAAAGAGGAGCTGGGTGTAGCTGAAGCGAGTGGTGGGGTGAGGGGCTACAGCAACGTCTTCTCAAACACACTTCCTGTGCTGGCTGTCGCAGTGATGTATAGAATATTTTCAGACATGGACTACGCACTTTTTTGTGCTTTTGTGGGGGGGTTGTCATGTGCAATAGCAGACACCCTTGCAAGTGAGATTGGAGAGACATCTTCCTCACCACCGAGGCTGATAACAAATTTGAAAACTGTGAAAGTGGGAACAGATGGAGGGATAACTTTCCTCGGAGAGGTTGCATCGCTGTTTGGCTCATTGCTCATCGGGGCGGTGGCATCACTATTTCTGGTAGCTGGTTATGTGGGGGTTGAGGTGGAGTGGGTGGAAGTGATAGTGGTGAGTGTGATGTGTGGGATGTTCGGCTCAAATATCGATAGTTTATTGGGCGCAACCATGCAGAGAAGAAGAAAGATTGGAAACAGTGGTGTGAATCTTCTTGCAACCACACTCTCCACCGTACTCGGATTCGTCATCGCAGTACTTTAATACTTTTTAATCAGATATTTGGGTGTGAAGGTTGCTCTTGTAAATCCTCCAAGGTTCAGAGGAGTTCCTGTCATTAGAGAGGACAGGTGTGAGATAACAGACAGAGGTTCTGTTGTTCCCCCTTACAGCCTGATTCAGATAGCATCGCAGCTGAATCATGATGTGTGGGTGATAGACGCCAATGGTAAAAACATGGGGATGAATGAGGTTGCTGATGCTCTCAGAAAAATCGAGCCAGATGTTGTGGTCATACGTTTCACCCCCACCACTTTCGACAACGATATGAAGGTTGCTGAAGTTGCAAAGAAATTATCCTCCACAACGGTCGGTATGTGCTGGACTCTCATACCATTTGCCCATGAAATTTTGAAGACCAGTCCACTCGATTACTATGTTGTGGGAGATTATGAGGTGTGTGTCAGCAATCTGATAGATGCGATTGAAGTAGGTGAAAACAAAATGCAAGGGGTCGCATATCTTGGTGATGGGGAATTTATTGTGGACTGGAGCTCTCCCGCATTCGATTACGATTCGCTTCCACTCCCTGCATACGATATGATAGCGCCCCTTTCAAACTACTACATCAACACTCCACACGGTTCCCCATTCACGATAATGTACACAAGCAAAGGATGTCCTTATTCGTGCATATACTGCACGGTCAGGAGAACGAAATGGAAGGGGAGGAGTGCTGAAAGTATTCTAAGCGAGTTGAGAATCCTAAAAAAGATATACAACGTTCGAACAGTTTCGTTCTTCGATGAAATATTCACATTTGACAGGAATCGAGTGGTGGAATTGTGTGAGAGAATCCTGAAAGAGGATATAAAACTTAGATGGTACTGCAACACAAGGGTGGATAAAGTTGATTTTGAGTTGCTGAGGCTAATGAGGAGGGCGGGATGCAGAGGAATCTCATTCGGAGTTGAGTCAGGTTCTAACGAGATTCTGAAGAGAGCTAAAAAAGGAGCAACGGTTGAGGAGGCTGAGGAGGCTGTAAAAAATGCCAAAAAAGCTGGAATAAAGACTTATTTAAGTTTCATGTTTGGATTGCCGGGGGAAAGTTGGGAGAGTGTGAATGAAACAATTGAGTTTGTGAAGAGGGTTAAACCAAATGGTGCACAGTTCAACATTGCGGTCCCTTACCCTGGCACTGAGCTGTATGAAGAATGTGTTAAAAGAGGATATGTTGGAAAAATAATGAACTGGAGGGAACTATACCAGCACAAAGCGATATTGAGAACCGAACAGATGAGTAAAGAGGAACTTGAAAAGGCAAGACTGATGGCATATCGCTCGATGTATTTCAATCCGAGATGGATTCTTTCGAATGCATTATGGGTGATGAGAGAACCTGAAGAGTTGCCACTCGCCATCAAATACTATGTGAAATCATTGAAAAACTACTTCATCCATCGGATGGAGCATGCTCATTAACGGGTACTTACTACCTTTATGATGTCTCCATTCTTGAGTTCGTAATCCTCTCCCACCCTTCTCTTCGTTCTTGCATCTACTGCATAGAGGAAACCTTCCCCAAGTTCGGTGTGAACCATGTACGCCAAATCATGAGCGGTCGAGCCATTGGGCATGAGGAAAGCATCTGGCAGTACCTCGCCGTCTACATTCGTCAATTTGTTTTCATCCTCAACAGGATAGACAACCACGTACTCCAACAAATCAAAAACCACTTTGTTTAAACACTCCTGAACACCAGTTGAACCGTAATGTTCCAGTATGGCTCTAATCTTTTCAAGAGCTTTTTTTTGTGGATCTGTTGGCTCCCCCACAATCTCAAAGTCATGGTCTCCGGGAATGTAGCGTATTATTCCTGCCTTGTTTGCCATCCTCAAAACGAGTTCAGCTTCTGAGCTTGTTGGCACCGTGATATATGGTAAATCCAGCAACCTCTGTATATTCTGCTAAGGTGCAATGTCCATCTTATTCGCAGCTATCAGCATCGGCTTTGACAACTTCCTCAGCACATCACACAGCCTCAAAAGCTCCTCTGTGTGTTCCTCTGTCCCGGATTCATAAGACAAATCCAGCTCTGACAAGGCTGCCTTCACATCTTTCTCATCCACCCCTGCACCGCTCAACTGTTCTGCAAGTAGGCGGGTGATGGGGATGTGCTCAGCCCTTGCCCTTCTAACTATTTTTTCCCATCCCCTTTTTATGATGCCAAAAAGCCAGTAGTTGATTTCCCTCTCGAGAAACTTCACATCCCCTAATGGGTCGTGAGAACCGTGTGGAACTGGGTTGCCTTCTGCATCGGTTGAGCCACTTGCATCCACTACATGTATAAACGCCTCAGCCTGTCTGAGGTCATCCAGAAATTCATTCCCTAATCCCTTCCCCTTATGTGCATCTGGAACCAACCCAGCGACATCTATCAGCTCAAACGGTATGAACCGATACCCATCAACACATTTTCTACACTCTGTTCCCATCTCTGCACAAGGACATTTCACACGCACATGAGCTATTCCAACATTCGGTTTTATCGTTGTAAATGGATATGGAGCTATCTCGGCATCAGCAAGTGTTGCAGCTTTAAAAAACGTGGACTTTCCGCAGTTGGGTTTCCCAGCAATTGCAACTTTGAGCATCTTTAAAAATAAGCTCGACAAATCTATATAATATCTTCCCACTATCCTATATGCCGGGGTGGCAGAGCGGACTAATGCGGCGGGCTCGAGACATCCAAGCGTGAGACCCGTTGCTCTCTTCGAGAGCGCTTGGGTTCGAATCCCAACCCCGGCGTTGTTCGAACCGATAAATCGAGCCAATAAAAATACTTAAATCATGAGTGTTTAGGCTGAAATATGGAGAATCACATCGAGAAGTCATTGAAGATTGCTATCATACTGACCTTTGCATTCTTTATCGTGGAAGTTGTGGGTGCATTGGTCTCTGGCTCATTGTCTTTGATGGGTGACGCTGGACACATGTTCAGAGATGTTTTCGCACTGTTTATATCATTGAGTGCAATCAAAATCGCAAAAAAGTTGCCAACAAAAACAAAAACGTTTGGATACCACAGAATCGAGATTTTGGCTGCATTTTTGAATGGTATTTTTCTCATAATTATAAGCGTGTGGATTCTGTTAGAGGCATATCAAAGATTTTTCACACCAAACCCAATCGAAAGTACGGTTATGTTTGTTGTTGCGTTCATTGGCTTGGTGGTAAATCTGTATGTCGCCTTTAAGTTGCACGGAAGCCATGACATAAACGTTAAAAGTGCATTTTTGCATGTGCTGACAGACACTCTGTCCTCAGTGGCGGTTATATTTGCATCAATCTGGATACTATTCACAAACCAGACTATTGTTGACCCAATCCTGGGCGTGGCAATAGCAGTATTCATACTGTTTTCTGCAACCACGATAATAAAAGACTCCCTCAGAATACTCATGGAATTTACACCAAAAGATATCGACATCGATGATGTCATCAGAGAGATAGAGAGTGTTAATGGTGTGTTGGAGACACATAATGTCCATCTATGGAGTCTGTGCTCAAACATAAATATCGTAGATGCCCACGTATTCACACAGGAAACCGATATGGTCAAACTGGAAAGAATAAAAAAAGAAATAAAAGAGAGACTGAAAAAATACAATATAAAACATGCAACTCTTGAATTTGAGTGCGAAAAATGTATGAAAAACGATAAAATTAGTAAATTGGAACATTGAGGATGTGTCTCTATCCTCACAAAATCAATACACTTATCTACTCATTGGGAAGATAGGGATGGGTATGAAGCTGGGTCTTGACGACATCATGGCTTGTGAGACAAGTATTTCAAGAATAGAACTTTGTGATGATAAGGCGGTGTTGGAGTACCGTGGATACGATATACGAGACCTTGCAAAAAAATCGAGTTATGAGGAAGTGGCTTATCTACTGCTTTATGGGGAGTTGCCAAAGAAATACGAGTTAGAGGATTTCAAAATGGAATTGACAGAACGGCGAGAATTGCCTCCCCAGATTATAGGACTATTAACTCAATTACCCCCATATACCCACCCCATGGTCGTTTTGAGAACATCAACCAGCTATCTTGGGTCGCTTGATAAAAAAATATCAATCAAAACAAGAGAAGAGAACTTAGAGAAGGCAAAGAATTTTATTGCCAAGTTCCCAACAATCATCGCCTATTACCACAGAATAAGAACAGGACAGAACTTAGTGCCACCGAGTTTTGAGTTAAACCATGCAGCCAACTTCCTGTACATGCTACATGGCGAGGAGCCGAGTAAAACCGCTGAGCAGGCACTCGATATGGACTTGATACTTCATGCTGAACATGAGCTAAATGCATCTACGTTTGCAGCACGTATTGCAGCCTCGACAATGGCAGACATGTATGCATGTATTGTTGCAGCAACTGGAACACTCATGGGTCCACTTCATGGTGGGGCATCGCAAGAAGTCATGAATATGCTGAGGGAAGTCGCAACGCCAAGAAGGGCAGATGAGTATGTTAGAAAAAAACTTGAGAGAGGAGAAAAAATAATGGGCTTCGGGCATAGGGTATACAAAAATATCATCGACCCTCGAACAGAACTTCTGAGAGAACTGGCAAAGAGGCTTGCATCGGAAGGAGATCCGAATTGGTTTGAAATAAGTGAGGCGATTGCAGAGGCAGCCTATAAACACAAAAAACTTCTGCCAAATGTGGATTTCTACTCTGCCAGTGTGTATGAGAATCTTCGAATACCAGACGACTTGTTCATAAACATATTTGCAATGGGGAGGGTTGCTGGCTGGTCAGCCCACATAATAGAACAGTACGAGAATAACAAACTCATAAGACCGAGAGCAAAATACACTGGAGAAAAAAATAAGGAATACAAACCGCTTTCAGAGAGATACTAATCGAAGGTATTTCTCAACATTCATTTCTTGACATTTTTGACGTTTTTGAGGTATTCTTCTCCCCTCACAGTCAGAGAATATATTTTACCTTCCTTTTCTTCCACGAATAGTGCTTGCTCCAGCATCGAGATGTGAAACTTTGCCTCCCCCTCACTAACGCCAAGTCTCTGTGTTATCTCGCTGAGAGAGAGTTCTCCTTCCACAAGCATGTTCAATATCTCTCTTCTCTTTTTGTTTTGGAGAGTCATTAATCCGAGTCTGTGGTCTTCTGTTGGGTCTCTTATTTTTCCATCTCTCCTCAGTTTATTGAACCACTCTTTCTTATTCTGATTCATATATGAGATGTTGTTATGTCTCCAAAAATGTTTTTTTATCGAAGATGGAAATTTCAATATAATGGAAGAGTCAAAAATTCATAAAGAGGCTGTCAAAGAACTTGCAGAACTTTCAGAGGTTGCGCCTGCCATCGAGGGTGTGAGCACTGGCACAAAGCTTGACGAACTCTTTTTCAAAGTTGAAAAAGGAAAGAAAAAACCGTTGGGTGGTGTACCAAAGGGAGGGGTTCTGAACATTGTGGGGGTTCCAGAGAGTGGAAAGAGTGTTCTTGTCGAGCAGGTTGCAATACATCAGGCATCTCTTGGCTCAAAAGTTCTTTTCCTTACTACTGAGTCTCCTGCAAACTTCCTCTACACCGCACTCAAAGGGAAGGCTGAGGCTATGGGTATCGATTTCTCGGAAATCGAAGGGAAGATAGTGGTGGTGGATGCTTCGATTGATGAACTGCTCAGAGAAGACCTTCCATCTTTGCTTGCAACACTGAACTATGCAATAAAATCGAGAGGGACAAATGTTTGTGTGGTGGATTCGATAACAGGATTGTATGAACACAAAGAAATCATGGCAAGGTCAATCGTTAGGAGGGTTTATAATCTGCTTAAAAGAGAGATGCAGACAACCTTTCTGGTCTCTCAGAAGAGGTCATCCCAAGGAATGGAAACTTCTGAGGCTGCTGGGGGGCTAGCTGTTGCACACATCGTAGATGGAACGATTGTGCTTGAGAAGAGAGTTATTACAAACAAATTTGAAGAGAACATTTACAGAATGTCGGTGGGAGAGGTTCTGAGGCTACTAAGGATAGATGGATGCAGACTGTGTGGACACGACCCAAGACCATGGGTGGTGAAAATTACAGACGAGGGATTGATTGAAATGATAGAGCCACTCGTTGAGTTCATAAGGAAAAACAAAGGGGGGTGATGGTGTGGAAGTGATAAAAGGTGTTGGAATAGACTATGATGGGATGGCGACTGAAGTATTTCTTGAGGCAATCAAAATACTGGGCGGTTTGAAAAAGCTCATAGAATACAGGAATCTGACATGGGTTCCAAGCCTTGCAGAAGCTTCCTATGTGGTGGTGCTGAGGGAAGTTGGACTCAAGAGTGAGTCTGAAATAGCTGAGGAGCTGGGAATCACAAGACAGACCGTGAGGAATATACTAAGGGCAGACCCTGACAAGGTGCTGGAGTATCTCGAAAGTGGTGAGAAGGGGGAGGTGGAACATATAGCTGGAGGATTGGCAAAGCTTGCTTATTCACGAATAAAATCAGGGAAATCGGTAGGTTGAGTTGTGGGGGAGTCCAAAGAAACAACCTTTATAAGATTGGTTGTTCCAGGGGCTCCCAGACCTGCGGTCAGCACAACCACCCCTTTTCTTTCCCCGGCAAGCTCAATCACTTTGTTTGTTAACGCATCCAAATCCTCTCTGAATTCCTCTCTCAATGGAATAACACCCCAGACAATCGAGAGTCTTCTTGCAGTTCTCTGAGAATAAGAGAGAGCATAAATCCACTGGGATGGTCTGAATCTTGCAACCAGTCTTGGAGTTGTGCCTGTTGCTGTCGGAGTGAATATTGCACCTGCATTTAGTTCAGATGCAAGAACATAAACAGCCTTGCTGATGGCTGAGGAAACTGTTGATTTTTCAATCTCCTGAATTGGCTCGAACTTACCAAATCTCTCTGTCTCGCTTATTATCTTCTTCATCCATCTAACCGCTTCCCTAGGATACTTTCCAACCGCTGTTTCTCCGGAAAGCATTAAAGTGTCTGCTCCATCAAGTATGGCATTTGCAACATCTGCCACTTCGGCTCTGGTGGGAGATGGAGAGTGAAGCATCGACTCAAGCATCTGTGTTGCAACAATTCCCGGCTTTCCAAGTGCCCTCGAGAGTCTTAGAACTTCTTTCTGGATTAAAGGAACCTTTTCAAGCGAGAGTTCCACCCCAAGGTCTCCGCGGGCAACCATCACACCATCACAACACTCTACAATCTCTCTCAAATTCTCAACAGCCTCTCTTCTCTCTATCTTCGCTATTATTGGCACGTGTGAGAGTTTTCTTAGTTCCTCCATATCTCGGGAAGAAGAGACAAACGAAAGGCCAAAATAATCGACGAGTTTGGACAATTTCCTCACATATTCCCTATCGAGTTTTGTGATGGGTGGAAGTTCCAAGGATACACCAACCACCCTAAGTCCCATATTGTCCTTTATTCTGCCACCACTCACGACTCGAGCAGAGGCTTGGGTGTCTGACAACTTCTCAACCTTCAACACAACATCCCCATCACCAAGTATCAGTTGGGCGCCTTCTTCCAGTTGCTCAAAAATATCTGCATCGATGGTGAGCCTTTGAGATGTGTGGATGCCATATGAAGGGGAGTGAGTGTCACTTTCCAACACAACAGTCTGACCTTCAACCACATCATACTCTGTAGAGGAGATTCTGAGCTTTCTGCCCCTGAGATCTGCCACAACTCCCAATGGCAAGCCGAGTTTATCTTCTGACTCTCTCACCCGCTCTATCATCGAAGTGTGCCATTCGATATCGTTGTATGAGAGATTCAGTCTGAATGCTCTTGCCCCCTCTCTCGCCAGCTCAAGCACATCTGAAGAGGGTCCAAGAGTTGCCATGATTTTTGTTCTTGTTTCTGAGTTCACATTTTTATATTGTTAAAATCAAATATATAAAGGGGGGTTGTTCATCGAGAGACCCATAAAAGTCGTTTTCGGAGTGGATATAGAAAAGGGTTCATCACACTCCATCCCAAGGTACTCGGTTGCTGTAGTGGGTGAGGATACGGTAGAGGAAATCCGGGGTGTGAGCAAACACAGAATTCTGAGACTCGCAAATAAATACAAACCTGAAATGATTGCGTGTGATAACATCTTCGAACTTTCACGTGATAAGAGAGAGCTCGTAAATCTGTTATCACTGCTTCCACCAAATACAAAACTTGTACAGGTCACCGACAGAGAGCATTCACTTTCAGCACTTGCAAAGGCACATGGAATTCGAATCTCGAAGACTGACCCTCTGGATGAAGCAAGAGCTTGTGCAAAGTTGGCTCTTCTGGGAATTGGGCACGCTGTCGAGGTATTTGAAAATAAAACAAAGATAGTCGTATCGAGAGGTAGGTCTCTCGGAAGAGGGGGATGGAGTCAGAACAGATATCGCAGAAAGGTGCATGGTGCTGTCAGAGAGATGGCAAGAAACATAGAGAAGACTCTAAAAGATGGTGGTTTTGAGTTTGAGATGAACACAAAGAAGGGGTTTGGAGGGTACTCAAGAGTGGAATTCGTGGTTGAGGAGGCACGGGACAAAGTACCAATCAGCTCATCTAGACATGCAGATGTGAGGGTGGTGGTGAGTGGAGTTGAGAGAAGTGGTATTGAGTTTGTGCCACTTGCAAAGAAGAAATACATCATTGTTGGCATAGACCCTGGGACGACGATGGGTATTGCAGCCTTCGACCTCCACGGAAACCTGCTTGGTATCACCTCTGAAAGAGGATTATCGATATCTGATGCAATTGAGAAAATACTGTCCTTTGGCATCCCTGTCGTATTTGCATCAGACGTTGCGCCAGCTCCAAAAACTGTTGAGAGGCTTAGCAGGATGTTTGGAGTGGAGTGTGTTGTTTCAAAACTTTCAGTAGAGGAGAAGAGAAAGCTTTCATCCCAATTCAATCCGAAAAATGACCATGAAAGAGATGCAATCGCTGCAGCATATCACGCATTTAGGATGTACAAGAACAAACTTCTGAAAGCAGAAATGAGAGCTCCCCCATTCTCAGATATCGAACAGATAAAAGCAGACGTGATAAGACAGAAAAAAGTTAAGGAGAGCTATGCCACATGCAAACCCGAGATAGAGGAGAGAGAAGAGGAAACACCAACAGACGAAGAGAAGGAGAGGCTGAGAAATAAAATCTCAAAGCAGAAGAAGACAATCAAACGCCTTATAGAGTACAATCAAGAACTCAAGAGGGAGATTGAGGAGAGGGATGAGGAGATAGAGAGGTTGAGGGAGAGGGTGGAGATGCTCAGGTCTGAAGTATACCGAGAGACGAGAAGAGATGAGCTTGTTAGCAAACTCAGAAAAGATGTTGAACTGCTAAGGAATGAAATCAGAAAGAGGGATGAGGAGATAGAGAGGTTGAGGGAGAGGGTGGAGATGCTCAAGGCTATAAGAAAGAAAGAGATGGATGGCTCACTGATTCCTTTGAAGGTCGTGGATAGATTCACAAGAGAATGCATAAGGTCGAACGTGAGAAAGGGAGATGTTGTGTATCTCAAAGATGCCAGTGGTGGGGGTGCAGGAACGGCCGAAATCCTGCACTCTCTCTCACCGAGGGCGGTTCTGTACGAAGGTGAGATGGCTCATTCAGCATATGAGAGGTTTTTGGAGCTTGGTCTTCCTGTAATAAAAGCTGAGGGGGTTGTATTGAGCTTTGATGATGCACTTTGCACATCACCGTCCTCACTGAACAAAGCAATAGAAACATGGATGAGAGAAAGAGAGGAATGGAAGAGAAAGAGGGACGAAGAAAGAATCAGTTCGATAATAAGTGAGTACAGAACAGAAAGGGCGAAAGAACTCAGGAAAGGTAGATGATGAAAGATAGGTATGATTATCAAAATATTATTATAACATAAAGATTTGGACTTTTTTGGTGGAAAGATGGTCTCCAAAGTCAGGGTAGAGGATACAATCTGTGGATACACTGCACTCGTGGATGGATGGCAGGACGAAGAGGGCATTTTCAGAGCGGATGTAAAAACTGAATGCCCTCATCTTCAGGGTTTTGTGAATGAGCTGAAGAGTGTTGGAGTGAGGATGGATGAATTGTATCGTTTTATGAATGACGTGTACAGATGTGCAAATGAGAACAAAGTGCCTGCCACGTGTCCTGTTCCAACCGCTATTACAAATGCTTGGTGGCTCGAGATAGGGATGATTTCAAAACAGCTTGCACATCACTCGGTCATCACGATTGAGATACCTAAAACAGGGGGAGACATGACTAAAGTCAGGGCGAATACCCCCCTGTGTGACCATATAACACTTGTTAGAGCAAGAAAGACACCAGAAGGTAAGATAAAGATGAGCTTTGCGACGGACTGTCCTATAATCAAGAAAGCAAGAGATGAGCTTCCTGAAATTGACCCTAGGGAATTGTCTGAACATACCATGAAGATGTACGAGTTCGCAAATGAGCATAGCTTCACGCCCACTTGCTTTGTTCCCGTTGCCATGGCGATTGCGTGCCTGATTGAAAGTGGAAAGTTGGATAAAAATGCACTTTCCGAGTCAATCAAAATCAGCTATCCAGAGTAAAGTTATCCTCATACATTAAATTGTTGTGAGGTTCTCGCAACATTTTTATATTTGTTATTGTGTTAGTATTAACAACTTTAAAAAAGTTAATACCTATGTAAGAAAATGGAGGTAAAATATGCATATACCAGATGGATTTTTATCAACACCGGTATGGGTTGGGATGTGGCTCATAACGCTCGTAATAGTTGGCTACGCACTCAGAAAAACCAGAGGCAGACTCAGTGAAAAACACATCCCTCTAATGGGGGTCTTGGCAGCTTTTGTTTTCGCAGCACAGATGCTAAATGTGCCAGTGGCTGGTGGAACGTCTGGACACATGCTCGGTGGAGTTCTCACAGCGTCACTCCTCGGGCCATGGAGTGCAACGATCGTGATGAGCTCTGTGTTCGTTGTTCAGGCACTTCTGTTTCAGGACGGAGGTATCACGGCACTCGGAGCAAACATCTTCAACATGGGTCTAATAGGTACGGTATTCGGCTACTATCTATATGTGTCTCTCTCGAAATTCATCCCGAAAATAATTTCAGCTGGAATTGCTGCATGGATAGCTGTGGTGCTTGCATCTGCCTTCTGCGCTCTTGAACTCGGACTCTCTGGCACAGTTCCTCTGAAGACAGCAATGGTTGCAATGGTGAGCATTCACACCCTCATTGGTCTGATAGAACTTGGTATCACGATGGGTGTGCTTGGTGTGATCATGAAGAGGAGACCTGATCTCATGGAGATTGAGAAGGTGTGAGGTGATTTAAATGAAGTGGTGGCATGTTGGACTCTTGATATCTCTGTTCATAGGGGGGTTTCTCTCGCTGTTTGCTTCGCCTCTTCCAGACGGGCTTGAAAGGGTTGCAGAAGACTTTGGATTCATCGAACTTGAGCAAAGTGTGATAACCTCGCCTCTTCCAGACTACTCACTTCCTGGAATAGACTCCCCAATATCTGGCTCCATAGCTGGCATCGTTGGGGTGCTTTTGATGTTCGGAGTTGCGTGGGGGGTTGCAAATATATTGAAAGGCAGAAATGAGCATAGAAAGTGAAAATATGAAGAAGAGGGAAATGACAGGCAATCTGATACACAGACTTGACCCCAGAGCAAAGCTCCTATCCCTCGTGGGTCTGCTGGTGGCGGTGGTACTTTCAAACCCCCCATCAGTTATCCCGCAATTCAATCCCTCCACATTTTTTCCATATCTGTTTGTCATACTCCTCCTACTCTCCCTTGCCACAATCTCGAAGATATCCCTCATAACACTGCTCAAAAGGTCAATGGTTGTCATTCCCTTCTCGATAGTGGTCGCACTTTTCCTGCCATTCTTCGGGAATGGAGATGTGGTTGTTGATTTGGTGTTTGGCTCACTCACCCTGAGTTCTCATGGAATTAACACATTCGTGGGTGTGGTTGTGAAATCCTACGTGTGTGTGATGTGTGTGATACTTCTCACAATGACCACACCCTTCCCATCCATAATCAAGGCTCTTGGATGGCTTCGTGTTCCAGAAACTTACCTCCAAGTTCTTTCATTCCTGTACAGATACATGTTTATTCTCATGGAAGAAGTAACGAATATGAAGAGGGCGAGGGATTCAAGAAACCCAAACAGGGTAAGGAGAATGTGGTACATAAAAACTGCAGGACTTATAGCAGGTACTCTTTTTATAAGAGCGTATGAAAGAGGGGAAAGGGTGTACTCTGCAATGGTTTCGAGAGGATACGAAGGGAGGATGCCATCGCTTGGAAGGATGAAGATGGGAATGAAAGACTGGATATTCATGTGTATGTTTATAACTGTTTCAGCATATATCCTGGTGTGAGATGATGAGGGCAATCGAAGTTAACGATGTGTGGTACAGATACCCGAACCAGAAGGAATATGCTCTGAAAGGAATCAACTTTGAGGTCGAAGAAGGAGAGAAAGTGGCGATTATAGGTGCCAATGGAGCAGGAAAATCAACCCTCCTCCTGCATTTCAATGGGATATTGAAGCCAGAAAGAGGAGAAATAAAGATAATGGGTGGCTCAGATGTTAAGTGGATGAGATCAAAGGTTGGACTTGTGTTTCAGAATCCTGACGACCAACTTTTCTGTCCTACTGTCTTCGAAGATGTTGCTTTTGGGCCTCTGAACATGGGACTGCCAGAGGAGGAAGTGGTCAAACGAGTTGAGAAGGCATTAAAGGCAGTTGGGCTGTCAGAAAACAGTGGGGTGAAGTGGGGGGATAGAGCTCCACATCATCTGAGTTATGGAGAGAGACAAAGAGTTGCAATCGCAACCGTGCTTTCTATGGGCGTGGATATACTGATTCTGGATGAGCCAACGAGCAACTTGGACCCAAAAATGAGAGAGAGTCTGATGGAGCTTCTTCTAACCTTCCCGCACACAGTGGTAGTGGCAACCCACGATATTGAATTTGCAGCAGAGGTTTGTGAAAGGATTGTTGTGATGGACAAAGGAGAGATAGTAGAAGAGGGGGTTGCAGAAAGGATTCTCAGCGATGGGGAGCTTTTAAAGTCTGTTGGACTCAAAGCGCCCACAATCGTGAGAATTTTCGAAGAGCTTGGAATTGATGAGAAACCCGTGAGATTTCATGATGGTGTTGAGATTCTTAGAAGGTTGAAACAAATCAGAATCAATCAAAGAGGAGAAGGCCCCACCATGTGAGTCTATCCTCAACTGGAAAATTGAGTTCGACACCCGCATTCTTCAATGTGGCAACCACATCTATTCCCATTGCTTCCATTGAGGGGCGGGCTTTGAATGGGTGTTTGCACCTTCCACCAAGTCCAACACAACTATCGCAGAACATGCACTCGCCCCCAGTAAGTCCTGCTGCAAACCTGTATCCCATTCTAAGTGCCTCTCTCTCCAGCATGAGCATGATGTCTGAAAGAACTCTCGAAGATTTTGCAAGCTCATTCACAACTTCCTCTTTCGAATTTTTGGAGGGGTGAGGTGGGTCAATATGCTCAACTGCAACCAACAACGCATATGAATATCTGGAAAGTATTGTTCTAAACTCCTGGGGAGGGGGTGTGAATGGGGGACACATCAAATTAACACCATAGTTCTCACATCTTGGAACAAGACATTTGAGTCTCACCCTTTCATCAACGACAACCTAAGAAGCGTCGATTGGTATCGCCTTCGATGATCCAAAGCTTATGGCAAGTTCAGCCAAAACTTCCAAGTCTTTCTATGTTCTCTCACTCTTTGTATTTTTTCCGTTGCTCACAGCATCACACATCACGTCTATTGTAAAAAAATGTATCGAATTTCATATTCCATATCTACAGATGATGCAAATAGAAAAACATGGACAGGGAGTTGATACAAATGCTGGTTGAGATGATGCTCGAAGACCTCAAAATCATGAGAGAGAAGGAAGATTTCAAAACCGCCTCAAACTATTACTCCCTACTTCACAAGCTTGCTCTTGACCATGATGAAGTGCATGAGGATGGATTCTGGATCATACTCGAAGAGCTTCCAAAGAGATACAGAAACCGGATTATTAGGAGGTTGAAGAGTGAGATATCTTCGCCTGATTCTTCTCGCCCTTGACCCTGTGTACCTCATGAAACAACTCTCTCTGCGTCCATACAAATACCAATTATCCTTTCTGAAAGACACATCGTCCCGCATAGTTGTGAAGGCTGGAAGACAGACAGGAAAATCGACAGCGGTTGCTCTACTCACCATTCAATTTGCCATCATGCCCAACAAAACAATACTCATAATCTCTCCATCGCTCCGCCAGTCTTCAGAACTGTTGAGGAAAATAAGAAGATTTGTATCAAGGCTGGATATACCAGTATGTAAAGATACATCCTCGGAACTCGAGTTATGTAATGGGTCAAGAATTCTGTCTCTCCCCGCCTCTGAATACACTATCCGTGGATACTCTGCCCATATGGTGATTGTGGATGAGGCTGCATTCGTGCCAGACACGCTGTACGAGACAATTACACCTATGCTTGCCGCTACGAACGGAAGGCTGATACTCGTATCAACTCCCTTCGGGAAAAAAGGTTATTTCTACAGAGCTTGGCTGGATGATGGATTCTCCCATCATGAGTTCTCTGTTAACGATTGCCCACACATCTCGAAAGAGTTTCTGGATGAAGAACGCAATAGAATGTCTGAACTTGCATTCCGACAGGAGTATCTCGCAGAGTTCGTGGAGCATGAGAACTGTGTATTTCCTTACTCGCTTGTCATGGGGGCGGTTGTCGATGCGGATGATAGAGAAATGGGGAGTTATGCAAATGAGCAGTCATTTTACTGTGGGGTTGACCTTGCAAAACACGTTGATTATACCGTATTCGTTGTTGTAAAAGAGATTCATGGGGTTCTGGAGGTTGTTGAGATTGAAACTTATCAAAAGATACCATACCCTCTCATTTCAGAGAGACTGAAAAAGCTTCATTCAAAATTCAATTTCAGGCGCATAGTGATAGATGCTACTGGCGTGGGCGAGGCGGTGGTAGATATGCTCAAATGGGACTCTCATCTGCCCATAGAACCGTTTGTTTTCACCACACGCTCAAAGCTCGAACTTATTGAGATGTTGAGGGTTGCACTTGAGAATGGGGAGCTGAAACTGATTAGAAATCAGAGACTTCTGACAGAGCTGACGATGTTTGGTGTGGAGGAGCATGACGACCATGTCATTGCTCTCGCTTTGGCTGTGTGGGCATCTCACAAAATAAAAAAACCCAAGGCATTCGTATTTGGAGGTAGAATATGATCATATTCAGAGGAAAGAACAGAGATAGAGTATTGGACAGGATGATGTATTTCATTCGCAATCTTGAGCCAAATATTGAACATGAGCTTGACATCTATGTCCGACATCAAGATGAGTGGGTGATGAAGGTGCTTGTGCATTTCACGAGGGAAGAGGATTATCACAAGAAGTACAGGAAGAAGTTGCAGAAGCTAAACCGCAACATCTGACTAACTTTAATAATAATGGGTTGTAATGAGATGTGATGGATGGAATTGTGGAGGAGGTCTGGGTTGAGAAGTACCGTCCCAAAACACTGGACGAGGTGGTGGGACAGGACCACATAGTTGAGAGACTTAAAGCATATGTGAAGCAGAAGAGCATGCCACACCTTCTGTTTTCAGGCCCCCCTGGTGTGGGTAAGACAGCCTGTGCAATCTGTCTGGCTCGTGAAACCTTTGGAGAGGGCTGGTCATCAAATTTCGTGGAGTTGAACGCGAGCGATGAGAGAGGTATAAACGTCGTGAGAGAGAAGATAAAGAACTTTGCAAGAACTGCCCCCATAGGTGCGGGCTTCAGAATAATATTCCTCGATGAAGCCGATGCCCTCACACCAGATGCCCAGTCAGCACTGAGAAGAACGATGGAGATGTACACAAGAACGTGCAGATTCATTCTTTCATGCAACTACTCATCCAAGATAATAGAGCCCATACAGTCAAGATGTGCCATTTACCGGTTCAAGCCGATATCTGACGATGCAATCGAGAAGAGGCTCTCGTATATAGCAAAGTGTGAGAAGATAACCATCACCCCAGATGGAATGGGGGCAATCGTGTATGTGGCTTCTGGAGACATGAGAAGGGCTGTGAATGTCCTTCAAGCAGCTGCCATGCTCACCAAAAAGATAGATGTGGAAACCATATATGATGTTGCATCCTTTGTAAGACCCGAAAAGATGGAGGAGCTCGTCAAAACAGCCTTGGCAGGGGATTTTCTCAGTGCAAGAAAAATCCTCGATTCGTTCATGCTCGAAGATGGGCTTGCAGGGGATGATATACTGCTTCAACTCCACAGAGTGCTTACCCAAATCGAGCTACCCGAAAAGCTGAGGATTGAATTAATGGATAGAGTGGGAGAGGCAGACTTCAGACTCACAGAAGGAGCAAATGAGAGGATACAGCTTGAGGCATTGCTTGCAAGCTTTGTATCATTAGGAAAACATGCTGGCAAGGATTGATGGAAGTTCGTACTTTGTGAACGAGAACACCCCCTTTGTCCTCAATCTCTGTGGAATCTCCTCAAGCCCACCAATGAACTCTGGAACCCTTGCTCTAAGAATCAATTCACCAACCCTTCTCTCAAGCACCTCACTCACACCGATTATTGAGGTTGTAGGTCTCGGATTAACATCCACCACCCACACATCATCTCCAACAACAACATCCACCCCCACATATCCTCTACACCCAAGTGCTTTACAAGCTTTTATGGCAATTTCGTATGACTCTTCTCTCTTTGGATGGTGGTAAGGAACTGTGTTCCCTATGTACTCCACCCTTATTCCCTTTCCCTCTGGTTTCATCAAAATCCTCTGAAGATTCAAGGTGAGTGGAATGGCGCACGAGTCAGAGACCACACATCCCACACTCATACTCATCCCTCCAACAAATTCCCATCCCTCGCCTGAGGGACAATCGCTTATGAACACATCCTCAGAACCGCATCCAAACCTTGGCTTCTCGACGCACATTCCCTTACCCTTCCATGGCTCTGGGGTTGGAATGTTATTCTCTTTCAACACCTGATAAGTTGCTCTTTTATCAGCACACTCTCCCGCACTTTTCGGTGGACATCCAAGATTTACACAATATTCTTCTACTACGCTATTGAGTTGATAGAGCATATCATCTGGAGCTATTGCGAGAGCTGCATCCACATATTTGAGTCTCTGCTCAAAATCTCTCTCAAAATCAGAGCATGGAACACCTCTCCCCCATTTTAAATGTTTCGCCCTGAGTGGAGCGAGATATTCAACTTCACATCCACACTCCTCAAAATCACGAACGAGTGTGGAGAGCATGGCAATTCCCTCGTTGATGAGAGGCTGGAATTCGGTTGCATAAGCATATTCAGCAACTAATACCTTCATATGCTTCAACCTCCACTACATCCTCCATGGCAAAGTGTGTTGTGCTTATGGAGAGGTGTGTGGGATGTGGAGAATGTGTTGCGGTTTGCCCATACAGAGCCATATCTCTCCAAGATAAGGCACACATAGACCTCGAAAAGTGCAGTGGGTGTGCTGTGTGTATGCGGACATGTAGATACGGGGCAATCGAGAAAATTGATTGAATTTATCTATCGCATGAATGCACTCCTGTATCTACATATTCCTTAAAATGCTTTATCCATTTTGGTGTGGTTGGCGATGTTTCGACGAATTTTACGAACTTCTTTATATGCTCTACTGTTTTTGGATGTAAATAATGCTCCATTATGCAAGCATCACTCTCTGCAATGTCCTCTGGAACACCAATTATGAGCAGTAGCTTCTTCAAGTTATCATGTCTGTCCCTCACACTCATCCCTATCTCAAGTCCTTTTGATGTGAGTGATATCGGGCCATGTTTCTCATAGCTCACAAGTCCCATCTCTCCGAGTTTCTGAATCATTTCGGTAACGGTAGCTGGCCTGACGTTGAGTTCGCTGGCGATATCTTTCACTCTCACATAATCCTTTTTCAGTGAGATTGTGTATATTGCCTCCAGATAGTCTTCCACTCTTCTGGTTATCACACTACCATTTCTCCCTCCTTAAAATATCAATCTACCTATCAAGACTATGAATAGGGCGACTGTATATGCGAGTAAAAGTTCATACAAAATAACGAATGCAGTCCATTTCCATGAAGCTGTCTCCTGTCTCACTACCGCCATTGCAGCGACACACGGAACATATAGCAATGTAAACGCCATGAATGCATATGCACTGACGGGGTCTATCGAGGCTGAAAGGGCAGTGGAAAGCTCAGTTCCGTAAAGAACTCCAAGTGTGCCAACCACCGCCTCCTTTGCAAGAAAGCCCATCAGAAGTGCAGATGTAATTCTCCAGTCAAACCCAAGGGGTTCCATCAAAGGCGAGAGAAACTGTCCAATCTGGGCAAGATATGATCCTTCAATCGTCCCAGTTGGGTAGGATGAGAGATACCATGCGAGGATGACAACACCAAATATCACAGTTCCCGCCTTTTCAAGGAAATGTTTTCCTCTCGTCCATGTAGCCATGAGAACTGTCTTTACCGATGGAATACGATATGGTGGAAGCTCGATTATGAAGGGGGAAGGTGCTCCTCTCAGAACACTTCTACCAAACACCACAGAAAGAACCATTGCAAGCAGTATTCCGAGTAAGTACATTGAAAATATCACAGTCCCTGCATTTTCTCTGAAAAATACTCCGGCAATCAGAACATACACAGGGAGTCTCGCACTACAAGACATCAGCGGATTGATGAGTATTGTAAGAATTCTTTCTCTCTGACTCTCAATCGTTCTGGTTGCCATTATCGCTGGTACATTGCATCCAAATCCGAGAACCAGTGGTATGAATGACTTCCCGCTCAACCCAACAACCCCCATTGCTCTGTCCATGAGGAATGCAACTCTTGCCATGTATCCTGTGTCCTCGAGTACAGCAATGACAAAGAACACAAAGAATATCGGTGGGATAAACACAAGCACAGACCCGAGACCTGAGATGATTGCACCAGACACAAAAGAGCCAACTGTACCACTCAAATAAGATGAAGAGTACTCACCGAGAATCGAGAAAAATGAATCTATCAGGTCTGATATTGGGGCAGATGCTCTATACGAGAAAACAAAAGCCCCCCACAAGATTATCAAAAATATTGGGTAACCAAGATATTTGTGGAGGATGAGCTTGTCAATTCTGTCAGTTATCTTCCACCTCTCTCCTTTTTTCTCAACACACAGCCTCAATATATTGCGTATTGCCTCGTACCTCCTTTGAGCAAGAATGACGTCCCCTCTGATGTTGGGCATATCTTCCAAACGCACCTCTCCAACGATTTCCTTTATCTCCTCATCTCCCTCGAGAAGTTTGAGAGCAACCCACCTCGGGGGAATTGTCTTGGGCAGGTTATCAAGCTCTTGCTCTATTTTTGTAATAATGGTTTCAACATCTTCTCCATAACCTACAAAGCTCCTCCTTGACTTTCCAGCCTCTTTCAATATTGCATCCTTCAGCTCACCTATTCCCTCCCCCCTCTTCGCAACTGTTGGTACAACAGGAACACCAAGAAGTTCGGAGAGCATATCCACATCTATTTTCATGCTCTTTGTGGCTTCATCGAACATATTCAAGACAACTATCACATTAACATCCATTTCAAGCAAGAGGAGTGTAAGGTACAGATTTCTCATGAGATTTGAGGCGTCCACAATGTCCACAACAACATCTGGTTTCTCGTTTATGAGGTAATCCCTCGCTATTTTCTCTGCAACCGAGTCAGAACCAAAACCATACAGCCCAGGGAGGTCAACAACCTCCACTCTAACACCTTTGTGGACAAAAACTCCCTCCTTCTTCTCAACTGTAACACCGGGCCAGTTTCCAATGCTCTGATTGGCTCCTGTCAACTCATTGAAAAGAGTGGTCTTTCCAACATTAGGATTGCCTATCAGAGCAATTCTCACTCCTGACTTCCTAATTTGAGTTTGTGGAGTGTCTGTTCTCATTTATGTACTCTCCATAAACCAATAATCATGATGTATCTGCTCATTTACGAATCTTCTCAACAAGAATCTTGGATGCCATTCCCTTTCCAATGGCAATTCTTGAACCCATTGTCTCAACTACAATTGGACCGTGTCCTATTAGAAGAACTTTAACCCTTGCTCCGGGAACTATCCCCATCTCACACAGTCTTCTGGTCAAGCCTTTACCTGCCATGAGTTCCACAACCACACCCTCCTCGTGTGGTTTGAGTTCATTCAGACGTACTTTGTTCATCAGACCTACACCTGCATCCATCTAAGACACCACACACCACTATATATGTTAGGAATAAAAATAGGTATCCCTAAAAATTTTAGGTTATATTTATAAGTCATATTATGTAATTGGATAGCCTTGCCTGAATAGCTTTACATTTCTCTCCAGGTATCTCCATTGGATAAACTCCTGTGAGACACCCGAGACATAAATCATCTTCCCCCATGCCAATCGCATCCACAAGCCCATCAATGCTCAGATATCCAAGAGAGTCCACACCGACAACACGAGCAATCTCATCTGTGGTTCTGGATGATGCCACCAACTCCTCACGTGTTGGCATGTCTATGCCAAGATAACAAGGCGATTTTATTGGTGGGCTTCCTATTCTCAGATGTATGCTCTTCGGATTGCATGCCCTGACCATATCAACTATCCTCCTCGAGGTTGTCCCTCTGACGATACTGTCATCAACAAGCACGACATTTTTCCCTTCTATGTTTGAGCTGATGGTGTTGAGCTTGAGTCTCACAGCAAGCTCCCTCTCTCTCTGGGCTGGCATGATGAACGTTCTCCCAACATATCTGTTCTTTATGAGACCTTCAAGGTACTCAATTCCTGAACGTCGAGAGAATCCGATGGCGAAGGTGATTCCAGAGTCTGGAACAGGAGATACGATGTCTGCATCGATAGGATGTTCATCCCATAGCGTCTCTCCAATCTTCATCCTGACATCGTACACTAATTTCCCATCTATTATGGAGTCTGGTCTTGCAAAGTATATGTATTCAAACACACAATGAGCTTTTGTGTTTAGTTTGTACAGCCTCTGACTCTCCATTTCTCCATCCCTGATGATGATGACTTCGCCCGGTTTCACATCCCTCATGAGTTTTCCCTCGAGTGTATCGATAACCGCACTCTCCGAGGCAACAACATATCCATCCTCCAATCTTCCTATGCACAGCGGTTTCACACCATATGGGTCCCTGATTGCATAGAGTGTATCGTTTATCAGAATGACAAGAGAGTAAGAACCTCTCAAAACCCTCATCAAAAAGGAGATTGCTTCAAGTTCGTCTCTTCTCCTCATCTCCCTCGCAAGCAACTGGGCAATCACCTCGGTGTCTGATGTTGATATGAAAACTGCACCTTCCTTCTGAAGCTCACGTTTCAACTCAATAACATTCACAAGATTACCATTATGTGCAATTGCGATTTCTCTTCCCTCGGAACTAACAACGAATGGCTGGCAGTTTATAATATCTGACTCTCCTGTTGTTGAGTATCTAACATGCCCTATTCCTATCTTCCCTTCCAAAACCGAGGTGAATGCATTGGTGAATACATCGCTCACAAGACCCATCCCTTTCTTTGTTATCATTCTCTCTCTGAAAATGGAGATGCCAGCAGATTCTTGCCCTCGGTGTTGGAGAGCATACAATGCATAATATAAAACGGGAAATACGTCTCTTGTGGAGTCTTGTGTTAAACACACTCCAACTACCCCACACGCATCCCTCAATTGAATCACCTGCGAGGCATTATTTCTTCCTCCAGCTGTAGGAACGCCTCCTCGCAGAACGACCAAACCCACAAGAAGCACAAACCTTTTTGCGTTTGTGATATGAAACTCTACCACATCTCCTGCATCTGATGTGAGTCTTCTTTCCTCCTTTCATCGAGGGTGTTCCCTTCGACATAGCACCACCTTATGGAGAGACATAAACAATATTGTCTCCTCTTACAATCACAACACCCAGCTTTCTCGTTCCATCCTCCAATATCTCCTCTGCCTCTTCAAGCACGAGGTTCATGTGGATGTCATAACCCGTGAGAGTTCCTCTGAACTCTCTCGCACCCTTCAACCTGACAAGAACCGAACTACCAAGAGCATCATTAAGAACATCAAGAGGTCTTGTTCCCATCCAACCTTCACCTTCCTGATAACAGCTGGCAAATGCATCATCCACCGCACTCTACTTAAACTTATCGAATTAAGAACAATTGGTGAGGGAATTGAAGGTAAAAAAGAGACATCATCTGAGAGGGGGTGAGGTGAAGAAGGTCTTGAATGCACTCAAGAGATGGTGTGAGGGCTACACGTTAGAAGACAGGATGGAATACGTTGTTATCGACCATGCTGAGTTTCAAGGTATCGTTCTCGTCAATAGAGATGCCATAGCTCTTTATTTGAAAGATGAGATTGTTCCAACTCTGAACTTTGCTCTTAAAAATGGCATTTCAAAGGGAGAGATTGTTGTGGATAGAGGGGCTGTTCCTCATATTGTGAGGGGGGCTGACGTTATGGGGCCGGGTGTTGTCTATTCAGATGAGTCAATTCGTGTAGGTGATACGGTGTTTGTCAAAGAGGGGGGGCATGGAAAATATCTGTGCATAGGGAAGGCTCTGGTGGATGGGGGAGAGATGGCTGGAAGAAGAGGGAAAGTTGTTAAAAATGTGCATTATGTTGGGGATTCTTTGTGGAGATTCATAGGAAGTTTATAAGCTTCTAATCAAACCAAAATAAAGACATTCTTCTGGAGGGATGGTTGGGATTGGTTCATCAGAACTGTCGAGCTCCACATCAACCCCGCGAACAATCACAAAAGGTACTCCCTCATCGCTTTCTCCCATCACGAGCTGAGCTCCTGAAACGATGTTATCTGCAACAGCACTTCTCGTTATTTTGAGTGGTTTGCCAAACAGATCAAGTTTTCCTCTCATATCCTTCACTCCCCTAAAACCAGAGCATGCGAGAGCGATACCAACACATCCGAGTCTTAGAGGGTGGGTTCTTGAATCTGCGATTACAACCCCCACTTTCTTACCAGTCTTTTCCTCAATCTTCATCCTCAACTCTTTCGCACTTCTTTCTGGGTTCTCTGGCATGAGAGCCACACAACCCTCTGGCACATTTGATGAGTCGATTCCTGCGTTTGGACAGAGAAATCCATCTTTGAGTGTAAGTACGAACCCAGGGATGCCCCCCACTATTGCATCAGAGCTTTTGATTATTAGCTCCATGAGTTCTGGTTCTATCGAATACTTCTTCCCAAGTTCTACTGCCTTGGTGCTGGGTGATACTTCACATAATCTGATTATCCTGCCTTCTGCACTCGCAACCGCACACTCCGAGACCACGATTATATCCCCATCTTGTATCTCAATTCCATTGTTCTCAATCGCCTCGATAAAACACTCAAAGATGTCATCTCCGGGTTTAATTATCCTTGTGGGAACTCCTATGAACTTTACTTCGCTGATTTCATTTTTATCCATTCAACCACCCTGTATTAGTTTGTCCAGTCTGTTTGCAACCTCATCCCAACTGAATTTTTTTGCCCATTCTTTTGCATTCTTTCCAAAGTGTGTCCATCTATCATCCTCAAGAAGCCATTTTATCCCTCGAGCAAGTGCTTGAGGTGTTTCCTCATCAATCAGCAACCCCGAGTATCTGTCCTAAATCGAATCTCTGATTCCTGGAACGTTGAAGCCTACCGCAGGAAGACCACACGCCTCAGCCTCTGCAACTGTCAAACCGAATCCCTCCTTTACAGAAGGCATCACGAATATCCATGCCCTCTCAAGAAGCTCCCATTTCTTTTTTTCATCTACGAATCCAAAAAAATGAATCCATTCTTTGGAGTTTTTCTTTAGTTCAGGCTCCATATCTCCGCTTCCAACTATCCACACCTTCAACCCAGGGAACTCGTTTTTCAGTATGGTAGATGCTTCAATAAGCATCTCCACCCTCTTGTATTTTTTGAGTCTCCCGACATAGATGAGGGTGGGTTCTTTCTCTTTTGGAAAGCCTCTCAACCTCGGCGGATTTATTCCCTCACCAAGTATGCTCACATTCTCTTTTGGTATTCCGAACTTCACAACTTCTGAATATGTACTCTAACTCACGACTCCGAACTTCACTTTTCTGTATATGAAGGGTATCGAGTTCTCTGCCAGCCACCCCACCACTGCAAGTGGATAGGGTAGCTCCAGAAAGAATATCTCTCTTGCAAGATGGTGGATTATAGCGAGCTTTGGCTTCCTGACATAGAGAGGGGTGAAGAAGGGGATGCCATTTATGTTGTCTATCACAAAATCCGCACCTCTTTTCATATACTCAAGAGCAGCTCTCAAATATACTGTATACTGCCCCCCTACCCTCACAACTCGCACACCATCCACAACTTCCTCCTTTGGAAGTCCTTTCGGTCTTCTGCAGACCAGCGTTATTCTGTATTTTGAGGAGAGTCTCTTTGCAACCTCCATCAAATACGTCTCTGAGCCACCTGCAAGTGGGTCATCTGGACCCCTCCAGTTCAGTATGAGTACATCCATATGAAAGCCACCGACATTAGAATGAGGGTAAGTATCATTGCAAAAACGGCCCATTTGTAGTTTGAGCCGAAGACAATGGGGATTGGGCCGA
>Ga0180888_117_pt1 | contig 168259 bp, 205 predicted proteins | sample Deesub1362A_J573_FD_124181 | JGI IMG/M metagenome (GOLD analysis project Ga0180888, IMG submission 124181) | Methanomicrobia archaeon JdFR-19 | reverse complement strand
CAACGTCTATGGTCACTGGAGCTTCTGGTGTGACTGTGACTGCAACAGTGATTTCAGTCACCTCCTCGGCAGGTGGTACCTCTTCTTCTGTGGGTTGTACTACCTCTTGTACAGTTGGCTGTGGAGGTGCAATCACCTTAATACTCTGGACATCCATCCCAACTATTTTCTTTCCACCTGACTTATCAAAGACTCCCACAATCAGGTAGTAGTCTCCTACTTCAAGGTCGTTTGTAATCAGCGATATTGTTGAAGAATTTGAATTGACATTCTGGTTTATTGTTATGGTTCCTTTCCCACTTCCGATCATCTGAGGGATGTAGCTCTGGGCGTTTGCGACCGTCAAGTCAATCAAATCGAATCCATCTACTATACCAACTGAGTTTATTTCTAGGTCTGTTCCATCTTTTGTTGTGTCAGAAGTAAGTTCGATTTGTCCCTTGTAGGCAGAGTCCTTCACAAGAACCGCTCCATAGTGATATGGTCCAGTGTTGGTTGTATCGACCTCAACCTCAACCTCGAGGTCATTTCCTTTAAAAACGGAGTCTGGAGCATCCACACTGATGTCATAATCAAGCACTTCCACCAGTGTCATGGAGTACACCGTAATATCGTCAGTCAACGGATTTGTTATGTCGTTAGTCACAAATAGGACGTAATCTCCTGCAGAGACTGAATTAAACTGTACATTTCCATCTCCGTTTGTGTCAAGTGTTGTGCTTTTAACAGTGCCTGAGTTGAGAATGTTTCTGAACGTGGATGTGTCTCCTTTTATGGCGTTGTTAACAGCGCTTCTTACATCACTCAGAGATACTGGACACAAATAGAAATCAACAGTCGTACCACTCAAACCACTTTCACCATAGAACTTTGCACTGACATTATCCCCTGCAGTATATAGCATATGCTCTGTGATAGGATAGGAGATTGTGTCAGACGTCTTGGTGCTTGTGATAGATATTGTCTTTCCTGAGGAGGTATAGGTCTTTGTACTGCTATCCACATCGTATTCGATGGTAATGGTTGGAGCTGGCACCGAATCTCCTCCACTCAGTTCTATCCAGTTACCACTCTCCAAATTGGATGTGTGGTCGTATATCACAAAATGCTCAGTTGAGACGTTGACGTTCACAAGCGGAGCTCCAAACGACGGAATTGCAAAGGCCAATGTAATCGCCAGAAAAATAACTACTGCTTTTAAACTTCTCATGACGCTTTCCCCTCCTATTTCTTATAACTTCAACTATTTAATAGTGAGTATTTTAAGTTTTTCAATATGCTCAAGAAAATAAAGGGATGCTTGGTTGGTCTCGCGGTTGGAGATGCCATGGGAGAACCATTTGAGGGAATGAGTCCTGAGGAAGCTTAGATGCACGAACGTTGTGATGAGTGGATGATAACAGATGACACAATTTTCGCTTTACTCACGCTTACGAGCATACTTGAACTCAACAGAGTTGACAGAAAGGATATTGCGAGGAGAATGAGAGAGGCAGGAATGGAAAGAATTGGTCCAACGACCAAAAAAGCTCTTGAGGAGTATGAGTGCAATCCAGATTTTATACCAACTAGTGGAACAACAGATGGAGCAGCCATGAGGTCCCCACCCATCGGTCTTCTTTTTGAGGATAAAGAGGATGTAATAGAGACATCGATCAGAGTGGCTTTAGTGACTCACGGAACCAACATTGCAATTGCAGGTGCGTGTGCAGTTGCATGTGCTGTATGGGCTTGTCTTGCTGGAAGAGACCCAATAGCAGAGGGAATAGAGGGTGCACGTGAGATAGAAAAGAGAGGATGTGGGAGCAAGCACTCAGGAACATTGCTCTCATATCTCATTGAGAGAGCGGTAGAGATGTCTGCAGACTATGAATACACTGATGCTATCAGATTTTTTGGGGGAGGAATAGAGACAAGAGAAGCAGTTCCATGTGTTTTCTTCATGCTTGCCAAACATCTCAGTTTTGAGGAGTGTGTGTCGTAGATATAGGGCGGAGACTCGGATACAATAGCGTCAATGGCTGGGGCAATCATAGGAGCGAGGGACGGAATCTCCTCCATACCCGAGGCATGGATTGAGAAGATAGAGTGTGTCATTCAAGACTCTGATTTTGATGATTTATCAAGGAGAGTGCTAGAGTTCAGGAGACGAGTGAGATAACATCCTCTGCAGCCATCTTCATAACTTCTATCTCATCTTCATTGAGTTCAAGTTTGATGACCTCTTCCACACCATTCTTTCCAAGAATAACTGGAACGCCGGTACAAGAGTCGCTAATTCCGTACTCCCCTTTGAGCAAGATAGAAGATGGGATGAGCAGTTTTCTGTCCATGATAATCGAGTTAACCATCTATGCAACTGCTGCAGATGGCGCATAGAATGCACTACCACTCTTCAAAAGCGAGACAATTTCAGCTCCTGCATTTATTGTTCTCTTAACAAGAGTTTTTATGGTGGCGGGAGGTAGTAATTTCTCTATACACACCCCTCTGACCGTAGTATAACGGGGTAAGGGTAACATGTGGGTACCATGCCCCCCCAACACAAGAGCTTGCACATCTCTTACAGAACATTTTAACTCAGAAGCAACAAAGTAAGCGAATCTTGAGGAGTCGAGAAGCCCCCCCATTCCAATAACTCTCTCCCTCTCAAAACTAAGATTTTTGTTTGCCACGTATACCATTGCATCAAGCGGGTTTGTTACTACAATCACTATTGAATCATTTGCATATTTTTTCACCTCATTACATATGCTTCCCATGATTGATGCATTTATTGAGGCTAAATCCTCTCTTGACATACCCGGTTTTCTTGGAACACCAGCACACACAACAACGATGTCAGAGTCCTCTATCGTCTCATATTCATTTGTTCCCACAATATCAACATCGTATCCTACAAGTGGCGAAGCTTCCAAGAGGTCAAGAGCTTTGCCCTGTGGCATCCCTTCAACGATGTCGACCAGAATTATATCACAAATCTCCATCTCGGCGAGTCGCTGGGCAACGGTACTTCCAACCATACCTGCACCAACTATAGATACTTTTGATTTCATATGTATCACCTCACTCAACTGTAACACTCTTTGCAAGGTTTCTTGGTTTGTCTATTTCCCTATCAAGAATCTTTGCGGTGTGATAGGCAAGGAGTTGGAGTACGATGTTGGATAGTATTGGTGAAAATAGGGGGGATGTTGATGGTATCTTCATGAATTCATCAACAAACATCCCCACCACATCATCCTCACCTATGGCTATTACATAAGCTCCCCTTGCTTTCACTTCTTTGATGTTTGACAGCATCTTCTCGTATACATGGTCTCTTGAGACAAGAGCAACAACTGGCACATCTGTTGTTATAAGAGCAAGAGGACCATGTTTCAGCTCACCCGCAGGATAACCTTCTGCATGGATATAAGATATTTCTTTGAGTTTTAATGCTCCTTCAAGGGCAACCGGATAGTTGATGTTCCTGCCTATAAAGAACACATCATTATGGTATGCAATCTTCTTTGCTATTCTCTTTATGTTATCCTCCTAATCAAGTACCTTTCTTATAAGCGATGGCAGTCTTTTGATCTCTCTCACATACTCTATGACTTCGTTTCGCGAGATTGTGTTCCTTTTTGCTCCAAAGTATATTGCGAGGAGTAGAAGAGCAATAACTTGGGCTGTGAAGGTTTTTGTGGCTGCAACACCAACTTCCGGACCAGCACGCGTATAAAAGACGTAATCGACCTCATGCGTAATCGAACTACCGACTACGTTTGTGATTGCAAGTGTTGGAAATCCATGAGCTTTTATGTTTTTTATCGCCTCTTTCGTATCCGCTGTTTCGCCAGATTGTGTAATTGCGATTGAGAGGGTGTTTTTATCTACGAGAACGGGAGCATATCTGAATTCTGATGCATACCACACATCTGTATGGAGAAGACATAGTCTCTCAAAGATGTATTTTCCGAGAAGACTGGCATGGTATGATGTACCACATCCAATGATGACAATCTTTTCGATATCATCTATGATATCATCTAATGCAATCTCTTCAAGCTTCACACCTTCAAGCTCAGATAATCTTCCTCTGTATGTCTCCTCAATAACAGCCGATTGCTCATGAATCTCTCTGAGCATAAAATGTTCATATCCTGCCTTTTCAGCAGCTTCTATGTCCCATTCCACTGTTGTGGGTGTTTTGACAATAGTATTTCCTGAAATGTCGAAAAACGAAACATTATCAGACTTCACAATTGCAATCTCGTTATCCATCATTTGAATTACTTCTCTCGTATAGGGAAGAATTGCAGGGATGTCTGATGATATAAACATCTCTTTATCTCCCATACCTATAACAAGCGGACTATCTTTCCTGACAGCTATTATCTTGTCTGGTTCATTCTCATAAATAATCGCCAGCGCAAATGAACCCTGAAGTGATTTTATACTTTCAAGAACAGCATTGAAAAGATTGAAGCCATTTTGGATATTGTGATGAATCAGATGGGCTATTACTTCTGTATCTGTATCACTGATAAACTGATAGCCCTGACTCATGAGGGTTTGTTTGAGGAAAAGATAGTTCTCTATGATGCCATTATGGACGACAGCAACACCATCCGATACGTGGGGATGGGCATTTATGACAGATGGCTTTCCATGTGTAGCCCACCGTGTATGTCCTATACCTACTTTTCCTTTCAGGTCTCTACAAAGCTCTCTAAGATGTGCAATGTCTCTATCAGTTTTCTTTACAACGATTCCATTGTCTGTTATCACACCAATACCAGATGAGTCGTATCCTCTGTATTCTAGTCTGAGAAGGGAGTTAATCAGCACGTCAGTTGCATTTTTGTATCCAATATAGCCAACAATCCCACACAACTTCACACCACCTTCGAACCAACAGGAAGATATCCTTTTATAATCTTGCCAGAACTCACAACACACTCACCCCCAATCACACTTCCAGATGTAAGTATCACGCCACATCCTAGAGAACAGTCGTCTCCTACTATGGTTCCAAGCTTTCCTGGACATCTCATGACATCATCCTCAACCTCAACCCTTGGCTTCTCAGCAACCTCTGTTGAAAGGTGTGAGCCAGAGACGAGAGACGAGGCAATGATTGAGTTTGAGATGAATGCACCAGATTGCACAAATGAATGACCAAATAACACAGAATTCTCAATGTGGGAATTGGTAGAGATAGTTGTGTTATCGCCGATTGTTGTTGAGGGCAGTATTGTCGTATTTGCACCTATCTCACAGTTTCTTCCTATAACCGTGGGGCCAACGATATAGCATCCACTCCTTACGATTGAACCTTCTCCCAGCACAACATTTCCTATAATCTTTGCGCCCTCTTCGACTTCTCCATTCAAACTGGTTTTTACTTCTTTCAGGAGTAGTTGTGTGATTGTGAGCACGTCCCATGGATAAACAACATCAAGCCAGAGGGCATTTGACTTTATCACACCTATTTCAGCATTATCCTCAATCATGAGTTGAATAACATCTGTTAGAGAATATTCAGTCTGATCCGATATGAGGAGTTTGCTTATGTAATCAAAAACAGAGCTATCAAATAAGTATATGCCACTATTTATCAAATAGCTAATTTCTTCCTTTGGTTTTTCAATAATACTCTTCAATTTACCATTCTCTTCTATTATGACCCCATATTGACTTGGTAATTCACTCAAAACACCAAGAATTGATGGAGTTTCTGCCTGCAACAGCTCCATCACGGTCTCAGCATTTATGATAGTATCTCCATTGATAACCAAAAACGATTCGCCATCTTCTATATTCTGCTTCGCCACATTCAATGCATGGGCAGTTCCAAGAATTGCTTTCTGCTCTCCATAAGTTATCGAGACATCGAAATCCACACCATCTCGGAAGTAATCCATTATCAGTTCTTTTTTGTATCCAACTACCATCACAATCTCTTTTATACCACATGAAGAAAGAGCATCAATAACATATTCAAGGATGGGTTTGTTTGCAATGGGCAACATCACCTTTGAGCGTGTGAATGTAAGAGGTCTGCACCTTGCCCCCTCTCCAGCAGCAAGTACAACAGCCTTCATGTATCTGTGTTAAAAACCACATCATATATATTGGTTAAGGAAGATATGATGTCCTCATGGTGAGATATCTTGTATTTATCATACTGATGCTTGCAATCCCTGCAAGCGCCTCTGTAAATACGTTTGATATCCACCCATCACATCCCTATCAAGGAGATACGGTTGTGATAGAAGGCTATGCTGATCCGAATGAGGATGTACCTATAACAGTCATGTTTAGGTTGAGAGTGCCAGTGGAGGGAGGTGAGTTCAAGTACTATCTTTATGATGTAAATATACCCACCTCTAACAACCGTTTTACAGTGTCTGCCACGAATTGTGAAAAACTCGACGTATCTGTAAAAATCTTGATATGGCTTACAAAGAGTTCGGAAGGCAGTGGTGGAACAGCAACCGTTTCACAGAGCAATGTACCTCCGGGTACATACGATATAAGAATAAAGGGTGATGCAGTGGAGGGGGCATCATATTCAGACTTAACAATCACAGCATGGACGTCGCTGAAGGCGGATTCATCAGGATATTTCACCTACTCATATAATACGAAGCCGATACCTCCAGGGACATTTGAGCTAAGAGTCGGTGGTATGAGCAGGATAATAACTCTCGAAAGTGTTGAGGCTTTGTTTGGATCAGAAGAACAAAAGAAAGAAGAGATAGTAGAGACAAACCAGACAAACACAACCGTGGAGACGACTAATCTCACAGAGACAAATGTGAATAATACATCTCAAGTAGCTGAGGGAGGAAAAGCAGAGAGTGAAACAGAAAATAAGAAACCAACGCTTCCAATAGAGGGCATACTATCAGTTGTTGCAATACTCATGACTTACTTTGTCTTGCGTAGGTTGTAACTCATTTCATGAGTCTGTTCAGAGCGTTTATCAAAGCTTCCACAGATGCCATTACTATATCTTCTTTTGCAGCTCTTGCACTCACAATTCTACCTTTTTCATCTTCAACACCTATAACAACATCTGCAAGAGCATCAGAACCACCGGTAATCGCCTCTATTCTGAAATCATGAAGTTCAATTCTATACTCGTCTCCGATAAGCTCTTTTACAGCATTCACAGCAGCATCAACAGGTCCAACACCAGTTTCAGCTCTTGTTTTCTTTTTCCCCCTTATGTTTGCCTTGACGACTGCCGTTGGAGTTATTTTATTACCTGTTATCACGGTAACTTCATCGAGTTCTATCGGGTGTTCCTTTTCTTTTCCTCTTCCGAGAACATCTTCTGCTATTGCAAAGAGGTCTGTGTCTGTCACTCTCTTGCCTTTATCACCCAATTCTTTTATTCTTTCCATTATTGCAGTCAGTTGCTCATCATCAGGATAATACCCAGCCTTTTTTAGTGCCTCTCTTACAGCATATCTTCCAGCATGTTTTCCTATCACTATCCTGCGTTTATGTCCCACTATTTCGGGCGTCATTACACCTGGTTCGAATGTGTCTGAACGTATCAGGACACCTTGAGTATGTATACCAGACTCATGTGCAAACGCGTTCTCTCCAACAACTGGTTTTGTGGGTATTATCGGTATGCCTGTGAGTCTTGAAACGAGTTTAGCACTCTCAACAATGAGTCGTGTGTTTATATTGGTTCGAGCACCGTAAAGACAATGTAGAGACATTACGGTCTCTGACAGGTCTGCATTTCCACCCCTTTCACCAAGCCCGTTTATGGTCACCTGAACTTCAGACGCTCCCGCTTCAAATGCTGCGAGTGTGTTAGCAACCGCAAGACCAAAGTCGTTGTGACAATGTACATCCACGGGTATATCAACATTCTTGACTATCTCTTGGATAAGCTTGTACATCCTTGAAGGTACCATCACCCCAACCGTGTCTGGAACGTTTATTATGTCCGCCCCTGCAGACTCAACGGATTTGTATACATGAATGAGATAGTCAATGTCTGTGCGTGTTGCATCCATCGCGGAGAACATACATTCGACACCATGTTCTTTCACATATTCGACTGCATCTACTGCAATCTCAACGACTTCTTCCCTTGACTTCTTTATTGTGTGTTCTCGTTGTATGTCCGAGGTGGAAACAAAAACATGCACCATATCCACTTCTGCATCTATGCACGCATCTATATCTTCCTTCACAACCCTTGCAAGCCCGCATATTTTCGAATTCAACCCTGCATTTGCAATCTTCTTGACGGCTTGTCTCTCTCCCTTGGAAGCTATCGGGAAGCCTGCCTCTATTACATCGACTCCGAGCTTTTCAAGTTGGTTAGCTATCATGAACTTCTCTCCAATAGTCAAAGAGACTCCCGGAGTCTGTTCGCCATCTCTCAATGTTGTGTCAAAAACACTTACCTTTCTTCCAACAAGCTCATGTTGTACGTAAAAGACGATCCCCCGCTTTTCCGTTCATGAATATAACCATATCAACACCATAGATATATACTTACTCTTTCTCTTTCAAAATTTCTACAGTCTCATATCTTGTACCTTCGTTCTCAAGCCTTCTCAGTAGATGTGGTACTTCGTCGTTCAGGCACAACACAAATACCGACAAACCATGTTGTGCAGCCTCAACAACACTCCCACTTGCACCAAACATTACATCAGCTTCAACACCTGCTTTTCTAAGCGCAATAAGAGACTCTACACCAATCACGCAGGTATAATCACATTCTTCTATTATCCTTCTGATTTTTTCAATATCAACTCTTCTTGAGCCACCGTGTTCAACTCTTGGAACTCTACCAATCTTCACAGGTTTTATTGTGAGTTCTATCATACCTTTCAAATCTTTGATGCCCACATCCTCCCCTTTATTTGCTGGAAAGAGGGTAATCCCAGATGCGGGTAAATTTGGGTTGTATTCACCAGCCCACAAAAGACCATCCCTCATGTATACAGATACTTTTTCTTCTCCATCAACATCCTTGTCTGCTATTGCAGTCCAAACTGCAACATGACTTATTACATCTTCAACAACATATTCAGCATATCTTTTGAGTTCGAATGCAGTTTCTTGTATCCACTCTATTCCACGGCTTGTAACAGTATAACTAACTCTGCCATCGCTATGAACGAGACCCTCTTCTATGAGTTCTTTTATGTATTCTGATACTGCTTGTGGTGTAACGCCTATCTTTTCAGCAATCTTTTTCTGTTTTATATTTGGCTGATGTGCAGCAATCTCAACCAAAATCTGGAATTTCGTGATATCTTTTTTGCGATGCAGTACTTCAACCATATATTTTCCTCCATCAAATTCTTTCCTGTGCCAAATCTATTCTCTGTCCTTTTACCACAAGTTCGTCTGAGCGACGGGCAAGAGACTTTACTCGAATTGGGCTAATTTTCATATCCTTTGATATATTTAAAATTGATTTATTTCCCTTTCTAACATGTTCCACGATTTCCATAATCTCTGGCATAATCTCACAATCACTGGCAAATGTAATATTTAGCACCTCTGCAAGCTCATCCATTGTGCATCTAATGTTCATCTGAACTTTTCCATATATACAGTGGTACTCCATCTCAGGTTTTTCGCCAGGTGCAGGCATTCTCCACCCAACATCAAGGAGTGCACATTTCCTAAGTGTTTGTATAGACTCTTCTATCCTTTCTTTTGATTCTTCGAGCTCTTCTGCAATCTCATTTATCGTATACCACTTATTTAGTAGTAGGGAAAGTACGCTTTTTGTGAGGGGTGTTGCAAGAGCCCTTAACAGAACAACAAGTTCTGAAGGGTCATCAATCAATTTAGTACGCTTTGGCATCTCATCTCCTCACATATTAGTATACGTTCATATACTTATACAGTTCGATAACGATATAAACGAGTAAAAAACTCCACTTACTTGCATGCTTAGAGTGATATTCCTTGGAACTGCAGGTTCACTTCCAACAGTGGATAGAAACCCCTCTGCAATTGTGGTCGCAACTGATCATGAGTCCATATTGTTGGATTGTGGAGAAGGTGCGCAACAACAGATGATGAGGGCAAAGGCAGGGTTTGGAAAACTCTCTTCAATCTTTATAACTCACTTACATGCAGATCATGTACTTGGAGTACCCGGACTACTTCAGACGCTTGCCTTTTTTGGAAGAAAAGACCCTCTTGCAATATATGGCCCAAAAGGGATAACAAGACTGAAGAACTTTTTTCATCTCATGGGACTTTTCAAGCCCACCTATGAGGTAAAAATAAAAGAACTCACTCCCGGAGATAGTGTGAGGTTGAAAGGATACACAATGAAATGTTTCAAAACTGTACATGGAGTACCATCGATTGGTTATTCACTGGTTGAGGATGAGAGACGTGGCAAATTCAATAGAGAGAAGGCTGAAAAAGTGTTGGGAATCCCCCCAGGACCCCTCTATTCAAAACTTCATAGGGGGGAGAGCATAATATGGAAAGGCAGGGTGATACATCCATCTGAGGTTGTTGGTCCCCCCAGACCCGGGAGAAAGATTGTTTATACAGGGGATACACGTCCTTGTTGTGAGGTTGTTGAAGAGGCAAAGGGCGCAGACCTTCTCATACACGACGGAATGTTCACATCAGACCATGAGAAACTTGCAAAAGAGTTTCTTCATTCAACTGCAAGAGAAGCAGCGCTCACTGCAAAATAGGCTGGAGTAAGAAGGCTAATACTCACACACATCAGTGCAAGACATAGCGAGGAGATTGAGCAGATACGCAAGGAAGCGAGAGAGGCATTCGAAGAGACCGAAATAGCTTATGACTTGATGGTCATAGATATTCCATACAGCGATTAATCTTAACTTACAACCATCCTGACGGGTTCGAGAATCTCATTTATGTATGTGGATGCACTTTTCTTCAAATCAAGGGGATGAACTCTTCCCGTCATAAACGCTTTCTCAAGCTCACCTATGTCCTCAAACTCGATGTCCCCTCCATATTTCTCGGGTCTTTTTATCACAATTCTCCCATACTTTGGGAATATGAAGTATCTGAATATCTCAAATACTGGGTTGTCCTTTACAATTCCGGCTGGACACAATGCTTTCTTTAACTTTGCCTCCACCTCCTCCTCACTATCATCCACAGATATGAAGTTCCCTTTGGAGGACGACATCTTCTCACCATCGAGTCCGAGGAGGATGGGTGTGTGGATACAGACTGGAGCAGAATAACCTATCTTAGGGAGATTCTCTCTTGCCAACATGTGTATCTTCCTCTGGTCTATGCCACCAACAGCAACATCTACCTTGAGTTTTGCAATATCGACAGCTTGCATTAGTGGATATATCATCTGAGAGACCTTTGGATTCTCAACACTTCTAGATACTTCATCCATACTCCGTCTGGCCCTCAGTAAGGTTGTATGTCGGGCAAGCATGAGCACATCCAGTATGTACTCTTTATCAAGCTGATATGAGGATCCAAAAATGAATTTTGCACCTTTCAGTCCTATGGCTTTGAAACATTCCATGTTCATACGGGCAGTCTCTCTCACCTCCTCAAGAGAACCTTTTTCATTGAGATATGCATGAAGATCTGCTAACAACACGATTACATCAAATCCAGCATTTTTGAGGTCTATGAGCTTATTTACGGTCAAAATATGTCCGAGATGAATCTTTCCACTTGGTTCATATCCCGCATAAGCAGTTGGTTTTCTCTCCATCTTCAGCAACGTCTCAAGCTCGTTCACCGTAATGACTTCAACTGCATTTCTACATACAAGTTCAATCTTCTCTTTCAGTCTCACGTTCGCCCCCTCCTATAACCTAAAGATTTCTTGGTCTTCCAGCCCTATCATAACATCTCCAACTTTCCATCGTATATGGATATGCGACGATGATATGAACCTCACCTGTCTTCCTAAACAGTTCAAGGTCTGCTAGTGAAGGAGATGGATTGGGTGTTGGATGGCTATGGACAGACCCAGCATATCGAACGTTTGGCATCATATAGAGATGGAGTACTGCCATCACCTCTGATGATTGTGTTCCCGGCAGAATCACGCACTCCCTTATTATGCCTTCACGAGCTGAGAGCAATCCAGCAAACTCATTTGGGTGGTTTGATTTACTTGCAGCAAGGATAAACTCCAGTGCCTCTCTTTCAATTGCCCAAACACGCCTTCTTTCTTTCACAACATAACATCTTCCAAACCCTTAAAATGCTTTGCTATAACTTCAGTATATGCATATTCTGAGATTGGCAAATCCAGAGAATGTGGTGGGGATTGGAGTCCATCTACCAGATGATATGGCAGATATAATGAAGGCAGCTATCCTAAACTCGTTATTAAGAGCAAAGAAATGGGCGAGAATCGTGGTTGTTTGTCCATATGACTCTGAAAATCTGTTCAAAAGATTCGAGACAATCCCTTCAGACAATCCGGCAAAAGAACTCGTGAAAATTATAGACAATGAGATTGAAGGTGGGGTCAGAGGGAATCTTTCAGCCAGCAAAACACTTTCAGCTCTGAGGGAAAGAGGAGTAGATGTGAGGAGGGGGGTGATTTTAGAGAGGACAATCAACCATAGCATCTTGGGTCTGGTACCAGTTGGCATAGACGAGGGGCAAAGCGTGGATGAAAAAGTTGAGCTTGGTTTGAGAATTGCAAAATTACTCTCTTAGCTTGGTGAGGAGATAAAAGTCGGCGTACTCTCTGGTGGAAGAAAAGAGGATAGAGGTAGGAGTAAGGTGGTTGATAATAGCATGGAGAAAGGAGAGTTGATAGCCCAAGTATTGAGGGGCAAGGGGATTGTAGCAGAGCATGTGGGCATTATGATAGAGGAAGCTATTGGAAAATACTCGGTTATACTGGCTCCAGATGGAATGAGTGGAAATATTTTGTTTAGAACTCTTGTACTTGTGGGTGGATGGAACTCTTGGGGAGCGCCCCTACTCACAAACGAGTTCGTGTACGTAGACTCATCAAGATCGAATAAAAGTTTCGAGAGGCAGATTGCTCTGGCAAGCGCTCTCGTTAGTTTAATAAAGAAAGGTTAATATATAGATAAACATTAGACACAATCATTCATTTTGTGTTGTTTTGGGGGATTGAATATGAGTGATCCAGAGGAAACGATAAGGCAGTGTGTTCAAATCTTGGAGAGAATAATGAATGATGACTCAGTTCCGAGGAACATAAGAAAAGGTGCAGAAGAGGTTAGGAACATACTTCTGAGAGAAGATGAGCCTCCAGCTATGAGGGCTGCGACAGGCATATCCATACTGGATGAACTGAACAACGACCCGAACATACCTCTTCATACAAGAACGCTTGTTTGGAATATAGTGAGCAATCTTGAGACAATTCCAGTGGAGTGAGAAGTGTGAAAGTACTTGTGAGTGACCCACTTGCAAGAGAGGGTATAGAAGAATTACTCAACCACGGATTTGAGGTGGATGTTATAACAGGACTCAGTGAGAATGAACTCTGCAATATTATAGGGGAATATGACGCACTGATTGTTAGAAGTGGAACAAAGGTTACGAAGAAGGTAATAGAGCATGCAACCAACCTAAAGATAGTTGGAAGGGCAGGCGTTGGAGTTGATAACATTGATGTTATGGCAGCAACTGAGAGAGGGATAATAGTTGCAAATGCCCCTGAAGGGAATACCGTCTCAGCGGCTGAGCATACGATAGCCATGATGATGGCTCTTGCGAGGAATATTCCTCAGGCTCATGCCTCTCTCAAGAGAGGAGAATGGAACAGAAGCAAGTTCATTGGAACAGAACTCAGAGGAAAGACGGTTGGGGTAATTGGGCTTGGAAGAATTGGAGCGGAGGTTGCCAGAAGGTGTAGCTGTCTTGAGACAGAGGTGATAGCATATGACCCCTATGTATCAGAGGAGAGAGCAAGAAGCCTTGGTGCAACTCTTGTATCACTTGATGAATTGATTGCCCGGGCAGACATCATAACGGTCCATACTCCTCTGACCAAAGATACAAAGGATTTGATAGACACCGATGAGTTTGATAGAATGAAAAAGGGTGTAAGGATTATAAATTGTGCGAGGGGAGGGATTGTAAATGAAGAAGCACTGTACAATGCCATAAAGGATGGGAAGGTAGCTGGTGCTGCACTTGATGTTTTTGTGAGTGAGCCACCAATGGGCAGTCCATTGTTAGAACTTGAAAATGTCGTCGTCACACCACACCTCGGTGCATCTACCGAAGAAGCTCAAATCAACGTTGCAATCACCATAGCGAGGCAGGTAATAGATGCTCTTGAAGGAAAGCCCGTAAGGAATGCAATCAATATGCCATACATAAAGCCAGAGGTGCTATCTGAGGTCAGACCCTATATCGAATTAGCAGAGAAGCTTGGAAAGTTCACAGCCCAGCTCATCAGTGGATATGATACATTGGAGGTTGTGCTTGCAGGAGACATTCCAAACAAAGCAGATGATGTACTAACAATTGCAAGTATAAAAGGAGTACTTGAGCCTGTTGTGGGGTCTGGAGTCAACTATGTAAATGCAGAGTATCTTGCGAAAGAGAGAAGGTTGAAGGTTATCAAGAGTACCAAAGAAGAAGGGGATGTATTTCCAGATGAGATAACCATAAGATTGTTCTCCACTTCTGAACAGAGATATGTGACTGGGTCTGTCGTTGGGGGTGTGCCAAAGATTACAAGAATAGACAATTATTCGATGGATGTTGTACCTCTGGGATATATGGTTGTTGTTTGGCACATAGACAAGCCAAACATCATAGGTCCCTGCTGTGTTGTGCTTGGAGAAGAGGGTATAAACATCGCAGGTATGCAGGTGGGAAGAATAGAAAGAGGCGGAGAGTCAATAATGGTGTTGAGTACTGATAGTGAAGTTCCAGATGATTTGCTTAGAAAGATAGAAGGAATCGATGGTGTATTGAGTGCAAAACTCGTAATTATTTGATTGTGAGTATGAAGGAAATTATCATATACGATGACGTCAGGAAACGATTTCCTGATTTAAGGGCATTTCTTATCCTCATAAAGGGTGTGCACATCAAAAGTACTCTAAAAGACTTGGAAGGATTCAAAAAGGAAGTTTTCGATGATGTAAGGAGAAGATATTCTCTTCAAGAATTAAAAGATGTGGCAATATTCAGAGCATATCGGGATTTCTTTTGGAAGATTGGGGTTGACCCTACCAAAACGAGACCTGCATCTGAAGCTCTGATAAGAAGAATCCTCCAAGGCAAACAAATCCCAAGTATCAACACTCTCGTTGATGCCTATAATTTGGCGTCTATTGTATCAGAGGTACCTTTAGCAGCTTTTGACTATCAGACTCTTCAAGGAGAGCTACGGATGAGATTCGCACAGCAAGACGAAGAGTTTATTGGGATAGGCATGAAGAAAGTCAAGTTAAAGGGAAATGAAATTGTAATCTCTGACTCGAAGAAAGTGGTTGCCATATACCCTCATAGAGATTCTGATGAAACAAAGATAACAAATAAGACGAAAGATGTGTTGTTGATGGTATGTGGGGCGCCAGGAGTTGGAGAGGACATACTTGACAAAGCAAGAGATATCGCAGTTGATTATATCAGAAGATTTTGTGGTGGGCAAGTTGTTTGATTTTTTGATACTATCTGATTTTTCCATTTTGGATGATTTGGTAAATTATTTTTGATTTACTAACAGCCAAGATAAATCGAAAATATTAAATCAAGCTAATTGTTGATGTTGACTGATGGGACATGAGAAGATATCGTGGCTCGTGATGATGATTTTGATCACAACAACACTTTTAGGCTGTATTTCTGAGAAGAACGAGATTGTTGTACTTTGTGCTGCAGGAGTAAGGGGACCAGTGGACTCACTACTTGAAGATGTTGATGAGGTTGTTTGTATCTATGGAGGGACTGGTACTCTCTTCAGCAAGATAGCCTTGGCAAAAGAGGGAGACATTTTGATAACTGGTTCTGAATGGGATATGTTGATTGCAGTAGAACGAGGATGGGTGGATGATTATGAGAGGCTCGCGCCCCATACACCAGTTCTGATAGTGAGATCGGGCATAATGGATGGAATAGACAAAATAAACAACGTCAATGAACTACCTGATGGGCTACGTTTATCTTTGGCAAGACAAAATTCATGTGCCCTTTCTCACATCCAAGAACAGTTTTTCGGAGATAGATACGAAACCGCTCTATCACAGGCAGTAACACTCAGAACGACCGTAAACGAGATGTGTGAGGACGTGGTGACCGGAGTGGCTGATGCATCAATAGTTTGGAGAGCGTCCGCACTCCCATACGAAGAAAAAGGAATAGTCAGAGTTATCGAGCTGGAAAACTCTTCAGAAGAGTGGGTATGTGGTGCTGTGCTTTTAAATTCGCCAAATCCTGAACGAGCTCATGAGGTACTTCATATCTTGAAGAACGATAAAGTGTGGGAGAGTTATGAGTTCACATCGATTTCTTGATATCATGAAGTTGAATTCTGAGAGAGTCCAAAAACTTTGCGGGTTTGGTAGTATTTTGCCCCTCATCTCCATGGTATACCCTTTGTTAGTTCTTCTTGTGATGGTCAGTCTTATTTTTGGGGCTCTCTCTATATCATTTTCTCTCTCTTCAGAAGTGTTATCTGCTGTGAAATTGAGTATTATTTCTGCAACCTCGGCTACTTCCATTGCATTTCTGCTGGGTATACCACTTGCATACACGTTAGCAAGAACTCCAAAATCCCGACTCATCTCAGTAATAGAGACACTGATAGAGTTGCCTGTTGCGGTCCCTCCTCTTGTAAGTGGACTCGCCCTTCTCCTCCTCCTTACTCCCCTGTCTCCGGTGGGAGGAGTTCTTACCTCAGCTGGCGTGAAAATACTGTTCACCCTCAAAGGTGCGATACTCGCCCAACTATTCATCGCAGCCCCCTTCCTTATACGTGGGGCACAGTCAAGTTTTGGGATGGTAGACACAAGACTCGAAAGCGTTGCCCGTGTACTGGGCGCCTCACCTTTAAAAGTATTTTTTATTATTACGTTGCCCATTGCACAAAATGGCATCTTTACAGCTACTATGCTTACATGGGCAAGGTGTATGGGAGAGTTTGGAGCAACACTCATGGTAGCGGGAGCGATTCCATACAGAACCGAGACCTTGCCTGTTGGAGTTTTTCTGAATACATCAACTGGTCAACTCGAGCTGGCAATAGGATGTGCGTTGATGCTACTGTTGGTGTCGTTTTCAAGCATGTTAGCAATGAGGTTGTTTTTTAGTAAGTAAAATCTGAAGATTTATCTGAGGATTTGATGTCCTCTCATCTATCATCTTCTTCATCTATTCCCTCCAAACTGCAGAGGGCCGTATAGTATCTCTTTAAATCATCAAAGGACTGTCTAACCTTTGGCAAGTTTTTTGATGTGTTATTTATGTGAGTCGAGAGGACTTCAAGCGTACTACCAAGTGTGCCGATATATCTGCCAATTCCATCCAGTTTTTTCTGGATTTCCTCTGTTCTTTTTGAAATCTCCTCGGCGGTAATTCTTGCCGAAATCAGGCTGAGATAGGCGGGCAGAACAGATGGAGATGTGAGAATGACACCTTGTTTTCCAGCTTCAACAGCAAGTTCGGGAGCCTCTGAAACAAGGTGGTAAAATATCGTATCTGATGGTACAAACATGAACGCAAAATCAAGTGTATTATCTCTTCCAACATATTTCTTCACATTTTCAATATGCTTTTTAACATCTTGTACAAAATCTTTCCAGAATCTTTCCTTTTCATTGTCAGACTGGCAATATTTCTTGAAATTTTCAAGAGGAAATTTTGAATCAATACATAGATATTTGTTGTTTTCGACGAGGATACAAGCATCTGGTATGCCAATGCCAATGTTCTTCTGGAATGATACTCTGGTGTGTGGAAAAATGTCTTTCAGCAAGTATTCGAGTTGCAACTCTCCAAATCTCGCTCTTGCATGTTTAACTTGGAACATTGTTTTGAGGTCAGACGTTATCGTTTTGAGGTCTTCTGAAGCTTCCCTCATCCTGCCAATATCTTCTTGTATGCCTAATTCTTTTAGCGAGGTTGCAAACGCACCTTTGATTACATCTGTGTTCTTGGCAATTGCTGAGGAGAACAAGCTTTCAAAGATTTTTGCAGAATTTTGTAAGGATTTAGCAACCGCCCCGTCAATCAAGGTTGACATGTTATTATTCAATTCGTCCATCTTTGCTCCAATCTCTGAAATCTTTCTCTCACTCTTTTTGTATTTCAGGATGAGATAGATTACCAGAGAAAAAAGAATTGCAGAAATTACATATGATTCATACATTTTACAGCCCCCATCGATAGTTTCACCCACTATCAATTTGTTCAGCACATCGCCACTATATTTATATTTAATTCTGATCCCAAACAACGATTTTTAAGAACAGTAAGATTTTATATTTGGTAGTTTGAAATCACTATCAGTCGACCCACAGGCGGCTGTAGTCCAGTGGCAGGACACAGGCCCCCCAAGCCTTACATTTAGACCAGAAATCGCCAAAGAATACACAATAACCGAAGATGATATTCAGAAATACATAGAGGATGTCTATCCTGCAAATAAAACAAGAGAGCACACTTTAAACGCCGTGAAAACAGAAATAAATACGATAAAAGAGTTTTATAGTGGATTGGGGTATAGAGGCACATATCCAATTAACAGGGACATCATATTCGAATTCATGGCATGGTTGAAGAGGAGAGGATATTCATATAGCAAGCATAAGCATGTGCTTTATAGAGTTGGGAAAAATGCTTAGATATTTTGGAGGATAACAGAATTGGTTATTTTTTCTTATGTGTGCTTCTTTTTCCCATCACAACTCTGAAACCTATGTCAGACTTTTCAACAAATACCCATTCTCCCTCTGGCAACTCTTCAAGGTCTTTCTCACTTCTGAGATGCACTTTTTTGTCATTACCATCACTTTGCTCTCTCTCATATAAATTTCCTGTGGCATCACATTCTTTGATCTCTCAATAATTGATTTGTACATGAAAAGAAAGTCGGGCAAATTCTGATCTGAGTAGGGATTACACATAAGAAGCTCAAACTCGATATTTCCTCATCCATAACATAATTAAACTTTGAATACATACCAGTCAATCTATGAAAACATTGCAGGAGATTGTTCAGATACTTCAGAAGCATAAAAACGAAATTAGAAAATATGGAATCAAAAAACTCAAGATTTTTGGCTCCTATGTTGAAAATGAACAGAGACCTTCGAGTGATGTGGACATCATTGTGGAGTTTGAAACTCCTCCTACCCTCATCGAGCTTGTCAGGATAGAAGAAGAACTGAGCAGGGTTCTGGGAGTGAAGGTGGATTTGCTTACCGAGGAGGGAATAAGCCCATACATCAGACCGTACATCAAAGAGGTTGAGGTTTTATGAAACAGGTAAAGCCATATCTTCAGCACATCCTCCAAGAGTGTGATTTTCTTATTGAAAAGTCGAAATGCATGGATTACAGCGAATTTGTTAATGATCCTGTGATGATGCGGGCATTTGTGAGAAGTCTTGAGATAGTCGGAGAGGCTGTAAAACAGATACCTGAGGACTTCAGGGAAAGGTATCCATCCATACCATGGAGGGAAATATCTGGCATGAGGGACAAACTCATTCATGAGTATTTTGGTGTGAATTATAAAATTGTGTGGAAAACAGTTGTGGAGGAGATACCAAAACTCAGAAGTCAGATAGAGGGGATTCTTGAAGAGGGAAGTTGAAGTTTTTCATTACCTAATTAAAGGAGTTCTAAAAGAAGAAACTGATCATAAGCATGAGGGGGACATCTCGGTGTATTTCGTGAATCCTGAGGTTTGGGGAGAAGGGGAGTTATAATTTTTATATCCTGCAACTACATACAATACTCAGGTGGTAGTTATGAATATACAAAATGTAACATCTAGTCTTTATGAGGCTTCTATTCGCCCGGGGATTAGTTTTGATGTCGAGATAACTCACACAAAATATCAAGAGGCAATTGTTGACATAAGTGGATGGTTAGAAACGGATGATGGAAAAATAATTGCAGAGCTCAAAGAAGATGTGTCAGAGTCTTCAAGCTCTTATGAAATTGGAGCCAAAGGGTCAATATTTGATAAACAGTTCAAAGATGAAATATACAAAACAAAACTTGTTGCCCTCTTAGATAAGAGGGCTTTGAGTTACATAGAAGAAGAAAGAATGGAAAACAAAAAACATGATGTTATCTTAGTTCTCAATTTGAATATTAAAAGTATTGATAGTAGAGCTGTCATTTCTTATGTGCATGAACTAAAATCTAATGCAGTAATTACCCATACAAATACTATTCCAACCCTAGGCACAGACAGTGGAAAGTCCACTCGTGATTGGTACTTTTTGGTATATGCCTACGATTCAGATTACACTTCTACTAATTCAAGTAGATGGATATTGTCTGGAAATGGTGGAGCTCCCTTTTTAGCCGTATCTATGCAACAACTTAAAAAGGAGATAACAATCCCATCATCAGATTGGATCTATGATTATGCACCCAAGCTTGGGTTAGGTGAGTATTTCATTGTTGAGATACCAAAAGAGGATAAAGTGATTGAAGAAGCATGGAATCTTATAGAAAGAGCAGAAGAGGCATTTAGAAGATGGGACACAAAGGGCGTATATGCTAATTGTAGAGAAGTCGGTCATTTGCTTGATGGAATTGTAAAAGAGAAATTTGGAAAGGATGGTTTTAATTATAAAGAGAGATGGGGTAGAGCTTACGGTAAGTTTGAACATTTAGCATCTCTAGATTTACATCTGGAGGAGCTAAGACAGAAAGGACGATACATACCAGAAGAAGTAAAAATAAACAAAGATGATGCAGAGCACGTATTGATTGCAACAAAACTCCTAATTAAATATGCAGAAGAATTAATAAGCTAATCTTTTACAAACCTATCTAATAAAGTTAAAAAGAGGATATTAATCATGTGGTTTGGCAAACTTGATATATCAACCCTTGAAAACTGGCTTTGGGAAGCTGCATGTAGTATTAGAGGACATATTGATGCACCGAAATATAAGGACTATATTATTCCTCTAATTTTCTATAAGAGGCTATGCGATGTTTATGAAGATGAAATAAAGAAACTATCCGAAGAGCTTGGGAATGAAGAGGTTGTAAGGAGACTCGTATCCCAAGACCGGAAACTTATAAGGTTTTACATTCCAGAAGATTGTCTCTGGAAGAACATAAGGAAGATTACCACAGATATAGGGGAGAAACTAACAGAAGCTTTAAGAAAAATAGCTAAAGAAAATCCGAAATTGCAGGGAGTTATAGACATAGTTGATTTCAACGCTACTCAAGCAGGTGAACGGATAATAAGCGATGAAAATATCTCAAAACTTATGCAAATTTTAAGCAAATATAGGCTTGGCTTGGAAGATGTCGAGCCTGATATTTTGGGTAGGGCATATGAATACCTTCTAAGAAAGTTTGCGGAAGGTTCTGGGCAATCAGCAGGCGAATTTTACACGCCAAGAGAAGTTGGGCTTTTGATGGCTTATTTACTCGATCCAGACGAAGGTGAAGAGGTTTATGACCCTGCCTGTGGTTCAGGTGGACTACTTGTGAAATCTCAACTTGTGCTTAGAGAGAAGAAAAAGGAAGTTAAAAGACCTTTAAAACTCTATGGGCAGGAGATTAATCCCTTTACCTATGCGATGGCAAGGATGAATGCTTTTGTCCATGATATGGATGCAGATATTAGAGTTGGAGATACCATAAGAAATCCAAAATTTATTGAAGAAGGTAGGGTAAAACAGTTTGACAAGGTTATTGCAAATCCTATGTGGAACCAGAAATTTCCGCAAGATGTTTTTGAAAATGACCCATATAATAGATTTAGCTTTGGTATTCCACCATCGAATCAAAGCTCTGACTGGGGATGGATTCAGCAAATGTTTGCTTCTCTAAGAGAGAATGGGAAATTGGTTGTGGTTATAGATACTGGAGTTGTGACAAGAGGAAGTGGTAGTTCTGGAACAGATAGAGAGAAGGAGATTAGAAAGAAGTTTGTTGAAAATGATTTGATTGAGGCAGTTATTTTGCTTACTGATAATCTCTTTTATAACACAACAGCACCGGGAAATATAATTGTGATAAATAAGGCAAAAAAACACAGGGGTGAGATACTTCTTATAAATGCATCAAAAGAGTTTGCAAAGGGAAGACCGAAAAACTATCTCACAGACGAGAATATAAAAAAAATTATTGATGTATATTTTGGCTGGAAGGAAATAGAAGGTTTTTCAAGGATTATAACCATAGAGGAGGCAAGAAAGAACGATTATAATTTGAGTCCTTCTCGTTATGTCTCTGTGGACGAAACAGAAGAGATCCAGTCTGTTGAGGATATACTGGTCGAGCTTGGGAAAGTTGAAGAGGAAAGAGAGGAAGTTGATGAAGAGTTGAAGGAAATATTAACCAAAATGGGGTTTGAAGTGTGACAAGAAAAAGGAGACAACCTAGGGATCCAGACGAGGTAAGAGAGGCAATACTTCAGTTACTTTATGATAAATATAAGTGTGCTTCCACGCCCAAAAAGATGAGATTAAAAATCTCTGAGATAAAGAAAAGTTTGAAGTCAAAAGGATTTGAAAGTAATGAAATCGTTAGCAATCTTGAATATCTCGTTCAAACAGGCTGGATAGCTACCGAGGAGGAAGTTTACGAGGTTAGAGCTAAAGGAAGGATAATACCTTCCAAAACTGTTTATTACAAAATATCTGATAAAGGGGTGAATCATTTTGAAGGAACATCAAGGTTCCAGAGAACGCATGTCTTGGCAGGCATAAATATAACGAATATCCAAGGAGTAATTACAATAGGTGACGGTAATATTGTTAATGTGAGGTATGGTGAACTATATCAAAATCTGAGCCTTTTATTGGATGAAATCTCGAAAACTGATAAACTCAGTGATGAAGAAAAATTAAACATCGCTTCGGATATAGAAACGATAAAAATCCAACTTCAAAAACCTGATCCAGATAAAACTATAATCTCCAAAGCTTGGGATAGCCTAAAGAGCTTTTCTAAAAAATTTCAAGAAGTAAAACCCATTATGGACATCATAACCAATATTGGAACACTTATTGAGGGATTACTATGAAAGAAAACAACTTCAAACAAACAGAAATTGGCTTAATCCCCGAGGATTGGAAGGTGGTGAGGTTGGGGGATGTGGCTGAAATTTCTGCTGGTGCCTCAGCTCCTCAAGGAGAAAAATACTTTAAAAATGGCAAATATCCATTTATTAGAGTCCAACACATTCATAGTGAAGACCATAAAGTCGTGGGGTCGGATTTGATTACTGATGAAGCTATTAGAGAATACAGATTGAAGGTATTTCCAAAAGACACCATTGTATTTCCAAAAAGCGGCGCCACTATCTATTTGGAAAAAAGGGCTATGCTTCCATTTGATGCATATATAGTTAGTCACCTTTGTGCTGTTTTATCAAAAGATAGTAATGCTTTACAAAAGTATCTCTTTTACTTTTTAGTATGGAAAAAACTTGCAAAAAAGAAGGAATCTGGCTATCCTACATTAAATCTTTCTGAAATTAAAAACCTTTTAATTCCCCTCCCACCCCTCTCAGAACAACAAAAAATCGCTAAGATTCTTGACAAAATCCAGCAGGCTATTGAAATTCAGGATAAAATCATAGAGCAGACCAAAAATCTCAAAAAATCGTTAATGCAAAAGTTGTTTACAGAAGGACTTTACGGCAAGGAGCAGAAGGAGACGGAAATAGGTTTGATTCCGAAGGGGTGGGAAGTGGTGAGGTTGGGAGTGATTGCAGAGATTAAATATGGAAAAGCCAAACCAAAATTAAAAGGAAATATTCCTGTAGTGGGCTCGGGTGGGATATATGACTTTACTGATAGACCCCTGATCAATACACCTACTATAGTGATAGGGAGAAAAGGAACTGCTGGAAAATGTTGGCTTTTAATGGAACCATGCTATCCCTCTGATACCACTTTCTATCTTTCTTGGAAAGGAAATATAGATAGTAGGTTTATCTATAGCTGGATGCAAATAAAACCTCTGTCAGGGGAACACGCTAAAACAACTTTGCCAAGCTTACAAAAGCATGATTTAGAAACTTTCAAAATCCCCCTTCCCCCACTTGAAGAGCAAAAGCAAATCGCACACATCTTAAGCGTTGTTGACAGAAAAATAGAGGTCGAGCAAAAGAAAAAAGAAGTTTTAAAGGATCTTTTTAAAACAATGCTTCATAAATTAATGAGTGGTAAGATAAGGCTTAAAGATGTGGAAATATGAAACTAATAACAGAGAGAAGGGATGTTCAGGATAAAGTAATAAACTACCTTCAGGCAATAGGCTGGGAATACATTCCACCTCAGGATATAAATCAAAAGCGGGGATTTGATATAAAAGAGGCTTTCATCCTTGAAATTCTTGAAAATAAGTTAAAAGAACTCAACAAAGGAATAATAACGGACGAGAATGTTAGAGATGTTATAAGAAGATTGAGACTTATACCTCCAACATTTAAAGGTAATGAGGAGTTTTTAGAATATTTGAGGGGAAAGAAAACTGTTTATGTTGAGAAGGAAAGAAGAGAAAGAAATTTCAGGATTATTGATTTTGAAAATCTAGAAAATAATCATTTTGCATTTACAAAAGAATTTTGGTTTGAAGACAGAGAAAAGAGAAGATTAGACATCGTTCTTTTCATAAATGGAATTCCAATTATTGATTTTGAACTTAAAAGTCCCACGATATATGAGGCAGAGGAAGAGGCATTTGAGCAGGTTGAAATATACAACAATACCTTGCCAGAGCTTTTCAAATACCTTCAGCTTTATGCAGTTTCAGAGGGAATAAAACTTTTATATGGTCCAACATGGAAGTACGAAAGTAAAACATTTTACAGATGGAAAGTTGAAAATGGTTTTAACTTTGAGAAGATAATAAAGACATTTTTTGACAAAGAGGAAGTTATCAGAACAATCCAGAGCTATATAATTTTCATGATAATAGATGAAGAGCTTCAGAAATACATTTTAAAGCAACACCAAAGAAGAACGATTGCAAAGATAATAAAGAGGGTTTTAGAAAAGAGAAAGAAGAAAGGTTTGATCTGGCATACTCAGGGAGCTTATAAAACACTAACGATGATAGTTGCAGCAGATGAACTTAGAAAAATTCCAGAAATTGAAAATCCAACAATTTTAGTTGTTGTGGATAGGCTTGAAATAGAATCTCAAATATATCAGAATTTCCAAGCTTATGGTTTTCCAAATATTGTCAGGGCAGAGAGTAAGAATCATTTAAAAGAATTACTTGAGAGCAATTATGGTGGGTTAATCATCACAACTATCCACAAATTTGAAGATATTCCAAAGCATGTGAATGAGAGAGAAAATATAATTGTGCTTGTTGATGAAGCCCATAGGAGTCAAGAGGGGAACTTGGGGAATTATATGCGCGGTGCATTACCAAATGCCTTTTACTTTGGTTTTACAGGCACACCTGTTGATAGAACAAATGTTGGTAGGGGGACATTTGTGGCATTTGGTTATCCCCCAGAAGAGCCTTATCTAGATAAGTACACAATAGATGAGTCAATTGAAGACGGGACTACCGTTCCCTTGTATTATACACTTGCAAAAACTGAGCTTCACGTCGACAAGGAAACACTCGAGGAGGAATTTTTTAGGGTTGTTGAAGAAGAGGGAATAGCCAGCATTGAAGGGATAAACAAAATCATAGAAAGAGCAGAGAAATTAAAGGCAATTTTAAAAGCAAAAGACAGAATAGACAAGATAGCGAGACACATAGCAGAACACTACAGAAAATTCATTGAGCCGCTTGGATTTAAGGCTTTTATAGTCGCTATTGATAGAGAAGCTTGTGCTCTCTATAAGGAAGCAATAGACAAATATCTTCCTCAAGAATACACAAAAGTTGTATATACCCCAGATTACAAAGACGGTGAATTGCTCAAAAAATACCACATTTCTGATGAGGAAGAAAAAAGGATAAGAAAAGATTTTAAATCTTCTGAAAAACTGCCAAAGATATTAATCGTTACCGAGAAACTTCTTACAGGATACGATGCCCCTATTCTCTATGTAATGTATCTTGATAAACCGTTAAAAGACCACACTTTGTTACAAGCAATTGCTAGGGTAAACAGACCTTATTCAAGGAAGACTTGCGGGTTAATATTAGATTACATAGGAATTTTTGAAAATCTTCAGCGAGCATTGGCGTTTTACTCAAGAGATGTAGAGGTGGGTCTTATTGATTTTGAAAAATTAAGGGAAAAATTTAGAGAGTTGATAAAAGAGGCTGATAACATCTTGGAAGAAATTAATTTAAATGATGAAAAGAGGATTCAAAACATAATTGATTATTTCTTTGAGGAAGAAAAAAGAAAGATTTTCATAAAAATTTTCAAACAAATTCAGGAAATCTACGAAATTTTATCCCCAGACGAATTTTTAAGAGACTATATTGAAAAATACAAATTACTTGTACAAGTCTATGAAATAATTTATCAAACATATGACACAGAGGTTGAGAAAAAGAAAATAAGAAGAGATATTTTGAGGAAAACCGAAGATTTAATAAGAGAAAATGTCGAGCTTTCGCAAATAGCGGATAATCTTCCTCTATACGAGATAAACAAGGATATAGCAGATACTATCAAAGCTGACAAGATTTCAGAAAGGGTAAAGATTGCAAGTCTTTACAGAAGTGTAATGCTACACATTGAAGAAAGAAAGATGGAAAGTCCCTATCTTGTTTCAATTGCTGAAAAAGTTGAGAGAATAATTTCAGAGTTAAGGGAAAGGCAGAGAAGTGTAGAATCTGCTCTTGAAGAGCTCACAAGGATAGCAAAAGATATAGCAGAAGCTGAAGAAGAACAGAAAAAATCTGGATTAAGCAAAGAAGAGTTTAGTTATTTCTGGATACTGAGGAAACACAAAATTAATGATCCCAAAAGCAAATCTAAGGTTATTCAAGAAATAATTGGGAAGAAAGAAGACTGGTTGTTTAATGAAAAAATTGAAAGAGAATTACGTATAGAACTATACAAGACACTCTTAAATTACAAAGGAGACCTTGTGACATTGGTTAATGAATTGTTAGGAATTGATAAAATCATGAGGGGCAGAGTATATGAGTGACACTTTAACACGAGGGGACATACTAAAGCTATGTGAGAAATGGCAAAATGAATTGAAGATAAATCTTAGACGAGTTCAGATAAGAAAGATGAAAAACAAATGGGGCTCTTGCTCTACAAGAGGCATACTCACGCTTAATAAAGAAGTGATGAAATTGCCATTAAAATATGCTGAGTATGTTATTGTCCATGAACTTCTCCATTTGATCATACCAAATCATAGCAGGACATTTAAGACTTTGCTTTATGTTTACTTCCCAGAATGGGAAGAAATACATGAAAATTTGCAAAATGCTGGCTATAGGAAGTAAATATAAAGTCATCTTTCAAACATAGACTTAAAAAATATAGCAAATGAAACAGATGATAATATAGTTGTGTATCTATGCCATTAACCACCCTTTACCACTTGAACATGTCCCTCATTATCAACATAAACTGGGTCTGAGTAGATGTATATCTTCTGTCCCTTTTTCCGATGGTATCCAAGTCGAATTATTATTTTCCTATTTTTCTCTGCGTCTATCAAACGGATTTTCTAAAACTGGGCTTCTTGGGGCTCTATCGCACATGCCTTGAATATACCCAGACTTTCTTTCCTTCGTGGGTCTTCTCCAATAGCATGCCCACACCTCACATCTGGGGCTTCTACATAAGCCTCTTTCACTTCATTGTTCTTCAGATAGACATATTCAAAATCAGTAATAACCGCAGTCTTGTGTCCTGAGTTGAACACAACAACTATTGCCCCATCGTGATATGTGTCAGTCTTGCGAATTTCAAGTTTTGGTTTGCTCCAGAAATTAAGGTAAAGAGTAACAACAAGAGAGATTGCTGCAATAACAATTGCGATTATCGAGAGGATTAAACTTTCATATAGCATATTTGCAGGTCATCTTTAAGCTCTATAATAATTTCCAATCATATCTTATCTTTCAAATCTCACTAAAATAACCCTAATATAAAATAACATAAATTATATAAATTATGTCATCTCACATCCACAACAAAAAACGAGTGCGGACGACCGTTTATCTGGATAAAGATGTGCTTGAGAGGATAAAGGCAAAGTATATTAACCTCTCGGCACTCATAAGAGATGTGTTAAAACCGATAGCGGGAGACCCACAGGCGGCTGTAGTCCAGTGGCAGGACACAGGCCCCCCAAGCCTGTAACCCGGGTTCGAATCCCGGCAGCCGCATTATGAATAGTTTTCCAGAGATAATTTCACATCCATTTTTTGAAGTCCCCTCGTGCTCTTTATCCGTTAGATTAATAAATAAGAGCGCCATACCCTCTCTCGTTAAAATTGGATGAGGTATGGAATATGGCTGAGAAAAAGAACTTTGCTTTAAGGAATGAAAATGGTGAAGAAGTTGGGGTATTTACCGGAAGACAACCAAGGCAAGCAGCTCTCAAGGCAGCAAGGAGGCTTGGGGGGACAAAGGACAATCCAGTGACCATAAGATTGAGGGAAAAGGGTACTAAGAAGGTTCATGTTTTTGAAGGATGGGTTGAGGTCGTGGACGCACCAGCGAACAGACCTGCATGGATGCCATCAAAGATAAAGAAAGCTCATGTGAGAAAGATAGGTATAGAAACTCTCGAAAAACTTTAATTTTTATTTTTATGCCGACATCGAGAGAAGTAGCAATATTCGAAGCAGGGATAAAGCTGGGGGCACTGTATCACCAGTTTGTAGGCACTCCAGTTAGTTTGGAGAGCGTTGAACTGCTCGAAAGGGTGATTGAGCGTAGCGTGTTATCACAGCCATTTGTTAAGAAGGTGCATGTATCTATAAACAAGGATATGATAAAAAAAAGTGAGAATAGATTCGGCTATTGTGAGCTTGAAGGGAAAATGCTCTATGTTGAGGTGTCTGTTGAGGTGGAAGGGGAAACTGTAAGAGCTTTGCTGGAGACAGATGAAACAGGATATCCACTCATGAGACTGGAGGAATGAGGTGGAGAGACATGTCATAAAGATAGGGGGGAGTTTGATGACACAAGTACCCCCTATCATCAACGCTTTGAGAGATGCAAGAGTGAGGGCGTTAATTGTTCCGGGTGGAGGTATTTTCGCAGATGTTGTCAGGCTTATCGACTCCAAGTTTCTCCTTTCTCCGTCTATTTCACACTGGATGGCAGTAGCTGCAATGGAGCAATATGGATATTTTCTCTCGGACGTAGGTGGGTTGAAAACAACAAAAACTCCGAGATTTGATGGACTGTTCGTTCTTTTACCATATGAATTCTTGAGCAGAGGGGATATAGAACTACCAGATCAGAGCTGGGCAACAACATCAGACACAATTTCCGCTATCATTGCCCATAAGTGGAACGCAAGACTTTACAAGGTGACTGATGTCGATGGTGTGTTTGTTGATGGGAAGCTTATGAGAGTCGTAGATGCATCAACTCTTTTATCTCGAAAAACTTGTATAGATGATAATCTTCCTCATTTTCTCATCCATAAAAAAATGGATTGTATTGTAGTTAATGGAAATTTCCCTGAAAGAGTCGTAAAATCGATTAAAAGTGGAGAAATTGAAGGCACGTTAATAAGAGGGAGATGAATGCTCGAAAAAGCTAAAAAAATTGGGAAAAAACTTGTTGAAAGAGGATATACTGATTCTTTTTTCGGAAACATTAGTTTCAAAATCGGGGACGAGATCTGGATCACAAAGAGTGGCGTTCCACTTGATGAGCTTGAAGATGATAGTTTTGTGTTGCTACAAAACCCTCCTTTAAGCGAGTCCTCTTCGGAGTCGCCCACCCATATCAAAATATATCAAGAGTTTGATGTCTCATCAGTCATTCATGTGCATCCATTTTATTGCGTCCTCTGTTCGATGATTTTCCAAGAAGATTTTGTAGAAAGTAGGACAGAGGGAAGGATCTTTCTGAAAAAGATAGCTTTTTGTGAAGGGAAAGCGGGAAGTTGGGCGCTTGCCAACTCTGTTGTTCAGTCTCTCAAGAGATTCGATACAACAGCAGTGGTTGCCAGAGGGCATGGACTGTTTTGCATTGGCTCAAGTATCGATGATGCATACCTGAGGTGTGTTGTGGCTGAGAATGAGTGCAAGCTCTGGTATCACTGCAATCTTTTTCCTCCTTGAGAATATACATATCCGACTACAACACTATATATGAAGTAGGAAACCAAAACTGCAATTCTTTCATCGAGCAGATATGCAAGAGGATACGTCTCTATTCCAGTGAAATGTATCAAGAGAGGTAGTAAAAACGATATCAATGAAGCGGTCATCAATCTTTTACCTCTTCTCTCAAATGCATAACATCCCACAATACATATGATGAAACCCAAGATGAAGTACCCAAGAGGTACATCCTTTCCAGCCACTTTTATTGAATAAATTGTTTTTACCATCCCTTCTGGAACAATCGCAATCTCATCTATTCTGGAGCCACCTTCCCCAACTCCGATTAACTTGAGATATATTTTCTCTCCTTCGAGCAGAGGCATCTCCACATAATGCCACCCAACATCACCAACAAATCCCCCCGCTCTAATACCAAGTTCAGACACATTCGTTGAAACATACACTTCAAATACATCTCCCCCTTCAATCACGTCTGTCACATTAAAACCTACAAAAACAATCTCCTCTGGATTTTCAAATTCCACCGTAAGGTATGCATATCTGTATATTGTTACAGAGTTCCCTCCAGGAAGAAGTGCATCTGTGAGTTCATCATTTGTCGGAAATGCAGATATGGTTATATTTGAGTGTGAGAGGGAAATGCTACCATCAATCTCAGCAGTATCAACAACTACACCATGCATAAGCAATAGGGCAACTACTATGAACAGCATATATTACAATGGGTACTGGATATATAAACATGCTTTTATATCAATAAAAACAAAAAAGGGTTGAATGCCGACTCTGATACTGTGTGTGGATAGGGATGATGATTTGGGGGTAAAAGCTGGCATCAAAACACCAGTGATAGGAAGGGAGAACTGTCTCAATGCAGCAATGAAACTTGGAAGTGTTGACCCTGAGGACAGTGATCTAAACAGCATCTTTGGGGGGATACAGCTCTATGATGACATGGTAAAGGAGGACAGAGAAGTAGAGATAGCGATTGTTGCTGGCGATTCTCAGGTGGGCGTCCGTTCGGATGAAATGATTGCATCTCAACTCGAAGAGTTGAGAAAGAGATACGGTGGATGGGATGTTGTTCTTGTGTCAGATGGCGCCGAGGACGAACAAATAGTCCCAATTGTGAATTCCAGATTCAAGATAAACTCTGTTAGAAGAGTTGTAGTTAAGCAAAGTCAGAATCTTGAAAGTGCCTATTATCTACTAAAAGAATTCTTTGAAAATAGAAAAACGAGAAACTCTATTTTAATTCCATTTGGTCTTGCACTGTTGTCGTATTCAATTGCCTTGGTATTCGGTAAAACTGAATATGCAATCTCGCTTATTGCAGGAGTGGTTGGAGCATATGTGCTTCTGCGAGGACTTGGGGTGGATACTTTTGTTGGAGACTTGAGGGAGGGAGTAGTTCGTGCTTTGAGAGGAAGAAGTCCCTCGATGGTTTTCTATCTGCTTTCGATATCTCTGTTCGTAATAGGAAGTGTTGAGGGGTTGTTGAAGTTGTGGGTGTATTATACAAGCGCTGAGATATTCTACGGATACTTCTCATTGTTCTTGATATTTGTGTTCTCCTCACTTTGGTGGTATGTTGGTGCAACGATGTTCTTTACATTTGGAGACCTTCTTGAACAGTATCTAAAAGGCGAATCAATTGGGAGTGGTATCTCCCATCCGTTCTTTGTTCTTGCTGCAGGAGTTCTTGTATGGGGTGCAACCAGTTATCTTCTCTCCTCCATAGAGGCCGGAGCTGAAGGTGGATTTTCTGGCAGTTTCATCAGCTTCGTCATCACAGTTGTGCTATCGATTGCCATAACATTTGCAGGTGTTTTTACCTCATCGAGAATTATGAGGACGAGAGCATGATACACTTGTGTGATGTGTGTGGTACACAGATTGCAGAGTTTACTTGCCCGTTGTGTGGTAGAAGAGTGTGCAGGTCTTGTTTTACAAAAAAGGGTGTATGTGTGATGTGTGCGAGAGGTAGGACCTATTGAATTACAACTTACGGATTATTTTTTAGGTTTCTTTAAAACAATACACCTCCCTCTCACTCCAACTAACTTTGAGTCAGTCCTCTTTGCCAGCTCAGTTCCCATGTCTTCAATATCCAGTGAGGTCAACGCACTCTTCAATATCCTTACCTTGACAACCTTACGCTTTTCTATCTGCCTCTTTATTTCTTCTACAACTGAAGCAGTCAGACCAGCTTTTCCAATTTGTACAGTGGCCTCAATCTCCACGATTGCTTTTCTGTCTTCTTTTTTCATATTTTTCCTTCCTCAGCCTAACTCTGTAATATGACAAAGGATGTTTTACTTTTATACAAAGTTTATCACGGCCTGCACAGTTTCCATAAGTTTCCATCGTCTTACATGAAGGGGGTGTGTACACAGTACCAGTTGACCCTGCGATGTGTTCTATCTGATAAGAAGCCAATTTCTCATCAAAGTCTGGCAGATTTCTGAATAAGTCAAGAATCTTCCCTCTATCCCACCCTATTGAAAGAAGGAATGATGTAAGGGCGAACCGAAGTGTATGCGATATGTTTATACTCTCTCTTATGAGTCTCATCGCATTTTTCATGCATGGAGGATAGAATCTTTCTGGTCCGTATTCAATCTCCCCATACATTTTCTTTCTCTTTTCAAGTTCCTCAATTATCTCATCCAGCTCAATATTCTTACAAAAATTCGCGGGAACATCCAGAGGCAGTCCATGTTGCACTCTCTGTCTTATGGCTTCTTGAATTAGTCTCAGTAATTGACGATGTGTGAGTTTGAGCATACCTCTTTTTAGAGAACGGTTGATAAGCCTCCACGACGGGTCACCTATTGTATTACTGAGCCTGATATAATCCGAAAAATGGATGACAAAAAAGTTCTTCTCTTCTTTCACACCTATATCAAGTTCCTTGCATAACCATACTGTGAGTTCATTCCTTCTCTCTAATCCCTCATTTAGAGATTCTTCAAGCCAGTTCCTTATGAAATTGTATGATGCCTTTGCTTCAATCACCGCATATCTTCTTATCAAGTAATTATCCTTTATACAGGATAATATCGCTCTTGCAATCGGATACGAAAACAGCTCATTTTCCATCTCGACCTCTTCACCCAGAACGGGCTTCTCAATCTTACCCTTAAGGGCTTGTTTTATTCTTTCCAACGCCCTCTCTCTGGGGTTTTCATACCTCGGAGAGAGGATTTCGTCCATCTCAATTTTCTGGTTTCTAACGTAATTTAACGCGCTGTTTAAAAAAGGTAGGTTATAGAAGTGTCTGAGTTCTGGCTTAAATACCGCATACATTATACCGCTTCAACTCTTGGTGCTACTATATACAATGCTCTTATTTTGTCATCTGCGAACGAGAAAGATATTTTGATCGGGTAGTCTATCCCGATTTCCAGTGTCACAATACCTCGTCCAAACGCCCTGCTCCTTGTTATCGACCTCAGATAATCAAGAGAAAATAAAGACCTTACATCATCTCCCTGAAGGTCTATTAGCTCATCTTTCCCAAGCACAAACCTGAGTTTGTCAGTATCTCCTTCAGTTTCTATGTAGAACGACTCGTCTTCAACCCCAAGGGCGACGTAGCTACCAACAGTTGACGCAGCTTTTATAGCCCTCTGTATCGTGCTTCCATCCACAACAACCTTCGCAGGTAGTTGAATCTGCGGAACTTTAGGTATCTTTCTGATCGTCGAAGGGTCTAAAAGAGACAGATGGTATCTCAGCCCTCCCATTACAATCTTAAGTTTGTGGTCTTCAAGCTCAAGCTCTACCATATCCCCACGCTGAGCCATATCAAGGACTGTTGATAGCCTTTTCAGGTCAATTCCAAGCTCATGTGAATCACTTTCATAGATGTCAAAGGCATTTTTCTTCATTTCAAGTATGACCATTGCAGCATTTGCAGGCTCAACAGCCTTCGAAATTATTACCTCCTCATCGGTACTGAATATGCTCTCATCAACTAGGACCGACACAATATCTACTGCATCCTTGAACAACTCAGCATCAATGGTAGCTTTGAACATTTGTCTCCCTCGAGTTCATTTGAGTGCATATATTATTAATATTTTCCTTATTTCTTAGGTGGTGATTGAGATGGACAAATCCGGCTTTCTTTCGGAGAAGGTAGAACCAATAGATTTGGACGAGGTATGCAGTGTTGGTGCAATTGCCAAAGCATTCGAGCGCACGTCATTTCAAAGCAGAAATCTGGCACATTGTGTGAAGGTGTATGAGGACATGTTATCAGAGGACAATATTACCATATTTCTTGGGATTTCGGGTGCTATGGTGCCAGCAGGCATGCGGAAAGTTATCTCAAAGATGATTAGAGTTGGGATGGTTGATGTGGTTGTATCAACTGGAGCAAACCTATATCATGACTTATTTGAAGCTCTTGGATTCTATCACTATCTGGGAAATTGTAGTGTTGATGATAAGTTGCTTGCAAAGTACAGAATAGATAGAATATATGATACATATGCGGATGATAACGATTTCATCGTATTAGACGAGATATTGTATGACATCATTGAACAAATGGAACCAACAACATATTCAACAAGGGAATTTTTCCACCTCTTAGGGGCTCACATCAAGGAGAGACAATCTATAGTGAGGACATGCTATGAGATGGAAGTTCCAGTTTTCTGTCCCACGATACACGACAGTGGGATAGGAATTGTGCTCACGAAGTATTATGAGAAGGGTGGGGGGTTGAATGTTGATTTGCTGAGAGATAATTATGAGATCTTACAGATTTCGTTGAAGTCAGAGAACACGGGGGCTGTTTATATAGGAGGGGGAGTTCCGAAGAACTATATACAGCAAATATCCCCGATGAGACACATCCTCGGCTATGAAGAAAAAGGACATAAATACGCAATACAGATAACCACAGACGACCCTAAGTGGGGTGGATTGAGTGGCTGCACTTTGAGTGAGTCAGTCTCTTGGAAAAAGTTGTTGGAACATTCAAAGAATGCAACCGTTTATATGGATGCTACCATAGGACTCCCATTAATTGCCAAGGCAGTAATTGAAAATGTAGGAGATGAACTTTCGAATAGAAAAAGGGCAAGGTTTGAGTGGGCCAGAGACAAGCTCATATCATTGACATATGGGTGAGGTGGTATATTGGGGCTGGATTAGAATATGTTGGATGAGCTAAAAAGAAGGACTCAAAGATACGAGGAGCTTTTGAGGGTCGCACTCGAGGATGCGGATTTTGTTGTTCAGAAAAATGACCCTCTGTACGGGGATGCCCTCGAGCTTTACGAAATGGCAAAAGCTTATTATTCTGATGGATTATTCTTCCTCAGGAATAACGAGTATGTGAATGCAATTGTGAGTTTTAGTTATGGGCATGGTTTTCTTGATGCAGGTATCAGACTCGGTATGTTCAAAAGGCAGGGATAGAAATGAGAAATTATGTTGTATCACTTGAGGCAGCATGGATCGTTAGAGATGTGAAAACCACAGATGATGCGATTGGGGTTGCAATTGCCGAAGCTGGGAAGCGACTCAATCCACAACTTGACTTCGTAGAGGTTGAGGTAGGGCAAACCACCTGCCCATACTGTGGTGAGGTACTTGATAGTGTATTCCTAATAGCCAATACAGCAATTGTCGGTCTCGTGCTTCAGATGAAAGTTTTTGATGCTGAAAATGAAGACCATGCAGCAAGAATCGCAAAAAGTGTGATTGGTAGGGCACTTAGAAACATATCGTTAAATGTTGTTTCGGTGGAGCCACTCGCATGAGTAGGGTAGCTCTTAAAGTAGGATATATCGGAACGCACTACCATGGTTTTCAGATACAGCCCGATGTCCCCACTATTGAAGGGGAACTTTTTAGAGCACTGAAGTTATTGGAGTTACTTGAAGATGAGAAGGATGCAAAGTATGCGAGAGCTTCAAGAACCGATGCAGGTGTGCATGCTATTTCTCAAGTGATAGCGTTCAATACATCAACCCCAGAGCTCGCTCTACCAAGAATAATAAATACGAAACTGCCTCCAGATATATGGGTGTGGGCAAGAGCAGACGTCCAGAGTGACTTTCACCCAAGACATCATGCGATATCAAGGGAATACAAGTATTATCTTTACAACGAGGGATATGATGTATCCCGTATGGAAGATTGCTGTCGTATCATAACCGGAACTCATGATTTTTCAAACTTTTCAGAGGGATGGGGAAATGTGAGAACTCTTGATAGGGTTGATATGTGGGTCGAGGGAGAGTTCGTATGTTTCAGGTTTGTTGCACGTAGCTTTTTAAAAGGCATGGTTAGAAAGCTTGTTGGTGCTCTAAAGCTGGTGGGACTTGGTATCAGAGATGAAGAATGGTTGTGTAAGATGCTCAAGCCAGATGTTTTTAGAGAGGGTGTAGAGCCTGCCCCTGCATATGGGCTTGTGTTGAAGGATATCTTGTACAATGGGGTCGAATGGAGTTTAGACGAGTATGCAATCAAGAGAATCAGGAAGTTCATTAGACGTGAGCACCAATACTATGCAACAATGACAAATATCTCAAAATATTTTATGTAGTATCCGGATTTTCTTCCATAACCACGTGTTTTCTCTCTTCTTTGACAGAATCATAGTTCGTCATAATCCCGTTTTCCAGTATTATTACGTAGTCAGCAGAATTCTTTAAAGCCACTGAAAATCCTGGCTCTGCACCAAAGACAATAGTCTCTTTTCCCTTTTCGTTTGCCTTTGAGAGAAGAGGCTTAAAGTCTGCGTCTCTCGTCACAAGAGCCAATGTATCTATTGTTGGATTATGGACTATTTCCATTCCTTCGATGGCAAGCATCACATCGACATCTGTTGTACATATTACTGGCTCAAATCCCTGATTTGCAACTGCCTCAACAAGTTTTTCAGATGCGTATTGATTAAGAAAAACCTTGCCTATCTTTACGTCTCCATAGTCCTTTAGCACATCTCTTATCTCTTCGAGATTTATTTGGAATTCCTTTCTTAACATATTTGGACCGTCAACTAACACACCTATCTTCCTTCTTCCTTTCTTACTTCTAAGATACTTACGAATAGATGCAATACTCTCAAAGCTATCTCTTGAAGGGTACTTAATATTCTCACTTCCTTTTAACTAAACTTTGTCGATTATCGAATATAAAAGTTATCTACTATGAGGTAATATATAGGTCTGATGGGTGTCATAGCAGTTGTGGGTGAATGTTCAGAAATCGCACGCTACATAGCAGAAATTCCCATTGTTAGCTTGGAAGGGATAGATGACTTTAAAGTAGCCGTACTTGAAAATGAGTTTGATGTGGTTTTTGTGACGGATAAGTGCAAAGGTGGTGGGATAGAGGTTGTCAGATTCATGAGGGAGATGGGGCATCTGAGCCCTGTTATAGCGGTCATGGATTCTCGAGATATTGGTATTGCAAGAGAATACCTTAGAGCCAGCGTCTTTGAGATATTGCTTTCTCCATTGTCTCCAGAAGTTGTGAAAGACTCGGTTAAAAGGGCATATGATCATTTGAGAGCGATGGAGTTCAAGAGGAGGGAGCTACTGAGGTGCTGTGTCAAAATAAAGGAGCTCGAACGAGAAAAAGAGATGTTAGATTTGGAGTTTGCTCTGTTAAAGAAGAAATTGGTTAAGAGAGATGAGTGTATAAAGAAGATGCTTGAAGGGTATTGCAGTGGCATCGTACTTGTTGATGATGACGGACAGGTGGTGGATGTAGACCCTCACTTTTTGAGAATCTCAACAATGGAAAAAGAGGATGTGATTGGGAAGTATCTTAATGATATATTTTCTTCCACCACGGAAATAAATTTAGATGAGATATTAAAAAGAGAGAAGGTTGAGGCGGACCTCAGGGGGATACCGGTTGAGATTGAGATATGCATGGCTGAAGATTCCATTATACTGGTAGTAAATCCTCTTCATCCATGAACCATTCGTCTATATCTAACACAGCCTTTGATAACAGTTCTATGGTGTTTTTGATGTCGTTCAAATCAACAACCTCAACAGGGGTATGAATATATCTAGCAGGCACACTTACCACACCAGCTGGCACACCCTCCTTCGTCAGATGGATTGCAGTGGCGTCTGTCGTCCCCCCCTCAGAAACATCCATTTGCACTGGTATTTTATACCTCTTTGCTGTACTTTTGAGCCACTTCAGCACTCTCGGATGAGTAATTAATCCCCTACCAGAGCCGTCCACAACTGTGATTGCAGGTCCTTTTCCAAGTTCTATTGGAGAGTCCTTTTTGGTGATTCCAGGATGGTCTCCCGCTATTGAAACATCAACCGCAAGTGCAACATCAGGTGATATGCTGTATGCAGATGTTTTTGCTCCCTTCAGTCCAACCTCTTCCTGCACAGTCCCGACAACATAAACACTTGCATTTACATCCTCCTCATACAGCTTTCTGAGTACACTGATGCAACACGCAAGCCCGGCTCTATCATCCATTGCCTTCCCAGTAATTCTCGAACCAGAGAGTCTTCGGAGCTCTCTGTCGAGTGTTATTGGAGTGCCGACATCTATGCCAAGCTTTTTAACATCTTTATCACTTTTCGCTCCCACATCTATGAACATATCTTCATGTTTCACAGATACTTTTCTCTCTTCATCTTTCATCACATGAGGGGGTTTGCACCCGATTACCCCAAGCACCTTCCTCCTGCCATGAACAATGACTCTCTGACTTAGAAGGACTTGGTCAAACCATCCACCCATCTTTGCGAATCTGAGAAATCCATTTTCTTCAATGTGTTTCACAATAAGTCCGATTTCGTCCATATGTGCAGCAAGCATTATCCTTGGCTCTCCAGAACCCATCCTGCATATTATATTTCCAAGTTTGTCTGTTCTGATATCATCACAATAGGCACCAACGACCTCAGAAATAATCTCCCGTATTGAGTTCTCACGCCCTGAAACAGAATGTGCATCTGATAGCAATTTCAACATTCTATACACACTCATAGACATACCCCTATGGTTAAATATGACCTCATACTATTTTAGATAGATGTCTAACAGACATATAATATCCACCAGACAGATGTCAAAAGAAGAGATTGACTATATTTTGAAGGTTGCCGAAAAACTTGAACCCTATGCCAGAGGGGTGCAAGGAGATTTGCTGTCTGGAAAGTTATTTGCAATGTTGTTCTACGAGCCTAGTACTAGAACAAGATTGTCTTTTGAGACAGCAACAAAAAGACTAGGTGGCGATGTAATAGGATTTTCGTCTCCAGAATCTTCGTCTTTCTCAAAAGGGGAGAGCTTAGCAGATACAATCAGAGTCGTTTCTGGTTATGCAGATGCAATAATCCTTAGGCATCCCAAGGAAGGGGCAGCATTGTTCGCATCTCAGTATTCTACCGTGCCTTTGATAAATGCTGGCGATGGGGCAGGTCATCATCCTACTCAGACACTACTTGATTTGTACACACTCCATAAGGAGAGTACACTTGAAGGGGTGAAAATAGCATTGGTTGGAGATTTGAAGTATGGCAGAACGGTTCATTCGCTCGTATATGCTCTGAGTCTATACAATGCCAAGATATTCCTTGTTTCACCACCAGAACTCTCAATGCCATCTCATGTTGTGTCTGACATTCTTGAAAGGGGTGCAACCGTTCATGAGACAACCTCTATTGAGGATGTTATAGAAGAGGTTGATGCAATATATATGACGAGGATTCAGAAAGAAAGGTTCCCAGATCCAAGTGAGTATCAGAGAGTTGTTGGGAGCTATAGACTCACACAGGAGCTACTGAAAATGGCAAAACCCACGACCATTGTTATGCACCCACTTCCGAGAGTTGATGAAATTGACCCTGCTGTTGACAATATGCCAAATGCGAAATATTTTCAGCAGTCGTTCTATGGCGTCCCTGTGAGGATGGCTGTCCTCTGTATTTTGATGGGGGTGTTTGATTGAAGGAGCTCAAGGTAAAGAGAATTGAGAGTGGGACTGTAATAGACCATATTCCTCCTGGGCAAGCTCCAAATGTCTTGAAGATACTCGGGATAAGGGGCGGGTCTAAAGAAGTTGTGAGCATGGTGATGAATGTTGTTGGAAAGACAGGCAAGAAAGATATAGTCAAAATAGAGAATAGAGAACTGGCTGAGGATGAGCTTGACCAGATAGCATTGATAGCTCCAAATGCGACAATAAACATCATACGGGATTATGAGGTTGTTGAGAAGTACAAGGTCACCCCGCCAGATTTCGTGGAAGGTGTTGTGAAGTGTTCGAATCCAAACTGTATTTCAAATACAAATGAGCCAATTGTCCCAAAATTTCTCGTTGAAAGAAAGAAGCCAGTTGTTTTGAGATGTATGTACTGTGAAAGAAAGATAACAGAAGACATAGCAAAATATTTGATGTAATTTATAAACCCAGTTTCTAATTTTTACGATATTTTACAAGCTTAAAAAGAAAATTAAAAAGAGAATTGGGGCCCTTTTGGAGCCCCCCTTCTGTGGGCAAGCAACGAGGTGGGCTTCACGTTGCACACACTTCTACATATGAGCTGATACTATATAAATTTTTCTCATAATAATTATTATTATGAGGAAGTGAAGAGAAAGAGTTATGTCCCGTATGGTTATTGTGTAGGTAGATGAGAACAAGCGTGGTAGGTCATACAGCCATTGACTTTCTATTGCGAGTAGATGAACTACCGAGTCCGAATAGTTCAGTCCCTGTAAAAAAGCAAACGATAGCATTTGGAGGAGGAGCCGCAAACATCTGTGTTGGGATTACAAAGCTTGGAGGTTCTTCCGAATTGATATCTCCCGTGGGCAAGGACTTCATAGGTTCCCAGTACCATTCATATTTAAAAGAGATAGGAGTTGAGACAAGCCTGTACTTCAGTGATAAAGAAACTTCGAGGGCTTATGTCATCACAGACAAAAAAAAGAATCAGGTTACATATTTTTACTGGGGTGCAAGCGAAGATTTTGAACGAATGAAACCAGTTAAAAGGGAATTCGTCCATCTTGCCACCGGCTCTCCAATATATAACAGAAAAGTTGCAGAACTTTCTGATTTTGTATCCTTTGACCCAGGGCAGGATATAGTTAACTACGATTCTGAGGGCCTGTGGGGAGTTCTTTCAAGTTCAGATATGCTCATATGCAACAGGTTTGAAATCACAAAGATTTTTTCAATGCTTGGTATGGATATGAACGAACTTTTAGAGATTTTGAAGTTCGTGATAGTCACGTGTGATGCTGGTGGTAGTATTGTCTATACTCACGAAAGTTCACATCATATAAAGGCGGTTGAGGTGAATGTTGTTGACCCCACAGGGGCAGGCGATGGTTATCGTGCAGGATTATTTGTTGGAATGCAGAAAGGGTACGACATAGTGACGAGTGCAAAGATTGGTAGTGTAGTCGCCTCGTTTGTGATAGAATCGGAAGGGGCACAGACAAATCTACCAGATTGGGAGAAAACACTAAATAGATATAAAAAGGAATTTGGAGAAATTCCCCAAAAGAGCTGATTTAAACTTTCACTTTTCTTTTGCCAAGAATATCTCTATCGACGAAACCTTTACCATATCACCTTTATGCCCTTCGAGTTCTTCTGTTCCAATCTTTATCTCTTTCGGATACACTCCCTGAAGGAACCTTGTTCTTACGACCTCAGCGGTATCGACAGCCCTTGAAATTGCTCTGCCACGTGCCTTAATAACGACCTCATCTGCTCCCTCGTTAAACTGCGATACTACCGCTAGTACATAGTTTATAACCGGTTTGTTCCCAATGTATATTGTGTTGTCCTCAGTCATTACTTAGCCCTCCAACCCATTTTTAATACCTTACGTTATTTAAGATTTCCCAAAGATTTATAGATGTTTTGGTACCAATGATGCGTGAGGGAAGTGGATGGATGAGAGATGGGTAAAGATACATGGCAAAGTTTCATCTGAAAAACCAGTAATGATACAGGGATTTCCTGGTGTGGGGCTGATAGGAAATATAGTTGTTCATCATATGATAGAAGAGCTTGATATGAAACTCGTAGGGACAATTCATTCAAATGTATTTCCTCCCATAGCGATTCTTTTTAAAGGGACTGTCAGCCTACCGGTGAGGATATATGAGTCTAAGGAACACTCACTTGTCACGATAATTTCAGATATACCTGTGTTTCCTGATGGTGTGTACCCACTTGCAAGTGCAATTGTTGAGTGGTGTTCGAACATTGGCGTAAGAGAAGTCGTTTCGGTGGCAGGTGTTGCAACTGTTGGAGAAGAATGTAAGGTATATGGGGCAGCAACTGATGAAGAGACATTGAAGAAGATATCTCCATATGTGGAGACATTTGAAGTAGGGAGTATAGCGGGCATATCCGGCGGAATCGTTTTGGAATGTTATCTCAAGAACATCCCTGCTGTTGCTTTGCTTGGTGAGACAAGAGGTATGAATCCAAACCCTGGTTCTGCGGCAAATGTGGTGGAGGTAATAAATAAAGTTTACAACTTGTCTATTGACACAACAAGATTACATGAACAGGCTGAACAGATAGAAATGGAGATGCAGAGGCTTGCTGAACAGATGCGTGCAGAAGCTCAGAAGACAAGACGAGAATTTCCAATATATGGGTGATGGACATGAGATGCATTGCTATAACTGGAATATCAAATGAGGTTCTTACCGATGTTATGGAGAGAGGATTGAGGACAATAGAAATTAGAAGTCCACATAACTTCTCTGCCGTGCTTGAATTGGGTGTTGGCGATACCGTGTTCATCACGAGTACGACAGCCAATGATGTGATTCCGGGGACAAAAGGCATCCTCGCAATTGTTGTTAAGAAAAGCGTGTATTTCCACAGAAGTCTTCAGCAAGTTGGAGCATATGTTGAGGAAACAGAGCACCTAAGTGCACAACTGCAATTGAGAGCAAGGGGATATGGGGTTGTTAGGGATGTCATATCGAATTCAATAGGAAAGCCTGTTGTGGTTGATGTAAGAGAGGTTGCATACTTTGATGCTTTCTGAGGTGCAAGTGCATGAACATCGCTAAGAAAGTCTGGGCGTACATAAAACTCCTGAGACCCGAAATATCTGATATGGATCTGGCTCTCCCTGCCGCATCTGCTTTACTTGCTGCATACGTGGTTGGTGGTGATTTTCCAGATCCAATAAAATTTGCACTTGCTGTAATAGGAGGATATTTTGCGATAACAAGTTCTTATGTGTTCAATGACTGGTGTGATGTTGATATAGACAGAATAAATCTCCCAAATAGGCCCCTCCCCTCTGGACTGGTATCTAGAAGTGGAGCTTTTATTTATTCCCTGTTATTGTTTTTAACTGCAGCAATCATCGCATTCTACCTCAATCCAGAGTCGTTTGTTGTTCTGGTTATGGCTACCCTCGTTATTACATTTTATTCCGCAGTAGCAAAACGAAGAACACCTCTCAGTTTCATTCCAGTTGGAATAGCATATGGTCTTGTTCCGATAGGGATATGGCTGGTATTTGACCCTGCAGGCATTCTCACAGATGTTAATCCCTCTCAGGTAGGTATCATCCCGATTTCAGGTCTTTTATTGGGTATTATGATATGTGTGACTGATTGGGGCTTCACACTTTCAGGAGTATCGAGGGATGTTGAAGGAGATAGATTGAGAAATGCCCCAACCACCCCTGTAAAATTTGGCATAAAATTTACATCCAAACTGATATTTATTTTCTGGGTTATCGGAGTGTTTTGCTCATTGCTCATAGGATATTTTGGACATCTTGGTCCAATTTACTTTGGTGGTGCGTTGGTGGCAGGAATCTGGATGCTCTACCAGTGCATAGATTTCATAAACAACCCAACACCTGAGAGGGGTGGAACACTTTTTCTTCAAGGCTCCAGATATAGAAGCGTAATGTTTTCATCGTTGATTGTGGATGTTGTGTTCTGTGTCCTCTGGACTCAGTATCCATTTTGGTGAGCTTTTTATTTGTTGGGTGTGCAGTATGTTAGGGTGTTGAGTATTGATAGTGGGACATGGATTGAAAAGGATTGAGGTAGTTAGACACCAAGAACCAAGCTCAAAAGGAGCAATAAATTATGATATAAATTTCAGAAAGTCCTCTAAACAGAAGAATAAACTGCTGAATAGAGATGTGTTGAGGGTGGAATATGCACTGTCAATAAACTATCTCAACCCAAACATAGGTTATATTAGATTTGAAGGATGGATAGACGTGCTAACTGATGCAGATAAGATTGATGAGAAACTGAGCGAGGAAATTGCAAATTTCATCATGCGAAATCTTTCTCCTCTGTCTATGACACTCTCGTCGAGTGTTGGACTTCCACCCAGCGTACCTCTACCATCCTTGAAGAGAACCTCTAAACAGACAAGGGAGGGCGATAATGCCTATTATGTATGACATATATTCCAGCCCGTTAATCAAGTTCTCTGTTAAGGTGAATGAGGGGGTTTTGGAATGTGAAGCCAGAGGTATATTGTCTCCTCTCGCCGAGAAGTATGCATCCATCCTGAACGGCAAAAGAATCATTGGCATGAATAAAAGCGAGGTGTATATTTCAAGTTGGATACCTCCCCTCCCCTCGAGAGCTTTCTCAAGACTTGTAAAATGTTATGTGAAAGGGCTCATGATGAGATATGTTCCCGAGATGCTCACGTTATGCATTACAGAGGAGTGTCCAAACAGATGCGTTCATTGTGCAATACCCACAAGTGGTAGAGGTTTGAAACTATCTGTTAAAGATGCCTCATCCATAATTTCACAAGCCCTTGATTTAGGTACAACAACGATAGCGTTTGATGGTGGAGAGCCTATGATTTACGAAGAGCTACCTGAACTTGTCAGATGTGTTGATGATAGGGCGATTGCAACACTATTCACTTCAGGTTATGGAGCAACTCATGAATGGTTGAAAGAGTTAAAGGATGCAGGTCTTTATTCCATACATGTGAGTCTTGATAGTCCATTCAAAGAAGAGCATGACAAGATGAGGGGGAGAGAAGGAGTGTTTGAAGAGGCAAGAGAGGCTATTAAGAATGCCCTTAAAGTAGGACTTCTATGCGATATATATGTTGTTCTGTCAAGAGATAATGTGCAAAGTTTGTGGGAATTTTATGAATTGGCAAGGAAATGGGGTGCGCATGAATTATCGTTCTATGAATTGGTACCAACTGGCAGATATCTTGCGAGGCTGGATAAGACCCTCAGAGCTGAGGATTATAAATCCATCAAAGAATTTGTCTCTGAGAGTTCTGAACAAGGAAGACCAAATGTTTTCTCGATAGTAGGTGAAATAGAGACATTGGGCTGTTTTGCGGGGAGGAAGTGGCTACATGTTGATGTGGATGGGAGTGTAAGACCATGCGCATGCATACCACTTTCATATGGAAATGCAAAGAGTGAGAGCCTTAAGAAGATTTGGAAAAGAATAAGGAGAGACCCAGTGTACAATGCGAGAAGTTGTTTGATGAAGAACCCGTTTTTCAGGAAAGAGTATCTAAATTTGGAAAGGTGATTGGGTGAGACCACTTCCGCCAACATTGAGGGATAAAAGAAGGTATGTTGTGTTCAGAGTTTTTTCAGAGGGCATGTTGAAAAAGCAGGATGTTGCGAGAGCAATCATGATTAATGGACTTTAGTTGTATGGTGAGGTAGGAATGGGTGAGATAAAACCATTTGTCGTTTATTTTGATGGAGAATGGGGGATAGTGAGATGTGTAAGGGGGCAGGAGATGAGGCTAAGAAGTATAATCGCACTCGTAAATGTGATAGGAAATGTGAGGGTACATTTTCTTTCAGTGGCAACCACTGGCACAATATCATCAGCTATGAAGAAATATATCCACAAATCTTCAAAACCTTAAAATAGTTCATATATATAGAAACGACAAAAACTGATTTTATGGGGTGTAAGTTATGCAAATAAGTCCGCAGGTAGGAGGATATGACAGGGCAATTACAGTATTCAGTCCTGACGGTAGGTTGTTCCAAGTTGAATATGCACGAGAGGCTGTGAAGAGAGGAACAACGGCCCTTGGAATAAAATCTACAGAAGGGGTTGTTTTGATGGTTGATAAAAGGGTCACAACAAAACTTCTCGAAATAGATTCGATAGAGAAAATATTCGAGATTGATGAGCATATAGGGAGTGCAACATCTGGTTTGGTTGCTGATGCAAGGGTTTTGATAGACAGGGCAAGAGTAGAAGCCCAGATATACAGACTCACTTATGATGAAAAAATAAGTGTGGAAACACTTGCGAAGAGGATATGTGATCACAAACAAACCTATACCCAGTATGGAGGGGTAAGACCATACGGAACAGCCCTCATAATTGCAGGTGTTGATGAGAATAGAGGTGGAAGGGTGTTTGAGACAGATCCAAGTGGCGCTCTTCTTGAATACAAGGCAACTGCCATAGGCTCTAAAAGGAATGTTGTGATGGAGTTGTTTGAGGAGAAATACAAAGATGATATAGACCTTGATGGAGCAATATTACTTGGAATGGAAGCACTGTATTTGTCTGCAGAAGGTAAATTCGATGTTACAACAGTAGAGGCTGCAGTTGTGAAGAGAGACAAGCCAAAGTTTACAAAGCTCAAACAACAAGAACTTGAGAAATATGTTGATGAGGTCATGAGTAAAGTACCTAAAGAGAAGAAAGAGGAGTGAAATGGAAGATGGTGAGACTTGAGGATGCGGTTGTTGCACGACTGAAAACTCATGGAAAACAGTTTGAAGTTCTTGTTGACCCGGAGGTTGCATTTTCATTACGTAGAGGAGATGATGTAAGTCTTGAAGATGCACTGGCAGTTGAAGATGTATTTGAGGATGCTTCGAGGGGAGATAGACCTTCAGAAGACGATATAAAATCTGTGTTCGGAACAACAGACGTTTTTGAAATAGCGAAAAGGATAATAAAAGAAGGAGATGTTCAGCTCACTGCACAGCAACGAAAAAGGATTACTGAGGAAAAGAAGAAGAAAGTAATAGATATAATTTCAAGAAATGCCATAAATCCACAGACAAGTACTCCCCATCCACCCTCCAGAATAGAAAGAGCGATGGAAGAGGCAGGCGTCCATATAGACCACACAAAAAGCGTGGATGAACTTGTGAATGTAGTCATGAAAGCAATCCGTCCCATTCTTCCCATAAGATTTGAAAGTGTCAGAATAGCTGTTAAAATACCTCCACAGTATGCTGGAAGAGCATACGGTGAACTGAAGAAGTTTGGAGAGATAGAAAAGGACGAGTGGTCATCTGACGGTTCTTGGCTTGCGGTTGTGAAAATACCTGCAGGAATACAGGATGACTTTTATAGGGCTGTAAATGCTATAAGCAAAGGTGAAGCTTTGACAAAACTCTTGAAATGAAGAAGGTGCGAAGGATGAAAATAGTTGTACCGGGAGATTATCTTTCAGACGATGTTAGAAAGGCAGGGGAGGGTACCTACATAGAAGGAGGAAAGGTGTATTCTCTTCTTTATGGTATAGCAGACCTCGACAAGAGGGTAAGGGTTATACCTCTCGAAGGAAAATACATACCCCGGGAGGGAGACTGGATCATAGGGACTGTCGTGGAGATAACATTTGCAAATTGGGTCCTTGACATAAATTCCCCATATATCGGTCTCCTTCATGTTTCCGAATATCCTAAAAAAATAGAGTTCGGTGATATGGAAAAAGTATTTTCAATTGGCGACTCTTTAATAGCCCGAATTAAAGTGATAACTCCTTCTATGAAGGTGATGCTTGCCTTGAAGGAAGGGGAAGAGAGGCCCTTGAAAGGGGGGAGACTTGTAGAAATATCTCATACAAAAGTTCCAAGACTCATTGGAAGAAAAGGGTCGATGATAACCATGATACAGAGAGAGACTGGATGCAGTGTGTTCGTAGGACAGAATGGCAGAGTATGGATAAAAGGTCCATCACGGTGGGTCTCTCTTGTTGCAGATATTGTAAGACTCATTGAGAAGGAGGCTCATACAAGTGGATTAACTGACAAAGTTTTGAAAATAATACGTGAGAGAAAAGAGAGGAAGTGATAGTGTATGGAAGAAAGAAAGATGATAGTAGACGGTATACGGCTGGATGGCAGAAAAAAAGATGAACTGCGCCCAATGAAGATTGAAGTTGGAATTCTCAATCGTGCTGACGGCTCTTGTTATATAGAGTGTGGAGACAACAAGGTTGTTGTAGCGGTCTATGGTCCGAGAGAATTGCATCCAAGACATCTCCAACAACCAACGAAAGCAATGCTTAGATGTAGATACAACATGGCATCGTTCTCGGTTGAAGAAAGAAAGAGACCTGGTCCTGATAGAAGGAGCATCGAGATATCAAAGGTGAGTAGGGAAGCCCTTGAACCAGTTGTGCTGGTTGAGTAGTATCCAAGGTCTGTAATAGATGTGTTTATAGAGATACTCCAAGCAGATGCAGGCACAAGAACCACAGGAATCAACGCAGCATCTCTTGCTCTTGCTGATGCTGGTATTCCGATGAGGAATCTCGTATCCGCATGTGCTGTTGGAAAGGTCGATGGAGAGATAGTTCTCGACCTCATGAAAGAAGAGGATAACTATGGAGAGGCAGATATGCCAGTTGCAATGACTCCAAGAGGTGAAATAACACTCATTCAGATGGATGGAAGAATGACACAGGATGAGTTCATTGAGGCTCTCAAATTGGCGATAGATGGTTGCAAGAGGATATACNAGATGCAGAGAGAAGCTCTGATAAACAGATATGAGCGTGAAGATGAGGAGAGAGAAAGAAAAGAGAGTAGTGAGGTCGAGTTTAAGAAGGATATAGAAGAGTTCAAAGAGGAGGTTGGAATAGATGACGAGTGAAGAAGTGATGGCTGAGTTGAGAAAGGACTACATCTACAATCTCATCATTCAGGGTAAAAGACTTGATGGAAGAGGTTTTGATGAAATTAGGAGTATAAGTTTGGAAACCGGAGTTATAAAAAAAGCCGAAGGCTCTGCAAGAGTCGTGTGGGGCGATACCCAGGTCGTGGTGGGTGTTAAAATACAGCCCGGAGAACCGTTTCCAGATGCACCAGAAAGTGGTGTGATTATAACGAATGTTGAGTTAATACCTGCTGCCTCTCCACTATTCGAGGCGGGACCCCCAAGTGAGGATGCCATTGAACTTGCGAGAGTTGTGGACAGGGGAGTGAGGGAATCGAATTGTATAGACCTAACAAAACTCTGCATTTCTTCGGGAGAGCAAGTCTGGATAGTCTTTATAGATGTTCATGTGCTGGATGATGGAGGAAACATCATGGATGCCTCTGGTCTTGGTGCCATAGCAGCGCTGTTCAATGCAAAGATACCTGCAGAAAGATATGACCTTGGTTCAGATGAACCCCTCCCAATGAGAAGTGTTCCAATCCCTGTGACTTTTGTGGAGGTGGGGGGGAGATTGCTTATTGACCCTGTCCAAGAGGAGGAACAAGTTGCTGGGGCGAGAATAACCGTTGTAGTAGACTCAGATGGTTGTATAACTGCCGTACAGAAAGGCAGAGTTGGAAACCTGACTTTTGATCAGATAAAATATGCGATAGAGACAGCAAAGAAAAAGGCCGAAGAGATAAGAAACATGGAAGGAATTAGGAGGGCATTTTTAGAGATTTGAGTCTTGTCGCGTCATATACCAAACAGTCTTCTCAGAATACTCACGAGTGAGAAGTGTCTTTTGACCACTTCACCCTGTATAACAACAACACCCTCGTCAATCACTTCTCCAACTGGTTCACTGGTGGCACTTCCCACACTTTCAATATTTTCAATCTCTTCCACATTTTCTTCTATTTCATTTGTGTTTTTTGATTTTTTTACTTTGACCGTTGTGTACTTTCCGGTTGGAATACCGTATACTGGGTCACCACCTATGAATGCCTCGATTCTATATGTGCCTTTTCCATCATTATATTGAGAAATATCCCAGTTAAAAACTACATATCCTGTATCACCATCGAATGTGGCGTATGGTATCATCTATGCACTTGAGTTCCATACAATTGTGTATGTGGGTCCATTCTTCTTACTCACTTGGACACTCACAATGTCCCCATCATCCGCAATAACTGTTATCACCGCTACTTCATTCAGCTTATACTTTTTGTCGTCTGTATAAACAGAGTCCACACTACCAATTGTGAGAGAAATGGCCAGTATCACAATCAGTACAATGGATATATCCCGTATCATTATGGATAATTTTGTTTATTTAGAATAAAAACATAACCATCATACTTAAATAGGTGTAAGAGGGGTTTTAAGATGACTCTATGATGGTTCTTGTGTGAGGTAGTGAAATGGCGAGGGCGAGGAAAGAAACAATAGAGAAAATTAAAGAGCTGATGTACAAGCCTGAGAAGATCAGGAATATGGGGATAGTTGCACATATTGACCATGGAAAAACAACTCTAACAGACAATTTGCTTGCTGGAGCAGGCATGATATCCAAGGAGCTTGCAGGTAAACAACTTTTCATGGATTATGACGAAGAAGAACAGGCGAGAGGTATAACGATAAACGCAGCCAGCGTTTCAATGGTGCACGAGTATGAGGGTGAAGAGTATCTGATAAATCTCATTGACACTCCCGGACACGTGGACTTTGGAGGGGATGTTACTCGTGCTATGAGAGCGGTTGATGGTGCAATTGTGGTTGTTGACGCTGTTGAGGGTGTTATGCCCCAGACAGAGACAGTTCTCAGACAAGCTCTCAAAGAAAGGGTGCGCCCTGTCTTGTTCATCAACAAGGTTGACAGACTCATTAACGAGCTCAAAGTCGACCCTCAAACAATGCAGATAAAGTTGGGAAAGGTCATAGACCAAGTTAATAAGCTCATAAAGAACATGGCACCGGATAAATATCAAGAATGGAAGGTCAGTGCATCAGATGGTAGTGTTTCATTTGGTTCAGCTTTGTATAACTGGGCAATCAGTGTGCCATATATGAAGAAGAGCGGAGTAGGTTTCAAAGAAGTTATTGAGTGTTGCAAGAGTGATAATGTAAAGGAGCTTGCAGAGAAGTGCCCACTCCACGAAGTCGTGAATGATATGGTAGTTCGATTTTTGCCAAATCCACTTGATGCCCAGAAAGAAAGAATCCCTGTGATATGGAAAGGAGACATCAACAGTGAGATTGGACAAGCCATGCTGAACTGCGAGCCAAACGCCCCGATAGCCCTCATGATAACTGATATACAAGTTGACCCGCACGCTGGAGAGGTTGCAAGCGGGAGATTGTTTTCTGGAACGATTGAAAAAGGAGTTGACCTTCATATTTCTGGCACCCATAAAGTTGACAGAGTTCAGCAAGTCAGCATATATATGGGTCCAGAACGGGTTGATGTAGAGAGGGTTCCAGCAGGCAATATAGTGGCAGTCACTGGTTTGAAGGACGCCATAGTTGGAACCACAGCATCGTCGATTCCTATGACACCCTTTGAGGAGATAAGACATTACAGTGAGCCGGTGGTTACTGTTGCAATTGAAGCGAAGAACATGAAAGACCTACCTAAACTCATAGAAGTATTGCGCCAGACATCGAAGGAAGACCCAACTTTGAGGGTGACAATCAACGAAGAAACCGGAGAACATTTACTTGCTGGGATGGGCGAATTACATCTTGAAGTTGTCTGTCATAAGATAGAACGAGATAAAGGTGTTGAGATAACAACCTCGCCACCTATTGTTGTCTATAGAGAGACCGTGCTGGGGAAGAGTGATGTGGTAGAGGGCAAATCACCAAACAAGCACAATAGGTTCTACATAATGGTTGAGCCATTAGAGCCCAAAGTGCTTGAGATGATAAAAGATGGCGAGATAACGATGAAGATGAACGAACTAGATAGAAGGAATAAGTTGATAGAAGGGGGCATGGACAAGGAAGATGCAAAAGGTGTTACGCACATATATGAAGGGAATGTGTTTGTTGACGTGACCAAAGGAATACAGCATCTCAGAGAGACCATGGAGTTAATACACCAAGGATTTGAGGAAGTAATGAGGGCTGGACCACTTGCAAGAGAGCCAGTACAGGGCGTGAAAGTTAAGTTGGTTGATGCAAAATTGCATGAGGATGCTGTTCACAGAGGGCCAGCTCAGGTCATACCTGCAGTGAGAAGTGCAATTCATGCAGCCATTTTGAAGGCAAGCCCAACACTTCTTGAGCCCATGCAGAAGGTGTTCATTCATGTTCCTCAAGAGCACATGAGTGGGGCTCTCCGGGAGGTTCAGGGAAGACGGGGGATAATTCTGTCGATGGAACAGGAGGGAGATATAACCATCATCGAGGCGAAAGCCCCAGTCGCAGAGCTATTTGGATTTGCGGGAGCGTTGAGAAGTGCAACAGAAGGAAGAGCAATATGGAGTACAGAATTTGCCGGATTTGAGCCCGTACCCACCGGTATGTTGGAGGATGTTATAAGGGGCATTAGAGAAAGAAAGGGTCTGAAGCTCGAAGTACCGAAGCCGGAGGACTTTTTAAGTTAAATTTTATTCTTCAAATTTTTGAAGAGAGGGATTTCTTCATTCACCACTATTTTTTTCCTTTTAGTGCTTACTCTCTCTCCTGTAATTGGGTTATAGCCCTCTTTTTGATATTCTTCTCGATAAATAAGTATACCTCTTCTCTGCCATGCCGGAACCTTTGCTATATTTATGCCTTTTGAGAACAAGATATCATGAAGTTTTTTACTTTTAATTCCCTCAAGCGTTTTTATCGCTTCTTGTGGGTCATATCCTTCCTTGAGAAGTGTATAGAACGCATATGAGTTTAAACAGTTTCTCCAGCACTCATTTTGCCTCCATGCAAGGTACTCAAAAACCTCTTCTTTCTTTATAGGAATCACCCTTGAATCAAAGAAGAACTCTTTGTTCATTTGAAGTGTGAACAAAGAAGAAACAAGTCCAGACACCACAGAATTTATTTTTTCAATTCTTCCTCTAAAAGGCAAATTCTCGAGATATACATTCAGTTCATCTGAAAATAGGTATATTAATTCTGGTGTGAATGGGCTGTTGAAGATAGCCTTTGCAACCTCAACAAACGCATTCTTTAGTCTTTCATCATAAGGTTTCTTGTACTCGGATAACTTCTTTTTGAAGTTTACACCGTCTACTCTCACAATTATGGGAGGGACAACCCTAAGCTCTGAATAGACCTCATAGTCTTTGAACGATTTCATTCTCCAGCCCTGAATTCAGGAACTTTCTCCTCACTTGATGATGCCTTCATGGGATGCATCATGAGTGCTATGTCTCCTACTGCAGTGATCCACCTGTATGGTATCAGAATTCCTTTGTTACCAACATTGAACAGCTTTTTATTCACATTCACAACCGCGAGGCTCACGATTACACCTTCTGATGACTCTATGACCACATCTTGTACCCTTCCAACGTATACTCCCTTTGTTGTGTAGAGGTCTAAACCCAGTAGATTGGTAAGCTCAATATGCATACTCTTTCCCCCAAACATCAACAGCTCAGCTCAATTTATATCTTTCTCTATCATCCACCAAACGTCTGAGAATCGTTCGTCTATTCAGCATTCCCACTACATCACCGATCGCATTGAGTACCGGCGCTCCACCTATATCGCGCTCCAGAAGTGTTTTCACGACTTCTTCGAGTGGCGTAGACAGCTCAAAGTATATCACATTCTTGCTCATGACATCCTCAACAAGAATCATTCGAATTCTGTTTTCCTGATAATTTGTTGGAACAAGCTCTCTGAAGGCTCTCATAGCATTTGCAACATCATATTCGGTTATTATTCCGACCAACTCTCCTTCGTCCATAACAGGAAGTCTTCCCACATCTCTCTCTATCATGATTCTTCTGGCATGGATAAGCCTGTCTTTTGAATGTACTGGATAACTCTCGATCATTACTTCATTCGCACTGCCTTCTATCTTACGTGCGTTGTAATATTCAAGCAAGTTCTTTGGTTCAATCCACTTCCAATCATCTCCTTCCTTGTGTATTATTACCTCTTTCCCAGCAGAAAGGTGTTTTTTTGCTTCTTCTACTGACATTTCACCACTGTTTATTATGTAATTATCTGTTACAGCTGAGGTGACATGGAGAGATGAAGGGGAAATAATTGAGGTTCTCCTCCTCCCGAGTGTTCGCATAATTCCCCTAAGTGTCAATACACCATACACCTCGCCCTCTCGCAATACAAGTAATCTTCTCGTTTTGTGCTTATCCATAAGGTCAAGGGCTCTCGAGATGTATTCATTTTTATCTATTGTAGGAGCATGTGTGCTAATTTCAGCAATCGAGTCAGTCATTCTCTCCCCTCCTTAACAGCGTGCTTGCTATATTTTCTTCAGTCAGTAACCCACACAATTCGTCTTTTTCGTTTATAACAGGAAGTCCCCTAATCCTCTCCTGTATCATTAATTTCGCAGCCTCACTCACCTTTTCATCGTCTCTAACGGTTATCAGTGACTCCCTCATGATATCCTCGGCTGTGAGAGACATCTCCTTTATGTATCTATATTTCTTCTGACCTCCGTAAGAATCCTTTCTGACCATTTTTATCTCCTTTCCTTGTGAAATATCTTTCAACAACTCATTTAACTCAGCCAAAGCAACGTTTGACTTTGTTATGATGCCTACGGGATGACCGTTGTCCTCGAGCACAACAACCCTATCAATCCCCTCTGTTTCGAACTTCTCCACTACTCGAGATATAGATTGGTGTCTATTCACGGTTGGTACAAAATCTTCCATCACCTCTCTCACAAGTACAGGGATATCAAGGGTAGAGACATATTTTACAATGTCTGTTAGTGTGACTATACCAAGAATGTTGTTGCCATCAACAACCGGCACCCCTGTGATATTATTTTCAACCATGAGAATTGTTGCTTCCTCAATTGTTGTTTTTGGATGTACTTTTATGAAACGCTCGCTCATCGCATGTTTTACAAGTATGCTATCTACAGGTCTCCTTCTCCACATAGGTTCTGGTTGTAGAAGTGCTTTTGCAATGTCTGTTCTTGTTATAACTCCTACAGCCACGTCATTGTCAACCACCACAAGCCTGCCAACTTTATACCTCAACATCAGATTCCTTGCCCTTGAAAGTGGCTCCTTTGATGAGATTACATACACTGGCGCACTCATTATATTCTCAACTTTCACATCTGTCTTCATATCCTGCCAACCCCTCGAGAACTCACTCTACAAGAGAACTTACAATATCTCTCTCAGTTATTATTCCAACTAAATTTCTTTTTTGGATTACAGGAAGGCATCCAACTTGATTTTCGACCATTTTAAGAGCAGCATCCTTTAGTTTTGCCATTTTGCCTATTGTAACAACATCCTTTCTTACGAGAGTTCTAATTGGTACATCAAAAGCCTCATGCGTCATTCCCATTACAAGCTTCTCAAAAACTTCTCCTGTTGCAAGATATCTCAAAATATCAGACGCAGTAACTACACCAACCAATACTCCGTCCCTTATCAAGGGTATCCTTCTAAACCCATGTGATATCATTACCCTCATACCCTCTGTTATTGTTTCTTCTGGACTCATTGATATCACTTCGTCACTCATATAGTCCTTAACATGTTTTTCTGAGAGTTTTCGTAAATAGCCTTCAAAAGATGGTAATCTTGTATTTGGATGAGTAGTTGCTTCTGGGGTTTTCCCAGCAACGAACTTTATGACATCCCGTTCTGTAATAATCCCCACAACTCGGTCTTCATTGTTTAGTAAAGGAAGTCCACCCACACCCTTTTCAATCATCGTATCCAAGGCATCTGAAAATGTAGCTCTAACTGAAATTGCCGGTACATTTTCATCCATTATCTCCCTAACTTCTTCGTTTATGGCTGCAAGCAAGTTTCCTTTGTATTTATTTTTAACCAAATTATGACGGTCTCCCCCTCCAAGGAAATCAACGATGTGTGTTGTTAGGACAATTCCTTCCAGAATCCTCGAACCTGCATCCACAACTGGCACTCTCCTGACACTATGCTCCGCCATTGTCTTCACAGCACCCATTATCGTCGTCGTCCTTGGCACACATACAACATCCTTGGTTCCGAGGAGCTCAACTTCGCTTGGATGCTTTGCCTCATGACTATGAAACTCTTCAGAACCTCTATCCAAAGGTGCAGACAGCTTTACATTTCGATAGTCCTTTTTAACTCCAATTCTTGTTTTTTTGCTCATAATCACTCACTCTCTACAACTCTCACACATAAGTTTTCCATCAACAAGTTTTAAGTCAGCAGAAAGCTGACCACACATCTCACAGACACCCATCTCTTCCTCTTCCTCGACCGCCAAATAGATGGGAGAGGATTGCATCTCTATAAGTTCTCGCAACACCTCTGTCAGTCCTGCACTCACATGTATTATGTCCATGTCAGTTATTATCCCCACAAGATGCCCATCCTCAACGACAGGCAACCTTCTGACCTTCATCCTAATCATTTTTTCTATGGCATCGTTTAGGGTCTCATCAGGTGCTATAGTAATAATGGGAGAAGACATTACATCCCTAGCAGAGAACTCCTCTGGCTTCTTGTTTTTTGGTATTACCTTTCTTGCAAAATCTCTCTCAGTTATTATCCCTACTGGCTCTCCACCTTCAGTCATCACGACTGAGCCGACATCGTATTTCACCATGAGAGACGCAATCTCATGAAGAGGTGTGTTCACATCCGCACTCACAACCTCTTTCGTCATTATGTCTCTTACTCTCAGATCAGTGTTCATTCTTGAAGTGTTCATTGTTAACCCTCTCAACTCCTTCTAACATCAGAACATATATAAAAATTAAGGGGCTGTTGGAGATATCCACAGACCCTCTCTCTCATCAAAACCGCACATGATGTTCATATTCTGTACTGCCTGCCCAGATGCGCCTTTCATTAGGTTGTCTATTGCAGATACGACAACCACTCTATCAGAGTTCTTTTCAATTTCGAATCCTATATCACAGAAATTTGAGCCTCTTACCCCATAGAGAGTTGGAATGGTATCCAGAATTCGTATGAAATGTTTCTCTGCGTAGAATTCTCTATAGAAGGTGTGAATCGTCTCTTCATCAATTGTTTCTTTCAGGAATACGTGTGCAGTAGTTAGAATACCTCTGATAGCAGGCACAACATGTGGTGTAAAGTATGTCTTCACATATGGATGCAGTCTTTCAAGCTCTTGTTTAATTTCGGCGGTGTGTCTGTGTGTTGTGAGTTTGTAGGCAGAGACATTATCAGAAACATTTGGATAATGTGTAGCACTGCTCGGCTCAGCTCCAGCCCCACTTATACCGCTTTTTGAATCAAGTACAACCTTTTCAACAATGCCCTCAGCAACGAGTGGAGCCACAGCAAGCACCGCACCAGTCGGATAACATCCTGGATTTGCACAAAGCTGTGCATCTTTGACTTCTGGGTGAAGCTCACACAAACCAAATACTGCTTCCCTTGGGGAGATGTGCTCGATTCCATATACCTCCTCAAATACCTCTTTTGGCAGTCTATAATCTGCACTGAGGTCAACAACCCTTACTCCTCCATCCAACAGTTCAGGAACTATGTGCATGGCACTTCCGTGTGGTACAGCCACAAAGACAAAATCACATCTTTCTGCTATTTTCTCTGGCTTTGGGTTTTCAAATACTGCATCTGTGAGCCCAGTCAAATGTTTATGAACTTTTGAAATGCGTTCTCCAGCAAACCTCCTTGATGTGGCACATTCTATCTCCACTTCTGGGTGGAGGAGCAATATCCTCAGCAGTTCTCCCCCTGTGTACCCTGATGCCCCAATTATTCCGACCTTCACACCACCCACTCCTTATCTCAGCGATTTTAGTATTTCTCTCCCAAATGCCTCTGCACTTTTTGGTCCATCTGCTGTGATGATGTTATCAGAAACCACAACTGGCTCTCGAACGTATGTGGCACCACACCTCTCTATCTCTTCTATGCACTCTGGATCTGGGAAAACTGTTGCATCCATCTGGTCAAGAACTCCTGCATGAGCCAACACAACGGGAGATATACATATTGCTGCAATCGTTTTGTTTTGTTTGTAGAATTCTCTGATTATCTCGTGAAGATTTGTATTGTTCCATAAATATTCTCTTGAACCTACTCCTCCCACGATAACAATGGCATCAAATTCGTTAGGATCTATTTCAGATATCGTAATATCTGGGGTTATTCTTGCACCCAACATCCCCACTGCCTCTTTCTTTTGCGTACTTGCAATCACAACATCCACACCATTCTCTTCAAGTACATTCTTGGGTACAAGCAGTTCCTCATCCCTGAAATCATGTGGAGCTATAACCATTACCACTTTTTCATTCACCATATTACCTCCCCCACCTACACAGCCAAGAATTGTGAACATCAGAATAACTACCCAAATTCTGTTCACACTCAACATTTCCATTCATTGTTATTAAGCTTATTTCCTTAGTATTATATACTTATCATTGAAGTAAGCACCGGGTGTTACAAAGTCAATCAGTGCAACCGCTCCACTTTCAGGTCTCAATTGTATTGAGAAATCGGTTCTTGGAGCTATACCTTGATAGTTTAAGTCACTTGTAAAGACATTGTATCTGAAGACTTTTCTAACATCGATTATTATTTCAAAAATATCTCCACTTCTTAAAACAGGTTCAGTTGGGTCAAACTCCTCTCCCTTCGCACTTCTTACCATTCTGAGTTGGAAATGCCCTTCGTCTGCAACATTATTTGCTACAAGTTCACCCTCGACAACACTCAGGTTGTAGGATATTGTTGCCATGTGTTCTCCATCGGACATATATATCACTGCCTGCGATAGGTCGATTGGGTCACTTCCTGGGCCAGTGGATACTGAAAGGTACAATTTTGTTATGTATCCGTACTCGGCTGTATTGCTCACTGTTAATGTTATACTCTCTCCATCTGCACTCAGAGTGTATGTTCCTTGGCTAAGTTCTTCGTATGTGGTATAACCATCTGGACTAAGCGTTGTTTCAAATATCTCTTCACTCCCTTTCTCACAGCTCACAGTAATCGAGTCTTCACCTATATTCACAATATCGAGTCCTGCATACTTTGGAAGACTGAGAGAGCTTACACTTTCATCATCCACATTGTATATACCGCTCGAATTCACTTTGAGAGTACCATAGTACTCCCTCTCTCCCACAAGCCTGTCTATTTGGATATTTGATGATACTTCCTTTGTGACTTCTTCTCCTGTCTTTGAAGCTTTTTGCTGAAGAATACCCGTGGTTTTTATAAGAAGGGCAGCAGCTACTGCAGCCACCAGCACCATTGCTATGAAAATAATCAAGGTGCCGATGCCCATCTGGGCTTGAGTTTGTGTGCATGCACTTCTATTTGCTTTCATAGATATATCTCACCCACCCTCGTTGCCCATTTATTCTCTACCTTATACTATTTAAATGTTTTTTATATCTGTTTGAAATTTAAAACTTAAAATTATTAAGTTACCCTTTTTGCATGAAAAATCCGTTGCAGTATTGTGATTGTAGAAACGACAACGAGAACAACAAAAGCCCAGTTCAGGACATTCAAAAAAGCACCTATTGCAACTATCATCATTCTTTCAGCTCTTTCCCCTATCCCCACACTCTCCATAGATATGCCGATACATTCTGCTCTAGCTCGGGTATATGAGACCATGAAAGATGTCAATAGTGCAATTGCACCAATAAACCAGTCAGGAAATATCCAGAATGCGGTATATCCTCCCCACATGGCGCCTATGATTATCCCACCTTCTCCTATTCTATCACTCACGCTATCAATGAACGCTCCAAACTTTGTTTCTTTCTTACATTCTCTTGCAACTGCACCATCAAGCACATCGAAGAAACCACCGAGGATTATGAAAACAGCCCCAACAAACAGCTCACCTTCTGCAAAAAAGATGCCAGCTACCAAGCAAGCTATCAGCCCAACAAGTGTTATGAGGTTGGGATTTACATTCAAACCAATACTAAACTTTTCCCGTACCCTACGTTTGAAGTCTTTTAGCATGGCAGAGAACCACATAGAGTTCAACGCTTACCCATATCAAACTTTCTCTTAAACAGGTATCTCCCTATTATTATGCCAATTACAATGCCTATGACAACAACGATTTTTTCGAGGGGTACAACGCCACTCTCACCCTGTTTTACTTCAACAGGTATCTTTATGATATCAGATATCCTTGTGTCCCCGATTTCGTCTTTGTATTTTATCTCACTGTCAATGGCATATGGTTTTGCAATGGCATCACTGTCAACTTTCAGTTTGAAGATAGCGGTTGCTGTGCTATTTGGTTCTATGTCTCCAAGATATGCTTGGTCATCTATGCTTGAGAATGGGTCAACAACACTGATCCTTGCGATAGCTTCCCTTGCAGTCTCTTCCCCCACGTTCTTATACACAACTTCTATGATGCTCTTCTTTCCGGGGTAAAGGTCGCAATCAACACTCACGACCTCAAACAAAGGCTCTTTTTTTACTTTAATTTTGATCGGTATCAACGTTTCTTCATCATCATACCAGAAATTTACCTCTGGTGTATTAGGGGTTCCACTGACCTCCACGTTCTTCTGGTATTCATATGTCAAATTGAGAATTAGTGTATATTCCCCTGCAGGTGCATCTTCATACACTTTCAGCTCAAACTCAACTGGTTCGCGAGTCTCTTCACCCCCTCTGAGAGAGCCAACGCTTTGAGTTGAGGATTTTATATCGAATGGAGCACCATAGGGGTTTTCAAGTGTTGCAAGAATCCCTATGGCAGTCGTCACTCCCTCTTCATAGTTCTTTTCAATTTCGGCAAGGGCAATCTCATTTGCGTTAGATGGTGTTTTTTCGCTCTCGAAACCAAGAATCTTGCCGCGGTTGTATATGTCGATGAGAAGATAGACCTCATCTCCTCTCTCAAACTCGCTCTCGCCCGCAATCACTGCATCAAGCTGTGGTCCTCCGTACACGGTATAGTAATTGTCTGAGAGTGAGAAACTCTGCGGAATATATGATGCATAACAGACGGGGACCATTACGAGTAAAATCAACATGGTTGTGAGTAGTTTCGAGCCATACATTGTTATCGGAGTCAGATATACTATATAGAATTTAAATATTTCTAAATGGTGCGGGACAGAATCCACTCCCTAAAAATACATCTGCCCGAGGTTGTAGAGTATATATAAATGATGTTACATAACGTTGGGTTATATGGAAAATGATGAGAAAGCAAGAAAGAAGCAGAAAATGGTAGAAAAAGGTATAGTACCAGACACAAGTGCGTTGATAAATGGTCAGGTAGCATCTTTGATAAAACGCAGGAAACTTGTGGGAGTTAAAGTCTACATACCAGAGGCAGTAATATCTGAATTGGAGGCTCTTGCTAACAGAGGACTGAGTACGGGACATAAAGGACTCGCAGAACTTAAAAAATTAAATAAAATGGAGAAAGAGGGTGTTGTAGAAATACATCGAGTAGGAAAAAGACCCACATTAGACCAGATAAAACTAGCAAAGAGTGGTGTGGTTGATGCTCTCATAAGAGATGTGGCTCTAGAGAAAGATGCAGTTCTCATAACAGCAGATAAAGTTCAGGGAGAGGTTGCAGAGGCGTGTGGGATAGAGGTTGAATACACGTTCAGGAGGATTGGAAAGAAAAAACTTACAATAGAGAGTTTCTTCACACCAGACACAACTTCAGTCCATCTTAAAAGCAATTGTTACCCTCTCGCAAAAAGAGGCCCAATAGGGGATCAGAGACTTGAGAAAATCAGAGATAAAAAACTGTCTGATAGAGAGCTTGAGGAAATAATTCGGGAATTGTATGCAAGGGTGAACAGAGACTCTAAAGCGTTTCTTGAAATAGACTATCCAGAAGCAAAGGTGTTTCAGATTGGCGATATGAGGATAGCCGTTGCGAAGCCACCATTTTCAGATGCGATTGAGATAACAGCAGTCAGACCCACTGCCCTTGTGGATATAGATTCATACAGATTCGCTGATGAACTGAAGAGGAGGGTTGTCGAGAGACAGAGGGGAATCTTGGTAGCTGGTCCCCCTGGTGCGGGGAAGAGTGCATTTGCTGCGAGTATAGCTCGCTTCCTAACTCAGAAAGGATTCATTGTAAAAACAATGGAGTCTCCAAGAGACCTTCAGGTAGGAGACGAGATAACCCAGTACTCCAAACTCAACGGAAATATGACAAATACAGCAGAACTCTTACTACTGGTCCGTCCCGATTACACAATATACGATGAGGTTAGAAAGACTTCGGACTTCATGACATTCGCAGACATGAGACTTTCTGGAGTTGGCATGGTTGGAGTTGTGCATGCTAATCGTGCAATAGATGCCATTCAGAGATTGATTGGTAGAATAGACCTCGGTATGATTACGCAGGTGGTGGATACTGTTGTCTTCATAGACAAAGGAGAAGTAAAAAAGGTCTATGACCTACGTTTTACCGTGAAAGTACCTCATGGAATGTTTCAGGAAGACCTTGCAAGACCGGTTATAATAGTTGAAGATTTTGAAACAAAGCGACCTGAGTATGAGATATATACATATGGAGAACAAACTGTCGTGATGCCCATTGAGAAAGAAGCCAAAATGCCCGAAGCCAAACTTGCAGCAGATAGTGTGAAGCGTAGCCTTTCAAGGTACGTGTCAGATGGCATAGATGTCGAGATTGTGGGTGGAAGGGCACTTGTTTATGCATCAAAAAAGGATATCCCCAAAATAATAGGGAGGGGTGGAAAGCGAATAGAGAAGATCGAGGGAAAGCTGGGAATACCCATACAAGTGCTGGAGAAAACAGGGGAGAGTAGGGACAGAGGGGAAGGGATTGGAGAGATTTATGTTACCAAGAAGAGTTTGGTAATAAAGTTGCCAGAATATGCCGGAGAGGATGTGGATATCTATGTGGGAGGCAGCTATCTTTTCACAGCAACCGTCAGTAAGAATGGAGAGGTGAAGATTTCAAGGGCATCTGAGTTTGCAAGAATAATAGAAGACGCACTTGAAAACGGCGAGAGTATTACAATCGAGTAAGGATAGTGAGAATATGAAAAGGACGGGATATGTTAATCTGCCTCTTCACAGCGGAAGAGCACCACGATGGCTTTTTGAGAGGATGGTAAAACTGGCAGGAGGTGTATGTGAGGTCATAGTAATGGAATACGGTACTGAACACTTGTTGAGAAGACTGTCTGACCCTTTCTGGTTCCAAGCATTTTCACATGTCCTTGGTTTTGATTGGCACAGCTCGGGAACAACCACGACAACATGTGGTGCCCTCAAACTAGCTCTTTCAGATGTGGATGTGGGAGTGAAGCTGGCAGGGGGTAAAGGAAAGTCATCATTAAAGACAGTAAAAGAGATACCAAAAATAGGTGATGAATTTGGGTTAAGTAATAAAAAGATTGATGAGATGGTGGTTGCGAGTAAATTAAGTGCAAAGGTCGATAATGCATGTGTTCAGGATGGTTTCTCACTTTATCATCACTCCTTTGTCATGAGTGAGAAGGGTGAATGGGCAGTTATACAGCAAGGAATGAGGGATAGGTATGCGAGGAGATATCACTGGCTTTCTATGGATGTTATGGACTTTTGTGAGGAGCCTCATTCAGCAATATGCTCGGATACACGAGAGAAGAAGGTGTTGGATATGACATCATCACAGAGTAGAGAAGCAAGAAAAGCCAGTCTTGACATTGTAAGGGACAATCCTGCACATATTGTGCCTGTCATATCATCAAACTCACCTCTCCAAACTACCCTCCTAGATTTCTCTGCTGTTGAGCATTTTACCATGCCATCCCACCACGAAATAAGGATAGGAAAAGATTGCATGGGAGTTTTCATGAAAGCGTATGAACTTCAGCCTGAGTCCTATGAAGAACTCATACTCATCAAGGGTATGGGTCCAAAGAAGATAAGGGCTCTTGCATTGTTATCCGAGCTTTTGTGGGGGGTCAAAGCGAGCTGGAAAGACCCGGTAAAATATACGTTTGCGCACGGCGGAAAGGATGGACACCCATTCCCAGTTGATAGAGAGACATACGACAACACCATAGACGTTCTCAGAAGTGCGATTGAGGATGCAAAATGTGAAAAGAAAGAGAAGATGCTTGCTCTGAAAAGACTGCAAGATTTTATAAAATCATGAGCTATGTATTATATCGATGGAAACAAAGTTTGTCGAGCATCCTCTCATAAAGAAGGGCATAATAACCTACAGAACATATCAGATTGAGTTGGCAGAAAAATCTCTTAGAGGGTCGAGTCTGGTAATTCTTCCAACAGGTCTTGGAAAAACAGTTGTTGCTTTACTAGTTATGGTTGCAAGACTCCAAAAAGAGGATGGAAAAGTACTCGTCCTCTCTCCAACGAGGCCTTTGGTTAATCAACACACTCTTTTTTTCAAAAATGCACTGAACATCAACGAAATAGGGATGCTCACTGGCGAAATTCCACCCCACAAGAGGCATGAGATATGGAGTAAATCAAAGATAATCGTATCTACCCCCCAAGTTGTTGAGAATGATTTGATAGCCAGAAGAGCATCTTTAAAGGATTTTGTTTTGGTCATATTCGACGAGGCACATAGAGCGGTTGGTAATTATGCATATACGTACATTGCAAAGAAATACTATGAAGAATGTGATGACCCCCTCGTTCTTGGAATGACTGCTTCGCCCGGTTCTGATGAGGAAAGAATAAAGGAAGTGTGCTCAAATCTTGGAATCGAGTATGTCCATTACAAGGGCGAGAAAGACCCTGATGTGAGGAAATACATACCTAAGAAAGAAATAGAATGGATAGAGGTTCCTTTACCACCAGAGATAAAAAAACTGAGAAGTGATTTATATTCGATATTTGAGGACATGACAGACAAACTAATTGAAATGTGTCCATTTGGTATAAGGATTCCAAAGAACCCAACCAAAAAAGAGTTGTTATCTCTACAACAGAGAATTCTATCAGAAATAAAGAATTCAAAGGAGCAGTACCTTTACCATGTACTTTCAATCATTGCAGAGCTTCTGAAACTTTCACATGGTATAGAGCTGATAGAGACACAGGGCGTAAGTGCCTTCAGAAAATATATCGAACGATTGAGAGGTGAGGCAGAGTCTCTGAGGGGTAGCAAAGCTTCGAAGAGACTTCTCTCTGAAATAGAGAGAAAAGGGATAATTTACAGACTTCAGAATATAGACGTAGAGCATCCGAAGTTGGAGATGGTGAGTGAGATAATAAGAAAACAGATTGAAGAGAATCCTTCTTCACTGATCATCGTGTTCACGAATTTCAGAGATAGTGCCCAGATGGTACTCGAGACGCTTTCAAATGTTGAAGGTGTCAGAGCCATCAGATTTGTTGGACAAGGAAGTCGAGAAGGAGATAAGGGACTGTCTCAGAAAGAACAGGTAGAGACTTTGAAGAAGTTCAGCACCGGAGAATATAACGTTCTTGTTGCAACATCTGTTGCTGAGGAGGGACTTGACATTCCATCCACAGACTTGGTAATCTTTTACGAGCCAGTCCCATCTGAGATAAGGTCGATACAGAGAAAAGGAAGGACGGGAAGGAGACACTACGGAAGGGTAGTAGTCTTGATAACAAAAGGCACGAGAGATGAAGCTTTTTACTGGTCAAGTATGAGAAAGGAGAGGAGGATGGAGGAGAAGGTAGGGAAAATTGGGATATCTGTGGAGAGAGAAGAGAAGAAGAAAGAGGAAAGAAAGCCGGTTATATATGTAGATATAAGAGAATTGAGGTCGGGAATTGTGAAATATCTGGAGAATGAAACTGAAGTTTTTCCGACTACTCTCGAAGTTGGGGATTATATTCTGAGTGAGAGGGTGGGGGTTGAGAGAAAGACGGCACAAGACCTGATTAATTCGTTGGTTGATGGTAATAGAGATCTATTCCTCCAGCTTTCAGACCTTTCAAAAACATTCAGTAGACCGATATTGATAGTGGAAGGGGAGGATGTATATAGTGTCAGAAATGTCCATCCAAATGCAATAAAGGGACTCTTTGCATCTATAACAGTTGATTTTGGAATACCCATTGTCTTCACAAAAGACAAAGAAGAAACAGCCGAATTTCTCAAGATAGTTGCGAGGAGAGAGCAAGAAGAAAGAGGAGAGAGACCAATAGTTCATGGAAAAAAGACATTTAAAACACTCAGTGAAAGACAGGAATATGTTGTCTCATCTATTCCTGGCGTTGGACCAAAAGTCGCAAAGAATCTCTTAAAAAAATTTGGAAGTGTTGAGAAAGTTATGAGTGCTTCAGAAGAAGAACTTAAAAAGGCACCGCTTGTCGGTGATAAGACTGCAAAAGCGATAAGGGAAATTGTAGGAAGCGAATACAAAGGTTGAATCACAAGAAATTAAACTTATATACAATACCACTGATACCCGTGGATGGTGGGTTGGGATGAAAGAACAAACTGAGGTGGGAAAACTAAAGGAAGGCAGATACGTTTTGATAGATGACGAGGTATGTGTCATAAAGAGCATAACAAAATCCAAACCAGGGAAACATGGCTCTGCGAAAGCAAGAATAGATGCAATTGGTCTATTTGATAATCAGAAGAGGTCACTCGTTCAACCAGTAGATGCAAAAATATATGTGCCAATTGTTGAGAGAAAAACTGCTCAAGTTTTGTCAATAAGTGGGAATGTTGTGCAGTTGATGGATATGGAAACCTATTCTACATTTGAGATTAAGGTCACTGAGGAGGAGCTTGCGAAGCTGGAAGAGGGTAAGGATGTACAATATCTTACATCCATGGGAAAAATCAAACTTGACATAAGATAAAAATGTACATACAACCAACTTTTGCAGATGCAGATGCAGAGTATGAGGAGTCTGATTTTGTTATATTTGGGGCTCCTTTCGATGGAACATCTTCGTTCAGAACAGGGAGCAGATTTGCTCCAGATGCACTAAGACAAGCATCTTACAACTTTGAAACATATAGTCCTGAGCTGGATATCGATATTACGGATATTAAAGTGTGTGATATCGGGAATTTAGACATGGGATGTCTTGTAGAGGATTGTATTAACAGGGTGTGGACACAGACAAAACAAATCCTGAAAGATGGTAAGATACCAATCATGATGGGAGGGGAGCACTCTTTAAGCATAGGGTGTGTTGGCGCATGTACAGACATTTTTGAAGATGTTGGAGTCATTGTGCTTGATGCTCACCTTGATATGAGAGAAAGCTATGAGGGGCTGGACAAGGGACATGCTTCAACATCGTATCAAATCCTCAAACTCATACCACCAAATAGGTATTCTGTTGTCGGGGTGAGAAGTGGATCAAGAGAAGAGTTTGAATTTGTAAGGAGTGCGGGAATAAAATTTGTAACTTCATTCAAAATAAAAAATGAGGGGGTTGAGCAAGCTCTCGGTGAAATCTTTGATGGGTTGAAGGATGCTGGATGTAAACACTTGTATATTTCGATAGATGCTGATGTTGTTGATCCTGCCTATGCTCCAGGAGTTGGAAATCCCGAACCTTTTGGGTTGAGTCCATGGGATGTAGAGTACATAATTAAAAAAACTCGTAAAATGGCAGTTGGTTTGGATGTTGTTGAGTTAATACCACATTATGATTTCTCACAAGGTGCTATTCTCTTTTCAAAACTGATAAGAGAATTCATAGCATATGCATATGTTGCGAGAGGTTTTTAACCCTTTGAGTATATGTGTGAAGCGGTGAGATAATTGACATTCAATAAGGGAGACTTCATAAAACTCAACTACATCGGAAAGCTCGAGGATGGCACTGTATTTGACACTACATACGAAGATGTTGCAAAGGAGCATGGAATATACAGTGAGAACATGAGATACGGTGGAGATGTGGTGGTCATAGGTGCTGGACATTTGGTAATGGGTCTTGAAGAAGACATCATGGACAAGGATGTTGGATACGAAGGGGAAGTTGTCATCCCACCTGAAAAAGGATTTGGGAATTGGAGACCAGAGCTCGTAAAGATGTTCTCAATAACGAAGTTTGAGAATCCTGTTGAAGGGGCGAGAGTGAATATAGAAGGCAGAATAGGTACAATAACAAAGGTAATAGGAAGGAGGGTCAGAGTAGACTTCAACAATCCTCTTGCTGGCAAGACAATCATATACAACTACAAGATAGAAGAGAAAGTAGATGATGACTTGGAAAAGGTGAAAGGATTGCTTCAGCTGTATCTAAATCAAGATATGAAGATTGAGGTCTCTGACAATGTTGTAATGATATGGATTCCTAACGAGATGGGCTATGATATCAGATGGCTTAGGATGAAAGAGAGCTTAGCCAAGCAGATACTGGAATGGACTGGAATAGAAAAAGTCATTTATGCAGAAGAGTATAGTAAGTAATGCCGAGGTAGCCTAGTGGCCTAAGGCGCTGGTCTTGAGATGTGAATTGATAAACAGGAAAACCAGTGATGCGTTTGCATCGCGCGAGTTCGAATCTCGCCCTCGGCGTTATATCTCAATTATGTCTCCTGCTTTGAGAGGTTGAACTCCTTCCAACATTTCCTTCATTATTTCTATCGCATTCTTTCCTGTGCAGTGGCAAGGTAGTATAATCTCCGGCTCTATTTCACTCAAAATCTCAACCGTCTTTATAATCCTCTCTTCATTCGCATCAAAAAGATGAAATCCGCCCACTAAACCATGGACTTCACCGAACATTTCGACCACCATATTCAGGATATTGGCAATCCCTGCATGAGCACACCCTGTAAAAACGACCGGGCCTCTTTTCGTTCTCACAATCAGAGACATATCGTCCATCATGAGATCTGGTATGAGAGCGCCCCTCTCCAACGTCCAAAATCCCTCCACTTTTTCAAATTCACTTCTTCTTGGAATCTCCCCACTTGTCTCTGAATCTTGTGATAGTTTTAATGGAGAAGTTGCGAATAGCAATACCCCCCCTGCCTTCTCAACTTCTTCCCATCTATATGGTGCACCTATGTATCTGAGTCTTGGATGAAGCGACAGTTTTGGTTTAATGGCACTTGGATGCATTACGATTGGCAGAGGTTTTTTCTCTGTTATATTCAAAACTCCAAAAAGACCTCCCACGTGATCGTAATGTCCGTGACTCAGCACGACAACGTCTGTATACTCTATTCCGGTTTTCATCTCTCTGGCGTTATGCATCAAAACATCTGGAGAGGCTCCAGTATCCATCAAAATTGTGATGTTATCCAGTTCTATCAGAAAAGATAATCCGTGCTGTGCTTTGATGTTCCCCTTACTTATATCATTTACAAGAACGCTCACCCTCATGTTATTACTCTCAACTTAATAATAGATAAATATTTTTACTCAATAGTGTAAAAATTAATATAGATGGAATTGTAATGTTTGAATGGAGGTGATGTAAAATGTACGGATGGCCAGGAAGAGGCAGGTTCAGCTATCTTCCACCATGGGAGAGACCAGGAGGGGGATGGTACTTTAGAAGGTTTAGAGGGTGCTGGTGGGCACCTTGGTGGTTTCCCTCCTCCCCACAGGAGGAAATAAAAGTTCTCAAAGAATACAGGGAGTTCCTTAATGAAGAATTGAAATGGATAGAAAAAAGAATACAAGAACTCGAGCATTCTGAGAAAAAAAAGGATGAGTTGAACAAGGAGAGCTAAACAAGGAGGTGAAGGTTTTGAAAATAGGCATACCAACCAACAAAGGGGGGCTTGGTGATGTGGTCTACGAGCACTTTGGTCGCGCCCCCACCTTTACAATTGTTGACACCGATGAGGGTTATGTAGAAGTGATGCAGAACCGTGGTGAGCATATGGGCGGAGTTGGGCATCCATCCGAGTTTTTAATAGAAGAGAGAGTCGATGTAGTTATATGTAGGGGCCTTGGGCTAAAAGCTCTGCGAACATTCAAAAAATTTGGTGTTGAAGTGTATCTATGTGAAGAAGGTACTGTAAAGGAGAACATTGATATGCTGGAAAGGGGACTTCTGAGATTAGCAACCGAAATGGATAGATGTGAGCGGGATAGATAAGAGATAAACCGAATTGAAAAGGTGGCAGAAAGATGGAACAACAAAATGATATCAACAAAGAGATTGAAGAGAGGCTTGCATCTGTAAAGCACAAGCTTGTGATACTTAGCGGCAAGGGTGGAGTCGGAAAATCCACAACTACATCATGCATGGCTGTAACTCTTGCAAAGAGAGGTTATAAGGTAGGGGTGTTTGACTACGATTTCCATGGCCCAGCAATACCACGAATGCTTGGAGTGTCTGAGAGACCTGAGATTACCGAGGGTGGAATCATCCCTCCAGAGGGTATAATGGGGATAAAAGTTTTTTCTGTGGGCCTTCTTTTAAGTGATGAGAAATCTCCTGTAATATGGAGGGGGCCCTTGAAATATAATGTTCTAAGAGAATTCCTTTCCAAACTTGAGTGGGGAGAACTTGACTTCTTGCTCTTTGATTTACCACCGGGAACTGGAGATGAGGCGTTGAACATAGCTCAGACAATACCTGGAGTAGATGGTGCCATAGTTGTCACAATACCTTCCGAAGTTTCGAGGGTTGCTGTTGAGAAGTCAGTTGAGTTTTGCAGAAAACTCAACATAAAGCCATTGGGAGTCATAGAAAATATGAGTTATTTGGTCTGTCCAAACTGCTCATATAGAATCGAAATCTTTGGGGAGGGGGGTGGAGAGAAGATAATGGAAGAGGAGGGAATACAACTCCTTGGGAAAATTGCCCTCGAACCAGCTATCTCGAAGGCAATGGATTCTGGCAATCCACTGACAGACTCGAAAATTGTAGAAGTATTTGATGAGATTGTGGATAAAATCCTAAGAGGCTTTTCATGATAGTCTATGGTCCTGTTCTCTCATGGAGATTTGGAAGATCTCTCGGTATTGACTTGATTCAACCTCCCAAAACTTGTACACTCGACTGCATATATTGTCAGCTTGGACAAACACAACACAAGATATGCTCAAGAAACGAATTCTCCAGAAGAATCGATATCAGAGTGCTGGAAGACGAACTGAACGAGAAAATCGAATGTGTGGATGTGGATGTAATAACCTTATCCGGTTCTGGAGAACCAACGCTGAATCCTCAACTTGGAGAGGTCATAGACGTTGTAAGAGGAAGTGTAAAAAAACCATTGATCATCCTCACGAATTCCTCGCTACTAATAGATGTCGCAGAAGATCTCCGAAAACTTGACCTTGTGGAAGCAAAACTCGATGCAGTTACACAAGATACCTTTGTGAGTGTGAACAGACCTTGTGAGTACATGAGAATACACGAAATAAAGGAGAGCATTAAGAATATACGAGCCCATCTTTCAATTCAGAGTATGTTCTTCAGACACGAGGGTGGTGTCCCACTCATGAGAGAGTTTTCCGAGTATATTTGTTATCTAAAGGAGTTAAAACCTTTGAGAGTGGATGTTAATACGCCATGGAGACCTCCACAGAATTCAGAAGTAGAGCCACTCAGAGAACAAGAGCTGAGTGAAATATGTGAGAAAATAAGAAATGAAGGCATAGATGCAAGATACTACAAAGAATCAGATATTTCCCATTCTAAAAAATTGAATATTGATGAGCTTATTGAAATACTTTCGAGAAGACCTCTAAGGATGCCAGATATTGCCAAACTGACTGGCCTTTCCGGAGATGACGTGTTAGAGTTTCTGAACAAACTGAGTAAAGAGTATAACATAAAAAGTATCTTTTATCAAGGAGAAATGTTTTACAGGGTTTGATATGCATAGAAGAGGACGCCCAAAAGGACCGAGATGGATAAAAGAGTTTCCAAAAGCAATGTTATTCAAGCCGAGAGGACTTCCACTGAATACACTTGAAAGGGTTGAGATTACAATCGAAGAGCTTGAGGCAATGAGACTTGTTGACTTTCTCGGTCTTGGACAAGAGGAAGCTGCAAAGATGATGGGGGTGAGTAGAAAAACGCTCTGGATGGACCTGAAAGAGGGGAGAAGGAAAGTTATTGAGGGTCTAATAGAAGGAAAGGCAATAGAGCTAAAAGGTTCACATCCCTATACCATCAGATGCACATGTGAAGGGTGTGGGAGTACGTGGTTCTATTTATTTAAGAGGATGCCAAGAAGATTGAGATGTCCCTCATGTAAAATCGAGCTTGAGCTTTCTAAAGTCGAGTCAAGAAATACTTTCGATGAGGAGAGTGGATAAATCCTTCATGATGATGTCAGCTCCATACTTCTCTCTTACCCATTCAAGATGATAGAGACAAAAAGGACAATAACTTATCAGCATTTCAGATATCTCTTTTGCCCTCTTTATTGTTAACATGCCCACAGCATCTGCAATTTCAGGGTAGTTTGGTTTCACACCGGCAGGAGCTCCGCAACACACATCCTCATCAAATAATTCGACCACATTTACACCTAGCTCACGAAGAATATACCTTGGTACATCACGTCTGTCTCTCAATGGACAGCCATCTCTCACAGACACGACTTTGTTGATTTTGTTCATTTTTAATCTCCCAGACTCTATTAACTCTTTGAACACCCCGAGGGACATAACAACTTCAAAACTGGGCTTTCTGTAGAGTTTGGGGTACTCAAATTTAAGAACACTATAACATGCTGGACACGACACAATGAGTTTCTTAACACCACAAGACTCGATATATTCCACATAATTCTTTGCGTATTCCTTTGCCTCATTAAGATGTCCATTGTCTATAACAAACAGCCCACAACATCTTTCTTTTTCAAGAATTTTTGGATATATGCCGCAATGATTGAGAATTCTTATCGTATTTCTTGCTATTTCGCCATGTGCAAATGCAACCCAGCAACCAGCCATATAACCAATTTCAGAATCATCTGAAAATTTCAGATCGTCTGAAATCCATTCTTTTCTCTTTTCATTATCCAGTCCCTTCGGATTCCATTTTTCGACTATGTTTTTGATGATGTGCCTAGTCTTCTCAGGCTCTCTTCCTTGTTCTGCCAGAAGACCACGCTCATATTGAATTATATCTGCAATAGGAATATCAACGGGACACACTTCATTACACGCCCTACACCTTGTGCACAGATATATTGTATCAAATTCATCTTTTGTTAGTTCCTCTCCATTCTCGATTTTACTCAGGAGTTTTATTTTGTTATCTGGCGTGTATAAGATGTTATCTGAAACCTTGCAGATTGGACAGATCTCGCCACATTTACCGCAATCAATACACGATTTGACTGCTGAATGATAATTCGCTATCATCTCACCCTCCAAGCCCTCCATAGTTCAAAACGTTTAAGTATTTTAATATTTTGTCTTTTGTGGGGCGATAATATGAATGTATCATTGAGTGCAACTTTCGGCACTTTTTTATATTTATATGATATGGGATATCTCATGGAGCATTTGTCGGCTAAAAAGCGTCTATTCATAAGACAGGCAGAGATATGTAAAACATTCGCAAATCCTACAAGAATAGAGATACTCTACAATCTCAGAGATGGGGAAAAGTCTGTTGGTGAACTTGTATTGCTTACTGGGATATCGAGAACTAACATTTCACAGCAACTTGCAATCCTCAGACAGAAGGGAGTTGTAGAGACAAGAAGGGAAGGTACAAAGATATACTACAGAGTTTCAAATAGCAAAATAATAAGGGCATGCGAGTTGATGAGAGAAGCACTTCTTGAACAGTTGAGCGAGAATGAGAGACTTGCAAGAGAGATAGAAAAAGTCAGGGGTACATGAACACTCTTGTGGGTGCCCCAGCAAATATTTCATACCATGTCTTCCATCGTATCTATCATTTTATAAAGATGATTTTGGTACGTGGGTTTTGGAGAGAGAGACTGAGATAATCAACAGATATGTTCATGGCAGGCTCGTACTCGATGTCGGATGTGGTCCATGTGTTTTTGAGAGAGAACTGGGATTTAAGATGGTTGGTGTTGACCCAGACAAAAATGCCTTAAAGTTTTGTTCAGAAGATGTTATTCAGGGTGTCGGCGAGTATCTTCCCTTTAAAGATAATGTTTTTGATGCAGTGCTTTTTATCACTTCAATGGAGTTTTTACTCAGACCAGAACTTGCGGTTTCTGAGGCATACAGAGTTTTAAAAAATGGGACCTTACTTATTCTAATGATAAATCAGGAGTCGAATTATTTTAAAATGGGGAGTTATATTTCAAGGGCAAGAAATAACCATAAAGAAGTGATATTGATTACGAAAAAATATTTCAATGTAGTGCATTTTCCAGAGTTGTGGTGGAACGGAGAACATATTCTTCATGTGATCATTGGGAAAAACCGTAAAAAATTGAAGTAATTGAAATTGAATCACTGCTCCATCTCGTTAAGTATTGACTCAAGTTCAGATATCTCCTGAGATATCTGCTCCAGCTCATTCGACACTTCAAGCAGATCTACAACATCCTCCTCTGCCAAGTCTGTAATGGTTTCGTTGCTCACCTCCACGTTAGTTCCAACACATCCCATGCCAATCAACAGCACAATCGCCATACACACAACCGCTTTCTTCACTCTTTCAACCCCCTGTACCAGCTTCCACTTTCATCATCCACAGTATACGTCCCGTTCCCCCTCATTATGAGAGAACCAGTCCCTTCAATTTGGATGGAGATGTTGTTCCCTGAGATAGCCATGGTGAAGCTTGAACCACTGACTTCAATCTGCCCACTCACCCCTGAATACAAAAGAGAGCCATTTTTGTTGACAGCGGTACTTGCATTTGAAATATAAACATTCATGTCTCCTTCCGTATCAAATAATCTGACGTTGCCTGCGCCAATTTCGCCCCACACACTGAAGTTCCCTGAAAATGCCACGAGACCATTTCCAGTTGCATTGAGTTTCTGGTCTTGCAGAACAATGACCCCTTTTTCCTCTCCAAGTTTAGTAAGCACTCTCTTGATCGCTCTCGTGGCTTCTCTAATCTCTAACATAGCCTCCCTAATCTCTTCCCTCGCATTACGTATGGTACTAATTGTCAGCGTCTCATTTGATGTGTTGTTAAGCAGATTCTTTGCATTCTCAAGGTGTTCTCTTGCTATTTCAATATGGGAGATATACTCTGTCCTGTATTGTTCTGGTAATTTTACCTGCTCTGCTTTTCTTAATACTTGTTCAATCCGCTCGATATTTCTGTTCATTATATTAACGACTCTCTCATTACGGCTCATTTTTCTGAGAGTTTTGTTTATTTTGAGGGTTTTGTTTATCCCGGCTTTGTTTATCTCTATGTCAACCCCATGACTCTGCTTTATAATTACGGGTGTTTTGTTTATCTCTATGTCAACCCCATGACTCTGCTTTACAGGGTCCGCACCACTCACGCCTCCTAAACCGACAACTCCAACTATAACAATAATTCCTACAACCAACGCCTTGCCTTTCATACTATCACCGAGCATAATCGTATTGAAAAAGAATTTAACCATACTTTTATTAAAGTGTTCTAAAGCTTTTAACAGCATGAAATATATCTTGATTCTGTCGCTCATAATATTGCCACAACCAGCACTTACTCTCGTATATGGCACAGCCTATTCATTTCCATCGCTTGACCCACTTCAGGATGTTGTAATAACAGTGAATACATCGACCGAGCAAACAATCGTCTCTCCAGATGGCACATACTCCCTATCACTACCAAATGGCACATATCTGATCAAGGCTTTTTCGTATGTGGATGGGGAATTGGCATATTATGGTGAGGAAATCATCGAGGTTAGAGGTAATGGAAGCTACCATCTTGACCTCCTTCTCTATCCACCGTTTATGGCAGAAGACCTTGGACAAGATGTCCAACAGAATACATCAAAAGACAAGAATTTCGTATGGTTGTTGGTAATTGGTGTGGTGCTCGTATTTATCCTCTACAAGTTTCTCAGAAAGGATAGTAATTTAGACAAAATCAAGCCAGACCTCAAACTAATTTTATCTATTTTAGATGAGGAGGGTGGAAGAATAACTCAAAAAGATCTAAGAAAAAGACTTGGATGGTCAGAATCGAAAACCAGTCTTGCATTATCTGAGCTTGAAAAGAAGGGGTTAATAGAGAGGTACAAGGTTGGAAGAGGTAATGTCATATATCTTAAAGATTGTTTGAAACATCAAACAAAAGGAAAAGATTAAAGTACAATAAATTTCACAGAGTTGAACATGGGCTCACTTTGCACACACGGACTTGGGAGTATGTATCTATATCTATACGAAGATAAAGATAGAATGAGTGACGATGTGCGATGTTTTGTTGAAGATGGCATAAAGAATGGGGAGTATGTTGTATGTATAGCTCCACAAGGATTCAAAGAGATTTGTTTGAAAAATGCAGTTGTAAAACATCCAAAGAACGAAAAGGAATGGAGAGGCACCCTTTCATCACTTGAGTCTGATAAACTCAGGCTTGTATTGGTAGACCCTCCATTTTCAGTTCATAAAAACCTTCCCAGTGGCTCAGTGATGTGTGTGTACCCAGAGCTAAGTTCTGACAAAAGCCTACTGCTTTCTATCCTGCATCTGTATCCGTATGTACTGTTTGATGGGTATGTCTGTGAGAATCCCTATTACGGAGATACTTTGCTGGCTGGCGGTCAAGGAGATACAAAAAAAGCAACAAAGTATTACGAGTTTTTAAAGAAAAGAATACTGAAATGGGAAGAGAGTAGAAGAGAACTACTGAAAGAACGCGAATTACTGAACAAATTAATGGAGACCACACCATCCTATGTTGTAATTCTCGATGAGGGTGGTAAAATACTGCGTATGAGCCAATCACTGTCAGATATGCTTGGGGCAAGTGCAGGCATGAGATTCTTTGATTTTGTTGTGGAGCGTGATAAAAAAACTGTAAAAGAAGTTTTTGAGAAGTTGGTCAGTGAGAAGATTAGCTGTACATGTGAATGTGCTTTGAGATCTAAGAATGGAGAAGAGAGACTGATTTCTTGGCAGAGTGTTGCAATTCCGCTCTGGGACAGAATGGAGATAGTGGCTCTGGGACAAGACATAACAGAGAGAACTAAAATGGAGAAAGAGCTTGAACAGGCTTACAACTCTCTCAGAAGACATGTAGAAGAGCTATCAATTCTGAATTCAATTGCAAAGAATATCAGTGGCTCTCTTGATTTTAAGCAGGTGGCGGAAGAAGTGCTTGAGGGTGCAATCAGACTCACAGAAGCATCACACGGCATACTAGTAATGAGATATGGTGAGATAGAGAGAGAATTTGTATTTCCAACAAATGTAGATGAAGAGAAGCAAAAGAAATTGAGAGAGATTGTGAATGAGGTACTACTGAAGCAGAAAACTTCGTCCTCTAACGAGGTCATCCACTCACTCCTCAAGTTTGGCAAAGAGACTGCTGGTGCAGTTGTTCTCGTTGGAGAGTTTGACAAAGATGATGTTAGAATTGTAAATCAGTTGGTAGAGCATGCATCTGCTGCTTTAAGAGCATCTCTTGATGCAGAGCTCTTGAAAAAGGCAGAGAGCGGTCAAAGACGTGCAAATGAACTTCTCCGCACAATAAGATTGATAGACCAGTTGATAGTTGTTGAGAGGGATAGAGATAGCCTTCTTCAGAGAGTCTGTGAACTTTTGAATTCGTTAAGGGGATACAGACTTGTGTGGGTTGCTCTGAAAGACCCATCTGGAACTGTTGTTCCAGTAGCATATTCTGGGGATGGAAAAGAAGAGTTGTCTGGTGTAAATCTCTGTTGGAAGGATGCCGAAAGTACTGATCCAGTATGTAAAGCAATAAGAGAGAACAAACTGGTTGTTAGTCCTGAATATCCCCACCTTCCCATCTCAAGCATATCCATACCCATTGCCTTTGAGGGGAGGGTATACGGTGCATTGAACGTGTATGTCGATGATATATCGATCATATTGGACGATGAAGAAAGAGGATTACTTGAAGGGCTAACAGATGACCTTGGAATAGCACTCCACCTCATTGAGGAAGAAAAGATGAGGCGCGAGTCTGAGGAACTGTTTATGATGCTTTCTGAGAATGAAGCACTTGGTGTGTACATGGAACGTGGGGGAGTGTTTAAGTATGTCAGTGATGCCATGGCTTCGATGGTTGGATACTTCAAAGAAGAACTGTTTGGAAAATCTCTTGAAAACCTCGTGCATCCAGATGATAAACCCTCTTTACATGAATTCCGAAAATCATATGAAAAGGGTCAGGGATTTCCTATAAGACTTGTGAGAAAAGATGGTTCAATTGTTTATTGTGAGCTGTATGAATATTCTACCAACTATGGCGAAGAGAGTGTAAGGGTTGGGACAATCGTTGATGTGACCGAACGAACTCTTGCTGAAAAGGAGAGAAAAAAACTCATAGATAGACTATCGCACTCAGACAGACTTGCCTCTGTTGGAATGCTTGCAGGCGGTGTTGCACATGAGATTAACAACCCGCTCACGATAATACTCAACTACACATGGTTACTCAAGGATGATATTGATGAAGAAGAGAAGATGGAAATGCTTACTGAGATTGAACAAGCAGCCCTCCGAATAAAAAGAATTGTTGCAGAGCTTTTAGAGTTCTCAAGAAAAGGAGAGAAAGAGCTGAAGGAGGTTGATTTAAACATTATATTGGAAAAAACACTTTCAGTTCTTTCTCATGAGTTTAAGGTGTCATCGATAAAAGTTGAAAAGGATTTACATCCCATTCCAAAAGTATTGTGTCAGCCTGAACACATGATGCAAGTATTTTTCAACATACTAACTAACTCGATATATGCTCTCAACGAAAAATATCCAGAAACCCATGAAAACAAAAAGATAATAGTCAGAACAAAAAAAGAAGGAATATACGTGAGTATTGAGATCAGAGACAATGGAATTGGAATGTCTAAAGATATTATAGAGCATATATTCGATCCATTCTTCACAACAAAACAGAGTGAAGAGGCAACCGGACTCGGGCTCTCGATTGCACATAACATCGTAAAAGCACATGGGGGAGAAATCCTTGTTGAGTCAAAAGAGGGAGAGTACTCCTCGTTCACAGTAAAACTGCCTCTTGAAGGCAGGGCATCAACCGCCATAACATCTGGTAGAAGGGTACTCATTGTTGATGATGAACCCAAGTTGAGAAAGGCTTTAAGGATAGTACTAGAGAGAGAAGGGTTTGAGGTTTTGGAGGCTCAGAATGCCGATGAGGGCATATACAAATTATCAACAGAGCCAATTGATGTTGTACTTCTCGACATAATAATGCCCGGCAAGAATGGTATGCACGTTCTCAGACACATAGAAATCTCAGAGCTTGCTGTTCCAGTTATCATTCTCACAGGACAACCAACCATTGAGACCGCAAGCGAGGCAGTTAGGAGGGGAGCTTTTGACTACCTGACAAAACCAATTGAAAACAAAAAACTCATAGACGTCATGAAGAGGGCAGTGGCAGAGAGAGCGAAAAAAATAGAAGAGCTTGAACGACTGAGCGATTATCCGTTTCTAAAGATAAGGGAGGAAAAATGATTATTTCTTTTATTTCTTCAGCCTCATGAAATTGATGTGCTTTAATCCAAACAAATTCCGAGGTATTCTAAGAACTCTGGCAACGTCAAGAAAAGGTGGTGATTTCATGAATAGGGGTTTCAGTGATGTAGGAGATATGCCTTCAAATCTTGCATCCATTAACATTTTTTCAAGAGACCATAACAGCTTAGGTTTTTTCTGTGCTTCCTCCTTCATTTTCTGTTTATAGAACCTCGAATGGATGTCGTAGTTTTTCTTCAAAACACCGTCTTTTTTTCCTTTTTCATAATATTCAATTGCCAGATTTTCAAGACCCATGCGTGATGCGATATTAAGGAGTGATGCATATCTTTGACCTACCCATCCAATTTCTGAGTGTCCATGATAACCTACTTCAAACCCAAGTTTATAACACTGAACCAATACCGCCGGTACTTTTTTACTCATAATATCACTTTAAAACATCAAGCACTCTAATCCCATCTGGGGTGAATGTAAGACGCCTCATATTGCAATCGTGCTTTGTCCCTCTCATCTTGATAATCTGAATTGCCCTTGTCATCTCCCCTCCAAGGAGGAAATTGTGAAGGAGAAACACCCCATGGGATGCAAATTGCTCTGGTGGATATGTATCCATATCCATCATCTCAGAGAGAAGGAGTGTTGTGCATCCCAATTTTTTCAGATTTCTTATGAACCGGTTTATTTCTTTTTCTGCCCTTGCTTGCGGGTATGATGTAAATCTTATCGCATTAATCGAGTCAATCACCAGTCTCCTTACATTATTTGCATCCACGTAGCTCTTGATTTTTTTGAATATCTCGGCTGGTTTGGGGGCATCCAATTCAGGGGCGACATCCTCCCCACCCTCGGGGGAAGTTGGAGATATGAGACTATGAAGTTCATCCACATACCCGTATTCCATTTCAGGACCAAGGTCAAGAAACATCAGCTTCTTTGTCTTTAGTAGTTGAGGTACTTTGAAGTTATAGCGGGATGCATCTTCGATTATTGTTTTTGGGGTCTCACTCAACGTCACATAGATTCCCTTCTGACCCCTCAACGCGCCATATGAAAGAAATTGAACTCCAAATGTTGTTTTCCCTGAGCCAGGAGGCCCACTCACGAGATAGACTCTGTTTGGTATCAGCCCCCCCTCAATAAGCTCATCAAACCCCAAGATACCAGTTGGATCTCTTGCCATATCCTTACCTCTCCTATTACGAATAAACTTATACTTTCATCTATATAATAAATATTGTGTGGAGCAAACTTCCTATGGAATTTAGTAGGAACTATCACTTTAAGCTGATTCGGGGCAAACTCTTTTCCATCCCATCAAGTATGCAGGACCTGAAATGGTTGTTCCATAGAATAGTATGGGCTTTTGATACATATTTGCCAGCTCCGTTATCTTGTCAATCGTTCCATTGACAACAGTTGTTCCGGTCACCAGCAGTACATCTGAACTTTTAACAATCTCTTCAGGATACTCTCCATCAAGTACTTTAACACCAAACTTTGTTTTTCCTATGTTGGAGGGATTCAAATCTGAGACCAAAACGTTCATTCTTCTTGTACAGTGATCGACAATGGCTGGTTGGAGTCCAATTACTCCAAGTGTGCAACTACCAAATTCCTCTTCAATCATTTTGGCAATTTTCATACCACAAAGCTCTGGTCCATCATTCTTGCAGTGAATGGTTCCGTTTATCATTCCCAAATATCTAAGAACAGCATTCATAGATGCAACGAGAATCGCTCTTTCAAAGTCGTTTGACAGTGGCAGAGAGACAACTTCTCGTAATGTGCCTTCATAGTTTCCTGGCATTGATGTGAAGGCTTGTCCCAATGCCATTTTAAATTCTGCCTGCATGAGAACTTCTTTTCCTTTGAGAATCGGAAAGTCTCTCCTTGTGGGCTCTCCTATCGCCTCTGATGGTGACAACGGTTTTGACCTAATCTTTATATCTTCGTCAAGCAAGTCTTTTGCAACCTCAATGAATTTACTTTTTATTTCTTCTAATATCATTCAACAGCCCCCATACAGTGCAATCTGTCTTTTTTAAGCGATATTTTTATTTCTTTATCTTCAAACAATCCAAGTTTCTCATAGACATGAGTTGGAACGTCCACAACGAGCTCTTCTGAACCCACTTCAACAAACATCGTAACAAAAGCACCTCGTGGAAGTACTTTTATGATTCTGCCAATAAGTTGATTTTCTCGCCGCTTTGATGGTATGTCCTCTCGGACTATATGAACATCCTCGGGACGTATGCATAATTTTATACGCTCTTTGAGTGAGAGACTAAAACTGTTCTTGGGTATTTCCAAAGTATATCCATTCCATGATACATTCAAAACATCTCTCCGTACATCAACAACTTCACCCTCGATGATGTTCCTCGCACCAAGGAAATTCGCAATTCTGTCATCCATTGGCTCTCTAAAAACTTTTTCAGGCACCCCTTCCTGTATTATTTTTCCATTTTCCATCACGGCAGTCCTATCGCCAAGTGCAAAAGCTTCTTCAAAGTCATGCGTCACATGTATGATGGCTATGTTCATATCTTCCCTTACCTCTTTGAGGACTTTCCATATCTCTTCTTTTGTTTGTTTGTCAAGGGCTGCAGTCGGCTCGTCAAGAAGCAGAACTTTCGGCTCAAGCACAAGCGCTCTGGCTAGTGCAACTCTCTGCTTCTCTCCACCACTGAGGTCTCTCACAGACCGCTCCAAAAGATGAGAAATGTTCAAGTGATCAGAAATCCTTTTCACCTTGTCAGGATGCATTTTTCTCATGATGATGCCAAACTTTATGTTTTTTTCAACACTCATGTGGGGGAAAAGTGCATAATCTTGTGGCACATAGCCTATGCATCTCTTTTCTGGCTTCAAGTTTGTTATATCCTTGCCCATTAAACTTATTCTTCCTGAGTTTGGAGTCTTCAGACCCGCAATACATTCAAGCAAAAGGGTTTTTCCAGACCCTGTTCTCCCAAGAATCGTAAAATACTCTGCATCAACAAATAGACTGATATTAGACAAGGAAAAACCATCTAAATGTAGATTAAGATTTTCAATCTTTATGATTTTCTCGCCCCCACACATATCTCATTCCAATCAGACTTACAAGAGATGCAAGTATGAGGATTATATATCCCACCAACCAACTATAAGATGCCATACTTCCATCTAAGTTTATGTATTATTTTAATTTTTTGATTTGTCAAACATATTCGTTTTAACTCTCTTTCTTTCTAATCACATACAAAAAAATCCTAAAAAATTAAAATAATGTTAGTAATATAATTAAGTATTTTTTATTTTAAAAATATTATTTGTATTTTGAATTTTATATTAGTATAATAAATATACAAATAAAAAATATTTTTTACTATTAGTATTTTAATATATATCTAATTATAATTTTATTTTCTAGTGTTTTTGTTTGAGTATCGGAGGAAAAACATAATTATAATAAATCTTTTATTTAATTTTTTATATGTGCTTCCCTATTGGATCCTCTATTCCAAATTATATAATAACAGATTTTCAATAAATTCTCTGACGCAAAATTTGTATGAATAAGGGGGGATATAGAGAACAGAGTAAGCGTATTGTTATATAGTTTGGAATAAAGCTCTCACAAAATCTTACCCAGAATACTTTTCATTCCATATTATATATGAATATATGATGATAAAACGAATGTAAATTGAAAAGATCCGTGATTATTACCACTAATAATAAAACTGTCTGGACTTTATTACAATCATACCAGTTCCATGAAAATATAATATATGTGATTAAAAATTATATTGATATTAATAATAGTATTTTAATTTTCAGTCATATATTTTTGCAAATTAAATGTTAATAATTTAAATATGTAGACAATAGTTATATTTAATTATATTAAAAATACACAATTATTTTATTTGAGAGTTTGTGAGTAGGGCAAAAATACTTAAAACTGCATCAAAACAAAGGACATATGAAACGATTGTTAGGGATCATAGGACATCCGGTTCACCATTCGCTATCCCCTATCATGCACAATACTGCGTTGAAGTATTTAGGTATTGATGCTGAATATCTTGCATTCGATGTTTTGCCAGAGGAGCTTGGACATGCAGTACTGGGTGCAAAAGCACTCGGCTTTTTGGGACTTAACATAACCATACCCCATAAGGTCGAAGTTATGAAGTTCTGTACACCAGATAAGATATCCTCTCAGATAGGTGCCGTCAATACAATAAGATTCGATTCTGAGATACAAGGATTTAATACAGATGCAACAGGAGCATATCGTTCTTTGAAAGAGGCGGGCGTCGAGGTCAAAGGAGCAAAGGTATTGATAATCGGGGCGGGGGGCGCTGCAAGAGCGGTTTCTTATATTCTGCATATAAAAGGTGCTGAAGTGGTCGTAGCAAATAGAACAGTTAGTAAAGCAAAGGAGATCTGCGATAGACTGGGAATGGAATATTCTGGCCTCGATAAATTGCCTCAACTTGTGAGATGGGCAGACATAATAATAAATACCACTAGTGTTGGGATGCAAGAAGACAAAAGTTTGATACCAAAACGATTGCTTGATTCCACTAAAGTTGTGTTTGATATTGTCTACAATCCTGTCGAAACGAGGCTGTTGAAAGACGCAAAAGAAGTTGGGGCGAGAACGATTGATGGTGTAAAGATGTTAGTATATCAGGGCGCAGAGTCTTTCAGAATATGGACAGGAATTGATCCTCCGGTTGATTTGATGGAAAAAGCTGTAAGAAAGGAATTAAAAAATTAAAATAAAAATTAAATTTTTTATTATTTCCGAATTTAGTACTTATTTATGTACCTGTCAATCTCCCAATCATGAATTGTAACATTGTAGGCACTCCATTCCATCATCTCGGCTTTTATGAGATCATTATACACATGTTCCCCCAAAGCTTCTTTTATCAGTTCATCTTCTTTTAGGTACTCAACAGCTTTTTCAAGAGTCCCTGGCAAAGAATCTATACCAAGTGATTTTTTCTCTTCCTCACTCAGTTCGTATATGTTCATATCTACTCTTGGTGGCGGTTCGATTCTATTCTTTATACCGTCGAGACCTGCAGCCAGTATTACTGAAAACGCAAGATACGGATTACACGACGGATCAGGGCTTCTTATTTCAATCCTTGTACTCTTACCTCTTCCTGCAGGCACCCGTATGAGAGAGCTACGATTTGGTCCAGACCATGTGATGTACACAGGAGCTTCATATCCAGGTACGAGTCTCTTATATGAATTCACAGTTGGATTCGTTACAGCAGTGATTGCCTTTATGTGGGAGAGCACTCCACCCACGAAGTATCTCAGCACATCGCTTATACCATCTGCCTCATCTGGGTCGTAGAATATGTTTTCATCTCCCTTGAAAAGTGAGACATGAGTGTGCATACCAGAGCCATTGATTCCGAAAATTGGCTTTGGCATGAATGTTGCGTGAAGTCCATTTTTCAGGGCTATGGTCTTTGCAACGTACTTCAATGTTATGACGTTGTCTGCAGTATTCAGGGCGGTATCATACTTGAAGTCAATCTCGTGCTGACCATATGCAACTTCGTGATGCGAAGCCTCCACACTGAAGCCCATTTCCTCCAGTACTCTTACAATGATGTTCTTTATATTCTCGGCGAGATCTATCGGGGCAAGATCAAAGTATCCACCATAGTCTTGGGGCTTTGTAGTTGGCTCACCATCCTCTCTCTTAAATATAAAAAATTCCATTTCAGGTCCAGTGTTCATAATGTATCCCATCTTGGCAGCTTCTTCAAGATTCCTTTTCAGCACATATCTTGGGCACCCTTCAAAGGGGGTACCATCTGGGAGACACACATCACATATTAATCTTGCTTCACACTCGCTATTCACAGTCCATGGCAGTATTGCAAACGTATCTAAGTCAGGACGCAGAAGCATGTCAGACTCCTCTATCCTAACGAAGCCTTTGATCGAAGAGCCGTCGAAACCGATTCCATTCTCTATAGCTTTTTCCAATTGAGCAACTGGTATGGTAACATTCTTTGGTATTCCCTCGATGTCAACGAATTGCAGTCTTACAAAACTCACATTTTTCTCCTCTACCACCTCAAATATCTTTTCTTTTTTATTTTTGCTCATTTTTATCACCTCTTATGATTCTCCAAGAGCATTTAACGATTGAAGAGCCCTTAGTGGGGAAACTTCCACTTTTCTATAAACCTCCCATGGTTTTCTTATCTTCCCTTCCACCGTTAGAAGTCTTTCCACTGGGATTCCAAATAATCTTTCGTTCTCCCTGAGATAAGGTTCTATGAGGTTCCAGTCTTCTTCCGTGAGGGTTGTGATTTTCCCTCCATTGAGTTGATCCTCTCCCACTTTGAAGTAGGGGTCTCTCACATAGATTGCTCCCCCAGAAGCAAGTGAAAAGAGGTTCCCACCCGGATATGGCTCTGGTAGTTCAGTTATCCTACCACGCTCATCAAAAGTTATTCCATTGAGGATTGCAAAACCACCACCTTTTAGGGGATCTCCTGCCATCATAGATTCTGCAAGATAATCTAAACATGTTCCATTTATCACAACCCTTGGACAGCCAACTGCATTTATAAGTGGTCTCCCTGCAGTGCTCCCCATGATGTATACTTCCCCTCCCTTTGCCCCATACAACAATGCTTGCCCAACATCTCCATACACAACCAGCTTTCCATCTTTTATAATTTGAGCAACTTGATCTTGCGCATTTCCATGAACATATACTTCTGCTCCCATAAGACCTGATGCCAAGTAATCCCCGCTACTCCCATAGACATGTATTGATATCCCATGACTTTTTTGAAGTCCGCATGCCACGAACCTATGCCCTCTCAGATTGAAAAGTATGAAATCCTTCCATCCCTCTTTTACTGCTCTAACAACAAACCTTGAGAGACTTTCTGGACCCTCTTGTGGAAAATCTTTTGCATCCACAACAAGCGTCTGAGCTTTCAAAGGCTCTGGTATATCATCACCCCATCCTGCAAATACATACTTCTGATTCTTTCCACTTGTTTTCGGACATCTTCTTAATACCTCGTATAGTATCTCCCTATACCTCGAAAGAGCTACGCTCCTTCTCACTTTGGATGGATACCTTCTGTCCATGAGCAAGGTTAGGGTCTAAATCACACACTCCTTCTCTTCATCACCTTCTTCACTTATCTTAAGCAGTATGTCTCTTACTTCCTTGAAATCTATTATCTGTGATATCAATTCGAAAGCAGAGTAGGCATCTCCAGAACGAAGTACGTATTCTATCTCCGCTCTTTCATCCCTGTCGATTGGTTCTTTGACATCGAATGGCAACGTATCCGCTATAACATCCTTTCCAAATTTGTCTGTTATCTTCAATCCCTGCTCTGTTAACTCATAAATAAACGCACCACCATCTGTGTAGCTTCCGCCTCTTGCATTCCAGTAGGCATCTGCAATCGGATCAAATCCAAGCTCTTGTACTTCCTCCAACAATGCATCTATCGCCTGTTTTTCTGATGCTATGATTCCTATGCTCTCTTTCCTTCTCTGAAGAGCAAAAACTTGAGGCCTTAGCATTGATGTATCTGTTATGCCTATCAAGCTCATTTTCCCACTTTCAGGGTAGTTTTTGGCAATTATAAAGAACCATGGACCATCCGGAGAGAATCTGGCATGAATTGATTGAATTGCTCTATATACTCTCTGTTTTTCCGGTGACAATAGACAGAAGTCTCTCTCACATGTTGGAGCCATCGCCTCAATCGCATATTCTATTGGATACTTATATACTCTTGTAAGCATGTCAAATAGAAGAGCTGCAACTTCAGTATCTGTCATGAACAGAATCTCGCACTCTCTCTCTTTGAGATATGTTGCAATGGAGTGATAGTTTGCAAGGTCGCCATTGTGCACCAAAGCATCATTCAATCCCACAAATGGATGTGCCCCTCCTGGGTGCCATACTCTCCCCCTTGTGGGGTATCTCTGATGACCAATCCAGACATGGGCACTAATGTCTTCAAGCCTGTAATATTTTATCACTTGCTCTGCATAACCAACTACCTTGAGTACTATCATATTCTTTCCATGCGAAAGGACAAACGCCCTTCTATCAGATGAATAATAGTGTTTATTCAATTTTATTGAATTCCTGAATACAAATTCGTCTTCAAGTTCACTATCTTGCAATTCTGGATGGAATAGCTTAAAGTTCTCAAGAGCAGATTTTTTGGGTTTACAGAAATATACCAGAACTTCTGGTGGCTTTACGTTGAGTCCAATTTCTCGATAATCTTCAAGCGTCTCTATTCTTTTGGAAAAATCAACGTTCATAACAGAGTATATTTCACTTTCAACCTCGTCTCTAACAGATGGGTCAAGATATGCAATAGTGAGCATGTAGTCTTCATATAATATGTCCTCATCAACTCCCCATTCCTCTGGAGAAAGCCCCATTGCAGCAATTCCCCCTCCCTTTCCATTCCCCCTGTTGTGCATTTGTACAAGAGGTCTGAATAGATATTTTCCCTTTATTGGTGTGGTTGATATAACACCGAGAACTCCACATCCACCTTCCAACTCTCTCTGGTATCTCATATCTTCGCCCCCTCATATCTTAGAAGGTCAGTCCTCCCTCTTAGCTCCTCAACACTTTCAACTCCTACCTTCCTAAGGATTTCAACAAGCTGTTCTTTCCAAGAAGCAAACAAATTTATCAGTCTCTGAGATGCCCAATCAACATCAATCTCACAACTTAATTCTGGGTCTGTTGTTGCTATTCCCAATGGACATCCTCTTCCACTCTCACAATTCCCACATCTTCTACACCCCAATGCAACAAGCTCTGCAGTTCCAATGACTGCACCATCTGCCCCCAAAGCAATCGCTTTTGCAATGTCATACACACTTCTAATACCTCCGCTTGCTATCAAGACTATCTCATCTCTAACACCTTCATGTTCAAGAAATCTATGCACCTTTGGTATTGCATACTCTAAAGGCATTGCTATATTCTTTTTTGCAATATTTGGCGCTGCTCCAGTCCCCCCATACCCGCCATCTATGTGCACAATGTTCGCACCAGCATAATAAACACCAATTGCAACCATATCAACATCAGATGGTGTAGAGACTTTTGCAGAAACTACCAGCTCTGGCTTTATTGCTCTCACCCAATCCACATGCTTTTTGTGGTCTTCTATTGAGTACACGCTGTGGAAGGGAAATGGTGAAAAGAGGCTTCTATATGGAACGACCTCTCGCATTTTTGCAACATCGGGCGTGACCTTGTCTGCAAGTAGATGGCCACCCAATCCTGGCTTTGCACCTTGTGCATACTTGAACTCAACAATTCTTGCCCTTTTTATTGTCTCCTCGCTAACGCCAAAAAGCCCAGTTGCAATCTGTGTTATCACATGGTCCTTATATGGAACCAGCTCCTCAGGATATCCCCCTTCACCAGTACATGTAAATGTGTTCCACTCCTTTGCAGCAATAGCTCTTGCAAGCATAACATTCTTGCTAATCGAACCATATGACATGCCACCCCCATACCAAGGAACGTCTATTCTTATCCTCGGACCAGATTCTCTCTTGTTGAGCTCTATCGAGGTATCCACATACTCTTTCTTCACCGCCCTGTCTCTGAATTTGAAATGGAGTCTGTCAAATCCTCCTCCACTTCTACCAACCTCACACTCAATTGACGTAGGGGATGAGCCAGTAGATGCTTGTTTCCATGTTGATATTATGAGCTCTGGTGTCCATCTGGAATCCCCCATAACATCCATTAGCATATTTCTTTCAATTGATAGAGCGTTCATTGGACAGTTCTCAACACACTTACCACAAAACTCGCACTTTTCAGGAAGGGTTATAACTGTGTTATAGCCTCTCGGTCTCGTATGTGCCTTGTTTATACATACACTCTCACAAGTACCACATGCTATACAATTTTCATTCCTCACAATAACTTTTGTATTAATCGAGTCAAGAATGCTGTGTGGTGCTATTTTCACTTTTGGATATATTTTAAGTTCCGTCGTCATTTTCATGCACCTCAAATCCACAGTTCTGTATAAACTCATTTTCAAGGTCTCTCATGAACATAGCCCTTCCCTTCTCGCCCCTGATTCTTCTAACATCTCTCATGCCCATCGCACCAAGCACCTCGAGTAGCTGGTCTCTCCAAGAACACATAAGATTGATGATTCTCTGAACACCCCAGTCAATGCTCAAATCAGATGAGAGACAATCTGCATATTCGAGGGCAATCAACAACGGCTTATCAATAGCCACCGCATCTGCACCAAGTATGAGTGATTTGGGAACATGTTCTGCCTTCAATATGCCACCACTGAAAACAATAGATGCAACCTCTCTTACCCCCTTACTCATAAGATAATCATGAACACTCTCAACAATATCTCCTGCAAACTTTCCATCATAACTCCTTCCATCTCCTCTTGCGGTCAAATGCACGATTGCGCATCCGTTCTTGAACAGTTTATACACCAATTCCTCGATACCAGAGCGTACTTCAACCCTCGTTATTGTTCTTTGTTCGTCCATCATCCCACTTTCGACATCTACCTCCACAAGCATATTATCTCTGTAAGAAGGATAAGCGTCATATGTATCCTCACTCACGATCATGTATGTGCCCAGTTTGGATGTTGCTTCAAGTATGCACTCAACTACAGAATCCATTGCAGATACCTCTCTGAAAAGTATTGGAAATGGTACCTCTATTGTGAACAACTCTTCCATACTCTTCTCTACTTCACCATCACCAAACTTAAGATAAGGTGGGAACCTGCCTATCTCTACCACCGTGGATATATACTCCCTTCCATGTATGCCATCCCGCGTTGGTCTCACTATCTCAGACATATCAAGCCATATTCCATCAAATCCATATCCTCCAAACCTGCCACCATAGCCCGCTCCACTCACAGGAACCTTTCCAGTTGAAGCTTCGAAAAGAATTATGTTCTCAACATCACTGTCTGCATTTGGAACGACTGTTATGGCATTTCTCGGGCATTCCATTACACACCTCAAACAGCCTCTGCACATTTCCTGCTTTGGAGGTGCCATAAATCTTGGGTCTTCTTCAAGTCTCTCATGAACACCGTAGATACATACCCTCTTACAGAGTCCACAATTCGCACACTCGTCTCCCCTTCTGACAGCAAACTGACTTGCCATTGATTTGGATGGAGCATCAGCTGAATGTGGCATCTGATGTGGTGGCTGATGGAATGGTTTCATAATCACCAACTCCTAATGATTTTGTAGACATCCTTTCTGTCTATCTCCGCAACAAACTCCTCAACTTTCTCTCTTGGAAAATCAAACCTCTCTCTTAATATATCCTCAAGCAAATCCCATGACTCAAGCAATCTCAGTCCTTCCTGACACACTTCTTCGCATCTCCCACAGTGCAGACAGAAAAACATTCTCTCAGCTTCATCTCTCGAAAGTTGCTCAATATTTCTGGCTTTGTACAGTTTTCCTCTGGGCGTAATAGTCTCATCACCAGTTATATAGTACGCTGGACACACACTTACACATGCGGAACACTTTGCACATGCGTTTATACTTTCAGCAAGGGCATCTTTACACCCCTTATCTGACTCCTTTTTTGATGGAACAAACACAAATTTACTCAATGTTGAAAGTATTATCTTCCTCAGTCTTGGATTCGATGGAAGAAGAGTCGGTCCTTGGAATGTTTTCATTGGATTGAAAATTTCTTGTGGGTCTACTTCCTTTTTGTACGACATCAATTCTGCAAGGTTTGAAAATCTTTCATGAACAAACGGAAGGTTCCAAATACCAGTCCCATATGGAACTCCGCCATATTCTGTTCCGATCTGAGTGAGTGTCAACACTAGAAAGAGGTGTGCTAAATAAGTAAGCCCTCTTTTATTTGTTGTGAAACTTGGTATGACCAAACATCTTCCATTCCCAACGGCATGTGCTTCTATGGATATGGAGACTCCAAATCTATGGGCTGTTTTTTCAATTTTTCTTACAAAATCTTTCAGTCTCTCTATCGGCATAACAAGTTCGGAAGCCAAAATTCCCGGTCCCATTTTTTTCGAGCGCAATGGGAAGAACCTTTCGTTCCAGAGATAGTTTGCCTTCCATCTCTCTTCCTCATTTTCAAATACACCTACAAACTCATCATCTTCTTCTACTTCAACCAGTATGCTATCACTCAAGGAGAGTATCTCTTTTTTGGAGAGTTCATTTATTTCCCTCAATCTGTTCTCATCATAATAAACAACATGTGAAACTTTAACAGAGGATAATCTCTCAAATGCCTCGAGGTTGCCATGTATCAGATGTACAGTTGAAGCAACGCTCTTCCTGATTCTTAGCTTTATACGAACAATTATACCAAACTGTCCTTCAGTACCGAAGTAGTATTTGAATTCTGGGTCTCGTCTCCTCACGGTTCTCATCCCATACGAATCAATCACATCAATTGCCTCAACCTGCTCAGAAAAGTGTCCGAACTTCATTGAGTGTATGCCATATCCACCAGTTGCAACCCATCCACCAATCGTGGAAAACCAGCTCGTTGGATATGCCAGTACATCAAAGGTAGGAGATATCTTCTCATAAACGTTGCTCCAAGTTGCACCAGCCTCGACCCATATACATCTGCCTTTGACCTCGCCTATCTTATTTATTTTTGAGAGGTTTACCACAACCCCCTCCTTGATTGGAATAATACCTCCGTATGCAGAAGTTGCTGCACCCCTTGGCACAAGGGGAACCCCCTCTTCAACTGCCTTTTCCACCACCTCTCTTAATTCATCTACATTGAGGGGTGTGACTACTCTGGCGGGAGACTTTGTTAGGAGGTCTCTAATAAATTGAGGGATATCTGCTTGATCCTCAACATAGTAATACTCGGTCATGTTAATCGGAATATATATTCCGATTGATAATATATATAGATTTCTGATAAGCTTATGTTTTGTTATATATATACAAATGTAGAGAAACTTTTATATACAAATGTATAGAAATTGGGAAAAGAGCAGTCTAATGGAGGTGCTTTTTAGTTTTTTGGAAGGAGGTATAAAGATGTCAAAGAAAGTTTTGATTTTGGGTGCTGGTCTTGGAGGGTCAGCGGTAGCGAACAAACTGGCAAGAGAATTCAGAAAGGAAATCGCCAAGGGTGAGGTAGAAATAACAATACTGGACAAGAATGACGTGAACGTATTCCAAGGCGGTTTCACTTTCATTCCCTTTGGGCTTTACACACCGGAAGACCTGACTATGCCAAGGAAGAAAGTGATTAGTCCGAGAGTAAAGGCAGTATTTGGAAGAGATGGAGAGGTAAAAAGTGTGGATCTGGCAGATCGAAAAGTAACTGTTGCAAGTGGTAGGAGCTACTCCTACGACTACCTCGTAATTGCAACTGGATGCCAAGCTGATGTGGAAAGTGTTCCGGGCCTCTCAAATGATTTCAACACGTTCTATACATCGATAGAGGATGCTCTTAAGCTAGGGAAACTTGTGAAGACTTTTGATAAGGGACGGATAGTCATATTAACCCCACAGATGCCCATCCCTTGTCCTGGTGCCCCGGGTAAGTTCACAGTGATGCTGGACGCTTATTTGCGCTATATCAGAGGTGAAGAAGTACGTAAGAATGTTGAAATCGAGTTCTTATGGCCCATTGAAACCATTGGACCTCCAGCATATAACCAAATAGCAACTAAAGTGTTTGAAGAGCGGAATATCAACATAACAAGAAACTTCAAGCTTTCCGAAGTAGATGCAAATAATAAAGAGGTTGTGGGTGCGGATGGCGAACGTATAAAATATGATTTGTTGATTACGATTCCACCACACAAGGGCATAAAAGCATTCTCTGATTCCGGTATAGCAGTAGAGGGTGGCTGGATTCCTGTAGACAAATACACCCTGCAATATCGAGGGCCGGTTGGTAATTATGATGAAGTTTATGCCATGGGAGATGGAAGTACAGCGGGTGCTGTTAAAACTGGTATAGGTGCACACTACCAGTCGCTGATAGTGGCTCAGAACCTGATAAATGAGTTACATGGCAATGGCATAAAGGTGTCATACATGGGAGAACTCGGATGCCCATTCGTAGGAGCCATATATACTCCATCCACGAGAGGTGAGGCCCACATTGCGACTTGGATGTATGATAAGCCACTTGAACCTTTCAAGCCAACGAAACTTGGCTGGCTCATTTACCGCATGTATTACTACATCTACTGGGACACAGAACTCAAGGCACTCATGTAAAAAGGAGGGAGAAAAAATGACAGGAGAAATGAAAGAAAAAGAGACGATTCCAGTTGAATTAGATCAGTCTGAACTCGACGCTCTTGTAGAGGTACTAAACACTGTCAAGTTTCTGCGTGACTTTCTGAACGATCAAATGGTGCATGATATAGCAGAGGTCATGTCTGTCGTATTCAAGCTGATAAATACGGTAGCAAGCACTGACTTGATTGATGTCTTGGAAAGGGGTTTACAAGACCCCAATCTGGATAAGGCACTGCTAAACCCACCTAAAGTCAGCACTTGGGGACTTATCAAAGCGATGAAGGACGAGGATGTGCAGAAGGGAATGGGCATAATGATAGAACTGCTTAAAGCCATAGGCAGGGCATCTACTGACTGAGCCCTGCCATTTATATATATTTCTAAATTTCATATATCGTTGCTTCAAGATTGTCTTCCATACTTATCGGAATGCTTATTCCGATAAATAATATATACTATTTTCTGATAAAGAATTTAACAAATCTTTATTTAAGTTGGTGTGGAGGTGCCTCTGGATGGGAAACGTGAGACCTACATATATCAAGGTGCTATCAGAACAATTGCTGAAAAGATTTGGTTCTGAATTTGGTTCTGAATTTGAGCAAAATAAGAAAAAGGTAGAAGAGCTAACAAATATTAAAAGTAAGAAAATCAGGAACATGGTGGCGGGATATATAACGAGGAAGAAGAACAGAATGAGTGCTGTCTGAGGTGTTTAGAATGTATGAAGGAACATCAGTAGCGTTGATAACACCATTTACGCGAGAGGATGAAATAGATGAAGAGGGATTTAGGAATAATATTTCTTACGTGATTGATGGTGGCGTGAATTCCATAGTGGTTTGTGGAACAACAGGAGAATCCTCTACATTGAGTTTTGATGAACACAAGAGACTGATTGAAATAGCCATTGAATACTCCACAGTTCCTGTGATTGCAGGAACTGGGTCAAATAGCACAGCCGAAGCTTGTGAGCTGACGAAGTTTGCAGCAGATGCGGGAGCGGATGCTTGTCTCTTAGTAACGCCATATTACAACAAACCAAACAAAGCAGGTCTCATAAAGCACTTTGAGACAATTATGAATGTTGCAGATGTTGACATCATACTTTACAACATAAAATCAAGAACTTGTTTAAACATAGATGCAGAGCTGATGTACGAACTGTCAAAATACCCTGCCATAGTTGGTGTGAAAGAAGCAAGTGGGGACCTCAACCAAATTTCAAAGATAATAGAGCTCACAAAAGATGAAGAGTTCTTCGTGATATCTGGAGACGACAGTCTGACACTTCCTATCATGGCACTAGGGGGCATTGGAGTAATATCCGTTGCTGCGAATGTCGTACCCTCTCTTGTGGCATCTCTCACCAATGCTATGTTGAGCGGTGATATCGAGGAGGCGAGGAAATACCATTACAAGCTGATGCCTCTAGTGAGGGCGCTATTTCTCGAGACAAACCCGATACCAGTTAAAAAGGCTGCAGAAATGATTGGACTTGCAGCAGGACATTTACGACTACCTTTGGGGTCTCTTAGCCCAGAGAATGAAGCTATACTGGAGAGAGAGCTGAAAAAACTCGGACTGCTTGGGTGAGCTTCTATGCTGAGAATTGCTGTGAGTGGAGCAAAAGGTAGGATGGGCTCTCTTGTAATAGATAATGTGATGAAAAGTGAAGACATGGAACTCTGCCTTGCACTGGATGTGGTTGGCATAGGAGACAAAATAGGAAATGTGATCGTGGAGGATGCGAAAAAAGTAGAGGAATGTCTGCGTAAAGTTCACCCTGATGTACTTATTGATTTCACAGTTCCAGATGGCGCAACTAAGAATGTGAAGGCTGCAGCATCTTGTGGTGTGTGTGCAGTTGTTGGAACAACGGGTTTTTCAAATGAGCAATTTGAAGAGATAAAAAACGCTGTGGAGGGGAACATAGCTTGCATCATATCCCCCAACTTTTCAATAGGTGTTAATGTGTTTTTGAGGGTGGTGAAAGAAGCGACAAGACTTCTGAAAGGATACGACATTGAGATTGTAGAAGCCCACCATAGAAAAAAGATTGATGCGCCAAGTGGGACTGCAAAGCGTATCGTGGAAATAATCAAAAAAGAAACAGGTGCTTCACATATTGTATATGGCAGGTCTGGAGTCTCCCCGCGTGGAGATGAGATTTGTGTTCATGCAATTAGAGGGGGAGACATAGTGGGAGACCATACTGTGATCTTTGCGGGAGATGGAGACAGAATCGAGTTGAGGCATCAAGCTCATTCAAGAAACATATTTGCCATTGGAGCAGTCAAAGCAGCAAGATGGATAGTCACTCAGCAACCTGGATTGTATTCGATGGATGACTTCTTAAGCTCGTTGGGAATATGAAATCATCATATTATTTCTGGACGGACATCAGCCCAAAATGGAGAGAGAGGAAGTTTAGAGTTGTCTCTCTCGTAATTTTTATAGTGCTGTGGTATGTTCTATCTCTCTGGATACGTGAACTGCCAACTCCAGTTGAGACTGCAACCACATTCTACCAACTCATTACAGTAGGAGAGCCAATACTGGGAAGGACTTTACAAGAGCATACCCTCGCATCCATAAAGATTGTGTTGAAAGGATTTATTATAGGAACTGTAATAGCTATTCCCCTTGGCATTATAATAGGTAGATACAAACTTGCAGAGAATCTTTTAAACTTCATAGTCGAAACATTTAGACCAATACCGCCTCTTGCATGGATTCCCCTTGGCTTTGTACTATTCAGAGGTCTGAAAGAAACAGGTTGGTTTCAAATAATCTCACATCTACTCGGACTCGGTACATCAGTCGCAGCAATGGTTCAAGTATTTGTTGTGTTCGTGGGAGCTTTTTTCCCCATCCTTCTCAATACGATTCAGGGCGTGAAAGCTGTAAATCCGATATACATAGATGTCGCAAGAACGTTTGGTGCAACAGAGCGAGAAATAGTGTGGAAAATTGTCATACCCGCATCCTTTCCAAATATAATTACTGGCATTCGTGTGGGATTGGGTGTTGGATGGATGTGCGTTGTTGCTGCTGAAATGATTGGAGGGTCTTCAAGTGGTGTTGGTCTGTTCATATGGGATATGTACTCTATAGGTGGTGGCTCTGCCGAAATTGTTTGTGGTATGATTGCAATAGGTCTTGTCGGCTATATCATGAATGAAGTATTGCTTTTCGTACAGAGGAGGGTGTTCAAGTGGAGCTGACTCTCAAAAATATCACAAAAACGTTCGACGGATTTGTTGCTCTGGAGAACATCACCTTCACTGTTAAAGAAGGTGAATTTGTATGCATAGTTGGTCCGAGTGGATGTGGTAAAACCACTCTCCTGAGAATCATTGCGGGTCTTGAGGAGCCGACAAAAGGTGAAATACTTCTCGACGGAGAACCACTTTCACATCATGAAAGAGATATAGGATTTGTTTTTCAGGAGTATGGGCTTTTTCCTTGGAGAAATGTGCTCAGGAACGTAGAGTTCGGTCTTGAAATACGTGGTATTCCAAAAGAAGAGAGAACAAGAATAGCAAAGAAATATATAGAGATGGTAGGGTTGAGTAAGTTCGAGAGAAATTACCCTCACGAGCTCTCTGGAGGTATGAAGCAAAGAGTTGGAATTGCAAGAGCGCTTGCAGTTAATCCAAAGCTCCTGTTGATGGATGAGCCCTTTGGAGCTCTGGATGCACAGATGAGGAACATACTCCAAGAAGAACTGGCAAACCTATGGATGAAGGAGAAGAAAACAGTACTTTATGTTACCCATAATGTTGATGAGGCAATATTCCTTGGAGACAGGATACTTCTGATGACAGCATCACCAGGAAGAATAAAAGAGGATATAACGTTGGAACTGCCGAGGCCGAGAGACAGAGCGAGCCCCGAAGCTACTGCACTAAGAAAACGAATATTAGAGACACTTCGTGAAGAGATAATCAAAAGTTTGTGATGGTGGGTTGGATGTTGGATGAGATTCTGAGAAAACTCCTAAGTGGGGAAATTGATGTTGACGAAGCAAAGAGAGCCATAAGGATGTTTGAGTATGAGGAAGCTGGAGAGTTGGCAAAGGTTGATGTGGGAAGGATTGTCCGTACAGGAGTACCTGAAGCCGTGCTTGCAGAAGGAAAAGATGCCAATACAATAGTTGAAATATCCAAAAGATTGATAGAAAAGAATGGAAAAGTCATAATAACAAGAATTTCTGGAAATAAAATGAATGAAGTTTGCTTAAATTTTAAAAAAATGAAACTTAATGTTTTAAAGCACGAAAAAGCAAAAATGGTTGTTGTGAAGAAGCGTGAAGATATGAAGAAAGGAGGAAAGGTTGGGATACTGTGTGCTGGAACCAGTGATGTTGCAGTTGCAGAGGAGGCTCGAATAACTGCAGAGGAGATGGGATGTGATGTTGTATGTGCATATGATGTGGGTGTGGCGGGCATTCACAGACTCTTTCCTTCATTATCGTCGATGCTGTCTGAGGGTGTGGATGTCATGATCGTTGTTGCTGGTAGAGAGGGGACACTGCCCGCAATTGTTTCTGCTCTGGTTGATGTGCCAGTGATAGGTTTGCCAGTATCAACCGGATATGGGATGGGAGGGAGGGGATAGGCTGCTCTCCTCTCAATGCTCCAGTCGTGTTCCGTATTGGCTGTTGTCAATATCGATGCGGGGTTTGTTGCAGGTGCATTTGCAGCAAAGATTGCAAACCTTGTGACATCGAAACGTCAATCACTTTAACACTATTGTTAACCCTTCGTTGGATGCCACTTGTCGTACTATGAAGTCTTGGACAGTTCCAACACCCGGTGTTGCTATTGTCTTCCCTTCAAGGTCTGATGTTGTATTTATGTCCGAGTCTGCCCTGACAACGATTGCAGACCCTTCATTGTTTACACCAGCAACCACATGTATATCAGTCATATCGTTTATCCTTTTCAGGGTCGCTGGTGCACCGCCCAGATAAGCTGCGTCAATCTCTTTGTTCTTGAAGGCTTCCATCACTGCAACTCCATTTACATAAGGTGGTTTCACAATTAGATTCTCTCCTTCAACAAGTCCGACCTCCTTGTAATATCCCTCTTTGAGTGCAATGTATATGGCAAGCTGATGGAGGTCTGCAGAAAGGTATCCAATCCTTACTACCTCATCTGGCGAGACTTTGTCAGGCATCCAAGCTGGGTTCTCGTTTAGATGGGAGACAACGTCCTCATAGTATGAACTATTTAGAAAGTCATTGAAAAACGCATCTTCATCGGAATACCCAAGCTCTTCTAAACTCACTTTGAGTATCTGCCCTTCCTTCAACTTATGATAATAATTTCGGAATTCTGTCTTGTTTGGATACTCCACATACTTTATGTTGCTTATGGCAAGTTCTACCACATCCCTGTCCTTCCCTGTAAACTCCATGGCATACTCAACAACCCTATCATGATTTGCTGGGTCATTTATAAATCGGGTTGCCTTTATATGTGCCCAAACAAGTGCCTCGATGACCCTGTCATCCTTATATGAGTCTGATACCGCAAGCACACAACACGGATGGTTGGGCCAGACCTCACCTGACTGTATGAGATATTTGCCGTATCCAGAAACAACAGCTTCTGCATTGAACGGCTCCCATGCTATGAAACCATCTATATCACCTGCCTTGAGCTGGTCAAGCATTGTCGATGGTGGTAAGTTCACAATGTAGAGGGTTTTCTCTTCTGTCACGGTCTGAACACATCCCAAACTAAGTACGCATAAAAACACCATACTTACGATCATCCACTTCATGACTCCTTCCTTATTTGGGTTAAGTATAAAAATAATACGATAAACTTGTGAGTTATGCCGGATATTGTGATAACTGGAGGAGCTGGTTTTATAGGCTCACACATAGCAAACAGTTTGAGTGACAAGCACGAGGTAGTTGCTGTTGATGACCTCTCACTCGGTAGGGTTGATAATCTAAACGATGTCGAGTTTGTGAGGATGAGCATTCTTGACAAGGAGTTTGAACAAATATGCAAGAATGCAGATTTCATAATTCATCTTGGATCAGCATCTTCTGCACCCATGTTTCAAGAAGACCTGCACAAAGCGATGGATGTGAATGTGAATGGAACCATCAACATCTTCGAGTGTGCCTCAGAAGTTGGTGCTGATGTCATATATGCATCCACATCTTCCCTTTACTCGAAGTGTCCACCCCCACATAGGGAAGACATGTAGGTCCAGCCAAGTTCGTACTATGAACTCTCTAAAAAATTCAATGAAGATACAGCACTATTTTATTATGAGAACTTTGGAGTGAATTCTACAGGACTGAGGTTTTTTTCCGTGTACGGAGAGAATGAGTTGCACAAAGGGAAATACGCTAACATTGTTTCCCAATTCATCTGGACTATGTTAGAAGGTAAAAGTCCAGTGATATACGGGGATGGAACTCAAACGAGAGACTTCATATATGTTGGGGATGTTGTAAGGTTTGTTGAGTTGCTTATAAAGAAAATCAAGAAAGCTAACCGAAACTATATCTTCAATGTTGGAACTGGGAAAAACCACTCCTTCAACGATGTAGTTTCACTTATAAACGATGTTCTTGGCACAGATATAAAACCAATATACGTTGAAAATCCAATAAAGAACTACGTATATCATACACTGGCAGACATGAGCCATTCAGAAGAGATTATTGGATTCAAGCCAAAAGTTAGCTTGAAAGAAGGTATTGAAAAGCTGATTTCTCATTACTCTGTTATAATCTGATGTCTGGAATACTGCTCTCTTCATCCTCATATAGTTCATTACCGATATCAACTCTCCCATCGTAAATCGGTTTTGGCTCTTTGATTGCTTCTATCCTCAGAAAAGAAGAACTGTACCACTCGCTGTCAAGCGGTACTATGTCCTCTATGATTTTACTAAAATCAAAGAAAAGTTTACCCTCCTGTGGATATATGCTGAACCTTCTTCTTATATCTGTGATAACAAAGCCCATATCATGTAGAATTTTCTGAATTTCATACCATTTCTTTCTTGTTGCCTCGTGCGTTGTTAACCCAAAATATCCTGATGAGCCAACACCCTTCAGAGTAGATACTGCTCTTGACAAAAACAGCCCAATTCCGGGAAGTGTTTCTACTGGGTCTGTAATGAATACATCAAACTTATTTTTTAATTCGTATGGAATCGGGTCTCTGACATCATACTTCATCGCCTTTATGGGAAGTCCTCTTTCATTTGCAACATTTTTCAGAAATGAAATTATCCTATCATCAACATCCAAAACAAATACCTCTTTGGGGAGCTCGGTGAGTGATGCTGCGATGCTAAAGAGGTCATCATCACCCATCACGAGTATATTTGCATCCAGCAAATCTCCCCTCTCATGAATAAACGCAACTCTTCTAACAACATCTTCAACACTCATGGCACCCTGATCATACTCTTCGATGCAATTGGGTCGGTTTTTAATTATATCTTTAAACTCTTCAAGAATACTTTCATAACCATGAATAGAATACCCAGTCCCATCACACACACGACATTTTCCTTCATACTGCCTTCCCACATACTTATTTGTGTGGTCGTGCAGAAGTGAGACGATCCCTTTTTCTATAGATATCATCCCTTCATCCTTCATTTCTTTGAGTACATAGAAAAATTCAGATATACTTGCATCCTGAGAGCCCATCAGCTCATATATGCTTTTATTACTTGATGATAGTGCCTGAACTATCTGTTTTTTTATTCTTCTGAACATTTATAACCCCTATTGAATATGTGATGCTTGTAAGATTTTGGTTTAAACTTGTCTATAAATAAATCAAAAGCTTTCTTTGTTTTGCTAACATCTCCACACGTGAATATATCGAGATTTACAAACCCATACTCTGGCCAAGTATGAATGGATATGTGGCTCTCTGCTATCAAGGCAACACCTGCAACACCGTGTGGATTGAACTGCTTATATACTGAGCCGACCTTCGTAAGTTGTGCTTCCCTCATAACCTCCTCCATTATTTCCCTCACAGTATCTTCGTAAGTGATCAATTCCTTTGGCACACCATAGAGCTCCGCGATTATATGCATTCCCACAATCATAGGCATCACCCATCCTTATCTCACCATAATAGGGCTAAAATATATCATAAATTTAAAACATTTGTTTTTATGTTAAGTACACACACCTACAAAAGTGTTGTACATTTCAGATATCACCGCAGATAGGGCAGGATGGATTTCTTTCAACCTTTATCTCGTAGAATTCCATGCTCAGCAAATCAATATGAAGTGCTCTTCCCACCAACATGCTCCCCATTCCCAGCAATAACTTCATTGTCTCGACTGCTTGAATCGCACCCAATATATGGGGTGTGGCTCCAACTACCCCAATCTCTCCAATTTCATCAGGTGGATTGGGATGGACACACTGGTAGCATGCTCCCCCTGGCAATATGTCCATTACAATACCCTCAAATCCCATGAGTGCTGCATGAATGAGTGGTTTCCTCTGTCTTACACAGACGCTGTTCAAAATGTATCTGGTTTTAAAATTATCAGTGCAGTCAAGTACAACATCATACTCCGAAGTTAATTCTTCCGCATTATCATTATTCAAATTTGTATTGTATGCTTCTACCACCACATCCTCATTCAACAAGTTTACAAACTGTTTTGCAGATAATGCTTTGTTCATCCCTATTTTTCCAGCATGGATTGTCTGTCTATGCAAATTTGTTATATCCACGGCATCACCATCTACGATTCCAAGCTTTCCAATTCCAGCTCCTGCAAGTACTTGAATTGCTGAACATCCAAGCCCACCCGCTCCAACCACAAGAACAGAAGAGTCAAACAACTTTCTTTGTCCCTCTTCTCCGATTTCAATTATCTGCCTTGAGTATTTCCTCATACTCAATCCTCAACATCTATTCCATATGAGGCTGCAACATCCTTAAAAGCCCATATCACCTTCTCAACTTCATCATCTGTAAGCCCATATGTGTTGATTTTGATGCTCTTTGTCAGTCCTGGCTGAACACCCATCACACCTCTCTTTTTCAACTCGTGATACAAGAAGTACCCTCTTTTCTTATGGCTCTTTGACACTTCATAAAAAGAAGGAGTCTCAAATGCATTTAAGGTGTGTTGGGTTGGCTTTATTCCGATATGATGAATCCCTGATATCTTCTCTAATTCTTTCACAATATACCTTGCCTTATCAACCTCTCTGTCCCATCTCTTAACTCTCTCAACAACACCTGGAAACGATGCCATCAAAGTTATAATGGGCAACCCATACACAGGCGCGCACCCAAACAAGGGAGTTTCTTTCATACCAAAGCTTTTGCCAGTTATGTCCCCTTTTATCTTTGATTTTCTGAATACGATCTCGGAATATTCTTGAATCGTTGCAAGAACTCCGATAGGTGCTGTTGCCGCCCAATTCTTATGTCCACTGCCAACAATGAAGGTAGCCCCCAGTTTCTTGCCATTTATTGGCATAACTCCCGAGGAATATGCTGTGTTAAGTATCAATGGTATGTCGTACTCCTCACAAATCTTCCCGACCTTTTTAACATCTGATACGTTTCCATACTTATAATCCACGTGTGTCAAAAGAGCTAGTGCAGGATAGCCTCCAGTTTTCTCCTTCACGTTTTCAAACGTTTGTGCGTAAGACTCAGGTTCAATCCTGTACTCTGGATGCCCAGTATTGGGCACCTCGTAAAGTTTGAGTTCATTCAGTTCTGCTGCAAGATATGTTGTATAGTGTGCAAGACTATCCACAACAATGGCGTCTCCTCTTTTTGCAACCGAGTTCATTATAACGAACTTTGCGTGTCTTGCACCTGCAGTAAATCTTGCTTCATCCATTCCAAGGAATTCTGCAACGTCGTACTTGAACTCTTGCACAGAAGGTGTCTTTAGTAGGTCAACTCTCCCCTTCACACACATATCACAGATAGAGTATCCATCTGCCCACTCAACCAAAACTTCTCTTGCCTCTTCTGTTAGTATCCCACCTCTCTGTATGGGATGTACGTTGATATAGCCATAGGAAGGCCTTCTCAGATTTTTGGGAGAGTATCTTTCGAGGTTCATGTCTGGTTAGTTTATTATATAGTATATATAATGTACTTATGATGCTCAAGGATATTGAAAGAGAGATCAAGAAGTTTGGAAGGGTCATTGTTGCGTATTCTGGGGGTGTTGATTCAAGCCTGCTTGCAAAACTCTGTTTCGATGTGCTTGGAAACGATAGCATAGCTGTGACTGTGAACGATGGTAGTATGCCAGAAAGAGAGTTGGAGCAGGCAAAAGAAATTGCAAATTGGATTGGTATTAAGCATTACATAATAAATCACGAGCATGATGAAAACTACTTCAAAAACAGCAAAGACAGATGTTATTACTGTAAGTTATCCATATTCAAGAGACTGTATGAGTTTGGAAGAGAACTTGGATACACCACTTTGGTCGATGGTACAAATAGAGATGAACTGAAAGGACATAGACCTGGCTATAAAGCAATCATTGAAATGGGTGTAAAAACACCACTTATTCGCTATACAAAGGAGGAAATAAGAGAAATGGCAAAGTCTTTGGGTCTTCCGAACTGGAATAAACCAAGTATGGCATGTCTTTCATCAAGAATACCTTTCGGAGACGAAATAACACATGAAAAACTTAAAAAAATTGAAAAAGCAGAGGATATTCTTTATTCTCTTGGATTTAGAGTTGTTAGAGTAAGATACCATGGAAAAATTGCAAGAATAGAACTATCTCCAGATGAGATATCCAAAGCTTTTGAATTGAGAGATAAAATAATCAGTGGCATAAAGAGAGTGGGGTTTTCGTACGTGTGTATAGACCTCGAAGGATATAGAACAGGGAGTCTCGCCCTCTGAGACCCCCAATCTCGACCAACTCAACAGAGTTTTTAGGTCAATCTAGTTTTTCAAGAATTGTTTCAGCAGCCTTTTTTCCTGACAGCAACATAGAGCCAAATGTTGGTCCCATTCTTGGCAATGCATACACTGTTGCAACAGCCATTCCTGCAACGATTAAACCTGGATAAGCTTCTCCTGTGTTTTCAACCACCAAGTCCTCCGACATCTTAACCCACATTCCACCATGTCCGGGAACCTCAAGCAAACCTCTTTCTCTGAGTCTCGATGCAACTTGGGCATCATGTCCTGTTGCATCAACGACGAACTTTGACTCCAACGCAATTGGGTCAACACACGATATCTCTCTTGGCAGTGCAGTGACTGGTGTCCAGTTGACCACAGCCCCTGAAACTCTATTTCCTCCTCTCAGCACAACATCATCAAAGGTAGTCATGTTGAGTATTTTGACCCCTGCATCACATGTTGATGCTATAAGTTTGGAGCATGCGTGAGGGCCATCTGCAATATAAAGCCCTTTTGTATATTCTTCATGGGGAATTCCAAGCTCGTCAAGGATTTCATTGGCTGGCTCTCTCACCGTTACTTTATTCATCAAGAATCCGCCAAGCCAGAATCCGCCCCCCAAATAATTATTCCTCTCAACTAACAACACCTTTACATTTTCATGCGCAAGTTCCTTTGCAGTCATCAGTCCAGCAGGCCCTCCGCCGACGACTATAACGTCTGAAAACGAGTATTCTTCAAGCATATCTGAAAATCTGGAGACTATCGCTCTTGTGACCTCCTGTTCTCCAACATCTGCAAACTTGACAACCATGAAGGTGGTTTTTAATGCTCTATATTTATAAAACTTTCTCCCAAAATTTTATAATCAATGAGAAATGAGGGTAAATCCCCATGATAACGATAGCAGTTACAGGTAAGGGTGGCACTGGAAAGACAGTTGTGGCTGGTATGCTCATCAGATACTTTGTAAACAAGGGTATGACTGTCCTTGCGATTGATTCAGACCCAGACTCCAACCTTGCAGATGTTCTTGGGGTGGAGGTTGAGAAGACGGTTGGAGATATGAGAGAATTCATGCTTGAAGAAAGAGATGCCATGCCACCAGACTCAAATAAAGAAGCAATATTTGAAGCTAAGATATACGAGGTCATGGTGGAAGAGGAATACGACTTGCTCGTGATGGGGAGGCCAGATGGCCCAGGATGTTATTGCTATGTTAACAACCTATTGAGAGGTATAATGGACAGAATCATGCACAACTACGATGTGGTCGTCATAGACACATCCGCGGGTCTTGAGCATATAAGTAGAAAGCTGATAAGAGATGTGGACTATGTGCTTGTGGTTGCTGATGCATCAAAACGCGGTGTAAAGACTGCCCAGCGTATAAAAGAACTGTCTTCAAAACTAGATATTGGTATCGGGAAGCTGTATCTTATACTAAACAAAGTCAATGAGTCAAACAGAGACAAGATGATGAAAGAGGCTGAGGAAATTAGGATAGACGTCATAGGCACAATACCATTTGATTCTCGACTGGCAGAACTTGACCTGAAAGGGGAGCCAATCCACACACATCTAAGCTCGTATGAGGTTGTTTCTCAGATTGCAGAGCGACTTATCAACGAAAGAAACTTATAAGGATAAGGGGTTTTGTAGAGCATGCCTCAGGAAATAGACATCAACGAACTAAGAGAACTTCTGAAAAAGTTAAAGGTTGAAGCACTTGAGAACGTGGAAATTGAAGGAGATGTAGAAGTTGAATTGGAGTTTCCAGCTGGTGTCAGTAACTCATTCTCATACGCTATTGGTCAAGAGCTTGCACAGATTGCTGCACACCTTCTGAACATATCACAGTTCTTGGGCTATCCTGCTTGGAGTCTGGCTGAGAGGAAAGAACTAGAAGAGGGACAAATACCGGTTGCTCAGCAGATACCAGCCACGCTCGTTGAAGAAGAGTTTTCTGTTGGACATATAACTGAATGGAAGAACAAGATAGTGGAGGTGACACTCGGTGCAACATCCTCGGACGGAGGAACAAGAAAGCACACCATAACAATCGGTGGCGAGACTGCACTTCCATATTATTTTGATGCCCCCATGCCAAACCCAAATAGAGTGACTCTGGATGTTTTTGATATGCCAATCCAATTGGCAAAGACGGTAAGGGTGAATTATGAGGATGTTATGCATGACCCGGGGGAATGGGCGAAAAAAGCTGTAAAAGAGTTCGGGGCAGATATGATTACAATACACTTGATAAGTACTGACCCATCTATAAAGGATACCTCTCCAGCAGAGGCATCGAAAACCGTTGAGGAAGTTCTTCAGGCTGTGGATGTCCCAATAGTGATAGGTGGCTCTGGAAATCCTCAAAAAGACCCAGATGTACTTGAGAAGGCCGCTGAAGTCGCAGAGGGGGAGAGGTGTTTGTTGGCATCTGCATCCTTCAACCTTGATTATGTGAAGATAGGAGAGGTTGCCAAAAAATACAACCATGTTGTGCTTGCATGGACACAGATAGACCTGAACTCTCAGAAGGAGTTGAATAGAAAGTTAATGAAACAGTGTGGTCTTGAAAGGGACCAAATAATCATTGATCCAACAACTGCAGCACTCGGCTACGGTCTTGACTATGCATACACGAACATGGAGAGGATCAGAATCGCTGGACTTATGGGAGATGATGAGCTCAGCTTTCCAATATCATCTGGTACAACGAATGCGTGGGGTGCAAGAGAAGCGTGGATGGTCTCCTCTCCACTCGAAGATGACTCTGACTGGGGACCTAGAGAGTTCAGAGGACCACTCTGGGAAATAATAACCGGGCTGACACTTGCACTTGCCGGATGTGATTTGTTTATGATGATGCATCCCACGAGTGTCCAAGTATTGAAAGAGCTTACAAACACCTTATTTGGATCAGTCAAGGGTAATGATACCGAGATTTCAGACTGGATAACGAGGTTGGTGAGCTGAATGAAGGTAAAAAGTCCTCTCGAGGTTTATCAACTACTTCCAAAAACAAACTGCGGAGAGTGTGGAGAGCCAACATGTATGGCATTCGCTTCGAAGTTAATCAACAGAGATGCAAAACTTGAGGATTGCATACCTCTTGTGAAGGAGGATGAGGAAGGATACAACAAATTGGCAGAGCTTCTCGCACCCGAAGTGAAGGAGATAACGATTGGTGTGGGAGAGAGAGCTGTTAAGATTGGAGGGGATGATGTTCTTTACAGACATCAACTCACTTTCTTTAACCCAACCGCCTTGTTCTATGATGTATGGGACACCATGGACATGGACGAGCTCAAGGAAAGAGTCTCGGAGATAGAAAACTTTAGGAAGTTCTATGTAGGTGAATTTCTGACGTTGGATGGAATAGCAATTAGAAGTGTTTCTGGAGACCCGGAGAAGTTTAAAGAGACCGTTAAGGAAGTTGTTGAAATAACAGATCTCCCCCTTGTTCTGTGTTCATTCGACCCAAGTGTTCTCAAAGCTGGTATGGAAGTTGCTTCAGATAGAAATCCGCTCATATACGGAGCAAACAAAGAGAACTGGAAAGAAGTGCTGGAACTTGTAATGAAGTACGATGTTCCAGTCACACTTTGTTCATTTGGAGACCTCAATCTCTTGAAATCGATGGCCATAACATTCAGAGGTGCTGGAGTTGAGAAACTCGTACTCGACCCCGGCACTTTCCCGAGTGGCGAGAAGTTGAGAGAGACATTCCACAACTTCCTCAAACTGAGAAGGGGTGCCATACTCGAGGGACAGAAAGAAATTGCATATCCATTGATGGGTGTGCCTGCAACAGCTTGGCTCGTGTATGAAGATGAGCTGAGCGCATCATACTGGGAGGCGGTTCTTGCAAGTTTAATGATTGTTAAGTACGGAGATATTTTGATTCTCCATGGAACTCAACCGCACTCTCTTCTTGCAGAGGTTCATATAAGGGAGACCATATACACCGACCCAAGGACACCAGTTCAGGTTGAAGCAGGCATAAGGGAGATAGGAGAGCCTGATGAGAATTCTCCTGTGTTCGTTACAACAAACTTTGCTCTTACATACTATACTGTGGAAAGTGACCTTTCATCAAACGGAATTGACTGTTATCTTGCTGTTGTGAATACGGATGGAATCGGAGTTGAGGCTGCAGTTGCAGGAGGACAACTCACTGCACAGAAAATAAAAGAGACTTTGGATGAGTTCGACTTCAGCAAACTCTCTCACAGAACTGTTGTGATACCTGGGCTTGCTGCAAGAGTTCAAGGAGAATTAGAGGATTTGACGGGCTTGAAGGTATTTGTCGGACCACAAGACTCCGGAAGAATTCCAGGATGGATGGAGAAAAACTGGCCCCCAGAAAAATAAAAAATGGAAAATAAAAGGGGAAAACGTTAGAAGAGGTCATGCAAGTTTATCTTGTATGGTCCAAGATCTCCCCCATAATTTCCTGCACTGATTCCCATAACTCCTGGAACCTTCGTAGCAGCTTCTATCCCAATTCTCATGGCTTGTGAGACTGCCTCCACATTCAAACCGTTTATCACAATCTCATAGACTGCTTTGCACCCCTCTGGAATGTTCGTATCCTCCACGGACTCTCTCAGCGTGGGACAGAACTTTTCATTGGTTGTTGCTTTCATGAAACTGTATTTTTTTGAGCCAGGTTTTGAACCCGAGGCAACAATGCCTCCCGGGAACGGAGTTATAGAGCCTTCGAGTTCCATTATTGCATCTACGGCATTTTCCGCGGCTGTTAGAGATGCCATTTGACTTTCACCGAAAATGAAGAAGTTTCCTCCTGCAACACCATCTACTGCCCCCACATTTTCCTCTGTTATAAATTCTCCTTCCATCATCGGTATCGCATAACACTTTCTACCACTGATTTCAACTTCCCTCTCATACCCATCCGCAAAGAACTTCAACTTGAATCCTACGTTGAGTTGCTTCTCGACATCTGGAAGCCCATTAAAAACTGCTGTTGTTGGTGCAGTTAGCACACACTGACCAATTCTCCTGAGAATCTGGTCTTCGAGGGATTTGTAGCTGAATGTGCATATTTGCACGTAAACTCCCGGTCTTCCGTCTGGACTCTCACTTGCCCGCACTCTCTTTTCGATGCCTGCTTCTGCTGGACACATTATAACGGATGTTCCAAACCCCGTTGCCTCCAGAGCTGCAACTTCTGCCCATCTTCTCGTTGCTCCCGTTATCAAAAATCTTCCAACCTTTATCGGAAACGCCTCTGCAAAAGTATCCTCTATCTCAACTCCATTTACCTTCACAATACTCACCTCACCCCTTTAAGACTGAATAAATATTTAAATAATTTTAAATAATACCAGAAATTGGCTCGACCACAAGAAGCTCCTTATCCTCAGACACTTGCTTGAGTATGTCTATTGCCTTCTGAAGATGTCTCTTTGTTTTTGCTCTTATTACAAGATATGCTGCAGATGGCTTTTCAATGGCTGGCATAGATATTTTCAACTCAACCACTTCAGCATATCCCGTAGAATCTATTTTGTCTATGGTGTCTCTGATATCAGAATGTATTATGTGCCCAATCACCAAAACCGAACCCTCTTCAACGAGTCTTTCTTCTCCACACGATGCAACTGATATTCCTCTTTCTATGAGTTTGTCCAGAATCTTATCAATGTTTTCAGGAGTAGTCTCAGCAACAACCTTCACATAAACCGTACCCCTTGATGTTTTTTTGTCCCTAAAATGTACAACACTCTGTATGTTCGCATCCACTTCCTAAAACGGAAGAAGAGCCTCTACGAGTTTTCCCGGCACATCTTTAAGCTCCAGATCCATCGTTACCCTCATATCTACCACATCAGTAGATTAGTTTCGATATCTTCATCTCCACTATGTCCTCGGCACCAAGCCCCTTCAGTTTTGGTATCAAGATGTTTACCTCGCTCTTATCGACTACTGTCTCAACCGCATAATAATTAGTCTTATAAAGGGCTGAAACGGTTGGTTTCTTGAGAGCGGGTAGAGCATTTATTATCGCATCAAGTTTATCTTCAGGAGCGTTGAGCTTTATCATGACCTTTCCCCTTGCCTCTATGGCCGAACGGAGAAGTATGCTGATTTCTTCGATCTCACTTCTTTTTACAGGGTCCTTCCAGCTATCTTTATTTGCTATCAACTTAGTTGTCGACTCAAGTATCGTTCCTATTATCTTTAGTCCATTCTTTAGGAGGGTGTAGCCAGTTTCTGTTAAATCAACGACCACATCAACAAGCTCTGGAACCTTTGCTTCTGTTGCACCATACGAGTACTTTATCTCCACAGGGATTCCCAATTTCTTAAAATACTCGGAAGTGAGATTGGGATACTCGGTCGAAATCCTCGAATTTGGTTTTATATCTGTTGGAGAGTTCCAAGGCGAGTCTTGAGGTACAGCTATCACTATCCTAACACTGCCCATTCCCTGTTTTGTATATGGTAAGTCTGCAACCTCAACCACATCCGCTCCGCTCTCAAGTACCCAGTCCAAACCAGAAATACCGATGTCAAAGTACCCCTCTTCAACATACTTCGGGATTTCTTGAGGTCTCAGTATTTTCACTTTGCCTATCCTTTGGTCATCTATCTTTGGATTGTACTCTCGTTCAGTTTTCTTTATTTCGAGGTCAGCCTCTTTGAATAGCTGAAGTGTTCCAGCCTCTAAACTTCCCTTTGGTATCGCAAGCGTTAACATCCTCTCACATCATCCAGTTCATCATTTATAAAATTTGAGCTTAATGAGTATTTCTTTCATACGCTGTTTATAACCTGTCCATCATAAACTCTAAATACATAAACCTCTCAAAACTAATAAGACACCTACTAAAATCGATAGCGGGCTCGTGGTCTAGGGGTTATGACGTTGCCTTGACGTGGCAAAGATCCCCGGTTCGAATCCGGGCGAGCCCATTTTTCATTTCAACTTACTAACAACCCTTTTCTTCTTCTCTATCGCTTTTTTTGTAGCTATTTCAACCTTCTCTTTCATATAATCAAAGTCGGGTGGTGTCAACTCTCCAACAACCTTCTTTATCGGAGTGTATGCAGACTCCCTGAAACGTGGTGTGAAATCTTTCTCCTCTCCATTTTCAACCAGTACTGCTCCCCTGCCCTCTTCGACCCTTCCAACAACACCGGCCCGCACGCCAACGTCGTCGAACAGCTCTATAACAGACAGAGCATATTTTTCAGGAAGTACCAATAACAACGAATCCAAAGAAACGCCAAGATAGTCGATATTCAATTTATCAAGCATGTCAATTACTTTCTTATTCACAAGTTTTCTGGCTTCTTCCTCGAACACAACAAGCTTCGTACCACTTACTTTAGATATCTCCTCTGCATCTCCTCTCAACCCACCATTCGTAACATCGGTCATTGAATGAACATGCTGGGATAATTTACTCTGAAGTAAAGTATGTGCAGCCCTCAAAAAATCGACGTTTATTGTCTCCTCCACTATCTCTGGCATATTATTGTACAGTGCAGTAGTGCATATCGTCCCCCCTCCCGCTCCCTCTGTCATAACAATAACATCGCCCACAACCACATTTTTCCTAAGTTTCATTTTGCTTATCTCACCTATTCCAACGGCACCAACCCCTCCAGTCATCCTGTCTCCTATCACCATGTCCCCGCCTATTCTCAGCGTGCTACCACTCACATAAGGTACATCCATTACCTCACACACCGCAGATATCCCTGCAACATGTTCAAGAATCTTTGAAACATCTCCGTCGTCTGCAAGATGGATATCTGAAATGACTGCCACCGGTACAGCACCCATCACATATATGTCTCTGAGGGCCGCCCTCGTTACATGAAATCCTGCCAAAAACGGAAAGTCGGAAAGTCTCGAGTGTATCCCATCCACAGTAACAACCAAACCCATCCCATCGATATTAACAACACCAGAATCATCAAGCTGTCTCGAGTCAACAACTGCCCCAGTTTCACCGATAACTTCTGCAATTTTCTCATGAAAAAAGAAGTCCCCCATTCCCCGAGAGCCCACACCAAGCTCCCCCATTGTTACACCTGAAGTATGGGTTTCTATGAGATATCCCTTCAAATTCAGGGTGTTGAGGGATTCAAGAACAACAGCTTCCGCCAGCCTACGTGCTTTCTCCTCAGATATCTCTTTTATCTCGACTATCCTCTACGCAATTTTGTCTATTACTTCACCCTCATGACTTCCAGTTTTAAGAAACTTCTTTGCATATCCTTCGAGGTCCATCTCACTCACCAATCACCTTCACAATGACTCTCCTTCTTCTTGGACCATCAAACTCTGCAAAAAAGACCCTCTGCCAAGTGCCGAGGACAAGCTTACCATTTTCAACTGGTATCGATACCGAGGGAGATAACAATGTTGCCCTGAGATGTGCATGTGCATTATTGTCTATTTTATCGTGGTGATATCCAGCATCCTTTGGAACGAGTTTTTCAAGTAGGCCAAGTATGTCTTGCTTCAACCCATTCTCATTCTCATTTATAAACAACGCACCGGTCGTGTGTCGTGTGTAAACAATGCACACACCGTCCTTTACGCCTTGCACAAATTTCTCAACAGAGTCAGTGATATCCACGAGTTCAACATCCTTCTTCGTCACAATCTCTATCGTACTCATTCCCCTCACCTTTTACTCCCCTGAACCTTTTACTTTTCGAAGATACTCCCTTATAAGTGCAGGGAAGTGTTCAGCCTCTATACACCTAAGACCAAACTTTTCAGACCAGTTCAGTATCCCCTCATCAGCAGTCACAACTCCCGCATCCAGTTCTTTTGCAAGTACGAGTATGTCTAGGTCTTCTTTGCTATCCACTATTCCTCTCCTCAGTGCTGCTCTGTACTTCTCTCTCAATTCAGATATCAGCTCATCTGCCTTTACCTCACCGTCTGTGTGAGATTTTTCCTCAAGTTTTCTAAGTGCTTTTTCTGCAACTCTCAAGCCTTTGTCTATTCTGTTCCTGACATCAAGTATGAACTCTTCGATGATTATACTCGGTATCTTCACCTCGTATGAAGATGGATTCTTTCTGACCAGCCATGTATCCAGCATCACAAATATCTCTTCATCACAGCCCATCTGTCTTAGGAGTCTTGTGAGCTCTTTGTAGACGCTTGGAGGGATATAACACCCAATATTGAGTTCGAGCCTTGCCGTTGCTATCAAATCAAGTAATCTTCTAATCGCATCTTCTTTACTCTCGCCCTCTTCCCTAATCATATCACACAAAAATGCGGAAGTATCCAACACAAACCTCTGTTTTGCCAGCATCATAGTATGTATGATGTGTTGGATAAAAAACCTATTTATCCCTGTTGATAGAATGGATGAAGGATGAGAGGTCTTCTCAAAAATTTTAAAGTGGAGTACGGGAGATATATCATACTTGGTAGCATAGATGGGATACTTGCTATTCTTGGTGTTATTGTTGCCACGTACAATGTCTCCTCTGATAATGTCGTGATCGTGAGTGCTGGGTTTGGTGGTGCATTTGCACTTGCTATGACAAATGGTGTTGGGTCATATCTTGCGGAGGGGACTGTGGAATATGGAAGGCTGTCCAGACTGGAACGCCCTCTTCTGAAGAGTTTAAAAAACACAAGACTTGAAAAAGAAACAAAGAAGAAAATAAGAATAGACTCTCTCCTCCATGGGGTATCATCTTTCATAGGGTCGATGATACCTCTTTTCCCATTCCTATTCCTGAGTGCAGAGATTGCCATATATCTATCAATTGTCGGAAGTGTAATTGCACTGATAGCACTTGGTATATTTTCAGGTATGATATCGAAACAGAGTTTGTTAATGTCTGCTGCAAAGATGGTAGGGCTTGGACTGATGATAGTATTTATTCTCAGCATCACGGAAATACATCCCTGAGATGATAACATGCTTGTGAAGACTATCCATGCGGGAGGATTCAGTTCAAATGTGTATGTGGTGGAAGGAGAGATGTTCGTTGATGTGGGCATGGATGGTAATGTACTGCTCTCCTATCCAAACATTAACAAGGTTGTGCTAACCCATGCACATTTTGACCATACTGGAGCTATAGAGTCCATAAAAGATGCTGTTATTATGGTTGGGAGGGAAGAAGTGAAAAATTTTTCAGACGCACTCATTTCGGTATCTGTTCTCTTCGGATTTATCCCTCCAAAAATCGAGCCAGATGTTCTTTTGGACGATGGCGACACAATCGAATTAACGGACTATGAACTACGTGTACTACACACGCCCGGACACACCCCGGGGAGTATCTGTCTCTTTGAAGAGGGGGAGGGGGTGCTGTTTTCAGGGGACGTGGTATTTGCAAATGGTGGGTTTGGGAGGTGTGATCTTCCAGGAGGTGACCCAACAGCAATGCTAAAATCTCTGGAAAGACTGTCAAAACTGGATGTGGACATTATGTACCCTGGACATGGTGACCCTGTTATGAAGAATGCATCAGAACACATAGACACTGCACTGGATATCGCTCGAACACTTCTTGTATAAGGGGGAGTCTTTTGAGTGAGCTTACGGCTGGAAGCATAACTAAGAACCTCTGGAAACTTGCTTTTCCAATGATTCTTGGAAATCTACTTGAGGTTGTATTCGAGGTTGTAGACCTCATATTCGTTGGAAGACTTGGTCCTGAAGCAATTGCTGCAATATCTCTCTCAGGTAGCATACTATTCGTGATATTTTCTGGTATAGTGGGCGTCTCTGTTGGAACAACAGCGATGGTATCGAGATACATAGGGGCAGATGATAAAAAGGGAGCTACAATGGTCGCCAATCAATCACTGATGGTGGGGGCACTTATATCCTTGGCTCTTTCAGTAATTGGTCTTCTTATCTCTGAGAAAGCTCTTATCCTCATAGGTGCAAAGGGCGAGGTTCTCAACTTGGCTATTGTGTATCTTGATACGATGTTTGTGGGTATAACCACTGTGGTGCTTTTCTACCTCTCGATGGGAATCATGCAAGGCGCTGGAGATGCAAAAACTCCCCTCAAATTATTGGCAGTTTCGAATGCTCTCAACATAATACTCGACCCTCTCCTCATATTTGGTATCGGTCCATTCCCATTTCTTGGAGTTTTGGGGGCTGCACTTGCAACCGTGATTTCGAGAGCTTTCTGCCTCGTTGCTGCTCTTTACATACTTGCATCTGGATTGACATATGTGGATATTACTCCCAGAAATATGCGTGTTGAGATTGGTATTGTGAAAAAAATCATTGAGATAGGTATCCCCTCATCCGCGAGCTTGTTAATAAGAAGTGTGGTGGGGGTGGTGTTCATAAGCATCGTTGCTATGTATGGTACCGTGGCTATTGCAACCTATGGGATAGGTATGAGAATTGACTCTGTTGTTCTCACCCCCATATTTGGAATTGCGAGTGCCTCATCAGTTTTGGTGGGGCAGAATCTCGGTGCAAATAAATTTGATAGGGCTGAAAAGACTGCGATGAAAGCATCTCATCTATGTGCCCTCATGCTTGGTACCTTTGCACTCGTATTCTTCCTTGGGGCACCACACATCGTTGAAATTTTCACAACAGACGATGAAGTTATCGAGATGGGTACTTGGTATCTTAGAATCGTAGTATGGTCTTACATTTTTTCAGCTTATGGTTTAGTGCTTTCAATATCTATGAATGGTGCGGGAGACACTGTCCCGCCACTTGTAGCTACCGTCATAAGTCTTGTTGTGTTTCAATTACCAACTGCAGTTATACTATCAACGTATATGGGAACGAACGGATTGTGGATATCAATCGCAATCTCAACCACTGTGTATGGCATTGTGTCGATGATATTCTTCAAGAGTGGGAGATGGAAACACAAGAAAGTGATTGTGAGATGAATAGGCTCTAAGCATTAGTTTTTTGTTGTAAGTTGTTATACATGCAATCAATAACATTATATATTGAAAGATGAACTTTAACGAACCATGATAACGAAAGATATGAGCATAGAAGAGATTGTAACAAAGTATCCGCAGACAATTGCAGTTTTCATGGCATATGGACTTGGATGCATCGGGTGTCAGATTGCAAGATTTGAGACCTTGGAAGAGGGAGCAATGGCACACGGGATTGATGTGGATTCTCTTGTTAAAGATCTTAACGCCTTTATCGGGTCCTCACAAAAGAAGGAACAAAACCATCAGGAAGAATGATGAAGTGAGGAAATGTATGAACAACAAGACATACTGAGAGGAAAGGAACTCAATAGAAGTATCGATGTTGAGAACAAACACCTCACATACACTCTCAAAGACAGCAATGGAACACTGAAGCGACTTGTCTACGACTACGAACGTTGTAATGGCTGTGGCACATGCGTTAATGTTTGTCCCACTCAGGCTCTCGAGCTTGGTCCTATTCAGGAAATTGCAACAGGACTTGATGCTCCCCCAATAACATGGGATATTGAGAAGTGTACTTTCTGTGGTATGTGTGTTGCTTTCTGTCCTTTGAGAGCTGTGAAAATCGAGTCAGAAACATCAGAACTGTCTGAGTTCCCATCTCTGGAATCTTGCAACTGTGTAAATGAGAAATGTCTCCCCTGTATAATCTGTGAGGCTACCTGTCCTCATGACGCCATAGAAGTTGAGATTGATATCCCAAAAAAAGAAGAACTTGTAACATTCGATGAGGGGGCCGAGGGAACAATAGAAATTGATGTCGAAAAATGCACACTCTGTGGTGTATGTGCCCGTTTCTGCGAAGCTTTCTTAATGGTTGAGAAGGAGGTGGATGTAAATTCACTCCTGCCATTTGAAGATGTCCTCATAGACGAAAGTAAGTGTGATTACTGTACTCTGTGTGTTGAGTTGTGCCCAGAAGAGGCAATAAAGGTGGAGAAGAAAAAGGGAGTAAAGGTAGAAGTGGAAACTCCCATACTCAAGGGACATCTAAAAGTCAATGATGACTTGTGTACAAGATGTGGATGGTGTGCATCGGTCTGTCCATATGATGCAATAGAAGTGGAAAGACCTTTTGAGTCTGAGGTGAAATTACTAACAGGGCCTCTTCTCAAATGTGATCCCATCGGTTGCCATGCATGTTTTAACGTTTGCCCATCCAACTGTTTCTATGTGAAGGAAAGTGGAGTAATAAGGATTGGCGTTAATGATGAGTTCTGCATAGGGTGTGGCGCATGTGTGAATGCCTGTCCTTTGAGGGGGATTGAGGTATACAGAAAGGAGAGTAAGGTGAAAACTTATCAAATGGACACTCCTTGGAAAGGGCAGTGGGAAGATGCAATATCTTCACTTCTGTCCAATTCCAGAAAAAGATTTAATCTTGAGAAAACAATGCCAAAAATTGACTTGAAAGCCGAGTTTGAGATGGTGGAAGAAGAGCAACCACCCGAAAAAGATTTGAATGGCATCAAAGAAATCATGAATAAATTGGAGCGAGTTATAAGAACTCCAAAAGAGAGAAAGAAGATTGAACTTGAATGGAACGAATGATAATGGGGGTACATACTTTGGAGAAGTTCATAATACTGGCTGGAGAAGAGGGGGGTCCTGTTTCAAACAAACTCGGTGGGATATGGAATGTGATAGATGCAGAGGCAAAAACTCTGACAGAACTGGCGAGAGAGGGAAAGATTGATGAGGAAATTAAAGTGATTGTAGTGGGACCATACTTTGGGTATGTGGGTGCTGACTGGAATGTCGGAAGAAACAGGGTAACATCGCTTGAAGGACTTAAACCAGTAGATGATGATACGATTGTTAATGTGATAAAAACGCTTGGAAAAATCGGTATAAAAACTTTCCAAGGTGTTAAAACTCTTGAAAATGGAGCAAAAATTACATATGTCCTATTTGACACGAGAAGTTTCGATAACATCACTGCTGAGTTCATGGGTAAATCAATGAGTTTGACAAACAAAGTGAAGGGAGAAGCGTGGATTCTTTTGGGCTTGGACTCTTTAAGTTTTGAGAAAGAACCGTATGGACAGGAATATACGCACTATCTAAATCTCTCCTATGGAATATCTGAATTCGTAAGGCTTCTTGCAACGAAAGACTCAGACGAATTTGTTCCTGTCTTCTGTGTAATTCCATCTGATGATGAAACCCAATGCAGACTGGAGGCAGAAAGAAAAGTCTCTCTTCACTGTCATGAGTTTGGAGTCTTCTATGCACTTGCAAGAATAAAAAGACTGGGAATACCGGTGAGAACGGTCGCAACGTTTCATGCGACTATCCCTGGGAGAGCAGCTGGCTATAAGACGATAGAGAAAATCAAGAAGAACGATTCCACATTTGAGCCTTGGACTCCAATCGGACTTACAAAACTTGAGTCACTTGCAAAGTATGCAGATGTCGTTACGTTTGTGGGAGATTCCACAAGAAAAGAGGCAAATCTGTTTTATGGAGTCGATGGTGTGATCGTTAGAAATGGAATATACATAGAAGAGGAGATTGAGTTTAAAAAGAAGGATGAATTGAGAGAAAAGATACAAAATCTGATAGCAGACAAATTAAGTAAATTAAATATAAACATAGATGCAGACCCAAAAAAGATAATACCCATATACACAATTTCCAGAACAGAAATAGAAAATAAAGGATATCCAGACCTGCTTGACGCACTCGTGATGCTTGAACACATAATAAAATACAGGATTTTGGGTGGTACCCTCGACAATGATATTCTAATAGTATGCTTTCTCATTACCGCCCACGGTCCGAAAGATGTTAGAAAGCTTCCAGAAACGTTTCCTTTTGAAATACCTGACGAAATTCTGATAGGAGATGAGATCCGACTGAAAAAGATGATAACTGAGAGAAAATTGTGTTGTGAGGATATTTTTAAGGAGAAGAGAAAAGTAATTTCAGGATTTTATCCACAGTGGCTCAGTGAAAATGATGGCGGTTTCAATATGAAGATGGAAGATGTATTTGCAGGGTGTGTTGCAGGAATATTTCCCTCCCGATACGACCCCTTCCTTCTCACGGGTCTTGAAGCTGGAAAGGTGGGTACTCCCTTTATCGTAAGTAGGATATGTGGTCTCTCGGATGCACTGAGAAACATAAAGAGAAAGGTGAGCGGAATTGGAGGGGTTGTGATAGTTGATAATATAGACCAAAAGAGAGAGGAAAGTGTAATCGAGTATGCTCTTGGAATGGAGTACTTTATCAGCACTTATCTGACCGATAGGGTGAAGTACGAGCTCATATGTTCAGAAGCTCTTGACCTCGCAAAAAGCATGAACTGGGAAGAACCTGTGAAACAATACTACGAAATGCTCTCATGGTGATAGCATGAGTGAGATTAGACGTCATTATTTTCTAAATGAGTACTCAATCATCGCAAAAGAGAGGAAGAGCAGACCCACTGACTTTCGAAGAGTGGTAGATAAGGAAATATCTGAAGTTCATCCATGTTATTTCTGCCCAGATAATGAATACAAGACTCCTCCTGCCACCGCTGTTTATATGAGGGATGGAAACATATTGAGAGATGGTGATGGTGAGAAAGATAGAGTAAAAGACTGGGTTGCAAGATGCTTTCCTAACAAATTCCCTGCATTAACTCCTGAGCCCCCTCCACCCTTGTGTATGAAATGGAGAAAACTGGGATGCATGGACGGATATGGATACCACGAAATAATAATTGAGAGTCCCAGACATATTAGGGGTTTTGCTCAGTTCACAGAAGAGGAAATAACACTGGCGATGAAAGTTTATAAAGATAGGGTCTCACATTATCTATCAGACCCAAAAATAAAGTACGTCTCGCTTTTTAAAAACTGTGGAAAGTCTGCGGGAGCATCGCTCTACCATACCCACACACAATTGATTGCACTACCCATTATGCCACCAAAAATAGAAGCTGAGGAAAGATGTATGAAAGGAGAGTGTCCTATGTGTGATATTCTAAAGAACGAGTCCGAAGATAGAATAATCGATGAGAATGAATATTTCATGATTCTTTCCCCATACTGTGCTAGGTTTCCATTTGAAACTTGGATAATCCCTAAAAGACATGTAAAAGACATACTCTCGCTAACAGAGGAGGAGCTTACAGAACTCGGTCTGGCAATTCTTAGATTCATGCGTGCTATGAACAAGGCACTTGGTGATTTTCCTTACAACCTTGTTTTTTATCAACATCCCCTTTCAGACCATTACCATATGAGTACCAGAATCTTTCCAAAATTGTCCACTCCAGCTGGTTTTGAGCTCAATACAGACATATTCATAAACGTCATGCCACCAGAGGATGCTTGTCCATATGTGAAAAGATTTTTAGATAAAAATTAAAACATAAAATTTATATATATTTTATTTTTTAATTTAATGTGGGTGTAAAAATGAAGGATGCACTGTTTAGAGTTCTTGACCCAAAAGATGATGAGTTTGCAAAAATGTTGATGGAACTTGGAGTAAAAAAGAATGTAGCCAGAATTCTGGCATATATGAAAAATCAGAGAGAGGTTACGTCGAGAGACCTCGAACTTGGATCAGGATTGAGACAACCAGAGGTAAGCCTCGCAATGAGAGAACTGCGAGAAATGGGATGGGTAAGTGAGAAGGAGATGAAGAAACCCGGGAAAGGAAGACCTTACAAGATGTACACACTCGAGAAACCAATCAGAGAGATAATAGAAGAGCTTGAGGAGGAAAAGAAAAAGGAAAGTCAAATTGTGATGGAGAACATACAGAGACTGAAGGAGCTCGTAAAGTGATGTACAAAGTGGGAATCGTGGGAGCGGGTGCGATTGGTAGGCGTATCGTGAAGGCAATCGTTGATGGAGTGGTAGATGCCGAAATCGTTGGAATGTTTGACAAAACTCCCTCAAAAGTGCAATCGGTTCTTTCCTCCTTTGGTGTCTTCGGGTGTGGTCTATTGAGCATCGAGGACATGGCTGAAAAGGCAGATATTGTTGTAGAGTGTGCATCTCAAGAAGCTGTAAGAATGTATGGTCAAACTATACTCGAAAGAGGTTGCAATCTTATGGTAATGAGTGTTGGTGCTTTGCTTGATGATGCTCTACTCACAAAACTCATAAACATTGCAAAAGAAAAGGAGTGTAAAATATACGTACCATCTGGTGCTGTTGTGGGAATTGATGGACTAAAGGCATCTTCGATTGGTAGAGTTTATAATGTTGTGCTTACCTCATCAAAGCCCCTGAACTCAATCATAAACGCACCATTTTTCGGTACATATAAAGAAGAGATAAAGGAAAGGAAAAAGGTGTTTGAGGGGAGTCCAACTCAAGCTGTTAAATTGTTCCCGGCAAGTGTGAATGTCTCTGCGACAATTAATCTGCTGTTTGGAAAGTGTGTTGTAAATGTGATAGCGGACCCAGATGCATCTGAAATCACACACACCCTCGAGGTGGAGGGAGATTTTGGTAGATTTGTGGCAACAACCGAAAACATCCCATCAAAAGACAACCCACGGACAAGTGAGATTGCTGCATTGTCTGCAATAGCCATGCTGAAACGAATCACAAGTCCAATCGAGATTGGGACATGATGGGCCCGACCGGATTTGAACCGGCGACCTCTCGGTTATCAGCCGAGCGCTCCAACCTGGCTAAGCTACGGGCCCCTTGCTACACCTTATAAACCATCAGATAAAGATTTTACTATATGAAATGTGTGTGCGGTGAGTTTGCACCTTCCAACGTACTTTCCCTCTGTCCCTTGTGTGCAAAGAAACCAATAGCTCGACAGGTATCAACAAAACTCCATAGAAGCCTCTCTGGAGGGAAATTCAGTTGTAGATTGTGCTCAAACGAATGCAAATTAGATGAAGAAAATGTGGGGTTGTGTAATCTCAGATATGTAAAAAATGGAAAATTGGAAAGTTTGGTCTCATGGAAGAGGGGGCTTGCACATACATATCTCGACCTCCTCCCGACAAACTGTTGTGCCTCTTGGTTCTGTCCCGCATCTTCTGAAAGAGGATACAATCTTGCTGTTTTCTTTTATGGTTGCAACTTCGATTGTCTATACTGCCAAAACTGGGAACATAAGAACGTTGACTCTGCACCATACATAACCCAAGACGAACTTGTTGATGAAATCAAGAAAAATAAAGCGATAAAATGCATCTGCTTTTTTGGTGGCTCCCCTGAGCCGCAATTACCATTTGCAATCGAAGTCTCAGAAAGAGTGTTGAGTGAGATTGAAAGAGACATCAGAATATGCTGGGAATGGAATGGCTCTGGAAACACGAAGTTGGTAAGAAAGGTTGCATCCATATCAAAAGAAAGTGAAGGAATAATCAAGTTTGACCTGAAAGCTTGGAACGAGAATCTTCACATTCTTCTGACTGGAAGGAGCAATAAAAAGACGTTGGAAAATTTTCGTGTTGTTTCAGAATATCGTGATGACTCCCATCCTGACTTGCTAACCGCCACCACCCTATTGGTTCCTTACTATGTTGATGGGGAGGAAGTAAAGGGTATTGCATCCTTTATTTCATCAGTAAGTCCAGACATACCATATAGTCTGCTGGTATTCCACCCAGACTACAAACTCAAAGACCTCCCCATAACTCCAAAGGAACAGGTGAGAGAATGTTACAAAACAGCGAAAATGTATCTCAAAAAAGTAAATATAGGAAATCTCTTCCTCATTAATTTATAATTTCTAATTTTCATAAGCTCTACTCAATATTCTATCAATAATTTTTTTGCTCGAGCATAATTCTCCATCTTTTTTTGATTTTATCCTCACAACCTCTATATTCAGATTTCTCTTTTTGAACTCTCTTTTGAGTTCCTCCTCATTGAATAGCTGGTCATAGCCGAGAGCCACTATATCTGGCCTCAGTTCGTAAAGTGGCTCGTACATATCCTCATCACTTCCAAGGACAGCTTTATCAACAAGTTTCAAAGCAGAGACCATCTCGAGTCTTTGTTTCTCTGGTATTATCGGCTTAGGTTTGTGTCTTATCATACTATCCCTTGCAACCAAAACAATGAGTTCATCTCCAAGCTTCTTTGCCTCTCTGAGATAATGAATGTGTCCGGGATGTAAAAACTCGAATGTACCAGTAGCAAGAACTTTCTTCCCCAATCTCAACCCTCCAGACCGACTATTGGTATTGGTTGTCCACACTCTGGACACTCTGGTTTTTGGATAAATAGATTCACATGATATCCTGCTCTCTCAATCAAAAGCTTACCACATGATGGGCAGTAAGTATTCTCGTAGGGATGCCCCATCACATTTCCGATGTATGGGTAATTGATGCTATTTTCTTTTGCAATTTTGTATGCTTTCTCGAGTGTTGAGATTGGAGTGGGGTTTATGTCTTGCATCTTGTAGTACGGATAGAAACGGGTGAAATGAATCGGAATGTCTGAACTCAACTCCTCTGCCACCCACTTCGACAGCCATATTATATCCTCCTCTGAGTCGTTATATCCTGGTATAACAAGATTCACAACCTCAACATGCATTCCAAGTTCGTAAGCTATTTGTGTTGATTCAAGAACCGGCTCGAGTTTTGCTTTGCAGAGTTCTCTATAAACTCTCTCCCTGCCCTTTATATCCACCCTGAAAGCATCTAAATACGGAGAGATTTCACGAAGGCCTTCTTCTGTTATGTATCCATTCGTAACATATACTGTCTTTAGCCCGTGTTTGTGGGCAAGCTTTGCACTGTCGTAGGTATATTCAAACCATATCGTCGGCTCGTTGTAAGTCCATGAAATGGATACACAATCTGAAGATAGCGCATCAGAAACAGCAACCTCAGGAGAAACATATCTCAAATGTGCTTGTTCAATCGTGGCTTGAGATATCATATAATTCTGACAGTGAGCACATCTAAAATTACATCCAACAGTCCCCATTGAATAACTCAATGTTGAAGGATAAAAATGATACAATGGTTTTTTCTCTATTGGGTCAACGTTTATCGAAGTAGCGAGACCATATATCAGCGTGTATAGTTTCCCATCTATGTTCTTTCTGACTCTGCATATCCCGTACCCATCCTTCTTTACAGTGCATCGATGGGCGCATAGACTACATCTGACATCTCCATTGAGACCCTCCCACATCATCGCTTCTCTTTCACCATTCATCTCGATCCTTCCTGATAATCGTTTGCTCCCTCTTTGGCCCAACAGAAATTATTGAAACAGGGACTCTTGCTATTTTTTCTATCTCATATACATACTCCTTTGCCTCTTTGGGTAATTGTCCAAATTCCACCACATCGTCTATTTCCTCTTTCCATCCTCTCAGGACTCTATACACCGGCATACACCGTTCCAAATTTAGTTCTGGAGGGTACTCAATCTTCTGACCATCTAACTCATAATGCGTGCATATCTTGATTTCAGAGAGATTGCTCAAAACATCAAGTTTTGTAAGTGCCAGCTACGTATATCCATTCAGTTTCACAGCCTTTCTCAACAGCGGTGCATCAAACCACCCACATCTCCTTGGTCTGCCTGTTGTCGTCCCAAATTCACCACCTTTCTCTCTCAGATATTCTCCTATTTCGCCCCCTACTTCAGTCGGCAACGGCCCTTCTCCTACACGGGTTATGTATGCCTTAACAACTCCTATTACCTCATCTACTCGCCTAGGTCCTACACCCAAATTCATACAAGCGGAGCCGGCAATTGTACTTGAAGATGTCACATACTTCTGCGTTCCATGTATTACATCAAGATGTGTTCCCTGAGCTCCCTCAGCAAGCACATTTTTTCCTTGTTCAAGAGCCTGATTGAGTTCGAGTGAAACATCTGTTATGTATCTTTTAAGTTCTTTACCTACCGCAAGAATGTCATCGAATTCAAAAGCCTCGTCTATATCAGAGTCTGTTGCCCCCATCGCCTTTAACATTACTTTTTTCTGTGGTATGATGTCCGAAATCTTTTCTTCGAAACTTTTTTTATCTGTGATGTCCGCAAACCTTACCTCTTCCCTCGATACCTTGTCCATGTATGCATAGGCAATACCTCTCTTTGTTGTTCCTATCTTCTTAGTTCTCATCCTTTCTGACAACTCATCTAACTTCACATGGTACGGCATTATGACCGAGGTTTTGGCATCTATTCCAAGTTTTTTGTTATCAATACGTATCCCTATGTCCATAAGAGAGTCAATCTCCTTCTTCATAACGAGTGGATTCAAAACAACCCCGGGACCTATAAGAAGGCGAGCATTGTAAAGTACTCCAGAAGGTATTGTATGCAGTTTTATTGTGAGTTTGCCCACCTTTACAGTATGCCCGGCATTATCACCACCCTGAAATCTCACGACATAATCAAAACGCTCAGCGAGAAGGTCAACAATCTTTCCCTTTCCTTCATCCCCAAACTGGCTTCCAGTTATGATGGTAAACATGATAGAAAGTATGAAAGGGTTGTTAGAAAACCTTTTTCATTCTATCAGGATGGCTGGTCTGAATGGCTTCGCACTTTTCACCTTCTCCACTTTATCGGGTGGGTCTATCAACACTTCACATCCAAGCTCTTTTTCAAAGAACTCTTTTGCATCAATTAGTGCCCTCCTTTCCATCTCACGATTCCATCTGCCATCTTGACATACCTCAACATAATTCTCATCCATCGAATTGATGTCCTTTAAAATTCCCTTGGCAAACGAAATTACATCTTTGATAATAGGTTTAAACTCCTCTTTTTGAGAGAGATTCTTCATAAGTTTGCCCATATTGTCTCTTGACTCAAATGCCTCTTTCATAACCTCGTATTTCCACTCTTCTGGTGTGTATATCTTTATTCTGCTCGGGTTCTCTATTCTCGCAACAGAGATTATGTCTAAGATGTCTTCCAGTGTCTCCCTGACAAGAGATTCGCATACCTCCACCTAGGTATCAACGCCCCACGTGGGCTCTGGATATGGTGCAAGAGAGACAAAATCTCCTTCACGATGGTATAAACTCCACAACTCCTCACATATGTGTGGTGTGAATGGAGCCATAAGCTTTATCATAGTATCAACAACGGTAAATAACATATTCTTGCCCCCTCTCCTCTCATACCACCTAACATCATTTAGCAGTAAGAAGAAAGCATGCTGGAGAGCTTTTCTCGTTTGTAGAGAGGAGAGGGCACTCCTCGCCTCACCAACATGGTACGAGAGTCTTGATAGCATCCATCTGTCCAGACTATTCAACTCGCCACTTTGAGCTTTGTTCTGGATTACATCTCGTGCCCAATGGTAGAATCTCTGAAGGTGTTTCCTCATACCATCAACATTTGCACTTCTCCAGTCTGCATCCTGCATCAGTTCAGCATTGCTGAGGATGTACAATCGCGTAAGGTCAGCACCATATGTCCTAACAGCCCTCTTCATCGTAAGCAAAGGTCCCTTTGATTTGCTCATCTTCTGTCCTTCCAGAGACACAAATCCATTTACAGCAATCGATTTTGGCCATTTGTCTTCGTCAAAGAGTGCTACGTGGTGGAATATAAAGAAAAGCAAATGATTTGCAACGAGGTCTTTGCCAGAAGTCCTAAGGTCAACAGGATACCAATACTCGAATTCTCTCCTTATATTACTCACAATTTCTCTTTTATCCTCGGGTATCTCACTGAAAGCATCATCCCTTCCGAGGAGGATGTAATCCAAAACTGGCTTGGTCAGATCAGAGGGCTCGAATCCAAATTCTTGGAGTTTTACAATTATGTAGTAAGCCATGTATATTGTGGAGTCTGCAAGACTCTCGATAATCCACTCGGGGTCCCATGGAAGGGGGGTCCCCAGTCCCTTCCTTCTGGCACATGCCTTATCCTTTAGCCAGTCAATTTTATTCTCAAAATCCGCTCTGATTTCGGGCGGTGTTATCCTCATCTTTCCCAAACATTCTCTTGTCTTCATCTTCCATTCCATGTCTGAATAACGGAGGAACCACTGATCTTCCACCAACTTTATCACACACGGTGTTCCGCATCTGCAAACGACCGGCTGTTCAGAAAATTCATAAAAAATTTCAGCAACGCCCATTTCCATGAAATCTCGTGTGAGTATGTCCTTCACTTTAGAGACTGGCATTCCAGCATACTTTCCACACACATCTTTGAGAACTCCCGAGTGAAATTCCTTTTTGTAAACAAGCTTTGTTGCCTTCTCAGCTTCAGGGTCATTTTGGTTTTTCACTCCAAGCTCCTCACACACCTCAACCGCTGGAAACTCGCCATGCCCAGGCACAGATATCAACGATATATACGATATATCAGAAACATCGAATCCTGAAACATCCAAATCTCTGAGAGCTAGATGGTCGTAAGGAGCATGTGCGGGGACACTCATAACAATGCCAGTCCCGCTTTCGGTTTTCACGAAACTCGCGGGTAGCACAGAAACCCAGTCCCCCGTAATGGGGTTCTTTGCTTTCAGTCCAATTAGCTCATCTCCCCTTACTTCCCCTATCTCTTCTACTCTTTTACCGATATACTTTAACTTTTTAACTGCTTCTTTGCTTACAATCCATGTCTCACTCCCCTCTGGAGTTATGATCTCAATCTTATGATAAACAACCTCTGGATTTGCCCATAGGTTTGTGACTCCAAACACGGTCTCAGGTCTCAACGTTGCACAAGGCAACACAACCCCATCAGGAAGTACGAATTTTATAAGGGTATATTCAACTATTGTCGCATCCTCTCCATGAAGCAAGTCATGATCCTCAACAGGATTTTCATCGTTTGGACACCATCTGACGGGATGCGAACCCTTTGAAATATATCCTCTCTCAAAAAGCAGATTATACTGCCATGTGATAAAAGCTTTGTATAACTCATCCATGGTTGTGAACTTTCTTCTCCAATCTATCGAATAACCTATTGATTTCATATCATTTTCAGCTTCTTTTTTGAAATACTCAACTATCTTCTCAGGAGTGTCGAGGGAATACAAAACATCTTTTGGTATGTCATGATATTCTGTATAGACTTTGATGGTCGTGGGGTCTCTCTTCTTTATCAACTCAGAAAGTCCCACTATGGGTGTACCTGTGACGTGAAATCCCATAGGAAAGAGAACGTTGTATCCACACATTCGCATGTATCTCGCGACTACATCTCCGATGGTGAATGTTCGTGTATGTCCCGCATGTAAGTTCCCATTCAAGTAAGGATATGGAACTGTTATGAAGAACTTCTCTCTGTCATCTGGCTCTGCCTCAAATATCTTATAGTTCTCCCACATCCTCTGCCACTTTTTTTCTATTTCATACGGGTTGTAATCATCATCGCCTTTCATGTTTTCTCATCGGGGCTTGTTAAACATCAACCTTTATAAGCATGATGCTAAATTCATTCTCATGAAAGGGCTCACAAAGCCGACATTTACTGAGAACGCACTCAAAGTTCTAAGAGCACGGTATCTCCTAAGAGATGAAAATCTCAACATAATAGAGACCCCAAAACAGATGCTGTGGAGGGTTGCCTCTGCGGTTGCAATGGCAGAACCATCACATCTAAGAGAGAAAATGAAGAGAGTGTTTTATGAAGTTATGGCAAGACTGTGGTTTCTTCCCAACTCCCCAACCCTCATGAATGCTGGAACCCCAATGGGACAACTCTCTGCGTGTTTTGTTCTACCAATCCCAGACTCAATCGAGGGGATATTTGATGCACTGAAAAACATGGCAATCATACACCAGTCAGGAGGGGGGACTGGCTTCTCATTTTCGAGGCTGAGACCAAAGTTTTCCAAAGTTAGAAGCACTGGTGGGATAGCATCTGGCCCAGTATCATTCATGACAGTATTTGATAGAGCAACTGAAGTAATAAAGCAAGGGGGAAAAAGGAGGGGGGCAAACATGGGCGTCCTTTCAGTTCATCATCCTGACATCATGGAATTCATAACATCAAAACTCGATGGATAGACACTCACCAACTTCAATATATCGGTTGATGCAACAGACTCTTTTCTTGAGGCTGTTATCAACAACGAAGACTATCCTCTAATAGACCCGACCAATGGTAGGGCTGTGAAGTCTTTAAATGCTGGAGAGGTTTTTAATGAGATTGCGAGAGCTGCTTGGAGTGTTGGAGACCCTGGAATTCTGTTCATGGATGAAATAAATAGACACAACCCCACCCCTGAGCTGGGAGAGATTGAGGCAACAAACCCATGTGGGGAACAGCCTCTCTTACCATATGAATCTTGTAATCTTGGTTCTATAAATCTATCAAAAATGGTGGATGAAGGGGAGATAAACTGGGAAAGACTTGAACAGTGTGTGAGGGTTGGAGTAAGATTTCTTGACGATGTGATAAGTGTCAATGTATTCCCACTTCCAGAAATCAAGGAAATAACACTCAAAAATAGAAAAATTGGACTTGGCGTCATGGGTCTCGCCGACATGTTCATAAAGATGGGGATTTCCTACGGCTCCCCTTATTCATATGAAGTTGCAGAAGGTTTGATGGCTTTCATACAAAGGATTGCAAGAGATGAGAGTTCAAACCTTGGTGAGGAGAAGGGAGACTTTCCAAACTTCCCAAAAAGCATATGGGCAGACCGTTATGAACATATGAGAAATGCAACTGTTACAACAATAGCACCCACAGGAAGTATAAGCATTATAGCAAGCTGTTCCTCTGGCATAGAGCCAATTTTCTCGGTTGCATACGTGAGAGAGGCGCTTGAAGGAGAACTGCTCTTCCATTATGATGAAAATTTTGTTAAAATCGCAAAGGAGCGAGGGTTCTACTCAGAAAACTTGATGAAGAAGGTACTGAGACAACCATCCATCTCATCCATAGAAGAGATACCTGAAGATATCAGAGAGCTGTTCAAATGTGCAATGGACCTCACACCTGAACAGCATGTAAGGATGCAAGCGGTTTTTCAGCGACATGTTGATAATGCTGTATCCAAGACTGTGAATATGAGGGAGGATTGCACAGTTGAGGATATCAAAGAGGCTTATTTACTCGCATGGAGGTTGAAGTGCAAAGGCATCACAGTCTTTAGATACCGCAGTAGGGAAAAGCAGGTTATAAGCATATTCGGTGATGTTGTGAATGTGAGTGAGGAGGTAATGATAGCAAAAACTTGTCCTGGGAGCCATATCTGTCCGGTGTGAGTTGGAGGTATGAGGTATGACGGTATTTGTTTTTACTGGAGATGGAGTAGGTAAAACTACTGCTGCTGTTGGGAGGGCAATAAGACATGTGGGCGAGGGGAGGCAAGCAGTAATAGTCCAGTTCATGAAAGGTAGACCAACCGGTGAGTACATAATTCAGAATAACTTAAAACCATATTTCACCGTTTACCAGTTTGGTAGAGAAGAATGGGTTAACTTGCAATCGCCAGACAGAAGAGATAAAGAACTGGCAGAAAATGGGCTTAAAATGGTCAGTGAAGTAATAAAAGACAACCCAGATGTGCTCGTACTTGATGAGATAAATCTTGCATGTCATACAGGGCTGGTAGAAAAAGGAGATGTTATGGATTTGTTGGAAAGAGCACCACCTGATATGGAAATTATCTTGACTGGAAGATGTGCTCCTGTGGAGTTTGTCAAGACCGCTGACATTGTATCTGAAATACTTCCCATAAAAATAAAGAGGGGTTTCAAATGAATGAGATAAATGATCTTGAAAAAAGATTAGAACTGTTTTTTATGACTGTTGAGAAGATGTTCAAAGACGCAAATGAGTTAAAATACTGTTTGAAAGAGCTGGATGCGATGACAGGGAGTAGGAAGAAGAAAGAACTGCTAAGATTAGCTGAAATAGTTCATGAGCTACCGATATCTTCCGCAATAGAGAGAAGAAATATGATGGAAGAGGCAAGAGAGATAATAAAATTGCTAAAAGGTTATTTATGATGATGCGAGCAATTCTCAGAGTTAAAGGAATAGTTCAGGGAGTTGGATTCAGACCGTTTGTATTCAGACTCGCCAATGAACTTGAATTGAAAGGAGAAGTCAGAAACCTGAAAGACGGGACGGTGGAAATAGAGATCGAAGGGGATGATGGTAAAATAGACGATTTTTTGAATGTACTTGAATCTCAGAGCCCCCCTCTTTCCGAAATATATGAGGTCAAGATATCCTATGCAGAGACAAAAGGATACAAATCATTCAAAATTGTGAAAAGCAGATATGAAGCAGAGCTTTCTGGCTCAACAATACCCCCTGATGTCTCAATATGTGAGAAATGTGAAAAAGAACTTTTTGACGAATCCAACAGAAGACACAACTATTTTTTCATTACTTGTACAGATTGTGGGCCCAGATTCACCATCATCGAAAAACTCCCATATGATCGTGAGAACACAACAATGAGAGAGTTTGAAATGTGTGAAGAGTGTCGAAAGGAGTACAAAGACCCCATGGACAGAAGGTTTCATGCCCAGACAATAGCATGCCCAAGATGTGGTCCCAGAGTATATCTAACAGACTCGCAAGGCTGTACGATTGAGTGTGATGACCCTGTGAGAGAAGTTGCGAAACTGATTGATGAGGGTTTTGTGGTGGGAGTTAAAGGAAACGGGGGGTATCATATAGCGTGTGCAACTACATTCTCAGAGCCGATCGAAAGAATCAGAAAAACAAAACACAGGAAATACAAGCCATTTGCTATAATGGCAAGAGATATCCAAACTATAAAGGGATTTGCAGAAGTATCTCCTGAAGAGATTGACTTGCTCACCTCATGGAGGAGGCCAATTGTACTGTTGAGAAAGTCTGAAAACTATTATCTGAGTGAGCTGATAGCCCCCGGACTTGATACAATTGGTGTTATGCTCCCCTACACTGGACTTCATCTACTGATGTTTCAATATTCTCGTGAGCCTGCATTCGTCATGACGAGTGCAAACCCATCCGGAGAACCAATATGCATAGATGAAAATGATGCCATCAAAAGAATGGGGAGGGAAGTGGATTACTTCCTCGTCCATAACAGAAAAATAGCTCACCGATGCGATGATTCTGTTGTAAAATGGGTTGGAGGACAAGCAATAATCCGAAGGTCAAGAGGTTTTGCTCCATCGCCTATAAGGATGAAGATAGAAACAGATAAAGTTATCTTAGCTCTGGGTGGTGAGGAGAACGTTGCTGGATGTGTTGTGTTTGGCGAGAAGGCATTCCTAACACAGCACATAGGTGATGTGGAGAACATTGAGACATTAAACTTTTTGAGGGAGAGTATTACCCATCTCATGGAGCTACTGAATGTAAAGCCAGACGCAGTAGGATGTGATCTTCACCCGCAGTTTGCAACCACATATCTTGCAGACAAAATATCAGATGAGAGGAGTATTCCCTGCTTCAGAATTCAACACCATCATGCTCATGGTGCATCTCTGATTGCAGAACATGGATTGGATGACATAATTGCGATCGTGTGTGATGGCTTTGGATATGGCGAGGATGGAAGTGCTTGGGGAGGGGAGATTTTGCACTGCACCCTCGATGAGTATGAAAGAATTGGATATCTTGAACCCCATATAATGCCGGGTGGAGACCTCACGACCAAATATCCCCTGAGGATGGTTGCTTCGATACTGGGAGATTTAGCAGAGGAGATACTCTATAACAAAGTTCATGAGTTCCCGTATGGGGAAGCTGAAATCAGGGTTGTTATGAAGGACGTAAAGGAAGGAAAGGGGGTTAAGACAACAAGCTGTGGGAGGGTTCTGGATGCAGCAAGTGCTCTTTTGGGGGTATGTTATGAAAGAACTTACAATGGAGAGCCTGCAATAAGACTCGAAGCAATGGCAAAAGGTGGGAAAAACATTCTTCAAATATCCCCTGAAATAAAAGACAATATTCTGATGATAACACCTCTTTTTGAGGAGTTGTTGTACTCTCTTGAAAAGTTTTCTGTCAGAGATCTGGCATACAGCGTCCATAACTACATAGCAGAGGGATTATTTGAGCTTGCAATGAAAGGATATGATAAGACAGGTGTTGAATGCATCGGATTTAGCGGGGGCGTCGCTTACAACACCATAATCACAGACAGGCTGAAAAACTTATGTGAAAGAGAAGGTATCTCATTTGTGCTGAATGAAAAAATACCAAGAGGAGATGGTGGAGTGTCCTTTGGTCAGTGTGCATCAGTCATAGGAATGCTCCAAAGAACATGATGGGGAAAAAGTCTAAATAGTGAAGAGAGGAGGTTCAATCATGTGTCTTGCAGTTCCGGGAAAGATTATAGAACACAGCGGGAACATAGCAAAAGTCGATTTTGGAGATGGAACAGTTAGAAATGTAAATACGATGTTGGTTGATGTGAAGGTGGGAGATTATGTTCTTGTGCATGCTGGATTCGCCATAGAAAAGGTGAGCAGAGAGGGGGCAGAAGAGACATTGAAGCTTCTTAAACAGATGCTCGAGGAATGAAATATGGATAAAAGGATTCAGTTATCTCACGGTGCTGGCGGAACAAAGATGGAATCTCTGTTGAAAGAAGTTGTCATACCCTCTGTAGCAACCGATGTCAATGTAGATGTTGGGCTTGATGCAATGGATGATGCAAGTGTTGTGAACAACATAGTCTTTACCACCGATTCGTACACAGTGAAACCAATATTCTTTCCGGGAGGCGATATCGGGAGACTTGCTGTTTCGGGTACCATAAACGACGTTTCTGTGTTGGGTGCCAACCCCATAGCCATTTCATGTGCCCTCATCATAGAGGAGGGATTTGAGATAGACTCCCTGAAGAAAATATTAAAAAGCATACATGAAACCTGTGCTGAGGCGGGAACTCCAATTATCACGGGTGATACAAAGGTTGTCGAAAAGGGGGGTGTGGATGAGATCATTGTGAACACATCTGGGATTGGAGTTGAGAGTCCATACCTTGAACATAACAGCAATGTTGTAAATGAGTATGATAAGAGAAAGATAAAGTGGTTGCTTGATTCTAACCTGAGAGAAGGAGATGTTATTATCGTATCTGGAACAATTGGAGACCATGGAGTTGCTGTGATTTCAAAAAGAGAAGGATATGGATTTGATAGCACTGTAAAATCCGATGTTGCACCATTGAATGGAATGATAGAAGAATCACTCAAAGTTGGGGGAGTTTGCTCTGTTAAAGACCCCACACGGGGTGGACTATCAAACGCTCTGTGGGAAATGTGTGAGAAATCAAACGTTTGCATAAATATAAGGGAAGAAGATATTCCTGTGAGGGAGGGAGTAAAATCTGCCTGTGAGATGCTTGGAATCTCACCATATGAAATAGGCAATGAGGGTAAGCTTGTGATGGGTGTTGTGGGGGAGATGGCTGAGGATGTGGTCTCAGCAATCAGAAAAACAAAGTACGGGAAAGATGCAACTATCATTGGAGAGGTGTCTCAATCTGATGATTATGCCGGGGTGGTGATGGAGACTGAAATTGGGGGAAGAAGAATTCTACCACGTCCAATCGGAGACCCCGTTCCGAGAATATGCTGAGAAGAAGATATGCTAATACCTACATCTGATTAACTATATTTGTATTCTATATGACACATACCTTCAACAGATACCATACATGGACCTACCGGATGATCTGGTGTACATGCTTGGGCGAAGAGAGGGCATTCTGTTGGGTCAGCAATTCCCTTTAACACCTCTCCACATATGCAACCCTCAGGCTCTCCCGGATCAGCCACATCCCCGAGTATGTCTTCAAACTTCTTTGAAGCATCCCAATCCTCAAACTCTTTTTTGATGCTCATACCAGAAGAGGGGATTGATGGAAATCCTCTCCATCTAACATCAACTGGCTCAAAAACCTCAGCCATCAATTTCTTTGCTTTAACATTGCCTTCCCTCTTCACAACCCTCTCATACTCATTTTCAACTTTTGCCTCCCCCCTCCGAATCTGAAGGGCGAGCATATATATTGCAATCAACATATCAAGTGGTTCGAATCCTGCTATTACTTGGGGCATATTGTATTCAGATGACAACTCTTCATACGGTTCAATTCCAATAATCGTACTCACATGTCCGGGCTCTATAAGACCATCTATCTCCATCCCCATCTCAAGCAGAGCTTTGAGAGCGGGAGGTACATATCTATGACAACTGAGTACTGAAAAATTCTCAGGAGGGTCATTTATAAGAACTGAAGCAGTGGTTGGAGCTGTTGTCTCAAACCCCACTCCCATAAAAACAACCTCTTTTGTTGTATCTTTTGCCAAGCTTACTGCATCCTCAATACTGTACACGATACGGGTATCAAACCCCTCCCCTCTAAGAGATGCAAGCGAACCAGTGGACGAAGGAACTCTATACACATCACCAAATGCCGTAACAATTATGCCTTCTCTTGCAAGTCTGAGAGCCTTCTCGAATTCTAAACTAGTTGTAACACACACTGGACATCCCGGTCCCTGTCTGACTTCTATACCACAGTCTTTCAAAAGATAGTCAAGTCCATAACGAACGATTGTGTCCTGATGCGTCCCACACACGTGCATAATTCTCAGCTCAAGCTCCATAGCTTTGAGTCTTTTAATTATCTCTCTGGCAATTGTTCTGTCTCTGAACATTCACACCACAATCCTCATTCCCTTTATTATGCACTCCTTCCCACCTACAATCTCAAGCCTGTTGCCACAGGCAGGACAAACAAAGGATGGAATCGAGGGTGCTGTATGGTCATATAATAGTGTATCTATGTTTATAGAGTTCTCAATCCTTCCGCATGACTGACATTTAAAAACAGGTGGAGTCTGCTCTATCACGAGCTCACATCCCTCAAGCATCGTCCCCTTCGAAATAGCCTCAAAACAAAATTTTACTTGTTCTACTGAGAGCAGTGTGAGTTTTCCTATCTTCAGCTCGACACAGATAACCCTCTTCGCATTTCTTTTATGCGCCTCATCTATAACCTTCTCAACGATTGCAAGTGTTGTTGAGTATTCATGCATACTTTCACAATCCAAGCTTGCTTTTTAGTGAGTTTACAAGTTCGTCCACCCCTTCCCCTGTCACGCAATTTGTCAAAAAGACTTCTGCACTCGGGTTAAACGATAACACATCTTCCTTCATCTTCGTCGGGTCTGAGCCTACAAGTTTAGCCACATCTACTTTGTTTATCGCCACCATGTCAGCATCCAGAAATATGTAAGGATGCTTAGATACCGCCCAGGGACTTTCGGCAGCACTTACAACCACTATTCTCAGCTCAGCTCCAAGCGGAAATTCAGCAGGACATATGAGGTTACCCACGTTCTCTATCAATATGAGGTCTATAGAGTCAAGGTCAAGACTTGAGAGAGCTTTTCTCACGAGATTTGCATCCAGATGACACTCTTTGCCAGTATTAATCTGAACTGTCTCAACGCCTTTGGTTTTAAGTCTGTCTGCGTCAATTGTGGTTGTCAGGTCTCCATTTATGACTGCCACTTTCACATCAAGTCTCTCGACCATGCGCTCGATTAATGAAGTTTTTCCAGCTCCGACAGAACCCATCACATCGACTGCTTTGATACCTTTTTCTCGCAATATTTTCTTATTTTCCTCTGCTATACGTAGATTCTCCTTCTGCAAATTTTCATCAAGCTCTATGTCAAATATGACTTCTCCCTCTTCAGGTTCAATCACTTTCATTGTTGTTCCTCCCTGTCTTTTTTTGAATCCATTCAACTATCATATCTGCCACCCTATCGACCATGGGGCTTACAGCATCACTGAGTTTGCATCCCCATTCAACAGATGCAACTTCCACTCCCTATATACATATGTTTGGTATTTCTGAATGAAGATATTTGGCTGTCTGAAATGCTTCAACCAGTCCAAAGTCATGCAACGAACACCATGGAGATGGTTCTGGTGTCGTCTCTGATGGCTTCTCAGGTGGAAGTTTAAAATAAAGGGTGCAGAGAGAGCCCGGTGTTAGCCCACGCTTGAATGAATCCACTATCACCACATACTCGGCATCTTTCAGCAGATACACTACATCGAAGGCATGCCCTCCTGCATCCCAGAGGTCAATACCTTCTATTTCCTGTTCTACACCCCGTCTGGATAGCTCCTACAGGACGTGGACTCCGAACCCATCGTCCGTCAACAGTAAATTTCCAACTCCAATTACCCGTATCACAGCTCCAGTATCCTCTTCACACCTTTTTCATCGACAATCTGTATCGAGCATGCAAGACATGGGTCAAACGAGCGTACAACATGCTGAACCTCAACCATTCCAGACTCTTCTGTGACTGGGGTGCCGGTTATTGCCTGCTCCATTGGCCCCATCACACCATCAGCATCTCTTGGCCCTGCGTTAATGGTGGTCGGAGCAATTATCTGATAGTTCGCTATCTTTCCACCACTTATCCTGACCCAGTGTCCAACATCTCCTCTCGGTGCGATGTTCAGACCAACTCCTTGTGTCTCCTGTTTCTCTGTATGTGGTTTGTAGAACGGTTCATTGGGGTTGATACTTTCCAGATACTCCTTGAGTTTCGGTATCACCAGCACAGTCTCATGTAGTCTTGCAAGGTGGCGGGTGAATACATTCACACCCAACTTATCCACAACATCTGTGATCAGTGGCTCCTCTGACACAAGAAGTCTTGCAAGTGGACCTGTCTCCACTGGCTTTCCATCATATCTATAGCTCTTGATGTAACTGTACTTCTTCTCAGATGTCCATATTGGATGTGTCATGCCATCAAATGGATGCCTTCCTCCTTCATAACCTGTATACCAAGAATACTCAATGAACTCAGATATCTTTGTGTGGTCAAGTGGCTCTTTCTTTCCATCTATGATAACACCACTCTTAAAGAACTTTTCACCGTCTGGGTCTGGATAACCACCATAGCATATGAAGTTTCCACATCCCTGTCCATAGGTGTGAAGTCCCATGGCCTGTCCGAACGTTATGTACAGACCAAGGTCACTGTGTGCATGTGCCTCGTCCTCTTCAAGCCACTTCAAAACATCATCCAGTGTCTTGTTCTCAAGCCACCTCTCAACAGAGCATCCGAGCACAGTTGACTCAACATACTCCTGAATGTCCTGAAGAATCGAAAGAGCTTTCAGAATCTCACTCGCTCCAGGACTGCACGTCACACCGCCCGGAACGAAACACGCCACATGTGGCATCTTTCCGCCAAAAATCGCAATCAACTCATGTGGAAGTATTCTCGCCCTCAGAGCTTTTATGTGAGATGTGCCAGTGAAAGGTGTGAATTTTTCCACAATCTCATCATACCCTTCAAGGTCTTTGTACTTCGGATTCACCATATCTGGGGCAAAGAGTGCGTAATGGTGTGTTGCATGGCTCATTATATAGTTTGATGCGATGATTGCATTCCTGACATAAGTCGCATTTGCTGGTGGTTCGACTCCCTGAGCATCATCTCCTGCATAGGATGCTGCAATGCCATGTGCGATTGGGCACACACCACAGACTCTTTGCGTGATGGTTGGCGCTTCTTTGGGGTCTCTGCCCTTCATAACATTCTCAAATCCTCTAACAAGTGTTCCAGAGGTGTAAGCAGATTTTACAACTCCATCTTCAACCTCAACTTTGACATCAAGGTGCCCTTCTATACGTGTTATAGGTCCAACTTCGACTACCTTTACAGCCATTATTCTCACCTCTTCTTGTGCCTCTCCACTATCTCGGAAGGTCTAGCCATTATCATCATCGCTGCACCGCCCATGTAGAACAGTTTCTTGATTCCGGTTGTTGGGATATCCTTTCTCTTGAAGAACGGCGTGCTCATATCTGGGAAGTCTGGATCAACACATGCAATGCACGGCGCTCCAACTCTTGGACATGAGGACTGCCTGTTCCACAGCCTCTTATTACAATCAGCATGTGTAAACGGAGCTTTGCATCCATACTCCCAGTACAGACATCCGCCCTTGTCTCCAAGATGCTCTGGGTCAATCTTCCAGTCATAATACTCGTTTCTCGAGCACCCCTCGTGTGGGTAGTATGCAAAGAATTCCTTTGGTCTATTGAACTCATCAAGCTCCACATCATACCCAAGTAATAGGGCTGCAAGCGACTGAATAACCCAGTCTGGATGTACTGGACATCCTGGCAAGTTTATTACTGGGAGTCCTGCACCAGACCTATAGTTCCTACCGAGAAGACCGCCCATCTGGGTCTTTCTGAACTGAAGTCCTACATGCTCAATTGTGTTCTCCTTTGCACCAGGTAGTCCTCCCCAGCAAGCACATGAACCAACCGCAACTGTGTATGCACTCTTCTGAGCAAGGTCCTCAACAATGTCCTTGAAGGGAATGTCCCCTATCATGCAATATCTTCCCGTACCGTCTGGCCCCAGTGGCACGGATCCCTCGACAACCAAAACATCCGGCGAGATCTTCCCTGACTTGAGTTCCTCGAGTCTATTGAGTGCTTCTTTACCACTTATCAGACCCACCGTCGGATGAAAAACGACGTCAAGCCCAAATCTCTGAATCGCTTGCACGACATCTGGTTCTTGTGCGTTCAAAAAAGATACACTGCACCCAGTACAGCCTCCACCTTGAAGCCATACAATATTTACCATACAAATTCCTCCTTTTAGTGTGAAGTTAGTTGTAGTGTTTTTAATCTTTTCTAATCAATTTTAGAATTATTGAATAATATAATGAAGTAACGTTTTGATATTTTGTATAGAAAGGGTAGTAAAACCTATTAACTATTAGAAAAGTTGTAAATTTGTGGATGCTGCTATACTTGCAGCCGGGAAAGGCACAAGAATGGGGCCTCTTACTTGTAGTGTTCCAAAAGTGCTTTTAAAAGTTGCAAATAAACCCATACTGGGACACATTTTAGAGAGGCTTATCGATGTAGGGATTGACAGAATATTCGTAATTGTCCATCAAGGGAAAGAACAGATAGAGGAATATCTAAAAACATTTGAAGACGTGGTGGTTGTTTCTCAAGATGGGGCGCATGGAACAGCCGATGCAGTCAGATGTCTCGAAAAATATGTTGTGGATAGGTTCATTGTGGTGAATGGAGATATTCTGTTTGAACCAGAAGATATCAAACCCGCCCTTGAAAGGGAAGAGAAATATCTGATTGCACTTAAAAAAGTTGAAAAGCCAGCTGAATTTGGAATTGTTGATGTTGAGGGAAACTTCGTTAGAAAAATAGTTGAAAAACCAGCGGATAATGTATCTGGATTTGTCAATGCAGGAATCTACGTATTCTCTCCACCTATTTTCGATTATCTTAAAATGACGCCCAAGTCGTTAAGGGGTGAGTACGAAATCACAACCACCCTTCAAATGATGATTGAAAACGGTGAAAAAATTGGGTGGTTTGAACTTTTAGGTAAGTGGATAGACATAGGAAGACCTTGGGATTTGCTCGATGCAAATGAGATGCTTCTAAGGGAGATGAAAACGAGTGTGGAAGGGTACGTTGAGGTTGGAGCCCACCTGAAAGGGCAGATTGAGATTGGAGATGGGACACTGATACGGAGTGGAGCATATATTGAGGGGCCAGTGAAAATTGGAAAGGACTGTACAATAGGGCCAAACTGTTATATCCGTCCCTCAACATCAATAGGGGACAGAGTTTACATAGGAAATGGCGTAGAAATAAAGAACTCCATCATAGGAGACGATACAAGAATCGGACACTTGTCTTATGTTGGTGATAGTGTTATTGGGAAGGGATGTAATTTTGGTGCTGGGACAAAGGTTGCAAACCTCAGACACGATGGAAAAAACATAAAGGTTATGCTTAAAGGGGAGCTTGTTGACACGGGAAGAAGGAAGTTGGGAGTTATAATGGGAGACCATGTCCATACTGGGATAAATACAAGCATAAACACAGGGGTGATGATTAGCCCGGGATCAACCACACTCCCCGGCGAGGTGGTAATGAGGAATAGGTGATTACTATGAACATAGGTGTTTTGGTTTCTGGCAGAGGGTCAAATTTACAGTCAATAATAGACAACATTGAGAATGGATACATACAAAACGCAAGAATAGTCGTTGTCATATCTGACAACAAAGATGCCTATGCTCTTCAGAGGGCGAAAAATCATGGGATTGAAGCAATATTCGCTGATCCGACAAAGTTTCAAAGCAGAGATGAATATGACAGATACCTTATGAAGTTGCTGAGCGATAGAAATGTAGAGCTCGTACTTCTGGCAGGATATATGAGGGTACTGGGAAGTGAGTTCGTGAAGACGTACAAAAACAGGATTATGAACATTCACCCAGCACTCCTTCCCTCATTCAGGGGGCTCCATGCTCAAAGACAGGCACTGGAATATGGTGTCAAAGTGGCAGGCTGTACCGTACATTTCGTCGATGAAGAGGTTGACCATGGCCCAATAATACTTCAGAGATGCGTTTATGTCAAAGAAGATGACACTGAGGAGACATTATCAGCACGCATACTTGAACAAGAGCATGAGATATTCCCATAGGCTGTGAAATTGTATGTGGAGGGAAAACTGAAAATAGAAGGTAGGAGGGTCAAGATAAGTTAGTCATCTGAACTTGGGTCTAAGTGAGAGTCTTCTGTTCAAAGGCAATGGCTTCCATGGCAACCCTTCACACTCACTAACAATCATATCTCTGAGTTCTTCTGGTGATATCTTTACTATGTGTGGGTTCTTGAGTGTGGATTTGGAGCGGATGGTTACAGACAATTTTCCTGATTTCTTCTCTTCCTCTCCAATTACCGCCACATAAGGTATCCATTCCATACCTGCATCTCTTATCTTCTTTCCCACGGTCTCATCCCTGTCATCCACATCAACCCTTACATTCTCCATGAAGGAGGCAATTTCAATAGCATCACTCACATATTCCTGAGACACTGGAATTATTCTCAGCTGGGTCGGAGATAACCAAGTGGGGAGCATGGGAAGTTCTCCTTCTTCTGCTGACAGATATGCCCCTTCAAGAAGAGCATACATGCATCTCTCAATCGCACCTGAAGGAGAACAATGAAGAATCACTGGTTTTTTCTCCGCACCATTTTCATCCACATATGTAATCCCATATCTCTCTGCATTTTCGACATCTATCTGAACTGTTGAAAGAGCACTTGCCTTATCAAGAGCGTCAACAAAATTGAACTCAAACTTCAAAACGAAATAAAAGGGTCTCTCCTCCCACATTTCGACTACTACTGGCTTCCCTATCTTTCTGGCAAGCGATTTTACTAACTCTTTGTTGGAATCGTAGAAACTCTTTGTGATTCTGATCGCAACTTCATAACTGCCCACACCTATATCAGAAAGCATTTCCATGCACAAAATATACTGTTTCATAAATTCATCCTTGGCTTGTTCAATATCTCTGCATAACGTGTGCATATCTGGCATTGTGAACGCTCTCAGCCTTCTCAGTCCAACAACTTCTCCACTCTGCTCGAGTCTGAAACTGTATCGTGTGAGTTCTGCTATCTTGAGGGGCAGACTTCTATATGGTATTGTCATATCATGACTCATCAAAAATTGTCCAAAACACGCAGCAAACCTCAGAAACATCCTTCTCTTCTCAGTCTGAATTACATACTGCCTTGCAGGGAACCTATCAAGATACCTCTTTATTGTGGGATGTGCCATGTCGTACATAATCGGGGTCTCAACTTCCATTGCCCCGTACTCCTCCATTTTCTCAATAACTCTCTGTTCAAGCAGACTTTTTATGAGTCTTCCCTTAGGGTAATATCTGAGATTTCCAATGTCGCTCCCTTGCTCATAATCAACTAACTCGAGTCTTTTCATGAGTTCAACATGAGGTGGAATCCTATCTACAGCTCTCTTTTTTTCAATCTCGTACGAGAGAAATTTCCTCAAGTTATCCCTACCTGAAAAATCAAATTTATCGTGTTCGACAAGTTCTCCTTCTGGGGTTAATATGTAAAAATAAGACCTGAGTTTCTCTTCAGCCCTCAATGCCTTTGATACATCCCCCTCTATTGTCTTTGAGAGCTCAGAAAGAGGATGCCCTTTACAAGAAAGTCTGAATGCCTTGTACCAGCCAAACGGTGCTCTTTTAACATTAACACCATTTTCTAAGAGCAGTTTTTCCATTATTTTCAACGTTGTAAGGGCAGATGATGGAGATGCAAGTGAAGAGCTTAAATGAGCGTATGGATAGAGCATTACGTTTGAGGTATCAAGTTTCGAAAGTACCTCGAGAATTTCCTCAACAGCCTTTCTTGCAACTCCCTCCTCACTTTCCTCATCTCCTCTCTCGACCGCTACAAATACCACGAGGGTTTCTTCCATCCTCCCTTTCATCCTTTCTTCATCGATTTCCTCTGAGATGGACGTTTTTTTCCTTGCCTCATACTCTATATAATCACAATGAAGCAACAGCAATCTCATAAGAGCACCCAGTAGGTTTCAACTCATTTTATATTTATAGGTTCTTCGCTTCTAAATCTTGGCAGAATTACAGGAACTCCATTGTGGTTTGATACTTCGACATCAACACCATAAACTTCTTTGATACTCCTTGGAGTGAGGACCTCTACTCCACCCTCATCAACTATTTCCCCATCCTTCACCATAACGATTCGATCGGCATATATGGATGCAATATTCAAATCATGCATCGTTATTATCGCCGATATTCCCTTCTCCTTCACAACCCTCCTTACTCTGTTCATCACCTCGATCTGATTTCTAAGGTCAAGATTGTTGGTTGGCTCATCCAAAAGCAGTATATTTGGCTCCTGTGCCATAGCCCTTGCTATCATCACCTTCTGGAGTTCTCCTCCGCTCAGCTCAGTTAAACTTCTAAAAGCAAACTCATCGAGTTCAAACGTCCTGATAATTCTCTTCACAATCTCTATATCTTCTTCACCAACACCCCATCTTATGTATGGTCTCCTTCCAAGCAGTATTGCATCAAAAACACTTAGATTGCATATCTCAACTCTCTGAGGAACATAAGCAACCTTTCTTGCTATTTCAATCCTTGAAAGATTCCTCAACTCCTTACCACATATCCAGACATTACCTGATGATTTCAGAACACCACTAATACACTTAAGCAGAGTTGTTTTTCCACTTCCATTTGGACCAAGAATAAAAAACATATCCCCACTATCAACTCTGAAGGTTATGTTCTTCAATACATTTCTCGAATTATAGGCAAAATTTAGATTTTCAATTATCATCATCTCACTTCACCCCTCATGAGGAGGTAAATGAATGTTGGAGCCCCAATAAATGCGGTCACAATTCCAACGGGAATCACAACAGGGGAAATTATCATCCTACCAATTGTATCTGCCAAAAGCAAGAGTAATGCTCCAACAAGAGTGCTAATTAAAATCAGAAAGCGATAGTCTCCTCCTATTATAATCCTCACCACATGGGGAGCGACAAGACCAACAAAACCAATTATCCCTGTAAAGGAGACGCAAACAGATGTTAGAAATGATGACACAAGCATACCCTCGAGTCTGATTCTCTTCACATCAACACCGAGAGAAAGAGCAACCTCATCTCCACTGAGGAGGGTGTTGTAATCTATTCTCCGATAGAAGAAGTAAATCAAGGAAAATACAAATGCCACAAAAATAATGGATATCTCCATCCAAACAGTTCTCCCAACATCTCCAAAAGTCCAGAAAACAACAGATGCAATTAAAACCTCGTTTTCCGCAAAATATTGCATCAACATTGTCGAAGCTTGAAAAAGAGATGCCATTGCAACCCCTGCGAGAATCATCGATTCAGGAGAGAGGGTTCTCAGCTTCGATAGCAAAAGAATCACAAAGACACTTATCAAAGAGCCGAAAAACGCAAACAAAGAAATTATGTATGGATTGAGAATTGTTATACCTTCTCCAGTCCGATGCATGATGCCTACACCCAAGTATATTATTGCAAAGGCAGCACCAAAGGCAGCACCTTGTGATATCCCAAGCGTGAAAGGAGATGCAAGATAATTCCTAAGAACACATTGCATTACAGCCCCACTAACAGCAAGACTGGCGCCAACCAGAATCGCAGTGATTATTCTCGGAAGTCTTATGTTCATGATAACTGGATTTCCTGCGAGAATTTCGTGAAATGGAAGGTGATATGAGCCGATGGAGATGGAGATCAATATAAATGCTATGAGGGAAAGAAGAATAAAAAGTCCAAATCTGTATTTTCTTTTCAAAAACTCATGGTAGTTCATTTGAACTCCCCTGCCAGATTTCTGAAGCCCCCATAGTAATCAACAAACTCATCGTAAAGCTTCTCCCCCACAAAGAACTCAAAAATCTCATCAGCTTTCTCCTCTGGGTTTATATCATCAAAAGCTTCGGGATAGACGACCTTGCCGATGTAATAGGCATCTGCCAATGCTATCTCAATGTTCGTCCAGTAGTAGTTGAATGGCAGAATCCCGTATACTCTGCCTTCCTCAAATGCTTTCAATGAATTGTAAAAGTTGGAGTTCTTTTCATAGTCTGCCTTGACAAGCTGAATATTGCCCAAATCAATGAATATTATATCTGGGTTCCACTCCAAGAGTTTCTCCCTATCTATGAAAATAGCTCCACTCTTGTTTATCTCTCCAGCAACATTATCCACATTAACTGCGAGGAAAGGTGGGAAATCCGCTTGTGTTGATTCTATACCATGACCACCCTTAAAACTTATAGCACCAGCATAAACACTTGGCTTCTCGGTAATGTCTTTCGTTCGGGACATCAAATCATCGTTTACACTCTCAATGAAGGAGACAACTTCTTCTGACCTGCTCTCTCTATCAAGAATCTCTCCCATTAACCTCAGAGATTCAACCAGTTCCTCACTTATCCCTCCAGAAGTCCCATAACTAATAAACACAGTAGGAATTCCTGTTTTCTTCTGCAGGTCTTCAGCCAGTTCAGGATTGCCAGTGATGAAAATGACATCTGGATTTATCTCTATTATTTTCTCAGCATTTGGCACTGGATTGGGGCCTGCCTTGCCTATCACAGGGAGGTCTGATAGTTCAGGGTGAGCCATTATGTAAGGTCTGCCAATTGCTTCCCATGCTCCAGCCTCAGCATCTTCAATACCCACAACTTTTTCTGTTGCATTGAGATAAACCACAAGTCTCAAAGCTCCGGGACCGACTGCAACAATTCTTTCGACTTTCTCTGGAACTTCAACAATTCTCCCAGCTAAATCTGTTATTTCAGTACTCTTTTCAGATTTTTCAACTGGTTGTGTACATCCTGACAGAGATACTACCAAAAATAAAGCTAGCAAAAAAATGATTTTTCTCATCTCCCCTCACCTGCCCCCCGTCCCCTCAAACCATCCGATTCTCGCATTCTTCACACAATCAATCGCAGAGGAATAGGGCTTGATATCAATGAGGGGTGTGTTATCCACAGCATCAACACCTCTGACCTTCAAAGTATTCCCGTTCCTTTCCAAAAGCTCAACAACACAAAACCCTATTGGATTTGGTCTATTTGGAGAGCGTGTTGCAAAAACACCGTGTTCTCTGTTATCATGAGGTGGCCTTTCAATCAAAATATCTCTTCTTGCTCTATCAAGCCAGTAAAGAAGTATGAGGTGGGTGCAGGTTTCAATATCCTTAAGACCTTCAGTATAGTCCTCAAAGATTTCTATTTCACAAACCTCCTCAGAATATCTTCCCTGATGGGGTGCTTCATCTTTGTTCTTGTATGGTGTTCTAATCATGCCTATCTCCTTTATCTCACGCCCACCCATTATCCCACCTCAAGCAAGTCGACAACTCCCTTAATCTCATCGACAATCGGGATTTCCTCCCCTTTCAGACAGGCTGTATAGATTTCCTTGTGGAATGGAATGTAAAATTCAGCCTCTATCATTCTGACTGTTTCATTGTCAGTCTTGTTTGCAACCAAAATAACTTTCTTTCCAATTTTTCTCGAAATTTCTGCAATTTTATTCGATAGCTGAATAGATTCATAACTCGGTTCAATTACCACGACTATTACATCACATCCAGCCTCAACACCTCTCCCAAAGTGTTCAATTCCCGCATCAGTATCAACAACAACATACTCTCCATCTCTCAGCTCAAGAGACTCAAGAAACTCTCTTGCAACAGCCCCCATAGGGCAGGCACATCCCTCTCCAAACTCATGGATTTTGCCTATAGCCATTATAGATATGCTGTCTTTTCTAACAACAAAATCCTCTGGAAGTCCCTCGATATCGATTTTCTCAAACATTCTAACTTTCTCTCTATCTTGAGCTTGGATATTTTTCAGAAGAGTCTCTCTGACCTTTTCCTTTCCACCAAGATATTCCATGAAGTCCCTTGGCTCCTCAACACCAAGATTCCTATAGATTCCAAAATTGGATTCATCTATGTCAACGACAAGAACCCTCCTACCCCGTCTTGCAAGTTCTTTTGTAATTAGTGTAGAAACAACACTCTTTCCACAACCTCCCTTGCCACAAACGAGAATCTTCACACCACATCCCTCTTGTGAATGTTCTAACATCCCAATAACTACTGTTGATATTAAAAAATTTCGATTAGTTAATACATAGTGATAAGTATCCACTCTTGTTTATAATCATAAGAACCAATAATTGTACGCTGAGGGGGAGATTCGAACTCCCGAGGGGCAAAGCCCCACAAGCTCTCCAGGCTTGCGCCTTACCGCTAGGCTACCTCAGCCCAATCTATTCTACACATGGAGATAAATAAAATCATCGATGCCAGACTCTTGGATATGTCCCAGGTTTCATAACAACTCTCTTGGGCTTGACCACAACCCCGCTCTCGGCTTCGTACATTCTTTCTGCATCCATTTCAGCCATTCCAAGCATAACGACCTCACCCTTTAGAGTAAAAACTCCAACAACGTCTCCTTTCTTTATGGATGCATCTAAAGAAACAATGCCAGGGGCAGCAAGTGGTGCACCATGACACAATGCATCAACCGCACTATCGAGCACATATATCGAAGGCAAGTGTGAGAGAGCTTCCTCCATGGGTCTTACAATCTTACGCAGAGGTCTCTCATCTCCTTCTTCGTACGACATATATGCATCTTGTAATGTGTGGAGTGTGACAAGACTGTTTTCTGTGAATGGTCCACTCCTTATCCTTCTCAATTCTCTCATATGGGCACCAAAACCGAGAACTTCGCCAATATCATAACATAGCTTTCTTATGTAGGTTCCTGCCTCGCATCCAACCCTGAAAAGCACATATCTCTCCTCATGTTCTATCAGATTGATATAATGAATTCTTCTGATTCTTAGCCTCCTCTGAACAGCACTCTTGAGTGGAGGAATCTGATATATGTCACCTGTGAACTCTGAAAACACTTCGAGCAATCTCCTAGTAGGAACTAATTGATGTGTTTCCATCAGACATACATATTCTTTGTCTGCCTTGGTGAGGGCAATCGAGAGTTTTGTTCCTTCACCCAGCAGAATTGGTTGGACACCACTTACCTTTGGGTCAAGTGTCCCGCTGTGAGATGCTTTTTCCAGATGCAGTATTTTTTTCACCCATGCAACTACCTCATGGCTTGTCGGACCCGCTGGCTTGTCTATATTCACAACCCCTTTACGTACATACTCCTCAATTGGCCTTGCAATCGGTCTGCATCCATACGCTGGATCAGTTTCAGCCCTCACCTTGTGAAGTAGCTTCCGCTCCAACATTTTTCACCCCAGAACACTGACAGCGCACACAACCACTTCTTTTAATTGTTCTGCATTAAAATACTCTGAATCAAGTACCACATGGTAAGGGCTTGTGTCATCTATATCTATCCCATAATACGATAAGTATCTCTTCCTCTCACTTTCCTCTCTTTCGAGGGTACGTTTAAGAGCCAGTTCAAAAGATATGTTCTCCCTCTGTGCAATTCTCTTTGCTCTCTCATCAACTGGCGCTTTCAACCACACTTTCAACTCGGCTTCTGTGAAATATCCAACCAATCTCCCCTCAAATATTGCATTTTTTTCTTTCATGGATAAGTTTCTCATATATTCGTCTATTTTTTTGTCTGTAGAAGGGTCTCTCTCACATAATTTACTAAAATCCTCAACACTCATCCCACTATCCTCTGCAAATTTTCTGAATATCTCCCCCGATGATACGACTTTCAAACCGAGTTCTTCTGAGAGCAAATTCGCAAGAGTGGTTGTACCGCTCCCAGCAAGCCCCCCTAAGGCGATTCTCATACAAGTTCACCTTCCGCCCACATCCAGAACTTTTCTTATTATCTGACTTATGGCAATCGAACACAGTATGTACCAAACTATCCAATACTGCAAAGGTCCAATCGCACTCTCATTCAAACCCACCGTACCAACAAGTGGGAAGACCATGAGATAGGGATTTGATTTGACATGAATATAGAGCCAGAAAAATATCGGCAGAGATATCACAGATATGTAAAACATTGGTTTTAATTGCTGTTTCATCATTTTACTCTGGTCACCCATCATTTCCGCTCTCTTCTCCTCAAGTTTCGCAAGCTTTTGCTTGTTATCTGTGGCTCTTGCTTCTCTGAACTCCTTCTGAAACTCCCTCATTCTCTCCTGCATTTCATGTATGAACTTCCAATCCATTGTGTATTTCTGAATCAGAGCAGAATATAAGCCAGTTATGGACGCCAATATGAAGATCACTATGTACATTGGAAGATTCGCGGTGAGTGGGCCAAGAATTATGTTCATTGTGTTGCTCATAGCTGTTCTGAACTCATCCCCAAGAACAATGACACTAATCATCAATGCAGCACCAAAGGATATAAGAAATCTTTCTGCAATCTTTTTTATCTTATTCTTCACTTTTCCACCCCAATTGCCTTGATAATATTTGAAAATATTTCATCTATGGTGCCTGAACCATTTATTTTTCTGAGAATTCCTTTTCTTTCATAGTAATCCAACAAAGGACGTGTCTTTCTTTTATAGATAGCTATTCGATTTAGAACAGCTTCCTCTGTGTCATCTTCCCTCTGGTAGAGTTCCCCCCCACAAACATCACATACGCCGGGGACTTTTGGAGGATTGAATTCCACATGATAGGGAGTACCACATTTTCTGCATGCTCTTCTGCCCGACAGTCTTCTTACTATCTCTTCGTCATCCACTTCGAGGTCAATAACAATATCAAGTGGCTTTCCCATCTCACTTAGCATTTCATCGAGGGCATCTGCCTGAGCAATTGTTCTTGGATATCCATCCAGAATAAAAGAACTTTCATTCTCGAGGCGTTTTCTAACTATTGCGTTCAATATGTGGTCTGGAACGAGTTCGCCCTTCTCCATATATCCCTCCACCACATTTCCCAGTTCTGTTCCTTTGGACATTTCTTCTCTCAAAATATCTCCAGTTGATATATGGGGAATTCCAAAGTATTCAGATAATTTCTTTGCTTGTGTTCCTTTTCCAGCACCAGGTGGACCAAATATGACAATCCTCATAAAATCACTCCTTTCCAAAGAATTGTCTGAGGAGTGGATGCATCTCCATCATCTGTTCAGACGCTATATCCTCATACAATCTATACACAATGGAAACCGCAAGCAACAACCCCGTTCCACTCACAGCACCCACAGTTCCAAACAGACTTGCGAATAGCGTCAGTGCCCCTATAATTGCCCCCCCAAGCACTGTGACTTTCGGAATGTATCTCTGCATAACCTTCTCGATAGATGCTTGACTCCTCCTATAACCGGGAATCTGTAAACCAGAACTCTGGATTCTGCGGGCAACCGTTCTCGCATCCATCCCAGTCGTCTCTACCCAGAATATTGAAAAGATTATGCCCCCCACTATGAGCAAGAAAGCATCCATCCCCACTCTAAGAGCTATCTGAGATATTGTTTCATTGTGGAGTACAAGAGACGGGACCCAATCTGTGGGTCCATGTATGGGTCTTAAATAGTACATGATGCTCCCCGGCACTGGATAGGAGCCAGTTGATGTCACAACATACTCTCCAAATATGTTTATCCCTTTTGATGAGAGGAGTGTCCCGAATAACTGTATATTTGCTTGCAGTGCCCTGACAAGAATCATTGGAAGCACACTAGCGTATATCAGTTTCACAGGGAATCTTCCTCTTGCACCACGAACTGCTGCATGAGCAAGAGGTATTTCCACCCTCGTACTTTCAGCAAACACAACCAACAGAAATATACCTATGGTAGATGCCAACGCAAGTATTCCGAGCGTATACAAAACTTCAGCCATGGATGCAGAGGCAATATAATCCATCAGACCATGCTGAGCCAAATAAATCCATCTCGGAATTATGCCTGCAGGGAGACCATCCACAATCTTCCAATTCAATAATCCTGTAACTATTCCCTGTGATACACTTGCAATTATGAACAATCCAACGCCAGAACCAATCCCCCACTTAGAAACGACCTCGTCCATGTACAATATCAAAAGACCGCCTATGAATATCTGAATAAAGAGAAGGAGGGCTATAGTATTGAGAGAGACACCAAGCAAGTGTGCAAGTTCTGGGTCTGGTCTCACAAATCCACCCAATATCTGAGGGAGACCCTCAACGACTATCATAATAATTACGAGTGTCTTTTGTAAACCTTGGAAAACCGCTTGGTCAAGCGGGTTCGATAAATCGAGTTTGAGTACTTGTGCCCCTACCAACAACTGAAGCACTATAGACCCTGTAACGATTGGACCAATCCCCAAAAGAATGATTGTACCAGATTCTCCTGCGAAGAATGCCCTATATTGTTCAAAGATGTCTATTGACTCTGGAGACAGACCAAAGAGATGAATGTTCGCCAACACGAAGTACAGTATCAGAACCGCCCCTGTCCAGTAAAGCTTGTGTTTGAAGGGCACATGTCTCTCAGGTCTTTTCACGACCGGGAGTCTTCTGAATATCTCTACCAGTCTTAATTTTGTTTCTTCATTCATTTACTCTATAACCGCCTCCCCGCCAGCTTCCTTTATTTTTTCAATTGCTTTTGATGAAAACTCCTTTGCAACCACTTTCATGGGTCTCGTTATTTTTCCCTTTCCAAGCACTTTATCGAATCCAAGCGATATAGTATCAACATACAAAACATCTCCTTCATACGACTCTGAGCTAACAAGCTCCTCAAGCTCACTTAGATTTATCGTATTCTTTTCTTTTATGACTTCTGGGGGTCTTTTAAACCCGTGTTTTCCTTTCTGGTAACCTTCAAGCAAAAATTTTACAAACTTGCTTTTATGAGAGCCAGCCTTTCCTCTTCCACCTCTACTCCCGGCACCTCTCCTCTTCTTATGACTTCCTCCTCCACAAGTCCTTGAGCCTCTGTACTTCTTTATATCCACCCGCATCACCTCATTCTGTACAATAGCTCCTCAATATCATCTCTCTCCCCCAAATCTCCACCAATCTTATATGGTTTCTTTATGCTCCTCAATCCCTTTCTTGCTGGATGCATACGAAATACTGGTCTGAGTCCAGGGATATCTTTGAGTTTTATCTCCTCGGATGCCAACTTCTCTGCCAGCTCTCTGATAGATGAAAACGGTGTGTTCTCTTTGACGTACTGGTCTGTTAGTTTATTTCCACCAACAACCTCACCTCTCATTCTCAAAAGCATCTCTATTGTATCGGCACCAACTTTTCCAAAAGCTACGTAGTCTTTGACAACTTGAAGCATGCCTTTGTAATGGGGAGTTTCTTCTACCAATGTGCAGTAGTTATTCCTTGTAAGCCTCAACATCCTTAGGGTATCTCTGACTTCGGGTCTGGCGTTTATTGTGCCTTTGAGTCTGACCACCGCATACATCTATTTACCTCCACTTACTCATTTGGTACCCTCATAAGGGTAGTTTGTTTTAGTGCGTTAAATGTTGCCTTAGCGAAGTTTAATGTGGTCTTTGTGTGCCCAAATGTCCGTGTCCAGACATCTTTTACACCAGCAAGTTGAAGAACAACTTTTGCAGTATGACCTGCAGCAATCCCAAGTCCCTTTGGAGCAGGGAGTAATACCACCCTCACACTTCCACTCTTTCCAACTACTTTGAATGGCACCGAGTGATCTTCATCACATGAACACTCCCACGAGCCACATCCTCTTTTGATATGGACAATGTTCAGTTTTGCATTATCAACAGCCTTTTTAATCGCAGGACCGACTTGCACATCCTTGCCCTGCCCAATCCCAACAAATCCATCCTCGTTCCCCACAACCACAACTACCCTGAACTTCGATCTTCTCCCTGAGTCTGTCATTCTCTGTACCATCTTGTTATCTATAACCTCATCCTTGAGGTCTGGTAGCAGGATATCAACTATCTGGGGTTCTTTTAACGGAAGTCCTGACCTCAGTGCATCGTCCATCGTCTTTATTTTTCCTGATGCAACCAGTCTTCCAAGCCTTGTCTTTGGCTTCCATTCCTCCTCGAATTCACTCATTGCACATCACTCTCGTACTGACTTATTATATTCTTCCTCACCTGTTCAAAGGGTATCTCCACACCCCTGTAATCTTTTATGTGTTCTCCTCTTATCCTCTCCTCATCAGGAATAACATCCTCAGAACATGGTACTTGTAAACCAGCATCAAGAGCACCTTTAACTGCCGCATATATTCTTGAACCTCTCGATGAAGTATGAAGACCCATATCAAGTATTGCATCTTTGTATCCTCTTTTTAAAGCTTCGTATCCAAAAATCAACCCAGTGAGATAAGAAGCAGGAACACTTTTTAGTGAGCCTTCATAACCAAACTTTATCAGAACTCTGCCATCACATCTCAAAACTGTTCGATCCCCTTCAGGACTAAACTCAACAAGCTGAAGTATTATCATTTTGTTTGTCTTTCTTACCACCATCCTCGGTTTCTTGGATAGTAATAGCCTGAGTCTTTTCCTGTAGTTCGTCTTACCTTCTCTTCTGCGCCTTAAAGGAACCCTATAACTTGAACCAGTTGCCATTCTTCACTCCTCCTTTCGCACCTCTGTGGACATGAGTCCGTGAGCCCGTATGTAAAGTTCGAGGTGTGAAACACTTCTAAACTCGCCGCCCTTTGATTTCCGGTACAGCATCCTATATGTCGAACGAGTGATAAGTCCGGAATCTCTGAGCTCTCTCAACCTTCTTCTCTGAGCCCTTATTCTTCTCATCCACTGCTCTTTCCGAGGGTCTCTCGCTCCACGTGCTCCCTTTCTTGAGCCTGGACCAGATCTTCTGCCTTTTCTGATTTGTTTAAGACGGCTTCTAAACCTTCCTCTGCTTATCCCACGAACCGGTTTCTTCTTTATAACACCTTTTTCAATGAGCTCTCTCACATCCTCTCTCGTGATAGCAGAGGCTACATCATCCAATTGTTCTGGGTCTATCCATACTCTTTCAAGCCCTACCTTGAGAATTTGAGATGCTAACCTCCGCTGCACTCTTAGGTCAGTCAACTTTCTTCACCACCCATCTCCTTCTTATTTACGACGATGAGTCCCATCTCTTCAGCCTTTTTCTGTATGGATATTCTCTTCCTCATTCCGACAGTCCTGCCAATTCTAATAACCACGTCCCCTGAAATATCCTCTAACTCTGCAGGATTATGTACCAGAATCTCTCTCTTACCAGAGGGGTGAAGGTTTCTGACTATGCTTGGCACTCGATACCCAACTTTGACTAGGGCCCCCTTTCCTTTGATGTGTCTCCTCATTTTGTTGTGGATTCCTCTTGGTCTCCTCCAGACCTCAGAAAGTCTCTTTTTCTTGTGCCAGTCATGTCTTCTGAATTTTGGCTTCCTCATCTTCTTATCCTTCCTTACCTTCAGAAGCCTCTGGAATTCGGTGTTTTCGTTTGTCTTTTCGCTCACATCACTCACCCCTACTCACGATATACACACCATCCTGAAATACCCTCACATCCAAGCCTCTCACTCGGGTTGCCTGCTCTATGTTGGCTGCAGTTTGTCCGACTTCTTCCTTGTTTATTCCGCTCACAACTATTCTGTCCCCTCTCACCTCAACATTGGTATCACCAACTATCCTTGCATATCTGGGATGCCTCTCACCTAAGAAATTACTCACCTCAACCAAGTTCCCTTTAACAGATATCTGGATTGGAAAGTGAGAATAGACTACCTTGAGCTCGTATGAGAATCCTTGTGTAACTCCCTTTATCATGTTGTGTATATGGGATGCATATGTCCCAACCATTGCAATATATCGCCTACGCTTACTATCAGTCTCCACAACCACCTCATTATCCTTTATTTCAACATTTATACGGGGATATGAGAACTCTCTCTCGAGAATACCAAGGGGCCCTTCAACTCTCACAACATTGCCCGTCTTGGTGATACTAACACCCTCTGGGATTGGGACCACCCTTCTATTCTTCTCAACCATCAACTACCACCTCAGTACACATAAGCCAGAAGTTCCCCTCCAATACCCAATTTCTTTGCTTCATGATGGGAAAGAACTCCCTTTGAAGTTGTTAATATCAGTATTCCGAGGTTTCTTGCTGGAAGATACCTTGACTCCCATTTTTCAAACTCCCTTACCTTCACGGAAAACCTCGGTTTAATCACACCACACTTATTTATTCGCCCTTTTAACTTAACGATGAACTTACCTGATTTTCCATCATCTATGAACTCAAATTCCTCGATATATTCATAATCCTTCATAATTTTCAGAACATTTGCAATCAGTTTTGAGGCTGGCTTTACAACAACTTCAAACTTCCCAACCATTTCCGCATTTTTTATGGCAGAAAGGGCATCAGCAAGTGTATCGTTTAGCATCTCTTGACCTCCTCAATATTTCTTGAACCCCATGAGCGGTGCGATCTCCCTGAAACACTGCCTACACAGATATATACCATATCTGCGTACAAGCCCTTGCTTTCTCCCACATCTCTTGCACTCATTGGCACCTCTTCCAAACTTCCTTTTCTTCTTCTCTTCATCCATTTTACTCCACCACCTCGACTCCCAAGCCTTTAACATATTCAATTGCATCTTCTCTGCTTACCCTGTGGGCATGAGGTATCTTGGTCCGAGCTACCCTCCTCTTTGCAATTCTGTATCCTCTTCGACAGAGGGAAACCATCACGTCCATTCCATATATACCAACATTCGGGTCATATGACATTTCTGGAAAGTCAGTATGTTCTTCTATACCAAAAGCAAAATTGCCCCACGGATCAAAACTTGATGCATTTATACGTTTATCTATTACATTAAATGCTTTTTCGAGAAATTCCTCAGCCTTTTTCCCTCTCAAGGTTACTCTTACTGAGATAGGCTCTTTTTTCTTTATTCCAAAAGATTGTATTGTTTTCTTTGCCTTCGAGCGTATTGGTTTCTGGCCAGTTAGTTGTTCAAGAATTTTCTCTGCATTCACAAGTGGCTGTCCACTCTCACCCACACATATATGCACAACTACCTTTTCGATTCTAACCTCTCGCATTGGATTTTCTCCCCTTTCCACCACTTCGCCCAGCATCACTCACTCACCTCTTCCTTGAGAGGAGGTATCTTTATCAATGGTTCATCTGTTCCAACCGGAAATACGTAATCTATGACTGTCTCAAACCCTTCAAGCAGTACCACATTCCTCATAGGACTCCTTATAACCTTTATCTCACGTACCCTACTTAGCTCACCTGCATGCTGTCCTCCTGTAATCAAAGCCAGAACTCCCTGTTTGAGAGGTATGTGTCCGAGTATCTTCTTTTCTGGAAGCTCTAAAAGTAATGAATCCCCTGGCTTTATGTTCTGGTCCTCAACAAGTATGTTTGCTCCATCATGGAGATTCAACTGAATTCTCCCTTTCTTCACAATCGTCTTATTCCGTACTCTGTAAAGCTTTGTGAGGTTCTCAGAGGATGGCTCAGATACCAACCTAAGCCTTCCCCTGCGGTCTATCAAAACCCTGTATCGGGCGTCTATCTTAGGTATGGTGATCACATCAAAAAATCCAACAGGAAACTTTGGGTCCTTTCTAACTACGCCGTCAACAAGTATGTTTCCCTTGTTTATTATATATCTCGCTTCTTTTGCATTCTCAGCCAAATGTAGAATGTCCCTAACAACAACAAGTAAAGGAAGACTTGTTTCCTTTGAGTGCGGACCCGGGCTCGGCTTCATTACCCACTTCCTTCCCTTTCGAGGGAGGGGCCAACTCCTCGGCGCTGCAACCAACTTCATATGGTCTCCCATGTTCATGCACCCTCCATTCTCCTTTCAAGACTTGCAACCCTTCTCTTATCCTCAAGGTTCAACTTCGTAATCATGACATTCGAGGGCTGAATTGGTCTCGGAACCTCGGTACCATCTGCCCTTGTAAGTGTTACGCCATCTATTATCAACACACCACGACCATAATCAACATCCTCGACCTTTGCCTCGTGTCCCTTGAATTTTCCTCTCATGACTTTTACAGTATCCCCACTTCTAACAGGAAAACTCCTTCTCTTATATTTCTCTCTCAGTTCTTTTGAAAGGTGAGCTGAAATGAACTTACGTTTTATATGAAGTGGTGCTTTTATCCTCTTCTTTCTCTGTTTGGATGGTTTTTTCGTAACGTTTTTAACAGCCATCTGAACACCTCACACAATCATCGTTGCATATGATGCAATCTTTGAGAATCTCTCTGCAGCCTCTCTTGCAACAGGCCCCTTTATTTCAGAGCCTTTCGGAACTCCGTCATCATCAGTTATGACTGCTGCATTGTCCTCAAATTTTATCCTTATACCATCAGGTCTTCTGTACTCCTTCCTCTGTCTTATTATCACTGCCTTCATCACTTGCTTTCTCATCTCAGGAGTTCCTTTCTTGACAGAGACCACACACATATCTCCAACACCTGCTCTTGGCATTCTGTTTTTAACACCCCTATAACCCTTTACTGCTATGACCTCGAGTACCTTTGCTCCAGTGTTGTCCGCACATATAAGCCAAGTGCCAGTGTTTATGCACTTCGTGATCTTCGACTTGACCGCTTGCATACACTCACCTCTTTTTAACCTCAACCACAACAAAACTTTTTGTTTTGCTGAGTGGTCTACATTCCATTATAACTACCCTGTCTCCGATTTTAGCATCTACACACGGGGGGTTGTGAGCATGAAGCCTCGACCTACGTTTCTCGTAGCGTTCATATTTCCTAATAAATCGCTCGTACTCTCTCTCAACCACCACAGTCTTCTCCATTTTATCTGAAACAACCACACCCTCAAATATCTGTCCCCTCACAGACAACCTCCCATGGAAAGGACAGTTCTCATCATCACACTCTTTTTCAGGGGGTTTTACGTCAATGCCAATATCTTTCATCTTGATCACCTGTATTTTTTCGATATTCTGTCCTCTGGTCTTGCAACCAGCAATCTCCCCTCTACCTTCACATAACAATCATCCAGTTCGAAGAGAAATGTGCAACAATCCTTGGGAACCTTCTTTTCTTCTCCGTCCATCTCAACCACAAGCATGTTTCTCGTTTCGTCAACTACCTTGCCTTTGATTCCAACAAGATATGGATTGGTAGACGAGACTACCTCAACTTTCAATCCTATGAGTTCATGATGTACTATGTTTCGTGGTGTTATCATTCTCTTTCCCTCATCACAGTTAGTATTCTTGCGATGGTACGCCTGATCTCTGCAATTCTGCCCGGACTGTCTATCGAGCCACCAGTTGCAAGTTTTGCTCTCAGAGATATCAACTCACTTCTGAGATTTGACAGTTCCTCCATAAGCTCTTCATTTGTCATTTCTCTCATTTCAGAGACTCTCAGTATCGCCATTTTATTCACCTCTTATGAACTCTTGAAACTGGATGCCAATAGTCATATCCTTCATGTTTGTGTTCGAGTGTACCATCCTTTATCCTCACCTTCTCATTAGGAAGGTGTGGTTTGTATCCATCTATTTCATCTACCGTTTCCTCTTCTGTTTCTACTGCTTGCTCTTGAGACTTGTCCATCTCCACTTCCTCTATCTCTGCTTCTTCTGACTTCTCTTCAGAATCCATCGACTCTGTGGAATCTTCCTCACTTACCTCCTCTATAGTCCATTGAGGAATCCCTGCCATTTCTCCCTCTGCCTTCGCCTCTTCCGCTGCTATTCTGAACTGATCTGGGAACTCTATATCTGGTGGAACTATCCTTACCTTACACCCAATTACACCAAGCTTCTTGACAGCAACCGCATAGCCCTCCTTCACAAGCTCTTCAGAAGGCTTACCTGAGTGCTTGATATATCCTGCAAGGAATTTTTGCGTTCTGGACCTTGGACCTGAAAGCTTTCCAGATATTATTATCTCGCATCCAAGTGCACCCGCTTCCATTATCCTTCTCAACAACGTGTGTCCTGCCTTTCTGTAATACCATCCCTTTTCAAGCAGTATTGCAAGTCTTGATGCCATCATCTGGGGATTTAGTTCCGGAACCTTGACTTCCTGAACATCAATCTGAGGATTGTCAAGATTGAACATTCTATCGATCTCAGTAGTTAGCCTCTTTATTGTCCTGCCACCCTTTCCTATTATCATACCAGGTCTTTCAGCATATACTGTAATCTGAGTCCCAAGGGGCGTTCTTTTTATTTCCATACCGCCATACCCTGCTCTTTCTAACTCCTTAGCCAGAAACTCATTGAGTTGTGCCTTGACAAGACCGTCCAACACGAACTTCCTCTCAACCGCCAAGCTCACACCTCCCCGATTATAACTTCGATATGCACACTTTCCCTCCTTTTGGGGGTTGCCCTCCCTCTTGCTCTCGGAAATATTCCATATATTGTTCTACCTTCCTTAGCACACACATGTATTATTCTCATCTTCTCAGGATTGAGTCCTTTATATTTTGCATTGCTCTCAGCATTTTTGAGTAGTTTAAGGAATTCACTCGCACATTTAACAGGGAATCTCCCTGGACCCATCCCTTTCCTATGACCCACATCTCTCTTGTATCTCTTCATTGGAATGGGGACTTTCTTATCAACAACATCCTCGAGCAGTTTCCGTGCTTCCTCCAACTTCATACCCTTTATAGTCTTTGCAACCTCATACGCATGCTTCGGAGATATTCTCACCTCTCTTGCCATTGCCTTTGCTGTTTTTTCTGGTTCGAATTCCACTGTATACCCGACTTTTGGCACCTTCACTCACCCCTTACTTCAACGGTACGAATTTACTTGATCTGGTTGCTCCAACACCAGCACTTCCATGTACCACTTTCTTACGTGTCAATGCAAATTCTCCGAGATAATGTCCTATCATCTCAGCTGTTATCTTTACATCCACAAACTCCTTTCCATTATGCACACCAACAACCTTCCCGACCATGGATGGAAGAATTACAACATCTCTGCAATGTGTCCTTGCACTTCCTTTCTTATTGAGTTTCTCAATAAGTTTTTCATGCTCCTCTGGGAAACCTCTCAAAATTGAGCGTCTTTGTCTTGCAGGAAGTAAATTTGCAAATTCTTCTAAACTCATACTCAGGAGTTGTTCGAGTGTATATCCTCTGTATGTAAATTCGCCTTTTCTTCTTGGAACTTTACTCGTAGCCTTCTTTGCCATTCCACTCACCTCCCAGTCCTCTTGGCAGCTATAGACCCAACCTTTCTTCCTGGTGGTGCTCCTCTCGCAACTGTCTTTGGTCTTCCTGGCCTCTGCTTAGCTCCACCTCCAAATGGATGGTCTATGACGTTCATTGCAACTCCCCTCACTCTTGGCCAGTTGGTTGCTGTGTTCTTCATCTTATGATATTTCTTCCCGGCCTTAACAAATGGCTTGTCAGTTCTTCCACCACCCGCCACTATACCTATGGTCGCTTTACATTTCGGATTCAACCATTTTATCTCACCGCTTGGGAGTTGAACCGCTGTCTTTCCCACATCATGAGTTATCAAGAGTGCATAGACTCCAGAAGAGCGGGCGAACTTTCCACCATCACCCGGTCTTGCCTCGACATTGCATATTGGTGTTCCTTCGGGTATTTCAGCAAGAGGGAGTGTGTTTCCGGGCTTTATCTCGGCAGATACCCCACATGCGATTTCATCCCCAACCGCAACACCCTCTGGTACAAGAATGTACCTCTCATCTCCATCCTCAAACCTCACTTTAGCAATCGGTGCATGTCTTGCTGGGTCATGCTCTATACCCACAACAAGACCTTTCACAATCTCCCCATCACCAACTGGCTTGTGAACTAAGTCAGCTTTATATCTGTGAGAAGGTGCCCTATAATTCGGTCCTCCTCTTCCTCGGTTCTGAGCTATTATTCTGTGCCCCATATAACCACCTCAGTATATTCCTATCCTAGATGCTATTTCATGTGCTGCATCAGCCTCTACAAAGCTTACGATTGCTTTCTTCTTTCCCTTGGGTGTGATCATGATATTGACCGATGCCACCTCAAACCCATATAACTTTTCAACTTCCTTTTTAACATCTTCCTTTGTAGCTCTGACATCGACTATGAACTGAAGTTTTCCCTCATTCTCAAGCATCATCATGGCTTTTTCAGACACAACTGGATAGTGTATTATGCCCGCCATTTTTACCACCCCCTCTCCTGCATTCTTTCTATTGCATGCAATGACCACACAGTCAGTCTTCCCGCATGAGTTCCGGGTGCCAAGTCTTCTACACTCATTTCAGCCAATCTCACAACATCGACTCCGGGGAGATTTCTTGCAGCTCTTTCGAGAGAGCATTTTGAAGATGTAACAAACAACACACTTTTCGGCTTCTTATATCTTCTTCCCCTCATCTTTCCTTTTCCAGCCCTGATCTTTATACCATCTTTTGCTCTCTTTACATCATCATACAGCCCTGCACTCTTTAGAAACTCTACAACTTCTTTTGTACGAGACAGTTCCTCAACACCCTCAGCAACAACAGGCAATTCTGCCTCAAATATGTGCCCCCTTGCAGAAACAAGTTCTGGGTTTGCAGTTGCAGCTATCGCAGATTTAAGAGCAAGTAATCTCTCCTTTTTATTTATCTTCTCAGAAAGCACCTTCTCTGGCTTGGGTGGATGGGCTCTTCTTCCGCCTCTTGCCTGTGGCACTATTGCAGCTCTCCTCCCTCCTGCGATTCTTGGCACTCGTGCAACTCCAAAGCCAGTTCCCCAATATCTCGCAGACTTCAGAAGTCCTGCATACTTAAAAGAGCCATAAGGCTGAAGTCTATTCGCCTGAGATGCAAGAACAGCTCTTTTGATGAGGTCGGGACGATAAACTTCACTGAATACCTTAGGAAGCTCTATTTCTCCAACCACTTTTCCTCCAATATCTATTATCTTTACGCCCATCGCTCACACCCCTTGCTTTGACTCTAAACTAACATAAACAACCTCTGGTTTTGATGGGACTTTTGCAGGCAATCTAATGGGGTCTCTCAACCTAATCAGCCTCTTGGTGGGACCCGGTACACTGCCCTTCAGCAGAACATAGCTATTTCTAACAACTCCATAGTGCAAAAATCCACCTGCAGGAGTTATTTCTTCCCCATTATCTCCTATCTTCACTATCATCTTATTGAACTCTGTTCTTCTGAAATAACCCATCTGACCAGCCTGTGGTACTGTCCATCTAACATGGTGTGGATTCCAAGGTCCAAGATTCCCTATATGTCTCAGTTTTCCAGACCTCTTATGCTTTGTTTTCTGAAGCTGTATTCCCCATCTCTTTACAGGACCTTGAGTTCCTTTTCCTTTTGTAACTGCGACAACATCTACAAACTGCCCCTCAGAATACACATCCCCTATGGAAACATCCTTACCAAGCAACTGTTCCAAAAAAGATAGCTTCGCCGAGACATCTGTACCTCCAACCCCCATTTCCATAATCTCGGGTTTCTTTTTTGGAACCCCTGTTACAAGCGAGGGTCTTGTGGCAACAATAGCCCTCAGCTCAGACACTCTACCCTCTTCAATCAGACGTGTCAAGTGGCCAATGTCTCCTGGTTTTTTAGGTATCCTCACAACCCTCGAAAGTTCTTCATACATCTCATTTGTCCAGATTTCAGACAAGGCTCTCAAACCATACGTAGTTCTCTCATATCCCCTTATACCTATCACCCTCAAAGGTGGTGTTTCAATCACTGTGACCGGCAATGCCAGCTCCATACCTTCGGTCATACTGCCCGGAATAGTATCTACTGCAATCACATGGGTCATTCCTGCCTTGTATCCTGCAAATCCTTGGAGTCTTGTCTCCTCGGACTTTGGCCAAGTCTTTATGGTGGGAACTTGTTTTTTTGCCCTCTTTCTTGGACTAAACGCAAGCGAGCCTCGCCTTGGACGATGAATACCTCCCATTTTTCTCCACTCCTTACTATTTTATTCCACTTACTCTCTCATCACATTGATCAGTGCTAATGTTGCAAATATTGCCTCTTCAGTTCTTACTGTTTCAGTTCCTTGATTTGGTATTGTGTTCAGCACTGCGTCGAACATATTTCTCTCCACCATTTCCAGTAGTCCTTTCCTTGGTGAACCGAACACTATACACAGGTCTCCCCTGTCCTTAAGGGACACAAGTTTTTCCATACTCACACTATCTCCATACTTTGAAGTACCTATTATGTACATACCTTCTTTCCTCATTTTTTTGAGTGTAGAGGTAAGGTTTCCCTCTATCCTTACGGTGTATCCCCAATATTTGGGGATTTCGTCTTTTTGGACACGCTCTACCACCAAGGGCGTCAACGAAAAGATCCTGACGTTCACGCGCTCTCCTTCCTTTGCCCCTTTAGGCTCAGGAAGGTACGCTGGGCGCTCAAACCCGAGCTCTACCCATGCGCTTCCGTCAGGCTCCACTTTTGTCACCACGCCGGGACGGATTTCTCCGACCCCGGATGAGCTTGTTGGATGATGTGGCGTTCGTAAGGGGGGCAAGACACCCGCATATTTTAGCTCCTTCTTCATTGGGAAGAGGAGCTTTCGCAGGTACTGGGGTGTCTCTGCATACTTCAGTACGAGCTCGATGAGCCTGCTTTCATCGAGCTCCTCGTCCCTGTACACTACTATCTCATCCACTCTGAATACTGCTGATGCCCGTGCAAGCTGTCCTATCTTGTATGTCTTTATTTTTAAGTCCCTAACCTCCTGAGCAAAGGAGGATGGGACAAGGATAGACAGCTTACTTTTTGCCACCTGCATTATCGTGTCCTTATGGCTAAAAAGCTAAGCAGAAACACTATATAAATTTTTGGTAAATCTAATTTAAAATTTTCTTCGCTATCTCTTACGATTCTCCGTACTTCCTCCTCTGTGATTTTGTCGTCTTTCAGAGCCATGTAAGTCACAAGAAAAGCCTCTCCCAGTTCTTTCAGCATCCTCTTCATCTTTCTGTACCTTGGATAGTGGATGGCGATGGCGATTCCGATGGTTATCAAAGCCCCCAATACCGCTGTTCCGATCATGATCTGGTATGGGAAAATGGACTTTAAAAATGTGAGAACCACAATCGTGTAAATTTTTATAATGTCAAATATTACCAAAAATTAGAGGATTGCAAAAATGAGGGTGCTTTTCGATACGAATGTCCTAATATATAGAGAAGATTTTAAAGAGCTTCCGCAACCTCTCCAAGAGCTCTTACGTATCCTAAGAGAATATGGACATTCACAACTAATCCATCCAGCCTCCATAAAAGACATTAAAAGAGATACGAATGAAGAGAGAAAAAGGGTCACCCTATCTAAATTGGAGGGATATCCACAACTTGAAAGTGCCCCAGAGCCGACAGATGATTTCTTATCGTCAATCGGGGGGAGCTCTTCTCCGAACGAAGAAGTTGACAATTCGATACTTTTTGCTGTCTACAGAAATATGGTTGACTTCTTGATCACAGAAGATCTAGGCATTCACAAAAAAGCAAAAAAGCTGGGTCTGGAAGATCGTGTACTTTCGGTCGAGAGAGCTCTTAATTACTTCAATCAGCTCCATAGTCGAAATGTACCAAAACATACTCTACTTGAATACAAAGAACTTGGTTCTCTTGACTTAAATGACCCGTTCTTTGACTCTTTGAGAGAAGATTACAAAGACTTCAACAAATGGTTCGAAGAAAAATCCAGAGAGGGGAGGAGGGGGTTTGTATACCAACCAGAGGGCGAGGGTATAAAAGCACTCTTAGTTTTAAAAGAGGAAAAAGAAGGTATTCTCACCAATCCACCATTACCAGATAGGAGGAGACTCAAAATCTGTCTTCTGAAGGTTGATTTAAAGGGGTCTAAGTTAGGAGAGTTATTTTTGAAGTTAGCTTTTCAATATTGTATCGAAAATGGTATCTTTGAGACATATCTCACACATTATACAAAGGGAGATGATGCTCTTGTTCACCTTTTGAAGGAGTACGGATTTGAGAATAAAGGCAAACTCCCAGATGGGCAAGATGTATATTTGAAAGACTTTCGTGTAAAAGAGGAGGATCTAAAAAAGGGTGTATCTGCAATTTATCCTGCATATCGAGACGGTAAGGATGTTGGAAAGTTTTTGGTTCCCATTCGACCTGAGTACCATGAAAAGCTTTTCCCAGAGTATAGGGGCCGTAAACAGTAGAGACTTTCTGATTGGACAATCAATCCTTCTGGCAATGCTATTAAGAAAGCATATTTATCACATTCAAATATTAAAAAAATAAAAAAAGGCGATATATTGTTGTTTTATAGGTCACATGACCATAAATGTATTACTTCGATTGGTGTTGTGGAGGAGACCCTACGCACACGAGATCCAGAAGAGTTACAGAGATTTATTGGGGCGAGAAGTGTGTATTCTGAGAAAGAAATTCAGGATTTCACAGATAAAGACACACTAGCGATTCTTTTCACGAGCAATATCCACTTACCAAATCCGATACACATATCTAGGCTAACAGAAATGGGATTTTTGAAAAATGCCCCCCGATCCATCACCGAAATAAATCATAATGCCTATATAGAGATAGTAGAGATGGGTGGTGTAGATGAGCGTTTCGTTATCCGTGTTTGAAGAATCCTTAGTAGATGAGCCAGTTATTCTGATGTCTATCAGACCGCAATATTTTGAAGCGATACGAAACGGGACAAAGAAGTACGAGTTTAGACGGCAAATCTTTAGACAGAGGGTGAATTATGTTTACATTTATGTTTCCTCACCAGTTAAGAGGGTGATGGGTAAATTCAGACTGGGAGAGATTCTAAAAGATTCTCCAAGTGCTATATGGGAAGTCTGCCATAGATATGGTGGAATATCGAAAGAGGAGTTTTTCAGATACTTCAATGGATGCAGTGTTGCTTATGCGATTGAAATCAACGACTTTACACTTATAAATCCACTCGATTTAGAAGAGATGGGAATTCATCCACCACAATCGTTTTCATATCTAACCATCTCACAAATCAATCAAATAACTCCATGTGATTGCCCTCTCGGGTGAGACACCAAAGAACCAGTACTTCGGACAGCTCTTCATTCCCAACCTTTTTTGAGAAAAATCATCATCAGTCAGCATCGTCCCGTTCATCAGTATCTTGATGTCGTTCCAGTATAACATTCCCACGTTGTGGAAGTGTCCCATGCACACAACCTCAAAATCTTCTTTCAATCCTCCCACTTTCAGTCTCATCGACCTTTGCACAATACCGTAAAATGGAATGTTCATGTAGCTGTATATACTGTCACCGTGGAACAACAGATAACCGTGGTTCATGATTTCGGCATGGTTGTACCAGCTCTTTGATAAATAAACAGGAAAACGATCAGCTAATCGTTTGTAGAAGATTCTGTCGTAATTCGTTTTCTCACTGTTGCGTTTCCCTACTCTTCCGTGGTTTCCCTCTACACACCAGATTCTGATCTCTCTGAATCTCTTTTCCATGAAATTCAGAAAGTCTGAGAACTTTTCAACTGCTAAATCAATGGCATCATCTACATCTAAATCTTGTTTGTATGGTTGGGATGGGTATATGTTCTCTCCGTCAACTATGTCTCCCAAAAAGAAGATGTTCAGCACGGGAAGTTTGTAGCTCCTGTTTATCGTTTCCTTGACCTTGATTAGATTGTGTTTGAGTTTCTCGATTCTTGTTTTGAAGACATCAACGTTGTAAGAGGGAGTAATCCGTCCGATGTGAGTGTCTGA